>Ga0209021_1000139_pt1 | contig 98998 bp, 88 predicted proteins | sample PinacodermFT_FD_187299 | JGI IMG/M metagenome (GOLD analysis project Ga0209021, IMG submission 187299) | Host-associated microbial community of the marine sponge Aplysina aerophoba from Gulf of Piran - sponge pinacoderm, lysed by freeze-thaw... | ecosystem: Host-associated > Porifera > Sponge >... | reverse complement strand
GCACGGTGGATGTGCATATCCGAAGGCTGAGGAGCAAGATCGAGGACGCGGATCACCCTTACATCGAAACAATTTGGAACGTGGGGTACCGCTTTCGGGACTTCAGTCAGCAGGATTGATCAATCTCTGACAACGAAGCACAGGATGGAAGGATAGATGGTTAGACATCCATAATATCCGGTCCATCCTGTTTATTTTCGCGGCAAAACAGAAGCATCGAGGGAGGACAGAGAATGACTCAGGAGCGCGTGGTATATCTGAACGGCGAGATAATTCCGGAGAGCGAGGCGAAGATTTCGGTGCGCGACAGGGGGTTTGTGTACGGGGATGCGGTATTCGACACGACGCGAACATTCAACGGCAGGATATTCAAGCTGCAGGACCATCTCGACCGCTTCTTCAACTCGCTGAGGTACCTGCGGATGGAGCCGCCCCTCAGCAAGCAGGAGTTCGCGGACATCACGATGCAGGTGCTTGAGGCGAACCTGCCGCTGCTAGAGGAGAACGGCGACTACTGGGTTACGCAGCGCATCACAAGGGGCGTGCCCGGGGGCAGTCCGACGGTGCTGGTGGAGTGCGTGCCGCTGCCGTTCGCACAGCGAGCGAAGCATTACCGCGACGGGATGCCGGTCATCGTGCCGTCGATTCGGCGCACGCCGCCTGAGGCGATGAGCCCGCGCGCGAAGATGCACAACTACATAAATCTCGTGCTTGCGACACAGGAAGTGGAGGCACAGAACCCGGACGCGTGGCCTATTCTGCTCGACATGAGCGGCAATCTGTGCGAGGGACCTGGAGCGAATATCTTCCTGGTGAAGGACGGCGCGGTGCTGACTCCTCGCGAGCAATATGTGCTGGCCGGCATCAGCCGCGAGACGGCGATTGACCTGGCGCATGAGCTGGACATCAGCGTGAAGGAAGCCGACCTCGACCTGTACGACGCATACACGGCGGACGAGGCGTTCATCACGTCGACGAGCTTCTGCATCGTGCCGGTGTCGTCGTTCAACGGGAACGTGATAGGCGACGCCGCGATACCGGGTCCGGTAACACAGCGGTTGACGCAGGCGTACAGCGGCATGGTGGGCGTGGATATTCCGGGGCAGTATTTGTCACGGTTGTAAATGTCTAGCAATGGCTCGGAGAGTTGCTAAGCTATCACACCCAGACACCCTTTACGCCGCTCTCCAATTCGTCATCATCCCCATGTATCCCCTGCCGGGCGAAGGCGATGCCCCAGACGTTTGCTGCGCCGGCGTCTTTCAGGGCGTCGGCGCAGGCTGACATTGTGCTGCCGGTGGTGATCACGTCGTCTATTAGCATGTAGCGGCGTCCTTGCAGGTCAGATGTGCATTCGAAGGCGTCTTCGATGTTGCTCTGTCTGTCGTCAGCGGAATCCATGCTGACCTGTGGGGGTGTGTTGCGCGTGCGGCGCAGGGCGGTATTCTCTACGGGGACCCCGGTGAGAATGCTGAGTTGGTTTGCGATCAGCTCGGACTGGTTGAAGCCGCGACTGCGTTCACGGCGCGGGTGCAGCGGGACGGGGCAGTAGGCGTCGAAGGGATACAGGTTGCGCTCCAGGTAGGCGGCGAGCAGGCGCGCGACGTATGGCACGGCGATTCGCACATTGCGGTACTTGAGGTCGTGAACGATCAGGCGGGCGCTACCCAGGAACTCGTAGGGCGCGCGGACGCTGTCGAATGCGGGTGCGACACGCCTGCACGACTCGCAGAGCTGTGGAACTCGCGGGCTGGCGCAGAGGATGCAATAGGGCCCTTGCAGCGGCGGCAGGTCGGATTCGCAGTCCGTGCAGAGATAGCTTCCCTCGCGCCGGCAGACCACGCAGTACTCGGGGAGTACGAGGTCAAGCAGCGCGAGGGATGTTCGTTTCAGATGGGATAGCAGATTGCGCCCTCATCCTAACCTTCCGCCATCAAGGGGAAGGGACTATTGGCGCTACGCGCGGACGAACTTGGAGACGCGCTCGCCCTGCCCGATCTCGGTCACATAGATGCTGCCCTTGGAGTCGACGCAGATGCCGTGCCCGCCGATGACGCTGCCATGTGCTGCGCCCTCGTCACTGCCGCGCCAGCGTGATAGCAGGTCGCCGTCAAGCGTCCAGATGCTTACGCCGGTGCCAGCGCCCTGCTCTACGACGTAGATGATGCTGTCGAGGATCCAGAGGTCGCCGGGCGATTCCAGATCGGTCCACTCTTCGAGGAAGTTGCCTTCGCCATCGAAGAATTGGATGCGGTTGTTCTCGCGGTCGCAGATGATGACGCGCCCGCGCTCATCGACCCAGATGTTATGCAGCAGTGCGAACTCTCCGGGGCCGGTGCCCTGCTTGCCCCACGAGTGCAATAGCTCGCCATCCGCGCTGAACTTGTGGACACGGTGTCCGCCGTAGCCGTCGGAGACGAACATGTTGCCGTCCGGTGCGATGGCGAGTCCGGACGGCATGTTGAAGGGCATGCCCTGGAACGACGGGGACGGAGCGAGCTTCTCGCCGAGCGTGCGAATTTCCTCGCCGCCGGGCGTGTACTCGGTCGCGATGTGGAAATCGCGGTCAACGAGCCACACATTGTCGTTGGGCGCGATATAGATGCCGTGCGGGTTTGCGGAGAATGTGCCCTCGCCCCACGACGAAATGAAGTTGCCGTCTGTGTCCCAAATCGTCAGAGGATGCGCGCCCCTGCTGAAGATGTACACCTCATCCTGTGAGTTGACCGCGCCGTCCGATGCCGCGCCGAACTCCCAGTACTTGGGCATGTTCGGCCATACAGGGACTCGCTCGTATTGATAGTCGCCGGAACCTACGGTTGCCATGTGTTACCTCCGATATCATAGTTGGTTAGCATTCTGCGTGATTTTATGTTGGGGTAGATGGATAGTCAACGCCCTGATAGAATCGGCACGGATGACGAGAAGCAGACAATACGCGAGGGACTGCCATGCCCAAGATAACGACTGAAGAGATATATGCGCTGGCTCTGATCGCCGGCATAGAGATCGGTGAAGACCGAGCGGACACGATTGCGGCGCGGCTGGGGTCGGTGCTGGAGGCGATCGACGAGATTCCGTCGGATGCGCTGGCGTCCGCCGAGCCTGCGATTACCTTTGCGCCCTATGAGGCTGCCGATGAGTAATGCAGAACTTCACTACAAGCCGATTACCGAGCAGGCGGCGTTGCTGCGTGCAGGCGATCTTTCGCCGGTCGAACTGACATCGGCGTACCTGGAGCGCATTGCGGCTCTCAACGACGAGCTTGGGGCGTACATCACTGTGATGGGCGAGCAGGCGATGGCGCAGGCACGGCAGGCGGAATCGGAGATGCAGGCGGGCGAGGACAAGGGCGCGCTGCACGGGATTCCGGTCGGCATCAAGGACATCATCTACACGAGGGGCGTGCTAACTTCGGGCGGATCGAAAGTTCTGGCGGACTTCGTGCCGGACGAGGACTCGACGATCGTTCGCAGGTTGGATGATGCGGGCGCGGTGCTGCTGGGCAAGCTGAACCTGAGCGAGTTTGCGATAGGCGGGACGATTGACCATCCATTCGGCACTCCGCGCAATCCGTGGAACACGGAACACACGGCAGGCGGATCGAGCAGCGGCTCAGGGATCGCGGCCGCGGGTGGCCTGTGCGCGGGCGCGCTGGGATCTGACACCGGAGGCAGCGTGCGCGGGCCTGCCGGATTCTGCGGCATTGTGGGGTTGCGTCCGACATACGGTAGAGTTACGCGGCAAGGCGTTCTCGCTATGAGCTGGTCGCTGGATACGGTGGGACCTATGACGCGCACGGTGGCTGACTGCGCGCTGATGCTGAATGTTATCGCTGGCAGGGATCCGCGTGATCCGACTTCGAGCGATGCTTCAGTGCCTGATTATACTGCCGGACTTAATGACGGAGTTTCCGGGCTGCAGATTGGGCTGCCGAACGAGATGTTCGACTACGAGGGACTGGATGCAGATGTGCGCGATTCTGTGCTGCGTGCGGTGAGTGTCCTGGGAGAGCACGGCGCGTCGTCTGAGGAGATGGCGCTGCCGATGTGCGAGAACAGCGGCGCCGTGTTCATTGGCGTGGCGGATGTGGACTGCGCAGCGTACCACTATGAATGGCTGAAAACGCAGCCCGACAACTACGACTGGAGCACACGCACGAGGCTGGAGACGGCGACGCTCACACCCGCGTGGGCGTACCTGCGGGCGCAGAGGGCACGGGAGCTGATCCGGCGCGAGCTGATGGCGGCGTTGGAGAAGTACGATGTCATAATTCTGCCGACGGGACCGGTTGCCGCGCCGCCGATAGAAGCATCGACAGGCAAGCCGGGCGGTTACTACCAGGGCAAACTGGACATCGGACGGCGGCGGTACACGAGCCCAGCCGCACTTGCGGGACTTCCTGCGCTGTCGATTCCGTGCGGATTCTCGGATGCGGGTCTGCCGATCGGCATGCAGATAATCGGCAGGGCGTTCGACGAGGCGACGCTGTTCCGTGTGGGGCAGGCTTACGAATCGGCGACGGAGTGGCATACGCGGCATCCGGCTGTGTGATTGGTCAGCGGTTAATCCTTGTCAACGTCTCGTAGTCCGCTTATCATCTTTATGTGGGCTTTGCCGAGGTTCTCCGCAATTCGGCTTGCCTTCGTGCAGTAATCGGGGTGTAGCGCAGCGGGAGCGCGCCTGCTTTGGGAGCAGGAGGTCGCCGGTTCAATCCCGGCCACCCCGACCACCACCCTCCCCATTCCACGATTCCCCCAAGGAGATCCGTCCATGATTTCCATTGACCAGAATACCAGGCGTCGGACAACACGGTTGGGAGTTACGGCATTCGACGAGGAAAGGGCTTGTCCCGGCTATGTCATGTTCACTCCTAATTTCGGGCCTGGCGAGCCGCGCATCATCGACCTGCACGGCAACATCATACACAGGTGGCAGATGCCGCATCCGCCCGGTTTCTGGGGCTACGTGCTGCCGAACGGCAATCTCTTTTACAACTGCAAGGTCAGAGACGATTCCCCCGTGCCCTTCCCGACATGGGCAATCCTCAAGGGTGGCGCGATGATCGAAACGGACTGGAATGGGAACATCCTCTGGGAGCACCACGATAATTGGCACCATCACGATGGGCGGCGCACGGAGTCGGGCGGCGCTATTTATCTCGGACTATATCGAGTGCCTGACGAGTTCGCCGAGACGGTGAAGGGCGGCATCCCAGTGGAAGAGGGCATCGATATGTGGGCGGACGAACTTGTGGAGGTGGATGCCGAGGGGAACCGCGTGTGGTCGTGGCTCGCGCATGAGCACATGGATGTGGAGACTGAGGTACTTACGTTCAACCACCCGCGCGAGAACTGGACGCACGGCAATACCATCGCGCCCCTGCCTGACGACCGCGTGCTTGTGAGTTTCAGGAGCATTTCAACCGTCTGCATCATCGACAAGGCTACGGGGAACATCGAGTGGAAGATGGGCGGCGACGTGCTTGCACAGCAGCATGACCCGTCTATGCTGGACAACGGCAATGTGCTCATATTCGACAATGGAACGCAGAGGCGCAACGATGCTTTCGCCTTCTCGCGTGTCATCGAGGTTGACCCCGCCACCAGCGAAATCGTGTGGGAATACCGGGACCAACCCATGCTTAATTTCCACAGCAACATCATTTCCGGCGCGCGACGGCTGCCCAACGGCAATACGCTCATAACGGAAGGTTTCTTCGGGCGGATATTCCAGGTTACGCCGGAGGGCGAGGTCGTGTGGGAATACATCAACCCGCACTTTGACACCAACCCGTTCTTTGGCGAGGTAAACGGCATATTTCGAGCGGAACACTACATGCCGGGGGAGATTCCGGGGCTGTAGCTGACTCTAAGCGGCACACAAGCTATTCATCCAGCACATGGATGAAGTTCGCTCGCTTTTCCCATAGGTCAACGCTGTGGAGGCGCAGGACTACGGATTCGCCGGGTAGTATAGCATCGGGCAGGCGGGCTCGGACGCGGAAGGGGTAGTCCGTCAGTTCGAGCATTGCGGAGCGCCTGGGCTGGTTTTCGAGGACGATGGCTTGGAACGATGCGATTTCTTCGTCATCAGGCGCCTTTTCCATACGCAGCTTGAAGAACTTCAGCAGCCAGTAGCGGCGGCGCTCGTCTTCGAGCTTGCCCATTGCTCGCAACTGCATATCGGCTCGGCCCGCGACGCTGGTTATGTCTTCGACGCTGTAAAGCGGTTCGCCTGTGCTGAGGTAGTGGGTAATCTGGCGCTGCATCACCATGTCCGGGTAGCGGCGCAGGGGCGATGTTGCCTGTATGTATGCAGGGACTCCGAGACCGCCGTGCGGTGCGGGTGCGGTGCGCGTGTCTGCGGGCGCAAAGCGGCGCATCATCAGGTACTGGCGCAGGGGGCCATCCTCGCCTATCTCGACACCCGGCGGCAGTCCGGCGCCCAGGTCGCTGAGGTCAGGTGCTGACTGGGAACGATACGAGGCGGGAATATCCCGCTCCGCGCAGAACGACGCCAGCAGCGAGTTGCAGAGCACCATGCACTCGGCGACCATCTCCCGCGCAGGCGAGTTGCGCTGCACGACCTTCACATCCACGTCATCGGGCGAAACGACCTTGATTAGCAGTTCTGCTCTGTCGATGCCGACAGCACCGGCGGCTTCGCGCTTGCGCTTCAGCGCCTCTGTGAGCGTGTGTAGGCTTGCCAGCATGTCGTGGTGGGAATGGTCGCCGGTAGAGATCGCGCTGTTGGCTTCGTCATAAGAGAGCGCCGCATCGCTGACGATGACAGAAGGCTTGACCTCGAAGCCAATGATCTCGCCGTCCGCGTTGATGTCGGCAAGCAGGCTCAGGGCGGCGCGGCGTTTGCCCGCTTCGAGGCTGCCTTTGTCATGTGAAACTGCCGTCGGGAGCATCGGTATCTTTCGGTCGGGAGTGTAGAGGCTCGCCATCCGGCGGTCCGCTTCTTCGTCAAGGACGCTGCCCCGCGGAATTAACGCGCCCGCATCGGTGATGTGGATGCCGAGACGATAATTCTCCGCATCTCCATCTTCGTCAGGTAGTTTTTCAAGGGACAAAGCGTCATCCCTGTCCTGCGTGTCCGCGTCGTCGATGGTGAATGTGGGCAGCGCGGTGAGGTCGGTACGGTCAAGGTCGGCAAGCAGCGTAATCTCGTTGACGATTTCAGAGGCGGCCAAGGCGTCGTCGGAGAACTCTGTGGCAATATCGTCTCTTACAAGTTCAATCGGTTCGTCTGGAGCGAATTCGCCGCAATTCACCAGCACATTGAATGCAAGGCGCTGCAGGTTGCCGGTGCTGCGTTCCATCTTGTTCAACAGCGCTTTTACGAGGGCACTGCGCGTGTAGTCGTCGCCGAATGCAGCGTAGTCACGCATGCTGTCTATGAGCATCTGCTGGTGCGGTGTGAGCGTGGTAGGTAGCGCACCACTCTGGAGGTCCTTTACGAGGTCGTCTGCTTCGGTGGCTTGCTGCGCCTGCCGGTTGCGACGTGCCAGCGTCTCCTCCACGGCATCGGGCGCACGGGGAGTGTAGCCCGTCTTGCCGTCTTCGAAGTAGAGGGCGTCCCTGTCGAGGCATAGCAGCAGGGCTACTTGCTGAGTTGGTGTGACGTCCGCGCCCCAGTAGAGGTCGGCAAGGTCGGCAAATGAATAGGCGATCTGCTCGTCGCTGACAACCTCCCAGAGTTCGGAGATGTCCACTTCGGAGGCGATGTCCTCGCTCTGCTTGCGGAATTCGGCTACCTGCTCGTCACCCTCTGCGAAGACCTGCGTGGATAGCAGGATGCGCTCTGCAGGCAGGCGGGCTTCCTTCTTTCGGCGGACTGCAACGCGCACACGCGAAGACTCCACATCGACCACCCTAGCGATGGTGATGCCCCCGCTCATCCGCGCTGCTACGAGTTCTCCCGGCTTCATAATAATTTTACTTTCTGATTAAGATTACAATCTTTCGCAATGCCAATACGATGGCGCTCAAGAGAATCGACGCTACGCCTACCATGGAAATCAAAATGCCTAAGACTAACCCGGTGTGGACTAACAAAGATTCCATTGTCGAGAAAGCAACATCGGTTGAAGGGCCGTCCACATACAGAGATCCCCAGAGATAAGACGCGCCACCCAATATCACGCCAACACCTATTAGCGCCAACCCAATATAGAACAGCGCGTATACTACTTTTCTCATCTCGCTTGCCGACAGAGCTGACAGGATGACGGTTAGTCAAGGTCTCCTAGCTTGGGCAGCACTTCATCCATCAGCAGTGTCATCGAGCGTGTCCACTTGTCCTTGGGCTGCCACTCGTGTCCCATCGCGAGCAGAACGCCGAAGCCGCCGACTTCTTCGTAGATGGCGCGAATCTTGTCAGCGACATCGTCAGGGCTGCCGACGACCCAGATGTTGTCAAGCAGGTACTCTGCCGTGACTTCTTCGTCGGGCATGTCGGGGTCGGTCTTCATCAGGCCGAGCTGTCCCATGTGCGAGAGCAGTGGCTTGAAGTAGTGGTTGAAGTCGCGCGCGAATACGCCTTCCAGCATGTCCTTGCGCGCCTGCTCGGTGGTTTCTGCGACATAGACTTCGCGGGCGATGCGCCATGTTGCTCGGTCGGCTGTGCGCCCGGTGCGCTCTGCACCTTCACTTACGCTGTCCCAGTGTGTCGCGAGTTGATGCACGGGCACGAGGTTGATGCTCATCGGAATCCAGCCGCGCTCGCCGGCGAGAAACAGCGTCTCGGACTTGGGCGATACGCCCGCAACACCAATGGGCGGGTGTGGCATCTGGTAGGGCTTCATATGGAATGCAAGTCCGACATCTTCCACAGGTTCTGGGATCGTGAATCGCCAGTACTTGTGCTCATAGACGCCGGGCTTGGGGTCGTTCCATATCTTCAGGATGGTCTCCACGGAGTCGCGCGCCATTCCTCGGTGCTCGCCCGATTCCGGGTCGAAGCCGAACACGGTGAAATCGCCGACGAAGCCGCCTGAGCCGACACCCCACATGAATCGGCCCTGCGCCATCTGATCGAGCTGGGCGATGCGGTGTGCGATCATGAACGGGTTGTGATTGGGCATGCATGTTACGCCTGTGCCCAGTCGGATGTTCTTCGTCTTGCCCAGAGCGTTGGCGATGAACAGGTCCGGCGCGGGGATATTCTCCCAGACCGACGTGAAGTGCTCGCCTATCCACGCCTCGCTGTACCCGAGTTCGTCAAGGACTACGAGCTGCTCAAGGTCGTCTTCCAGCGTCTGCGCGATATTGGAATCGGGTGGGTGCAGGGGCATCGTGAAGTAGCCGAGTTCCATGAGAGTGACCTCCCTGATCTGTGTGCGATTGTGCAAGCAGTATAAGACAGCGAGCGCGAGCGCACAACGGCGAGCGGGGACTTAAGATATCAGGCTACACGGTTACCGCAGTACGCTCACGAGAGAGCCAGTGTTCGAAGCTGTCGGAAAGGGCGAACCAGCTCGCCTCGATGATGTTCTCGGACGAGCCGACGGTGCTCCAGGTGCGCTGGCCGTCGGTGGACTCGATCAGGACGCGCACGACTGAGCCGGTGCCGCTGCCCTGGTCAACGACGCGCACCTTGTAGTCGAGCAGGCGGACGGATTGCAGGTCCGGATAGAACTGCTCCAGCGCCTTTCGCAGGGCGTGGTCGAGGGCGTTGACGGGGCCGTTGCCTTCCGCGGCGGTGTGCATCACCTCGTCGTCAACCTGCACTTTCAGCATGACCTGAGAGGCTATGTCGCCGACGCCATTGCCGTTGGAGCGCTTCTCCACCATGGAGACGAAATCGACCAGCGCGAATGGCGGCTTGTAGCCGGGCTGCATGCGACGGACCAGCACTTCAAATGATGCCTCCGCGCCTTCGTACAAGAAGCCTCTGTTCTCTCGCTCTTTTATTTCTTCCAGCAGTTGGCGCGCCTGCGCCTGCGTGAGTTCGGCGTCGGGGCAGAGTTCGCGCGCTCTCCATAGGATATTGCCGCGACCGGACAGGTCGGAGACGATCACACGCTTGTCGTTGCCGATGCTGCGGGGCTGGATGTGCTGGTAGCTGTGTTCGACCTTGGAGACGGCGGAGGCGTGAAGTCCGCCCTTGTGTGCGAATGCGCTGCCGCCGACATAAGGCTGCGAACTCAGCGTGGGCATGTTGGCGACCTCAGCGACGTAGCGGCTTGCGTCCGTGAGGGAGGCGAGTTGCTCATCGCTCACGCACTCGATGCCGAGCTTGATCTTGAGGTTGGCGATGAGCGATACGAGGTTGGCGTTGCCGCAGCGCTCGCCGTAGCCGTTCATGGTGCCCTGCACCTGAGTTACGCCCGCTCGAACGGCGGCTATCGCACCTGCGACCGCCATGTCCGCGTCATTATGCGTGTGGATGCCCAACTCGACATCGGTGCGCTGTCGGACCTGATGCACGATGGAGGCGATTTCGTCCGGCATCAAGCCGCCGTTCGTGTCGCAGAGAACGACGCATTCCGCGCCTGCGACTGCTGCTGCGTTCACCGCCTGGATCGCGTAGTGGCCGTTTGCCTTGTAGCCGTCGAAGAAGTGCTCGGCGTCGAAGAAGACGCGCCTGCCCTGTTCGACGAGGTAGGACACCGAATCGGAAATCATTGCGAGGTTTTCTTCGAGAGAAGTTTCGAGGACGCGGGTAACATGCAGGTCCCAGCTTTTTCCAACAAGCGTTACCACGGGAGTTTCGGCTTCGAGCAGCGCGGCAAGGTTTGCATCTTCACCGGCGCTGATGTTGGCGCGGCGGGTGCTGCCGAATGCGGTGAGCGTTGCGCTGTTGAGGGTCATTGACTTGGCGCGCTCGAAGAACTCGGCGTCGCGCGGATTGGAGCCGGGCCAGCCGCCCTCGATGTAGTGAACGCCTAGCTCGTCGAGGCGCTCGCAGATGGCGAGCTTGTCGGCGACGGACAGCGATATGCCCTCGCCCTGTGTTCCATCCCGCAGAGTGGTGTCGTAGAGAGTTAATGTTGACATTTCGTTTGCGCTCCTCGCTCTGTTTGTTTAGAACTTTTTCTGTTGCCCGACAGTCCGTAGTCTCTATAATCGGGCAAAGTAAAACGCCCGCCCCAAATTGTAGGGACGGGCGTTCAATATCCTGAGTTGGAATTGATGGCTCGCGGTACCACCCTGCTTCACCGGCTCGTCGCTCGGACGCGCGCGATGCGCTCATTGGAGTACGTGTTCATACCCCCGCCCTGCTAACGTTAGGCGAATCCGTCGCAGTCTACTTTCTCATCCATGGGCTTATTCGTGCCAGCCGGACGAGGATTTTCGGTGCGCGGCTCGGGAGGGATTTTCGGAGGCTATCCTGTGCGTCTGCTCTCACCTTGCGGCTTGCCGGATGAATCCGTTTCGCCGCGCCAGACTCGCTGTGCCGGATGTGGCCTCTTACTCGTCTCCGTCGTAGCCTTTGGCTATGATTGTGAATGTTCTCATTAGTCAGGTTAGCGGTTGTTAAAGCAGGCTGTCAAGGAATTAGAGAACGGGGAGAGGGGGAATACCACAAGTCGATTATTGAACCATCAACCTATCAGGCCGAGGCTACGCCTCATGGGTTTTAGCGGTATTCCTCCTAGCAAGGACACGCCACACGCGCACGAGCTCCAGGACACCCAGAATACCAAAGAAGATGAACGGCCCGGGGGAGCCCTCCACCATGACCCAATGGGCGAGAACCAGCACCGCTGATAGGTAGACCATCCGCTGCAGCATCTTCCAACGCTTCCAGCCCATAGCTCTCGTCAGCACCCGGTTTGACGTTGCCGCCATAGGAAGGAAGATGAAGAATGCTGCCCAACCCACGAGGAGAGTAGGAGCCAGCAGGTCGTCCACCAGCGCCGCCAACCCTTCCAGACCCACAAAGTAGAACACTACGTGGACTAGAGCATAGGAGAAAGAAGCGACACCAAAATAGCGACGGTGGCGAAGGAGCCATGCTACGACCCGTGAACCGGGGAAAATTGCCATCAGGGGCGAGAACGACATAGTAGCTATAAGCAGGAAAGACGACAGGATGCCGGAGGAACCTACTACTTCCTCTCCGGAGCCACCCTGAACAACGCCGCTCAGCATCGGAACTGAAGGGAGAGCCAGCAGCACCCAAATGACATAGACAGAGCTCACTACCTTCGCCGTAACACCCGTCAGAGCAATCATGACTCCTCGCTGTTGTATTGGTGTCAAGAAACTGTGACGGATTAAACTGCCCACACTTCCTTCACGTTCGTCTTGTGCTTACCTCTCAGGGGGAATATGACCGAGACATATCCCTGTGTCCGCCCGACCGTCTATGTTGTTAGTTGTGCCCTCTGCCGCGTCCTCGTCCGTCGCCGTCACGGTCGCCGAACCAGCCGAACATGCCTACCCTGCCGCGCGATTGCTCGCCGCCTGTAGTAATCTGCAGGTCGGTTGAGCCGTCCGCCCCCGTCGTCTGAACGACGGTTATCGTATTCTCAGTGTTCAAGCCGAGGGCAAGCGCTTCGGCGTCGCTGCCAAGCTCGAACGACATCACAGAGGAGCCATCGCGCAGGAGCAGCTCGAATGTGCCAGCGCTAGAGTTGATATTCTGCGGGGTACCTACCACTTGCGAAACAGACTTCACGCCGCCATCAGATAGGTAGCGGACTTCGGACCTTACCGTGCCATCGTCGGAAAATATACCGAAGCCGCGACCCAGTCGAGTTGCCCAGCCATCCAGGTCTCGTTTCTCGACCACTGTTACCAGACTGTCGGCGCCCAGCCCGGACATGCCCTCTTTCCCATTGATGAACACTTTCGTATTGTCGTCGATCGCGAAAGGCAGCGTGCCCGAACCGTCCAGCAGCAACAGGTCGAATGTGCCTGCTGCGGTATCAACGTTTTGCGCGTTGCCCACCGCGTAGCGCAGATTCTGCGTTCCGCCGTTGTGCATCATCCTGATGTCGGAAATGACCAGACCCGGTGTGCCCTTCATGTCACCCAGACTCTTAGCGTAGGCGTCGCGTCCGAACTTGCCGGAGCGGTCATATTCGTGGCTCTGGGCGTGGCTCTGGGCATAACGCTTGCCCTTGCCGTCGTGCCAGAAACTTGCCTCGACTGTGTGGCGCGCCACGAATAGCCCTGCCATCACTACAAGCGCGACTATGACGAACCCGCCTATCAGCTTGATAATCAGGGACGTGCTTCGGATCGCTTCTAACACTCTGTTTATCACGATAAACTCCTGCCCCTCGGTTGCGTCGAAAAAAATGGTTGCCCGCGTTGTATAACGCCGCGGGCAACCAGAGGTTAGCAGAAGTTTATGCGCAGAAGGTTAATTGCGTCCGCCGCGACCACGATTTCCATCGTAGTTGCCCTGCTGCTGTTGGTCATTGCCGCCGCGCCACCTGAAGAAGAATCGCTGCGGCGAAAAGCCACCGGAGCCGTCCCTCTCAAGCCGGGGCACCATATTGAAACCATGCCTTCCGAGAATGGAATGGACCGTCAGCGAGTAATCGCCTTGTACCACACTCTGAACCTGGCTCGTGCCGTCCGGATTCGTAACCTGAACGACCATCGTGGTCGCGTCCGCGCTCAGGTCGGAGAGGCCTGCTTCGCCTTCAACGGCGTCTGTCGCTATCCTGGTGTCGTCGTCGATGGTGAAGGACAGGGTTTCGGAATCGTCGCGCAGCAGCAGGTCGAATGTGCCCGCGTCCGTGTCGATGTTCTGAGCCGTGCCTACCGCCTTGCGCACGGTCTTCACGCCGTCATCGGTCATGTAGCGCGTGTCGGACAGGACGAGATGTTCATTTGACTTGCCGAAGATGCCGGACTTGTAATAGCCGCCGCGATTGCCACTTCTGCCATCGTGGGCTGATTCATCCCGCTCCCCGACGGTGATGCTGATGTTCATACCGGTGCCGTCTCGGAAAACGCTGAAGACAATCACATCGCCGGGGGCATGATCGCGCACTATGCTTACGACATCGCGCGGGCCGGCAACGGATTCGTCATCGAGTGCGGTGATGATGTCGTCCACCTGCAGGTTGCCGTCTGCTGCGCTGCCTTCGACGACGCGGACTATGAGCGCGCCGTCGGTGTCGCTGCCCTCCGGGACTGAGGTGATGGCTATGCCGATGAATGGTCTGGATGTGGATTCGCTTTGCTCGGCGCCCATACCGCCCTGTGCAGAGGCGCGTTCTGCATTCGTGTGCGATGTGGTGCTGGCTTCCGTGGTGTTTACCTGCGTCGCTACTGTGCCTGCCGTGGCAAGAATAGCGACGACAAGTAAGCCTCCTAACAGTTTCTTTCTCATGACTGCTCTCCCATTTTTGCTGCGTGTGTGGTCGTGGAATTGTGAGCCGCTCACGAATTGAAACGCAGCGAGGGAGAGAATGGTTAGCGTCGGAGGCAGGGTAAGGAGCAGCTTGCTCAACTGGGTGGGTCAGTCGGAGATGGTGAATTCCTGCTCTACGATGTCGCCGCTTTCCATGATGCGGAAGGCGCGTATTTGCGGAGCTGCCTTGTCTTCGAGAGAGACGAGGATGTAGTAGACATCTTCGCCGAGCCAGCCGCTCTGCTGCGCCATACGGACGTCGGTCGGCGAGGGATATGCGGGGCTGTGGGTGTGGGAGTGGTAGAATGCCGTGATGTCCCAATCATTGGAGTCGGCATCGCGCATCGCGTTGAGCATTTCCTGCGGTTCCATGACGTAGCGGTATGGGCTGGGCGTGGAGTTTGCTATGCGGTACAGATTCGCGACGACGCCGTTCTTGCCTGCGAGGATACCGCAACATTCGTTGGGGTCCTCCTGCTGGGAGTGGGCGATCATGTCATCGGCGAAAGCTCTGGATATGGTCAGCAATTCGGTGCTCCTGTTTTGATGCGCGTGCTAGCGTTGGCTGTCGGGTATTGAGATTATCACCAAGTAGGCTAACATGTGGATATTCAGCAGGAAAGGGATAGCGACACATGAATGACTCGCAGGTTGCGGGCGGCGCGCTGGAAGGCGTGCGTGTCCTGGACTTCTCACGGATATGGGCGGGACCGCATGCAACGAAGCTGCTTGCGGACATGGGCGCTGAGGTTATCAAGGTGGAGTCGATTCGTGCGTGGGACCCGCACCGCATGATCGTCGGTTCGGGCAACCTACCGGACGGCGAGCGTGGCGACGATCCGTGGAACCGCAGCGGCTGGTTCAACACGCTGCACATGAGCAAGCTGGGCGTCACAGCCGAAATGCGGCATCCGAAGGGCAAGGCGATCATCGAGGAGCTGGTGAGCATCAGCGATGTGGTCATCGAGAACTTTCGCGCGGGGTTGATGGAGCGGCGCGGGCTTGGGTACGAGGTGCTGAGAGCGATACGACCGGACGTCATCATGTTGTCCATGCCGGCATTTGGCAGCGTGGGGCCCTGGAAAGACTTCATTCAGTACGGCATTGGGCAGGAGCAGCTTGGCGGTATCTCCTCCATGAACGGGTATCGTGGCGAGGACGCTCCGGTGAAGTCGGGGGTGAACTTTGGCGACCCGATCAGCGGCGCGCATGCAGCGGGAGCAATTCTGTCCGCGCTGTGGCGGCGAAGGCGCACAGGGCAGGGCTGCTTCATAGATGTGTCACAGCTTGAGTCGGCAATCATGACGATCGGGGAGCACCTGCTGGGCTTTCAGATGAATGGGAAACGACCGGAGAACCGTGGAAACCGGCATCCGGTGTACGCGCCGCATGGAGCTTATCCGTGCCGAGGTGAGGACGAGTGGATTACCATCGCTGTCGCGGATGATAACGAGTGGCAGCGCATGTGCGATGCGATGGGCATGCCGCAGTTGGCGACTGATCCTGATTACAGCGACATCCTAGCGCGGCATCGCAATCACGATGCGCTGGATGCGGTCATTTCGGGATGGACGCAGGACAAGTCGGCATACGAAGTGATGCGAGTGCTGCAGGGTGCAGGCGTGTCTTCTGCCCCCGTGATGACGGGTGAGGCTATTTTCAATGACCCGCAGTACCAGGAGCGCGGCTTGTTGGAGTTCGTTGACCATCCCTCGTGCGGGCCTTACTTCATGCCGGGCGCCGCATGGAAGATGTCGGAGACACCGCCGGGAGTGCGCTGGCACGCACCGACGTTGGGCGAGCACAACGAGCAGGTCTTCGGCGAGTTGCTTGGGATGGATGCGAGCGCCATTGCAGCACTGGATGCTGAGGGTGTGAGCGGGACGGCGCCGCAGGTGGGGTGATGAACTCAATCTTTCCTTGTTCAACGGGCTATTGCAGCGTTGGGCGATCCACAGAAGGACAATTGGAGCAATGTAATTGGAATGGCTAACGATAATTGGAGTGATCGGTTTTGTAGCCGCGATTGTCGCGTTCTTCCTCACTCCGTTTGCAATGGGCCTAGCATACATTTCGATAGGCCTCATTCCTTTGGGCGCAATCAATCTTGCCTTGGGACTGCAAAAGAAGGAGCGACGTCTGTTGATGTTGTGGGCCACATACTTGGCTTGGATTGGTTCTATAATCCTGCTTACGCTGCTTTCAATTGCGGCGAATTGGAGAACCAAGAACATCTATGGAGGGAGCGCCGAGTTAGCATTTGGTGTTACCGTCATCGAAATTGTGCTCACCACGCTCGGAGTCTGTGCGGCCCTATACTCGCTGTCAAGGGTTCCGGTGAAATTCAGATTTGTAACCGAGGATTCTGACTATTCGGTTTCAAACATGCCCAATAGGCCATTCATATACTGGGGGGCGTGGTTCGCAGGGCTTTTCGTCCTGAACTGGGTAATCGACATGATCTATATCTTCAACGTCGGAGTCCCCATTCAAGGCATCGGGCCGGGATGGATAGACATGGTGGAAAAGTGGTTCTGATGCGGCTCACAGACTGCATGCTACTTCAGTTCCCACGCCAGCCCACTGGTCACGAAATGGCCACGGGGTGCGGTAAGGGCTGGTTGAACAGGTAGCCTTTTTCGTTGAAGGGGATGTCGTCGGGCTGGGTGTTGCCGTGTGCGTCTGTGGCGCGGGTCATCAGGGTGTGCTCGCCTGATTTGGCGTTCCATGTGAACTCGAAGCGCGCCCACGAGTACTGGACTTGCGGCTCAAGCACCGTGGCAGGATTCCATGTGCTGCCCGAATTGTCGCTCCACTCCACTGCAGTGATGCTGCCAGCAGGTGAGTGGGCGTAGCCATGTATGCGGTGCGAGCCTTCGGGCAATTCGGCGGGCCACGGCAGCGCTAGGGCGCTCTTGATATTCTGAGTTGTCACCACTTCGCCCTCTGCCTCGCCATCCGTCGGGTAGTCGTCGCCGATTAACACATAAGACGTCGTGTTGTTGCGGGTCCATAGTTGGTCTGACGAGACGATGATGCGGTTGAGCCACTTGATGCTTGAACTGCCCACCCATCCGGGCAACAGTGCCCGAAGGGGATAGCCGTGATCCTTGGGCAATAAGTCGCCGTTAAGCGCGTATGCCAAGAGCGTATCAGGGTGCATCGCCTTCTCGACCGGGACGACACGGCGAAAGCCGCCTTCAGGTGAATCGGTGTCCTGCCCAATCAGCAGCACGCTGACCGCGGCATCCGTGATGCCCGCGAGTGTCAGGACATCGCGGAGCGAGACGCCTGTCCATTCGCCGTTGCCGATCGCGCCGGTCATCCATTGCGTGCCTTGCGCCGCGCGTCCCTGTACGATGTCGAACATCGCACGGTGATTGCCAGCGCACTCCAGATAGGAGACGAGCGTGCGGCTGGGAAGATTTCGTATCTGGTCATATGACAGACCAAGCGGCTGAGTAATGGCATCGCCTTCAACCGAAAGTCGCCAATCGGACGGGTCTAAGTTCACGCTGACGGAGTTGTTTCGGACGAAGAACAGGTGGCGCGGCGTAATCAGACCCTGCATATTCTCAAGGCGTGCTTCGAGGCCCTTGTCATCGCGCCGGATAAACGGGGTCGGGTCTTTGAACCAGGAAGACTGCTCCCCCAAAGCCAGCGGTTGTACCTGATCCACGGATTGCGTAGGGGCACTGTCGGACATCGACAGGTTCCCGCAGGCGGCGAGCACTGCGGCCGCGCCTCCTGCGGAAAGCAACGCAAGGAATCTGCGACGGCTGATGCCGTGCGCCTTCGCGGATTTCCATAGACGGCGCGGTTCTGGTGAGTCCGTCATTTGCGCCATTTAATTCAATTAAAGATGCGGTTGCGACGGCTACCCAACTCGCTCGAAGATGGTCGCGACGCCCTGTCCGCCGCCGACGCACATGGTTACTAGGCCAAGCTCCTGATCGCGCAAGCCTATCTCTTCCATGAGCTTGACGGTCATGATTGCGCCGGTTGCGCCGACGGGATGGCCGAGGCTGATGCCGCTGCCATTCACGTTGGTCTTGTCCAAGTCCATGTCGAGTTCGCGCATGCAGTATATTGCCTGAGCAGCGAATGCTTCGTTCAGCTCGATAAGGTCGATGTCATCGATGTCCATGCCGGACTTGCTGAGCGCCTTGCGGACGGCGGGGACGGGGCCGGTGCCCATAATGGCAGGCTCTACGCCCGCGACGCCGCGTGTGTGCCAGCGAAGCTTGGGCTGGATTCCAAGCTCGGCGGCTTTGGTGGCCGACATTATGACGACTGCCGCCGCGCCGTCGTTGATGCTGGAGGCGTTGCCCGCCGTCACGCTGCCGCCCGGCTTGAAGACGGGGCGAAGGGTCGACAGACGCTCGAGCGTGGTGTCTGCGCGCGGTCCTTCGTCTTGCGTGACTACCACCGGGTCGCCGCGGCGCTGTGGGACGCTGACATCGATAATCTGCTCGCTGAAGCGTCCGTTCGAGATTGCCGCGACGGCGCGCTGGTGGCTGATAAGAGCAAGCTCATCCTGGTCTTCGCGGCTGACTTCGAAACGCTCTGCGACATTCTCCGCGGTCACGCCCATATGGTAGCGGTTGACGGGGCAGCCAAGCCCTTCGGTCAAGCCATCCCTCATGGTGGCGTCGCCCATTCGCAGACCGTCAAAGCGCGCCTCATATCCCAGCAGGAACGGAGACTGGCTCATATTCTCCATACCGCCTGCGATGGCGATGTCAACTTCGCCCGTGCGGACGAGCTGCGCTGCCATGTTGATGGCTTCAAGCCCGGACGAACACTGGCGATTGACGGCAATCGTTGGCGTTTCCTGCGGGATGCCTGCCTTGAGCGTGGATAGCCTTGCGGCGTAACCTGCTTCGGTCGCCTGCAGAGCATTGCCCATCACGACTTCCTCGACCTGCTCAGGGCTGATGCCTGCGCGTTCCAGCGCAGCCTTGATTGCCTCCGCGCCGAGGTCGGGTGCGGCAACGTCCTTGAACGCTCCTCCGAACCTGCCAACCGGAGTCCTTGCTCCGCTAACGATCACTGCGTCTTGTAGTTCCATATTGGTTCTCCTATTTGCTGCATGCCGGATGTCTAAATTGACTGTTCAGCGGGCATGTTTTCTATACTTACGTTGAAAATTGATTCCTTGCCCAGTTTGTCGGCTGCACTCAAGACTTCAAGTCCTACTATGTGGCCCTGTTCATCGAAGTCCACGGTGACGCCCTTTTCAACATCCCGCGCATCCACTGGAGTTGAATCTGTAAGCAATATATAGAGGGCGTCAGCTTCATTGTCGTATGAAATCTTCATTGTTGGACTCCGTTTCTATGGCCAGCGTCTATACTGCGGCGTGGTGTAACAGTGATTACAACGATTCGAGTCGCCTCTTCTACATATGTTACACGAATGACCTTGTCCGGAAGCACTTTCGTAGCGTTCAAGCGGTCGTCCTCATCTGGCTCGACTAGGTCAGGGGCTTCGAGTACAGATTCTACTTCTTCACATGTAATCCTATACTGCCTCATCCTATTCCGCGCGTGTCTAGTGAAATACAGAGGCATTACCATCTGCCCCCTACTCCGCCGTGCGCCCGCCGTCTATGACAACCTCGCTGCCGGTGACGAATGAGGACTCGTCGGATGCGAGGTATAGCACGCCGTAAGCGATTTCTTCAGGCCTGCCCGCTCGTCCAAGCGGCACATCCTCGGGCCTGCGCGCGTTTTCCGCCGTCAGGGATGACGCGAGCATATCGGTATCAACCGGGCCGGGATGCACGGAGTTCACGCGGATATTTTCGCCTGCGTACTGGATTGCCGCCGACTTGGTGAATATCCTGACCGCGCCCTTGGAGGCGTGGTAGGCGGTGTTGCGCCGGCTGCCGGTGATGCCCGCTCCCGACGAGATGTTGATGATGGAGCCGCCACCCGCCTTTCGCATCTCCGGGATGACGGTCTTTGCGCCGAGGAATGTGCCCTTGACGTTGATGTCCATCACTTCGTCCCAGATCTCTTCGGTAGTTTCGAGCAAACCTTGCGTTCTTAAGATCGCGGCGTTGTTGACGAGGATGTCCACTTTGCCGAAGCGCTCCACGGCGGCACTGACGGCGCTCTGCCAGCTGGATTCGTCTGTCACATCGAGAGCTACGAATAGAGCCTCTCCACCTGATTCGCCAATCTCTGAAACGACCTTCAGGCCTTCTTCCTCAAGCAGGTCGCCGATTACGACCCTTGCGCCCTCGCGCGCGAACATGCGAGCCTCGGCAGCGCCCATGCCACGCGAGCCGCCGCTTATGATCGCAACCTTGCCTTCTAGTCTCATAGCGCCTCCATTCTGATAAGCGGGAGTGATACGGCAAACGGTATCACCGCCCTATTGTGCAGTCAACTTGGCCCGAAATGACCTTATAGGCATAGATGGATTGTTGCCGTCTGGTTTATACTCTTTGCGGGAGGATAGGATGAGCATGGCATACACAATCTACTTCGCAGGCGAACTTTTCGACCACAAGCACCTTATCGGCAATGCGATCCTCGCATCGCACATCGAACATCTCTCTGAGGGAAGATATCAGTGCGTGCTGCCGCAGGACCTTGAGCAGACCGGCTACCGCTCCGTTGACATTCGCAACCAGGACCTCATCGGGGTGGCAACATGCGATCTGGCGCTGTTCAACTTCGATGGGCCGGACCTGGACTCCGGCACGGTTGTGGAGTTCGTGTACGCCAAGTTGCTGGACATCCCGGCGGTGGTTCTACGCACCGACTTTCGCGGCGGCGGAGAACAGAAACCGGGGGGCGACGCCTGGAACCTGATGGCGTCGTTTTACCCGCGCACGCGCAATGTCACACTGAACGCCATGGCTTGGTACCAGGAGGCGTCCAGTGAGTCCGACACGGTTGCGGACGCCACAGCGCGCTACTGCGACAGGATGGCGAATGTGATAATCGAGGCATTAGACGCGGTGAGAGCGGAATCGCCCCACCTCGGCGCTGCGCCCGATGGCGTCGAGCATCTCTATCGGTGGGCGCTGCGCTTTCCGGGCAGCGGGCTTGCGGAACGAATAGCGGGCGACGGGTCTCTGGAGAACGCTGTCCATCAGCTCGTGAGCGATAAACTGGACAAGGGCCTCCTTGGGTGATGGCAGAGGCGAATAGGCGGGATTGAATTGAGGTTGGAGCGACTGTGACAGAACCATATACGATCTATTTCGCGGGTCAGCTTTTCGACCACAAGCATCTTGCGGGCAACGCGCTGCTGGCATCGCACATCGATAGCGACTCGCATGGTCGCTACCAGTGCATCCTGCCGCAGGACCTTGAGCAGAGAGGCATAGGCCCGATGGGGATACGAGACCAGGACCTGCGCGCGGTGGCGGAGTGCGACCTTGCGCTGTTCAATTTCGACGGCTCGGAAATACCACCGGGAGCGGTAGTGGAGTACATGTACGCCAAGATGCTGGACATTCCCTCGGTGATACTCCGCAGTGACTTTCGCGGCGGCGGCGATCAGGCCGGCGACGGAGACCCGTGGAACCTGATGGCGTCGTTCTACCCGCGCACTCGTATCCTGCATCTTGACGGTATGCAGTGGTACCAGGAATCGCTGGCGCAGGGTGGAGACGCAGCTCAGGTCTCGGCCCGCTTTCAGAAGCGTATTGCGGAAGAGGTTATCGCACTGCTTGACGAAGTGCGTGGCGATGCGTCCATCATGGAAGGAGGGCGCTCGGGTGTGGAGGGAGCCTACCGCTGGGCGCTGCGGCTAGCGGGAGGCGGGCTTGCCGGGCTGGTGGCAGGCGATGGCAGTCTAGATAGTTATGTAGAGGGAATGGTGTCGCGGAAATTCGAAAAGGGACTGTTAGGTTAGTGGTAGCATCTACTTACCGGAGTTAGAGAAGAGGCAAGGAAATATGACAGAACCGTGTACGATCTACTTCGCCGGGCCGCTATTCGACCACAAAATACTTCAGGGCAACGCGCTGCTGGCATGGCATATCGAGAGCGCCGCTAAAGGGCGATACCGCTGCGTCCTGCCGCAGGACCTGACACAACTCGGCGTGTCTTCAATCGAGATACGCGACCAGAATCTGCGCGCGCTTATGGAGAGTGACCTCGCGCTCTTCAACTTCGACGGCACGGACCTGGACTCGGGGACCGTCGCAGAGTACATGTACGCCAAGACTCTGGATATTCCCGCAGTGATATTGCGCACGGACTTCCGGCACGGCGGCGACCAAGAGCCGGAAGGGAATCCATGGAACATCATGGTCTCATTCTATCCGCGCACGCAAGTCTTGCATGTAGATGCCATGCAGCGTTACGCGGAGGCGTTGTCAGAGGACAGCGATCCTCAGGAAGTCTCTTCCCTCATTCAGCAGCGCATCGCTTCCGAGGTCATTGATCTTCTGGACGTTGTTCGCGGCGAATCTCCCGTTCTGGGAGGCGGGCGGAAAGGCGCGGAGAATACCTACCGCTGGGGCCTGCAACTTGCCGGAGGAAGCCTCCCGACATTTGTGTCACATTCAAGTTTTGTGAGTCGGATCGTTGATCGCAAGATCGAAAAGGGACTGCTGAACGCCGACTAAATCTCTCTGGCATCATCCTTCCGGACTTCAGCATGCGCGGGCAAAACAGAAAATGTCAATGGAACCTAGTCGCCTCGGTAACCGCGTCTCCCTCCCTGCTTCTCCAGGTATTGCCTGATCATCAGGGCTGCGGCTGCGCCCTCGCCTACCGCGCTGGCGACCTGTTTCGTGCTGCCTGCGCGCGCGTCACCCGCGGCGAAAATGCCCTCTACGCTCGTCTGCATATTGTCAAAGGTAAGCAGGAAGCCATAGTCGTCAAGCTCAACCAGATTGGACAAAAAGCCGGTGTTCGGGTCCAGTCCAATGAATACGAAGACCGCGCCGGGATGAAGTTCCTCGACTTCGCCGGTTGTGCTGTCTTTCGCGAGTACGCCGGAGAGCCTACTTTCGCCGCGAAACTCCTGTACTGAGGTGTTGAAGCGAATCTCCATCCCCGGGTGATTTGCCGCTTTATCCTGCAGGACCTGGCTCGCGCTGAGGGCGTCGCCCCTGACCAGAAGTGTGACCTTGCTGGCGAACTTCGTCAGGAACAGGCCCTCTTCGAGCGCGCTGTTGCCGCCCCCGATGATGACCATCTCTTCCCCTTTGTAGAAGGGGCCGTCACAGGTGGCGCAGAAGTGTATGCCCGCGCCTATGAAGTCCTCCTCGCCGCGCACATTCAATCTTCGATAGCGCGTGCCGACGGCAAGCAACAGCGCCATAGCGCCATACTCGTCGCCTGACTCGGTGACGACGGTGCGGTAGCCTCCGTCCGCACGTATTTCGGCGACCGTCTGAGCGGGCAGCGTCTCGGCGCCGAAGCGCTCCGCGTGGGCGCGCATGTCGTCAGCGAGGCGCGCGCCCTCCACGCCCTCCGGAAAGCCGAGATAGTTGTCTATGCGCTCGGTTACGCCCGCCTGACCGCCGATTGCGCTGCTCTCTATGACAAGCGTGTCTATGCCCTCTCGTGCAGCGTACAGCGCGGTTGAGAGCCCGGCGGGACCTCCCCCGACGACAATGAGATCGTAGAAGTCACGGCGCGCCTTGGGTTGGATGCCGAGCTTTGCTGCCAGCTCAGCGTTTGACGGCTCCACGAGCAGTGATCCGTCCTCGAAGATGATGGTAGGGATAATCTGCTTGCCGTCGTTGACCCGCTGCACATAGGCGCGCGCGTCTTCGTTCAGGTCTATATCTACCCAGTCGTATCGAACGCGCTGTTCGCCGAGAAATTGCTTCGCGCGCGTGCAATCCGGGCACCACGGCGCGCCATATACGGTGATGTTCGCGTCACCCATCATTTCACCTCCATATCACCTTAGTTTCCCGCTTCTATATTCAACATAGCATAAGTGAGAGGAGTTGCCCTCCGTGCAATTGGCTGAGGGGAATGATCGCGCCTGCCAGCACGAATTGGAAGCCATTCTGCCGTTTATTAAACCCAAAAAGCGGTTGACGCGATGCGCCATTATTCCCAATAATTGGACATATCTTTGACATTTCTAAGTAAATTACCAAATTATGCTATCCTTCAATTAGGTGATACTGCTGATAGCATCACTTTGACCCTGTCGGCGGCAATCCGCTGCCGACTAAGGAGCAACAATGAAGTTGAAAATAATTGCAGCCCTCGCCCTGACGATATCCTTGGCGGCGTTCCTTGTGGCCTGTGGCGACAGCAGTAGCGAGCCGGAACTGCCGGTGACGGCACAGAACCAGGTAACGCCTGCGGCTCCCGCGGCACCGACAGCCGTGCCGCCTACTAATACACCTGTTCCGCCGACGGCAACGCCTGTTCCGCCGACGAATACTCCCGTTCCGCCGACGAATACGCCGGTGCCGACGGCGACACCCGTTCCACCTACGGCAACCCCAGAACCAACAAGCACGCCAGTTCCACCTACGAATACGCCCGTGCCGACAGAAACACCAGTACCACCGACGAACACGCCGGTGCCGACAAATACCCCGATCCCGCCGACTCCCACTCCGGAGCCGACTGCGACGCCTGAACCGACGGCAACGCCGGTTCCGCCAACGGCCACGCCGACGAATACTCCGATCCCGCCATGCACCGTACTCGCACCGGGGGCAGACCTGCGGAAATGCCAATTCGAAGGGAAGAATTTCAGAGAACTCAATCTCACTGGTGCAGACTTTTCTGGGTCTAACCTTGCCGGCGCAGTTTTCGTAGAAGCAATCCTGATAGACGTAAACCTTTCAGGGGCGAACTTAACCGGCGCAAACTTCGAACTGGCGGACCTAAGCGGAGCTGACCTCACCAACGCTGATGCCCGCCACGCGAAGTTCAGGGAAGCCATACTTGATGGAGCGACGGTGACAGCCACACAGTTCAGGTCAGGTAACAGGAACGATGACAACGCTATGTTCCGTGGTACCATATTGACTAACATCGTCTTCGATCCCGCAGTAAAGCTTATATCTATGGGATTCATTAACGCAGACCTGTCAAATTCAAAGCTCATAGATGTGGATCTCGACAGCGCGGACCTTAGGAACGCGATTGTCCTCAAGACGGACTTCAGCGGTGCCAATCTCGGGGATGCAAGATTGAGGAGCCTTAAGCTGAACTGGGCCATTGTGAATTCTAGAACTGACTTTGAAGGGGCAGACCTCAGCAAAGCTGATCTATCGGAAATGGAATTGTCGAACGTGGACTTTGAGGATGCGAATCTATCGGGGGCAGACCTTTCAGAAGGTAGATTTGAAGATGCGAAATGGGATAATGTTGACCTTACTGACGCGAATTTGACCGACGCTGAATTTATAGATGTCGACTTCAATGATGCCGATTTCAATGACGCGGATCTGGAGGATGCCGAATTCGACGACTGCGACTTAGAAGGGGCACAAAATATGGACAGGGCGCAGCACATTCAGACAGTAGATTGGGAAGATACCGTATGCCCCGATGGTAAGACAAGTGATGAATGCTATATAGAGGACCGTCTTACACCCCAGTAAACACAGTCAACCCGGTAGTGGGAAAATCGACGCACGCGAACTGGTAAATGTTCGGCGGCTGGGCGATTGTTGTTCAGCCGCCGTTATGCGTTTATGACCTGCTGGAAGGTGCTGCCGATTTCGCCGGGGCCGGGGACGATGGCGACGCCTGCTGCAGAGAGCGCCTTTTCCTTTTCTTCGGCGCGGGCGGCCATACCGGTTATGACGGCGCCCGCATGTCCCATGCGTTTCCCTGGCGGCGCACTGCGTCCAGCTATGAAGGCGGCCATTGGCTTATTGAATTCGCTGCTGATGTACTCGGCGGCTTCCTGCTCCCTGGTGCCGCCGATCTCGCCGATCATCACGACGCCGTCTGTCTCGTCGTCTTCGTTGAACATCTTCAGGATGTCCACGAAGGAGGAGCCGTTCACCGGATCTCCTCCGATGCCTACGCACGATGACTGGCCTATGCCGAGATCGGTGAGCTGGCTGACGGCTTCGTAGGTTAGCGTGCCGCTACGGGACACGACGCCTATCCTGCCAGGTGCGTGGATGTTTCCGGGCATGATGCCTACTTTGACATTGGCGCCGGGCGTTATCATTCCGGGGCAGTTGGGGCCGATGAGCGTTACGGGCTTGTCGCGGATGTAGCGCTTGACGGCGATGGTGTCCATAATCGGGATGCCCTCGGTGATGCAGGCGATGGTCGGGATGCCGGCGTCAACCGACTCCACGATGGCGTCTGCGGCGAAGGGCGGCGGTACGAATATGAGCGCGCAGTTCGCCTGGGTCTCGTCCACCGCCTGCCTCACCGTGTTGAACACGGGGACATCGTCGTCGAAGACCTGTCCGCCGCGCCCGGGCGTTACGCCGGCGACAAGGTTGGCTCCGTATTCGCGACAGCGCAGGGCGTGGAAGCTGCCTTCTCTGCCGGTGATGCCCTGCACCATCAGTCGCGTATTTTTGTCAACAAGAATTCCCATGAATTGGAAGGGTCCTTTCGGTTTATCGCATTTCGTAGGCTGATCTTAGCCAGACTGCCAGACGTCAACATCAATCCTGAGTTTGTCCGACGCCGACCATCCAGTTGATGCCGTACTTGTCGGTGCAGGTTCCGAAGTAGTCTCCCCAGAACATGTCCATCATAGGCATCGTGACCTTACCGCCATCTGACAGACCGGCGAAGACCCTGTCCGCATCTTCCTTGCTTTCCGGGCTGACGCTTACCTGCACATTGCTGCCTGTAACGGGTGCCGCTCCAAAGGCAGCCGGCACATCACTTCCCATCAGCACGCTATCCCCTATCGGGAGAGAGACGTGCATGATGTTGTCCATCTCTTCTTCGTTCACACCCATGCCAGGGGGTCCGTCACGAAAAGTCTGAACAATTTCGAAGTCTCCGCCGAACACGGAGCGATAGTGATCGAATGCCTCGCGGCACTTGCCATCAAAGTTCAGGTAAGGGTTCAGCATCTATTCTCCTAAGTGATTGAATTGCAGCTATTGACTAGATAAGGTTACACAGCCGCCCCGACAGGTTGTCAAGGGGCGGCTGCTGTGTTCGGGAGTTAAATCCCAGTTATGCCGGCGTTTGAGATTGTCGCCTATGGCAGGTACTGGTCGATGCCGACTGTGGACGCGCCCTCACCGGTGGGCATCACCAGAGTCTTGGCACGGTCAGCGCCGACTACGACTATGAACCATCGGTCGACATTCTCAAGCAGAGGCACCTCGATGTTCAGCCGCTCTTCCTCGGTCCTGTCCTTCAGCCATTGCCACTGCTGTCCGACGCGGGCGTCATCAATAGGCATGTAGTGGCTCAGTTTGCCCAGGCTCATGTTGGCGTGGTGGTGAATGAACTGCTTCGCCTCCTGCTTTGAGTAGCCTTCGCCACCGACAGGCCGTGCAACATCGGGCGGCATGAATATGAGGCGCTCGTTAGTATGGCGCGCTCCCATTCCACGGGTGCCGAATGTGCTACCGTAGGCAATCGTCTTGAGCAGGTCGTCGGCTGCGGTGTTGCCCTGGTCCTGCACATCGAGTTCGCCGTCGGTTATGAATACGCTGACCGCGCTCTCGTCCGCGCGGAAGCCCTGATTCACATGGAATGGCTCCCACGGGCTCATGTCTTCGTTCTCCGCGATGCAGTGGACGAACTTGCGGGTTGTGCCGATGGTGTCCATGTCCATCTGCCCGGGATACCAGTAGCCGAGATTGCGGAGGCACAGCGAGAACGCTCGCCCTATGGTGATGTTGACCTCGTTGTCGCGGCCCGGCCCGAGGCCTGAGCGCGGGTTGATGCCGAGTTCCTTTGCTATGGGCCCATTGACGACCAGCATAGGTGCATGCGGGCTGGTGGACATCAGCAGCGATTTGCCGCCGTGTTCACCGACTTCTGACAGTGCCTTGACTGCGGCGATGATGACCGGCATCTGCTCAGGCTTCGCGCCCGCCATCGCCGCGTTGATGGCAATCTTCTCAACGGTCGCCAGCCCGAATCCGGGCGGCATATCGCAAACCAGGTCATAGCGACCCAGCCCTGTGCCTTCCACGAGCTCGGCGACTGCTTCTTCGGTCGGAGGATGCAGAACCATCGCGTCGCCCCAGTCGCGCATCAGCCACTGTTCGTTCATCCTGAGGATGGCGTCCCAGCGGTCTTCTCCTTCGAAGCGCTCGACGGCAGTGGCTTCATCGCGCTCTCGACGACCGTGAGCCTTGTCAACGGTCAACACCTCTACGATGTCGTCGATGACTGCTTCAGTCTGGCTGACGCACAGATCAGGCGCGAGGTTGCGGTATATGCGAGGCACAATGACGAACTGCAGGTCCGGCATCGCGAAGGCGCGCGAACTTGCAATGGCGTCCTCTTCAAAACGTCCGGATACGATTGGAATGGCGGGCTTGCCCGTCTTCTCAATCTCGATCATGTCGTGGACCATCCACGACGCGCACGTCCCTCAATCAGCTGTGGCGCCGATGACGACGTCACACTCCTTTGCTGCCTGCTGTACTATGGGTGGCGGCGCGGGGTAGTTGCCGCCGGTGTAGAAGTTGACCTTCACATTGCTGAAGCGCTCCTGCAGCATTTCGCCGGCGCGGTTCAGAGCAAGGTCCCCCCCGTGCGTGCCAGACCAGAGAAGCCCGACAGTCTTGTTGTCCAGCGATTGCGGACGCTCACTAATGGTCAGCGAGTTTATCAGGCCTCGCTGCTGGCCGATTGGGTTTAGGACTTCAAGCAGGTGCATTTCAGCCTCCTTTGCCATGCGTTGGAACGGCTCCCGTCCCGTGCTTTCTTCTCGCAATTATGCAAGAAGCACCTTAAATTGCCAAGTTCTAGCCTGAAGTTGCCGCCCGTATCGCCTCAGCCGCGCCGCTCAGGTCGTCCACGAGGGTTACATCGAGGCTTGATTCCGAGAGGATGCGGCGTCCTTCGTCGGCGTTCGTGCCGAGCATGCGCACGACCATCGGACGGATGGCATGCGGGGCGCCCTCCGCTGCCATCAGGAATCCGCGCGCAGCCACATCACAGCGCAGGATGCCGCCGAATATGTTCACCAGAACCAGTTCGACGGACTTATCGGACAGCACAATGTTGAGAGCCTCGGCGACCTTGTCCTCGTCCGCGCCGCCGCCGATGTCCAGGAAGTTGGCAGGCTTCGCGCCGCCAGACAGCACGACATCCATCGTCGCCATCGCCAAGCCCGCGCCGTTGACGATGCATCCTACGCTACCGTCTAGCTTCACATAGTTGATGTCGTACTTGCGCGCCTCTACCTCGCCTGCGTCCTCCTGTTCCGCGTCGTAGAACTCATCGAGGTCCTTGTGGCGGAACATTGCATCGTCATCGAAATTGAGCTTGGCGTCAACTGCGAGGACACGCCCGTCGCCGGTGATGACAAGCGGGTTGATTTCCGCGAGCGAGCAGTCATTCTCCTGGAAGGCGCGGCACAGGTTTTCGATAAGCGTTGCCACCGGACGGATAAGCGAGCCGTCAAGGTTCAGTCCGTAGGCGAGTCCCCTCCCCTGGAATGGCTGAAAGCCGAGAACGGGGTCAACGACGGCACGAAGGATTTTCTCCGGGGTGGCATCGGCTACTTCTTCGATCTCCATTCCGCCGGCCTCACTAGCAAGGACAACGATGCCCTCGGCGGCTCCATCAATGACTACGCCAAGATACAGCTCATTGGCGACATCTATCGCCTCCTCGACCAGAACCTTTCGTATGGGCACACCTTCAGGACCCGTCTGAAATGTAACGAGGTTGGTGCCGAGGATAGAATCGGCGAACTCTGCCGCGTCTTCGGATGAAGAGACGAGCTTAATCCCTCCCGCCTTGCCGCGTCCACCGGCATGCACCTGCGCCTTGACGACAGCATTGCCTCCCAGAGATTCGACCAGTTTCGCGGCTTCATCCGGCGTGGATGCGACGCCACCCTTGGGAACGGGTACGCCGTACCTGCTCAGAATCTCCTTCGCCTGATACTCGTGAATCTTCATCTACTGCTTCTCCGTATTGCCGTCATTGTCGAAGGTGGTATGGTGGAATCGTATGCGTAGCTGGCGGAGGGGACAGGATTCGAACCTGCGGTAGCTTTCACTACTCCTGTTTTCAAGACAGGTGCCTTCGGCCGCTCGGCCACCCCTCCGCAGATGCGCGCGGTCGAGCCGATTCCGCAAGCGCAATTATAGCGCAATTGGCGGGAAGCCTGCTTGTAAAGTTGATACACGCTTGGAGTTCTGCGAAACTTGGAGAGACTGTACCAGAGATTCAGATTGTTGAAAGGGTTTTAAGTAAAGTGACCATGCAGCATGCTTCAAAGTTCGCTGAGAATCTGGTCAACAGGCCGGCATTCGATTACAGCATCATCGGTTTCATAATAGCGACCGGTGTTCTGTTAGGCCTCGGGACATTTCCGGTTCTGGAGCGCCAGTTCGGCGATCAGATACACTGGGCGAACCAGTTCATACTCGGCATATTCGTGATCGAGGCGTTGTTGAAGATGCTCGCCAAGGCGCCGAGAGTGGACGATTACTTCCGCGATGGCTGGAATGTTTTCGATTTTCTTGTGATTGCGCTCGCGCTCATTCCGGCGACGGGCGACTACGCGATGATCGCCCGGTTGGCCCGGTTACTCCGCGTTCTCCGGCTGATCTCAGCCGTCCGCGAATTGCGGCTTATCGTGGCGGCTCTTATGCGTTCCATACCGAGCGTGGGGCATGTCATCCTGCTGATGAGCATTATCGTCTATATCTACGCGATTATCGGCTATCAGCTCTTCCACGAGCACGACCCAATGCACTGGCGAAGCCTGGGTATATCGGTGCTGACGCTGTTCAATATTATTACGCTTGAAGGCTGGACGATTGTCATGGACAACGCCATGCAATTGCACTCGTGGGCGTGGGTCTATTTCGTCAGCTACGTTGTGGTCGGAACTTTCGTGGTCATTAACCTGTTTATCGCCATAATCATCAACAACCTGGACGAAGCCAAGGCTGAACGGCTGAGAGAATTAGAACCACCGGTGTCAAGAGAGGAACTGCTGCGCGAACTCAGAACAACGCAGGATGCCCTGCACCGCCTTGAGGCGCGCCTGGTAGACAGCACGACCGAAGGCACAGAGGGTGACGACGAAAGCGATGGGGATAGGCGCTAATCATGCGCATCTGACTTGGTCAGGGGTGCGAAGCAGACATCAGCTTTCTATGATTCCGAGGCGGATTGCAGTGCGACGTCGTCAGCGAAAGGCTTGGAATATTCGTCTGAGCCGACAAGGCCGATTTGCCCCCTGCCGTACACTGCTTGCTTTGCGCCGTCCATCACCTCGTCGGCATAGCGGGCATACCAGCTTTCCAGTTCCTCGCGCAGCGCATCAACTCTGCCTGCATACGCCGGGTCGTCAACTATGTTGGCGGTCTCCATCGGGTCGCCTCCCAGATCGTACAACTCATTAGGACCGTCGGGATAGCGATGCACGTACTTCCAGCTTCGCGTGCGAATCATGCGCGTGGGGCCGTACTCGTCGAACACGAACACCGGCGTGCTGTCGCCGAGCGATTCGCCGCGCAGCACGGGTGAAAAGTCGCGGCCGGGCAATCCATCGGCGTGCGGGTTGTCCACGCCAGTATAGCCGAGAAGCGTGGGCATCACATCGTACTGGCTCAGCAGGCGGTCGCACACGAGGTCCTGCGGCACGCTGCCGGGCATGGACGCAAGCGAAGGGATTTTGACGGCAGTATCGTACATATTCGGCGGATAAGTTCCGTTGCCCTTTCCCCAGATGCCGTGATGTCCCATGCTCATGCCATTGTCCGCCATGAACATGATGAGCGTGGATTCGCGCAGCCCGTTCGCCTCAAGCCAGTCCAGCATCCTGCCGATGTTGCGGTCCATCTCGGTGACCGCGGCGAAGTAGCCGCTCAGGGCGATCCTGCGATTTTCAGGAGTATCACCGACCGTTGCCGCAGTTGGCTCCTTGGCGAGCTGGTTGGGGTGCATCGGTTCATCAGGCACCGAGTCGAAGGCGCAGTTGTTGTGGAAGTCGTCGAACACGGCTTCCGGATGCTCGTCCCTGCCCCAGGGAGCATGCGGCGCGGTGTAATGCACATTCAGTGAGAATGGCGTGTCGGATCCGAGTTGCGAGTCCAGAAATCCCAGCGCGTTGTCTGTTATGACATCGGAGACATATTCGTCGGGCTGGTACCGCTCGCCGTTCAGTATCATCGGCGCTTCGTAGTAGTGCCCTCCACCGGCGGCATGCACATTCCAGAACGAGAATCCGGCGCGCTGCAGTGCCGCATGCCCGATGTGCCACTTGCCGCTGAGACCGCATTCGTAGCCATCTTCGGCAAGAAGCTCGACATAGGTAGGCTGTCCCTGGAGGTAGTCGATCTCCAAGCCGTCACCGGGCAGGAAGGCGGCATTTCCCGCACGCAGGAAGTCCTGAACGCCGTGCTGCGACGGAATGCGGCCCGTGAGAATTGACGCGCGCGCAGGCGAGCAAACGGGTGAGGCGCAGAAGAAGTTATCGAAGCGAATACCCGAAGCGGAGAGCCTATCAAGGTTTGGCGTTACCATCTCTTCGTTGCCTGCGCAGCGCATCGCCCATGCTCCCTGATCGTCGCTCAGGATGAAGAGGATGTTAGGACGTGCGGGATTTTTACTTGCCATCGAGATCGCTCCTCAGTTTTGATTTCAGAATATCTTCTTAGGCCTCGGCGGGGAAGGCCAGTATTGTCAGGTCGCTGAATTCCTTGCCCTCGTCCGCCAGGGACGCAAGCGTGTACTCGCTGATACTCTCATCCGGCAGGGAAAGGCGTTGCAGCGCCCACAGCGGCGTATCGGCTGCGATGGAACTCTCAAGAAGCCGTGCCGCGATGTCGGCGGGCATCAGGTCGAATGGACGAGGCAGGACAATGAGGTTGCGCTTTCGGCGCTTCAGCGCGTCGGTGAGTTCACGCATTCCTTCTTCGTGGCCGTCCCGAGCATGCAGCGTGATGAACATTGAGGTCTCCATCGTGAAGCCGAGGCGAGCGCACGCTAGCTGCACGGAGCTTATGCCAGGTATGAGTTCCACTTCGGCGCGCCGCCGCACCCGGTCAAGCAGTTCCTTGGACGAAAAGTTCAGGTCGCCCCACGCGCATACCACGCATTTCTTGCCAGATTCGGCGTGCGCTGCGAGTGCTTCAAGAACATCCTCCTGATCGCGATAGCGCATCGGCATGGCCTCGCCCGCAATCCAGCGTCGCACGGGACCAAGCACCGTCTCGAATCCGGCGACATAGTCCGCGCTGCGAATTACCTCCCGAGCCTTCAGAGTAAGAAGGTCAGGGTCTCCCGGCCCCACACCCACTATGGTTATCGCTGCCACAGAGTTGCCTCCTCCTGTTTGCCGGACGTTTCGATTGTAGTTACGCCGCCGCCCACTATACGCCGATTATATATTCTCTCTATGCCGAACAGACTCTCCCACGCCCGCGACACCGCGTTCTCGGCGAGCGCGTTATCATCCTCGAAGAGCATGCCCAGCACGGTACCGCTGTGCGCCGCGTTTACACCCACCGCACCGACATCATCCGCGAGGCGCATCACGGTTTCAAGCTGAGGCTTATACAGCAGTTGCTGGTTGGCAATCGCGCTGCGCGTCGCACCCGCGCCGATGTCCTCCGCACTACCGCTTCGTATTCCTTGTTCCACAAGGCGCAGCGCCTCTTCAAAGTCGGTCCGCAAACGATTCAGCGCGCCGTCCCTGTTCACTCCGTTGAATGCGAGCGTATCAACATCGCCTCCAAAGTCGAGCACTACGACTCTCATTGGCGGAGGCGACCCCAGTGTCTTTGCGATATTGCCTTGCTTGTGGTCGAGCATCGCGATGCCCGGCAGCATAATGCCGTCGCTCGGCTCAACCTGCAAGGCTAACCGGGCAATTTCGGTGGGCGATTTGTCAACATCCGTCCCTAGTGCGGCTGCGGTGGCGGCGATTGCAGCAGACACATCGGCTGTGCTGCTTGCCATGCCCTTGCCGCGCGGGAGAGGGCTTGACAGGCTCAGTTGCGCGTCCAGATCGTCCCTACCGAAGAGAGACAGCGTCAGTGACACCGCCTGTCGTGACTTTGGAGCGTCCACGGGGGCGTTCACACGACCGCTGCCGGGCGTTACGGCAACGGTCGCTGACGAGTACAAGTCAATGGGACAACTCACCAGGAAATAGTCGCCGTGCAACATTCCCTGCACAAGTTCGCCGCAACTTCCGGGAGCGCGTGCCGTTGCCTTGCCTATGATGTCCGCACGATGTGCCATTCGCTATTCCGCTGTCAGATCGCTGATGTGGTGTGCGCCGAGCGCCTTCACTTCCAGTGCAAGCCCAGCTGCCATAAGATACACCTTGTCGGCGCGGGATGCTATAAGCGAGTTCACGCGCCCCAGCGCATCGCGGTATGCGCGACCCAGCGACGATGACGGCACGATGCCCAGTCCGACTTCATTGGTAACGACGATCCACCGGGCAGACGAAACATCGCAGACTTCCAGCAGGTCAGTTGCCGCGCCAATGATTCTGGCTTCGGCGTCGAGTTTGCCTTCGTGGAACAGAAGCAGGTTGCTGACCCACATCGTCAAGCAGTCAACGACAACCGTGTCGTACATGGGAGCATCGTGGATCATCTTGTCACGGATTGCATCTGCCAGACTGCGTGGCTCTTCAAGTGTGTCCCATTCGTCGGGACGGCTGCTCTGGTGCGCTGCGATCCGGCGCGCCATGTCATCGTCCAATGCCTCGGCCGTGGCAACGAATAGGACTCGATTGCCCTGCTTCGCCAGATTCTCGGCGAATGAACTCTTTCCTGAGCGCGCGCCGCCGGTTATGAGGGTGAGTTCGTGGTTCATGTTTAGAGTCACTCCAAAGGCGCAATTCTGCCCGGCGACTCATGACGCTGCGCACGCTCCCAAGCCTCTCTAAGTTCGTCTTGATGAATCCTTGCCCATCGAATTACAAGGCGATGCTCGCGTCTCGGCAGTCGTCCTTCTACTACGAGAGTATTAATATCAATGACAGCTTCATATTCACCGTGCAGAGCGTGGAAATGAGGCGGATTATGGTCGCGGAAATTTATGTAGATGACAATGCCGTAGAATCTACAGAGTTCAGGCATTACTACTCGGCGCGAATGACTTCAAGTTTGGGAACACTTCTTCAACGGACTTACCTGTGAGTTCCATGTACAACGCGTCGGGGCAAATGTCCAATTCATCGTTCCAAGCTACAGTTCTATGTGCGCTTATATGAACCTTTTCGAAAAATCCTGTTTCGTCCCACGCCTTGAACACACCTTTGCCTGCCATATCTGACAGGTCAACCTCGCCGCGCACACCGTCGCTGTACTCGATCCATATTCGGTAACCCGGCAAAGCCCTTACCTGCACTGGCTGAAGCATCCCGCACCTTCCTTAAAACCGACCAGCGGCTGATGAATTTACATGCCTACCATAGCATATACTGTATTCATATCCACGCTCTCTCGCACCAGGTCTGCCAGCTTGTCGTACTCGGCGTCCAGATCGAGTATTGCGCCTTGCGGCAGGCCAATACCCTTACGCTTGGCAAGGTTGGTTAGCAAGGCATGACGCAGGTTGTGGTTGTGGAACAGGCCGTGCATATATGTGCCCAAAGTGATTCCGTCCGCGTCTATCGCCCCGTCCGGCGAATCTACGGCACTGCCGGAACGTTCCGTGACGCGAAACGCTGCTTCTGACCCGCCCTCAGACTGTCCCATGTGTATCTCGTATCCGGTGATTATGCCGTCGCTGTTGCCCGCAAGTAGTCCCCTGCGCGACGATACCCTGCCTCGAACCTGATGCGTCGTCTTGGTCGCGGCAAAGGTGGTAGTGAGCGGGAGCAGCCCCAAGCCTTGTGACTCCGGGCTGGCGGATTCCACGCCGTGGGGGTCGAGGATGCGCTCGCCTAGCATCTGGTATCCGCCGCATATGCCAATGATGGGCGTACCTTTGCGCCGCCGCGCGGTCACCGCTTCGGCAATGCCGCTATCGCGCATCCACTGAAGGTCTGCTACCGTCGTTTTGGAGCCGGGCAGGACTACCAGATCGGGTGCCCCCAGGTCAATCGCACTGCTGACATATCTCAGCCTCACTCGGGCCTCACGCATTAGCGGGTCGAAGTCATCGAAGTTGGCGATGCGCGGAAATCGGACCACCGCGATGTCAAGATACTCATCGGATTCGGGGTGCTGCTGAAATATGGCCGGCTCCAGTCCGAGCGAGTCTTCCTCCGGTATATGGATGTCATCGAACCAAGGAATGACTCCCGCGACGCCTACGCCTGTGCGCTCAAGCAGCATGTCAAAGCCGGAGTCGAGCAGCGACGAGTCTCCGCGAAACTTGTTGATGATGAACGTTTTTACCAGCTCCTGCTCTTCGGGTTCGAGCAACACCATCGTACCAACCAGGGAGGCGAATACGCCGCCGCGATCGATGTCGCCTACGATGATGACAGGGGCGTTTGCGTAGCGCGCCACCCGCATGTTCACTATCTCGTGCTCTTTCAGATTGATCTCAGCGGGGCTGCCCGCGCCTTCAATGACCACGATGTCGTACTGCGACCGCAGCGCATCAAGCGCCCGCGTTACGAGCGGCCATAGGCTCAGCTTCATCTCGTAGTATTCACGGGCGGATGCGACGGCGACCGGCTTGCCCATCACTACAACCTGAGATTTGCGGTTGCCTTCGGGCTTGAGCAGGATGGGATTCATCTCGACTGTGGGCGCAATTCTCGCTGCTTCTGCCTGAACCGCCTGCGCCCTGCCGAATTCTCCGCCGTCCGGCGTAACGAACGAGTTCAGGGACATGTTTTGCGCCTTAAACGGTGCAACTCGCAGTCCGTCTTGTGCGAAGATACGGCACAGCGCCGTCGCCATCAGGGACTTGCCTGCGTGCGAGGTGGTCCCCTGTACCATCAGCACCTTGCCTTGAGACCTACCCTCCTGCGGCGAACTCATTGATGACATCTCCTAGGTGGCTCGTGTCGTTCAGCAGTTCGAGCGCGGCGCCACTAGCTCCGCTGTCGTCGTCACGGAATGTATTGATCACGGTGACGCTGCAGTTCGATAGCCGCAAGCGCCACATGTATTCAGCGGGCATATCCATCAGCGAGGTGATAAGCCCTCGCAGCGAACCGCCGTGTCCAACGACGAGAATGTTGCCTTCGCTATCGGCGTGTGTTGCGAGCAGTTCCTTAGCTGCGGACTGCATTCGGATATAGAGGTCATTGTCGCTCTCGCCGCCAGGTGGCGCGAAATCCACATCCTCATCGAATAGCCGCCTGAACATGGTCGGGTGGTTTCGCTCAACCTCCTCAAAGGTCATGCCTTCCCACTCACCGAACGCCTTCTCACGCAGCGACTTCATCTTGACCAGAGGCAGGTCCCTGCCTGCCATTATCGCCTCAGCGGTACTTACCACGCGCTGCAAGTCACTCGAATACGCCGCCTCGAACTCCAGGGGCATCAGCCGTGTTCCGGTGAGCGCTGCCTGAGCCCGTCCCCTAGCATTCAGCGGCGTGTCCGACTGTCCCTGTGCCCTTCCCTCGTCGTTCCAGGGCGTTTCACCGTGTCTTACCAGAAACCACCTGCTATTCATTTCCATGCTCCAGTATCTCGCGCAATGCGGCGACAAGCCGCCTGCAATCGTCTATTGTTCTGATGCCAATCCTGATGTGCTTGGGCAGCCCGAACGAGGCGCAGTCCCGCACACCAATGTGATGCCGCTTCAAGAGCGTTTGCCGCAACGCCCTCGCGTCGCCCACCTTGACCAGCACGAAGTTGGCAGCCGAGGGCGTATCTCGAATGCCCAGTGCATCCAACTCGCCGATGAGATAACGCTTTGCAGCCTCCACAGCCTTGCGCCCGTCCTCCACATGTTCAGGATCGGCGAGCGCCGCGATTCCCGCAGATTGCGCGGGCGAGTTCACGCTCCAGCTATGCTGCTGCGCCCTTATGCGTTCCACCACACCGGGCGGCGCAAGCATATAGCCAAGCCGCAGCGCGGTCAATGCGTAGTCCTTCGTCATCGAACGCATTAGTGCGACATTGCCCAAGTCAAGCAAGGGCAGCGAGTTCCACGGCGCATCGACGAATGGCAGGTACGCCTCATCTAGCAGCAACAGTGAGTCCTTGGGTAGGGCGCGCGCTATCTGCCGGACATCTTCTTCGGTCAGATAATGCCCCGTGGGGTTGTTTGGGTTGCACAGGAACACCAGCGATGGTGACTGCTCTGCAATAAGCTTTGTAGCGTCTGCGATGTTCCACCTGAAACCGTCATCTTCGGCCGCGACTATGCTGACAACCTGCGCGGCCTGCATATCGCAGGCGGCCTTGAACTCTCCGAAAGTCGGCGCAAATATGACGGCCCTATCGCCGCTGCCAAGAAATGCGCGAGCCGTGAGATGTATAAGTTCGGTGGACCCGTTCCCAACCAGAATCTTGTCTGTCGAAACTCCGATCTGCTCTGCCAGAGCATCGCGAAGCGCGGTGCATTCGGTATCCGGATAAGCCGTCAGATCGACGCAGTTCATCGCTTGATTGACGCCGTGCGGTGCGCCCAGCGGATTGATGCTCGCGCTGAAGTCAAGCACATCCTCAGGGCGCAGTCCCAAGGAGCGCAGTTCGGCGATGTTTGTGCCGCCATGTACGGGACGTGCCACAACAATCCTTTAGTTCTCTATGAGCAGATAGATTCCTCTGAGTTCTCTCAGCAATTCTATGTTAGTGCATTTATTTCAGGATGCCCACATACCCAACACCGCAATCGCCCCCACCGTCAATACGACGCCCAGTGCCGCCACCACATACATCAGCCGCACCGCCCTGCCGATGTCCACCGCCGCAGGTTCACCATACTCCCCGCCGATGCGGTAATGTCCCGGCTTCTCCAGCGCGACGCCGAGCAGTCCGGCAGCAGCCGCGATGGTCCAGCCGGCGTTTGGACTTGCGGTGAGGCGATGCTCGCGCAGAGCGGTACGCCAGCCCTGCCCTACCCGACATCCCGACACTGTGCCTGCTAACAGGAGCAGCCCGGCCGATATGCGTGCCGGAATCAAGTTAAGCAGATCGTCCAAGCGTGCCGACGCCTTGCCCAGATACTCGTACCTGCCACGATAGCCTATCATGCTGTCCAGCGTATTGACGGCGCGGTAGGCGAATGCTCCGGGCAAGCCAAGCAAGCCGAACGCGAGCCATGGGGCGATGAAGCTGTCGGTCGTGTTTTCCGCAACTGACTCAATCGCGGCGGCGGCAACGAGCGGCTCAGATAGTTCCGTCGCATCTCGGCTGACTAGGCCACGCAGGTTGTGTCGCGCCATATAAATGTCGGCGCCCTCAATGCTTCGCTGCGTCTCGCGTGCTGCTGCCGCCAATCCGCGCACGGCGAAGGTCGTCTTCAGCAGGGCTGCCGCGCCTATCAGAAACGGAATGTCCCCCAGTGCGTAGAGGACGATTGCAGCCAGCCAAACGATGGCGGCGAACAGCAAGGGCACCGCAACCGCCAAAACCACGCCGAGCAGAAACGCTAAGGTATTGCTCATTCCCGTCGCAAAACGCTCAGAGACGGAAATCAGTTTGCCCATAAGAACTACTGGATGAACCGCATTCGGCGGCTCCGGCAGCAGGAGGTCCAGGACAAAGGCAATGAGCAGCACACCCACGTTGATGTACCATTCGGGATGCCAAGGGAGCCACCAGGTCATCGCAGGCTCGACCATAGCATTTCAAGCAGCGGTGAGTAAATGGCGAAGGGCGACGACACAGTAAGCATCACCGCCAGCAACAAAACAGCTACTTCCGTTACCTCATTGACCGCGCCGTAAATGTCACCGGTAACGCCTCCGAGCAGCCGCGTCGCCCACGCGCCGATGCCCCAGGCCACCGCGCAGGCCGCCGCGAACAGTATCAGCCCCACTGCACCTGCCAGCGCAACACTTGCGACCAGCGTGAAGACAAATCCGAGGATGAGCTGCCATCTGAATCCTCGACTGCCAGCATTGAAGAATGCGGTGCCAAGCCCATCGCTTCTCACATAGGGAAAGAGTTCCATCGTGAGTAGCATCGCCCAACGGGACAGACACGGAAACAGCAGCAGCACGGCTACCCTTCCAATAGCATAATTGGAAAGCCCTGCCACTGCCACCACCTTGACCAGTAAGAGGCACACCACACCAGTTACCGCGAACGCCCCAACATGCGGGTCCCGCAGTATCGCAAGCCGCCTTTCACGGGTGAAGCCACCGAGCAATGCGTCGCAGCTGTCAATGAACCCGTCTAGGTGCAGTGCGCGCGTAATTGCTACCAGCAATACGACCAGTATGATCGACCAGAGTAGCGCAGAAGGGGTAGGACGATCAGAGTAAGTGACTACACCAATCGGCGCATAGCCTGAATCAGTCGCAAACAGGAATACAGTAAGGATTTCAGCGCAGGCAAGGATCAATCCCAGCAGCAATCCGACGAAAGGAAACCAGCCCCTTGCCGATGCCATAGAGCCGTTGGCACGGGATGGCGCAAGCGGCAGGATTGTCAGGAAGCCGATGGCAGATCGCAACCCGTTCATCAGGGACCTATTGGCGCTTCAACCTCGTTGCCGTCCCTGTCGGATACGCCCGCCTCGCCGAAGGTCGCCATATCGCTCAGGCATGCCGCCGCCGCTTCGATGACAGGCATCGCGAGCACCGCGCCGCTTCCCTCGCCAAGCCGCATATCGAGTTCAAGCAACGGAAGCAGCTTCAGGTGCGACAGGACGATGCTGTGTCCCTTTTCGGCAGAGCGGTGCGAGGCGATCAGGTAATCGCGCACTGTGGGACAGAGCGCCTGTGCGATCAGCATCGCAGCGCCCGATATGAAGCCGTCCACGATGAGGGCGCGCCGCATGCTGGCAGCGCCAAGCGCCACACCCGCAAGAACGCCAATCTCGTATCCGCCCACCTTCGACAGCACATCCATACCATCCGAGGCGTCTGGCGAGTTGACTTCAAGCGCGCGCCGCACGACTGCTGCCTTGTGCGCCAGTTCTTCGGCGTTTCGGCCCGTGCCTGCACCCGTAGTTTCCTCAGGAGATGCACCCGTGAATGCGGCCGTGATGGCGCTTGACGCAGTAGTGTTGCCGATGCCCATCTCGCCTGCCGCAATGAGGTCAGCTCCAGATTCGGCTGCTTCGATTGCAATCTCTACGCCTGCGAGGACGCTTTGTTCCGCCTGTTCGCGCGACATCGCTGGACCTACGCTAATGTCCGCTGTCCCTCTGCCGATGCGGACCGAGCGCAGGCCGGGATGCTCGGGTAGGTCTGCGGCGACACCGGCGTCAACGATGATCTGTCGCGCGCCCACGCGTCCTGCCATCACGCTGACCGCGGCACCACCTGACAGGAAATTCAGCACCATCTGCGCCGTAACTTCCTGCGGGTAGCCGGTTACGCCCTGTGCCACGACGCCATGATCGGCCGCAGCGACTATGACGGCCTTGCCGCCTATAGTGGGCCGTTCGGTGCCGAATATGCCTGCAAGCTGCACGGATACATCTTCAAGGCGTCCAAGGCTGCCCGGCGGCTTGGTCAGGTTGCGCTGACGGCTCAGGGCGCGTCGCATTGCGCCGGCGTCGGCAGGCTGAATGGAGGCTATTACTTCCGCAAGTGTCAGCGCCATCGTATTCGTCCCCGTCGTGAGCCCATCAGTCGTTGTCAGTCTCGTAATCAATCTCCAGCTTGGAACCGAGATTGCTCGCAGGGGTGAACACAACACGGCTCTCGTATGCGCCCTGCTTCCTCCACAGCTTCCACATTGCATCGCAAGCCATGCGCATGTACATCTTGCGCGAAGTAACCACGCTCGAATGCAGCTCCTTAGCGGTAATGCGCCTGCTGTCAGCGCCACTCTCGCGTGCCTCGTCAAGCATGCGCACCAGGGCGTTGTCAAAGTCCTCGTCGTAGTACTCGTACCGTTCTACCATTGCTCAACCTGCGCTTACTACTGATGAAAGCCCGTACCTTACAACTGACCGATTAGAACTCTAACCCCGGCTGCGCCTTGATGCCCTGCTCCCTGTATGGATGCTTTATCTCGCGCATTTCGGTGACGAGATCCGCGAACTCGATAAGCTCATCCGGCGCGTATCTGCCTGTGATGATCACATGCAGCATGTGTGGCTTCTGCTTCAGCGTCTCGATGACGTCCTCAACAGGAATCCAGCCATAATGCAGCGGGTAAGTGAACTCGTCAAGGATGATGACATCGTGCTCGCCGGAGAGGATTGCTTCCTTGCAGTTCTCCCACTGAGCGCGGCCAAGGTCCTGAGTCGTCTCCATATTCTTGGTGCGCCATGTGAAGCCGTCACCCATCGCGCTCATAGGTATGCCCAGCTTATCGGCGGCGCGGCTCTCACCGAAACGCGATCCCGTATGCTTCAGGAACTGGAACATCTGCACACGCATGTCTCTGCCCCACGCGCGGAACAGGACGCCCAGAGCCGCGGTCGTCTTGCCCTTGCCGTTGCCGGTGTTGACTACAACGAGTCCCTTTTTAATGCGTGGACCCTTGACGGGCTGGTGTTCCCTGGTCGCCTCGGTTTCGTTCGTGGCGGCGGAATCAGTAGTCATAGTCGCCTCCGAGTGTTGGTCTGTCATCCTTGCGAGGCAAGTTGGTCTCTCTTCAAGAGATAAGCGAAACCTGCTGCCATTAAGCCCCAAGTCAATAGGTGACCAATTAGTGACACATTATTGAATTGCAGGAACAGGTCCGCGGGAACGGGCACCGAATCAGGGTTGCCCGGAACGAGCCAGAATATGAACAGCAGGAAGGCACCATATACCAATACTGCCAACCCGTACAATCGCTGGCGCGCTGCCGGAGATTGTACGCTGTTGTTGATTTCGTTGAGAGCCAGTATAACACCGGCGACGCCGAGTGCCGACATGATGTAGAAGAGTAGCTGGAAGCCCTGTCGAAATACCAGCGAACTCTCGCTTCCGACGCCCGGAGGCATGAACGGAAACTTCACCGAGACCAGGAATGACAGCGCCCAGAAGCCGAGCAGGCCGGCTACAAGCGCCATCGCAACAGTGTTGAGGTTGGGAAGCGCCCAGCGGAGCAGTCCGTAAGTGCCTGCGAACACTAGCCCGAACACCGCTCCGAGTATGCCCATGCCGATCGCCATTCCGACGCGTTGTGCGCCAAGAGAGACGAGCGGCGCTTCTTCCTCGGCTTGCGCTCCTGCGGGTAATGCGGCGGCGGCACGCTCTTCTTCGAGAACAATCGCGCGCTCAATGATTGGCACGGTGAAGATGTTGTGGTACACACCCACAATCAGGCCTGCCACAATTCCCACCAGCACGGCGCGAATAATCGTCCTTTGCATAGCAAGCCTCTTTGTCAATATGCAGTTATCAGTGCATCAAGCATAAGCCGGAAGCGACTGATAACCGTGAATTGACTACTGAAGACTATCTTAGTGGCACATCAGCGCGACGTGGCGCGCATGGTGGAAGAACTCATGCACATAGTTCATCACAAGGCCCTTGTCGCCCACGAACGCAGCAGCGTGAACGCCGCCGTCAACATAGCCCATCGCGTATAGCAGCAGTGCTGCGCCACCGACCCACGGAGCCAACCCCATCGCTTTGCGCGACAGGATTCCGCTTTCTCTCGCCAGTGTGGTCATAATTCACCCTCCCTGAATATCGTTTGCAGATTGGTTGCCTTGACTCAATTGTCTCTTCAGGATTTACCTAATTGCTTTATCCGGTTGGAACTTCAGCCGTTCTAGCGTGTGCGACGTCACCGCGGGATATTGGGCGCATCTGAAACCCCATAACCGTGGCAATGTCGAGGGTATCCCCTCTTACATTCGTGAACTCTACGACAAATGCTTCATCACCCGGGTGGACGTGGATTATGGTGCCAACATCCCCCGTCTTCAATTCACATTCATCACCCGAAATATCGTCCGTAAGTACAACAACGTCATGTTCTTCGAACATAGTCATTCACTCCCTTCTCGATATTCGGTATGCCGTGATTAACCTTGGATACTCACTTCGTCGATCTATTTGCCACACCGTTCGCACATAGGGGTTACGACCGTCAGGTGTCGGTAATTCTCCCTCCACAACGTATCGAGTGCCGTGAGATTCTTCTACCACTCTTGTAACATTGTAGGTAGTTCCGTGAGCCAGCAATGCACTTGCGAAATTCTGCCAGCGTTCAATTCTGAAGCCAAACCTCGTGAAGTATGCAGCTTTGCTCTGTCCCCGAATGCTTCTCGTTGATAACAGGTAGCCCGTAATCTTTTCCCGTTGAACTCTTGCGTTTTGAGAGTTGGGCAGCCTCAACGCTTAATACCGCTTTGTCTCATCTTGTGAGCGAAGCCATACTATCATACTTCCGCATCCTGCGCCCTGCGCACTGCCGCTCTAATGGCCTCCGCACGCAGCTCATTGAGCGGGATGTACTCGCCGCCAAGGGCATCGGCAATGCGCTCCACGAGCCCGAACCGATTCGAGCGCGGCGCGGGGTCGAGCACTATGGAATGCACCTTTTCCTGTCTCAGTTCCTCGCATATCCGCAAGGCATCGTCATAAGGGTCGCCGCTGCCGGACATGCCCACATTCGCACGGCAGTCGGAAACAATAGTCAGCAGTGGCGGCGTGTCCGGACTGCGCAGTTTCTGCAGTTTGATGAGGCGCTGGGCGTCCGCGAGCGCCTGTGCCAGAGGCGTCCTGCCACCGGTCGGCAGGTTGTCGAGACGCTGCTGTGCCAGTTTCGGGCTGCCGGTTGGCGGCAGCACAACTTCGGACTGTGTTCCTCGGAATGCTATCATCGCCACGCGGTCGCGCCGCTGGTATGCGTCCATCAGCAGCGAAATGACAGCGCCCTTAGCAGCGACCATGCGCTGCTGCGCACCCATCGAGCCGCTTGAATCAACGAGAAATACGACGAGATTGCCGACGCGCGACTCACGCACCTTCTGTCGCAGGTCCCAGGGTTCCACGTTGAGAGCAAGGTTGCCGTCAGTGTATGCGCTACGCCGCACCTGGAAAGGCGATGCGGCGCGTACCGTAGCATCCACGGCGAGGTCCGTAACCTTGCCTTCCGGCAATGTTGCGCCCACGTAGCGACCGCGATGGTCACGCACGCGGCTGACTGTGCGCCTTCCATGGCTCGCCCGTGCTCGCCTGTCCAGCGCGTCAAGGTTGAGCGGCTTCACCTGGAACGATTCGCCGATGCCGAACACATCCTCGTCCGCACCGTCCTGCTGCTGATCTTCGTTCGGCGGCGCTTCAGGCGGTGTGACGTCGCCCATATCTGGCGGCGTCGTTTCCGGCGGTGTCGAGTTCAGGATGTCCTGTGCCATCTCCTGCAGGCGTTCGGTGTTCATGTCGGGGTCGTCGAACGGCTGCCGGCGCATGCGGTGCAAGAGCGCCATCTCCGCCACTCGCAGCACATCGTCGGGTATGACGCTCGTCCTGCCTTCGTAGGCAGCGAGCGTCTGGGCTGCCTTGTAGATGACGATGTCGGCACGAAGACCGTCCACCTCGTGCTCGGCGCATAGCCGCGCAATGAATGTCAGGATGCCATCTTCCACAGTCACCGAGGGCAGAAGTTCCATGGCGTCTGCGATGCGCTGCCTCTCCAGCGATTCTGTATCCATCCATCCTGATTGAAACTTTCGAGGATCGCTCTCATAAGCGATGCGCCTGCGAACCACGTCCGCACGGCGTTCTGCGTCCCGAATATGGTCTATCTCCACCGCAAGTCCGAAGCGGTCGATGAACTGCGGGCGCAGGTCGCCTTCCTCCGGGTTCATCGTGCCTATCAGAAGGAACTGCGCCGGATGCGAGAACGATATGCCTTCGCGCTCCACGAAGTTGCGGCCCATTGCCGCAGAGTCCAGTAGCACATCCACGACATGGTCGTTTAACAGGTTGACCTCGTCGATGTACAGGATGCCCCGGTGCGCCGACGCCAGCAGGCCCGGCTCAAAGCGGCGGCTTCCCTCGCGTATTGCGGCTTCGATGTCCAGCGTCCCCACCACTGCCTCCTCGGTCGCGCTGACAGGCAACTCCACCAGTCGTACCTGCCGCTCAACCGTGCGCCGCTGTTCGCCCGCGCAGAAGTCGCAGCCCGCGAATGGGGAATCGGGCTCGCAGCTATACGGACATCCGGTAACGACCTCAATCTCAGGCAAGAGCGCCGCAAGCGACCGCGCGGCTGTCGATTTTGCCGTGCCCTTCTCACCGCGAATCAGCACACCGCCAATTGCCGGGTTGATGGCGTTCAGAATCAGCGCGAGTTTCATCCTTTCCTGCCCGACGATCGCGCTGAACGGGAAGATGGTGTCCTGACTGCTAATACTCGGTTGAGTCATAGATTTCCTTTAACTGACCTACCTATTCGCAGGCTTCAGCCAACATCCTTTAGGAACTTCTGCACTGGGGGCAGCACGAGATCGCTGCGTTCCATTGCCAATGTGTGATCTAATGCGGGCAGCGAAACCCAAGTCACATTGGGCATGTGCTTCACGCACTTCTCGGCGCCAACATGCAAGCCATCGGCGTCGCCCGCGTACACCAGGCTGGGCATCGTCATTGTCGGCAACACAGGCGACAGGTCGGGGCGGTTCACGAGTCCCAAAGACGCGCCCACGATGGATTCTGGATCGTTTGCGAGCAGTTGTGCCCTCCGCTCAGACGATAGGACATCGCCGCCGCTCTCCAGGTCAGCGACATATCCTTCCATGCCACCGCTCCTGATCCGCCGCACTCTATCCTCCAAGCCCACGGCATCCAGCGGATACGGGTGCATCCCGCCGATGATCAGTGAATGAAAACGGCCTGCGAATGATTCCGCAAGAGCGAACCCGATACTGCCGCCCATGGAGTAGCCCATGTAATGCGCTTTGTCGATGTCCTCAGCGTCCAGCACGGCGATGACATCGGACGCCATAAGCTTCTGATCGTAGGCTTCGGCGTCGGGAATCTTGTCGCTGTCGCCATGGCCGCGTGCGTCAATAAGCAGGAGCTTGTAGTCGCTCTTCAGAGCATCGACAAAGCCGAACTCGTACCAGCGCAGGATGCTGCTTGTTAGCCCGTGCTGGAGCACGAGCGGCGCTCCCTCGCCCACGACGTGGTAGTGTATGCGAACTCCGTTGTTATCTGCGTAAGGCATGGCGTAATCTACACTCCCACTCTCTGATCGACTCGTGCCAGGAACTTCTTTAGCCGGGGCAGGACCTGCTGGCTCTCACGATTCATCTGGCCGTGGTCAAGGCCCGGAACCGAAAGGAACTCGGCATCGGGCATTTGCTGCACGCAATGCTTGATGTCCTCGTACATGGTGTCGTCCTCGCCCACATACACAAAGCAAGGCATGTTCATGGTCGGGATGATGTCGGAGTTGTCCGGTCGGTCTTTGGTCAGCGCATGCAGAGCCTTCAGGTCGTTCGCCTGCTTGCGAACCCTGTACCAGTCGGATTCCGAAGAATCGGACGTCCCGGCCATGGAGAGCTTCAGGTATACCGCCATGCTCCTTGTGAAGGGCTTGCGCGTTGCCGCCATGCTGCGCTCGTAGGGATGCGCCGCGCCTATGACCAGCGCGTTCAACCGCTCCGGCGCGTACTTCGCAAGACCGAAGCCGATATAGCCGCCCATGGAGTAGCCTAGGTAGCTTGCCCTATCTATCCCCAGCTCATCCAGCACGCCAACCACGTCGGACACGGAGATTTCCAGCCCGTAGCTGTCCGGGTCGTGGGGCTTGTCGCTGTAACCATGCCCGCGATGGTCGATCAGGATAAGCTGGTAGTCGTCCTTAAGGCCAGATACCCATCCGTTCTCGTACCAGTCCCCTACCGAACCGGACGTGCCGTGCATCAGGACGAGGGGATCTCCCCTGCCATCCACCTGGTAATGTATGCGGACGCCGTTGTTGTCAAAGTAAGGCATCTGTATTCACCTGTTTCTTGCACATCCCATCAGGGCGTAGCTTCCTGCCGTTCTTCCAGCAGCGCCTCGGTTCGCAGATAGACGCGCCGCAGTTCGTTGAGCATCTCCTCCGGCGGCTCCTCCCACATCTGCCTATCCGCAGCCTCCATGAGCCGCTCGGCGATTGAGCGCAGCGCCCAGGGGTTGCTCTGCTCGAAGAACTGCTGCATCTCAGGATCGAGCGCGTACCGCTCGGTAACTTCCTGGTACATCCAGTCGTCGATGATCTGGGCCGTGGCGTCGTAGCCGAAGATGTAGTCAACCGTTGCCGCAAGCTCGAACGCGCCCTTGTAGCCGTGCCGCTTCATTGAGTCCATCCACTTGGGGTTGACCACGCGCGAGCGGAATACGCGCCGCGCCTCTTCCTTCAGGTCGCGCGTCCGCAGCAGCGAGGGGTCGGAGGAGTCGCCGAAGAACTGGCGCGGGTTCTCGCCTGCCAGTGCCCGCACAGTGGCGATCATCCCGCCGTGGAACTGCATGTAGTCGTCCGAATCGAAGATGTCGTGCTCGCGGTTGTCCTGGTTTTTCGTAGCAACGTCAATCGCGGAGAACCTGCGCCGGAACTCCCGCACCGCGCTCACGCCGTGCTGCCGTCTGCCATAGGCGTAAGAACCCCACGCCGTATAGACATTCGCCAGGTCCTCGTCGGACTGCCAACTGCCGTCGTCTATCGCCTGCAGGATGCCTGCGCCGTAACTGCCCGGCTTGCTCCCGAATATCCTGAACAGCGACTCTGATTCCGCCTCGGTTGCGCTGACGCCGCTTGCCTGCTTCTGAGCCACCTCGGCGGCGTAATGCTTCATTACGAAGTTCTGTCCCTCGGGCTCGTCCAGCCCTGCCACCTTGTGGAATGCGTCGTCCATCATTACGATGAGATTCTGGAAGGCGTCCCGGAAGAAACCGCTGATGCGCACCGTGACATCAATGCGCGGCCGCCCCAGTTCATCGAGGGGTATCACTTCCAGACCGCTTACACGCCTGCTCTCCTCTTGCCACGTCGGGCGCACTCCTATGAGGGCGAGTATCTGCGATATGTCGTCGCCGTGCGTGCGCATCGCGGATGTGCCCCATACGCTAATGCCCACCGACTCCGGGTATTCTCCCTCGTCCGTCAGATAGCGTTCCACCAGTGAGTCGGCAAGTTCCTTGCCGATCTGCCACGAAGTCTCCGACGGAATGCTGCGAGGGTCCATCGAGTAGAAGTTGCGGCCGGTTGGAAGCACTCCCGCCATCCCGCGCGTCGGCGCGCCCGCAGGCCCCGGCGATATGAACCGCCCATCGAAGCCTCGCAGCAGCGCATCGATCTCGTCGGTTGTCTTAGTGAGCGCGGGATAGATACTCTCGCATACATAGCGCAGCACGCGCGGCACATCGCCGCTTTCACCGAGCATATCCAGGGCGATGCGTTCAACATTCTCGCTGTCAAACGCCGTATCCGCGAGTTGCTCGTACATAGTGTGTGCGATCGTCTCCAATCGCTCGATTACATCACCCGCGCTGCGTATTGGCTCACTCCCGTTCGCGCTCACGAGCGCGGCAGGCAGCCCATCTGCAATAACCGCTGCACTCCTATCCCGCATCATCGCGGCATAGTCGATGCCCAGCGCGTCGCCTATCGCTTGGCGCAATCCGGGTATGTCGCCGTTGTTCAGCCGCGTCAGCGCGAGCAGCAGCCCGATTAGCATTTCGGACTCCGGCGCCTCACCAAGCGTGTGCAGGCCGTCACGTATCTGCGCGTCCTTCAGCTCGCAGATATAGCCATCGATGTGCAGGATGAAGTCGTCGAAGTCGTCCGGAATCTCATGCACATTGAGGTCTTCGTTCAGCCGAGCCTTCTGCACGACCTCCCATATCTGCTGCCGGAGCATCGGCAGTTTCTGCGGGTCCATCCCCTGCGCTCGGGCGTACTCGTCCATAAGCTGCTCGCAGCGCGTAATGTCGCCGTAGCTGTCGGCTGTGGTCATCGCGGGCACAAGGTGGTCAATGATGACCGCGTGGCTGCGCCGCTTCGCCTGCGTGCCCTCGCCCGGATTGTTGATTATGAACGGGTAGAAGTGCGGTATGTCCGGAAGGCAGACCTCCGGTATGCAGGAGCGAGAAAGGCCCACGCCCTTGCCCGGCGTCCATTCCAGCGTGCCGTGCTTGCCGAGGTGCACAACCGCATCCGCGCCGAATCCGTCACGCAGCCAGCGATAAAACGCGATGTAGTGGTGTGTGGGCATAAGCTCAGGGCTGTGGTATATGGCAATAGGATTCTCGCCGAACCCGCGCGGGGGCTGAATCCCAACGAACACATTGCCCAGCCGCAATCCGGCCATGAACAGGTGTCCATCGTCCGTATAGACCGTGCCCGGTGGTTCGCCCCAGTCGGCGACCATAGAATCCCGCACATCCTGCGGAATGCCGTTGAACTGCGCCGCGTACTCGTCCGCCGACACGCGCCCCTCGGCGTTACGCATCTGCTCAGGCGTGAGGAAGTCAGCGTCGTAAGTGCAGCGCTCGATGAGCCGCCGCATCAGCTCGTCGCCGTCCGCCGGAATGTCCTCGACCGTGTATCCCGCGTCGCGCATTGCGTTCAGAAGGTTGATTGCGGATGCCGGCGTGTCCAGTCCTACGGCATTGCCGAGGCGTGAAGCCTTAGTCGGGTAGTTGCTCAGGACTATCGCGATCTTGCGCTCGGATGCGGGTGTGTGGGCCATCCGCGCGTAGCGTGCCGCAAGAGACGCAACGGCCTCCGTTTGCTCCGTGTTCGGCACGTATCGCCGTAGCTCGCCACCGCCCACGCCGTTCTGCGAAACTGCTTCCTTAAAGGAAACAGGTACCGTGATGATGCGCCCGTCCAGTTCCGGCAGCGCGACATTCATTGCGATGTCCAGCGGGCTGAGGCCGATGTCGCGTTCGTCCCACATCGCCTGCGGTTCAGTCGAGACGATCGCCTGCAGGATTGGCACATCAAGCTGCTCCAGCACGCGGATGTCCCAGTTGGCATCCGTATTGTCGCTGGATTGCAGTCCAGGATGGTGACTCATGGCGAAGCTCTGCGTGCATACGACCACATCCACCGATGCTTCGCCGTCAGGATTCATCAGGTACTTTCGGAATACCGCTCCATCGTCCTCTCGCAGGCTGGAACAGAAGACAGGCAGCGCGTTGCATCCCTGGCGTTCCAGGGCGTCCACCATCGTGTCCACAAACTCCAGGTTCTGGCTGACCCAATGAGCGCGGTAAAAGAGCAGCGCCGCTGTGGGTTTGTCGTCATCACAGGACTTTCGACGATACTCGTCGAGAGGCACGGCATCAAGACTGCCCACGCTGTACACACCGTCCTGAGGCAGCGGAACCGGCGGATCGTAGCCGTGCTCGCTGCCCAGTGCCTCGTCGCTCAGGAATTGCAGCAGGTTGACGATATTGGCGACACCGCCGTGGTTCAGGTACTCGAACGCCGTCTGCGCTACGACCGGCGGAGTGGTTGAGCGCCGCTCGAACACCGCATCACGCACAGGTTCTCCGGAGCATGCGACCAGAGGGATGCCCAGCCGACGGCATTCAGCTTCCAGCGTGCCGAAATGCTCGCCCATCGCTTTGTCGCCGCCGAGGAGGCGTGCCAGCACCAAACTCGAATTTGGAAGGGAATCGCGAGCGAATGCATCGAATGCCCCTTCCTCCTGCACTAGCGCGAAGGGGTTCACCGCGAGGGTGTCAGCCAACCCTTCGGGCAGCGCCGACTTCGCCCGTTCGAGGGTCAGTATGTCCGTGTCAGATGTGGTCAGAAAAAGGATCATTCGCTTCTAAATTGCCCGCTCCGTAAACCGGAAGGTCTCTGCTAATTCCGAAAAAGAAAACGCCCCGACACAATCACAGTCGGAGCGTAACAAGCCCGTCTTCGCGCAGTGCGAACAAGGGCATGGAAGCGCTCCCACCGGCGAGAAGCCCACTTCCAACGCGCAAGGCAGGTATCCTGACTCGCGGCTCATCGCGCTTACGGCGCCTTCCCGGTCTCCTGCATAAGAAACCAGTGGCAACTGCCGCAACGCTAACCGCTCACAGTGGCGCGGCCGTGGGGGACTTCCACCCCCTTCCCTGCGAAACTGCGCGTTAGATATTCAGCTCATATTAAGGTGCGTTCAAAGCCATGCGAAATTTATCACCACACTCTCGGAGTGTCAATATTGCAACGCATTCCGCCCATCTCGGACAATACGCACTCCTTCATTCGTTCCTATGATCTCTGCACGCCGGCGGCGTGGCTTGACTCGATTCCAGATTGAAAACAGGCAATGTTACAGATTTGTATACGAATTCTCACAATAGTATTGACACTTGCCAAGAAGCGTAAGATACTAACCCCGAACAAATGGGTACGCTCGATTTCATTTGAGCTGGTTTATATAGTACCCCGTTGGGGAGGAGGTGTTTATGCAGGAACAGGAAGCGCAACCCGGAATCTTTGGTGGCATATTAGAGAAGTATGCGGATGAGTTCTGGCTCGTGTTCCGTGTCGTATTCGCGATACTGGTATTTTTGCACGGAATACAGAAGGCATTTCTGCTGTGGGACTTTCCCGCTGGAGCGAACCCGAACGGACTCGGCGCACTGGTGGACATCGCTGGGTGGGTCGAGCTTATCTCGGCGTTGCTTATCGGTTTCGGCTTGCTGACAAGGCTTGGAGCAGGTGCGTTATGCGTAACGATGCTCATCGCCTACTTTGGAGTTCATATGGCGCTCAGCCCCGTCTGGCCCTGGCCGCACCTGTATCCTAATCCACCGGATGGAGGCAACGCATTCGTTGCGCATGGCGGAGAAGTGACCATACTCTGGTTCATTGTCGCTGGCGTCATCGGCGTTATCGGCGGCGGCAAGTACGCCCTCGACAAGGTCGTCTTCAAGCGGGAACCTCTGTAAACGGCACCTAATAGCTCGCAAGACAACCCAAGTTTAGTTGCTGTATAGTCAATAGGGACTGGTGAAATCGCCAGTCCCTATTTTCGTTTCCATGCTGGCGGCAATCCCGCTGAGAGGGCAGGCGATTCAATGGCGCTGAACCGCAGGCTGATTGTTGTGTCTAACCGTGTGCCGCCCGGCTCCAGCTTCGAGAGCCAGGGACGCGGCGAGGCGTCCGTCGGCGGCCTCGTAACCGCAGTACGCGCCGCAATGGAACAGAGTGGCGGCCTCTGGTTCGGCTGGAGCGGCAGAAGCACCCGGCGCAGGGTAACAACCGGCCCCACTGTCAGACTCTATGGGCGCATCCAGCTCGCCACGATGGACCTGTCGGACGATGAAGTCAGCTTGTTCTACCTCGGCTTCTCCAACCGCACGCTCTGGCCGTTGCTCCACAGCTTTCCGACGCGCGTGGTGATTCGTCACGACACATACCGCGCATACCGCCGCATCAACCAGAGATTCGCACAGGCGCTGATGCCGTTTCTGAGGCCCGATGACATCGTCTGGGTGCAGGACTTCCATCTATTCCATCTTGGCTACGAGCTGCGTCGCCTGGGATGGCAGGGCAAGCTGGGCTTCTTTCTGCATGTACCGTTCCCGCCTGCAGAGATTTTCAGCATATTGCCGTGGGCGAGCGATACACTGAGCTCCCTCCTGCAATATGACCTCGTCGGCCTTCACGATGACCGGTACGTCCATAACCTGGTAGATACCTTGAACTTCAAGCTTGGCGGCGAATTCGACGGCGAAAATTACAGGTACCGCGACGACACTGCCCGCCTGGGCGCATTCCCAATTGGAATAGACCCGAATTCGTTCAAGCCTCGCGAGGAAGGACACGCACACACTCTCGAGAATGAGCTTGGGCTTGCAGACAATCCGGATCGCAAGCTCATACTCGGAGTGGACCGCCTCGACTACACGAAGGGCATCCCGCACCGCCTTCGCATCTTCGAGCGGCTGCTGGAACGCCACCCAACCCTCGGCAGCAAGCTGTTATACGTCCAGATCTCGTCTCCGTCCCGCACCCGCGTACCCGAGTATGTACAAGAGAAGGATCAGGTAGAGCGCCTCGTCGGACAGATAAACGGGCGCTTCTCCGAGGCTGGTTGGGTGCCCATCCGATACCTCTATCGCTCATATGCTCAGAGCGAACTGGCGGGCTTCTACCACGATGCCGATGTCTGCCTTGTGACCCCATTGCGAGACGGAATGAACCTCGTCGCCAAGGAGTTCGTAGCGGCGCAGGACACAGACTCGCCCGGCGTGCTGGTGCTGTCGAGCTTCACGGGAGCCGCAAGCACGATGAAGGACGCAGTCATCGTGAACCCATACGACATCGAAGGCACGGCAGAAGCTACATACCGGGCGCTGCGAATGCCCGCGACCGAGCGGAGACGGCGTAACCGCAGCCTGCTGTCAGTCGTCGAGCGGCATTCGTCGCAGAACTGGAGTGATTCATTCTGCGCCGCGCTGCAGGAGCTATGATGCGCGGCGAGCAAGTGTTCTCTATGGAATTTCCAGGAATACGGGGGCAAGCAGATTGTCCACCGGCACAAAGTCGTCCGTAAGCAGTATATTGCGCTTCCTTCCGAGCCACTCGTCGAGTTCGTCCTGCGGCATAAGCGTCAGTTCGGGATCGCCTCTCCCCTGACCGTGACTGGCGAAATACACATCCGCGTAGGTGAGAGGCTGCAGCGCGCCCGCAACGACGAATGTGAAGCGGTTGTCCTCTTTGAAGTGATCGCTGTCCGCGAGCAGGTACACATGCGGGAAACTGGCTTGAAGGGTCGTGATAACCGCCCGCAGGAAGCCTCCGCTGTGGAACTTGTCCACCACATTCACCACATAGATGCCGTCGTCCGTTAGAAGCTGCTTGACCTGCTCGTTGAACTCCATCGTCGTCAGGTGGTACGGCACGGACACATCGTTGAACGCATCGCCTATCACGATGTCGTAGCTGCCGTGCTCAAGCTCGGGAATCTTCAGGCGCGCGTCTCGATTGTGCGTAATTATCGCTGTATCTCGCGGCATGCCAAGATACTCGTGCGTTACGCGCGTAACCGCCGGATCGATCTCGATGACTTCCTGGCGACTCTCCGGATACGAAACCTCGAGGAAGCGCGGCATCGTATAGCCGCCGCCGCCAATGTACAGCGCGCTGAACTGCGGTTTCTTGTGCCCGACCATCGTGGCGATGTCCGCGAATATCTTCTCGTAGCCGTACACGAAGAATGTCGGGTCGTCCAGATCTACATAGCTATGTATCAGCCTGTCGAGAGTGAGCGTCCGAACCTCCCGTCCCTCTATCTCTCTCGCTCGAACCTTGATGCAGAAGTAGTTGCTCTCCACCTGGCACTCTGTTTCTAGCGAGTTGGTCGCAAACCCCATGCCCGCTATGCCTGCAAACAGGACGAGTGCTACCGCGCCCACAACACGCATCCTCCACACATTGCCGAATACCACTGCCATCACCACGAGGAATACGGCGACACCAAGCAATATGGGACGCGTGCCGATCCACTGGATGAGCACGAAGCCGGTTACGAACACGCCGAAGATGCTTCCGGCAGTGGACACCGCGTATATCTTGCCGACCACATTGCCGGTCTGCGCCAGGTCGCGCAGCCTCAGCTTGATGACGACCGGCGTGACCATCCCCAGAATGACGCTCGGCACGAGGAACAGCGTTGAAGTTATGAGCACGATACGCGGCAGGATATGCAGCGAGTCGTAGAGACTGGAGACGAACGCGAGCATCGGTAGTACGGCGAGACTTGTCAGCCCCGCACCGAGCAGTATCAGACCAAGCGTTTTCGGCGTGGGAAACCTGTCCGCAGTCAGCCCGCCCACATAGTTGCCTATACTGATGCCAGCCAGCACCACGCCGATGATGCTCGTCCATGTGAACAGCGACACGCCCACTGTTGGCGCAAGCAGTCGGGATGCGACAATCTCGATAATCAGACCGCACGCGCTCGCCGAGAACACGACGAAGTAGGGTGCTATCCCCGCTGCGATACGACGCATTCCACCTCCAAGTCCAGCCACCTGCCGCTACCGCGTGCGCGGGTTGAGCACATCGTTGAGTGAGTCGCCGAGCAGGCTCCAGGTGAGCAACATCGAAAACGCCACAGTGCTTGGAGCAATCAGCATCCATGGCACCTCACGGAGCGCACTCAGGCTACCCGCTTGTAGCAGCATCTGGCCCAGGCTGGGGCGCGGCGGTTGAATGCCAAGTCCGAGCCAGCTCAGAATTATCTCAGCGCCAATCATAGCGCCCATGCCCGCCGAAACGCTGACCACGACAGGACTTATGACATTCGGCAGGAGATGGACGAACAATATACGAGGAGTTCCCGCGCCGGCAGCCTGCGCCGCCTCCACAAATGGCGTCTGCTTCAGCGAAAGCACCTGCCCTCTAACCAGCCGCGCCATGCCAACCCAGCCGAAAGCGACCAGCGCCAGCGACACAGCCACATAGTCCACAACGCCGGAACGCACCACTCCCTCTATGCCGAGGTTGTCTTCCGCCCAGCGTGCCCATTCAAGAAAGCGCGGTCTTAGCGCGGCCGCCAGGATAATGACGAGCAAAATGTCGGGAAAGGACGCGAACAACTCTCCGACACGCATGATCAGTCCATCAATCCACGCCCCGAAATAACCTGACATCAGGCCCATCGTGATGCCTATGAGCAGCCCGCCTGTCGCCATCGAGACAAGCGTAATGATCACGGTATTCTGAATGCCCCAGAGTACACGGGAGAATACATCGCGCCCCGCGAAGTCCGTGCCAGCCCAGAACTGCAGGCTTGGCGGTTTACGAATCTCGGTGAAATGCGGCTCGGTATAGTCGTAGGGAGCAATGAATGGCGCGAAGATGCCCGCAAAATAGATGATCGCGAGCACGACCATGCAGACAACGGCAATCTTCTTGCGCACCAGGCGATCCATTGCCCGCCTGAGGTGGCCTCTGCCTCTTTCTTGCGCTTCCGCCGCTTCAGCGACTTCCGTCAACGCCATTTTCAAGTCTTTCGGTTACTGGGTGACAGTCGGCAGGTTCGTCTCTACTGGTATCTTATTCGCGGGTCTATGAAGGCATATGTTATGTCTGCCAGCAGGTTGGCAATTACAAATGCCGCTGATCCGAGTATTCCCACAGCCATTATGATGGGGTAGTCGCGATCGAAAAGCGAGTCAATCGTGAAGTGCCCGACGCCTGGGATTCCGAGTATTCGCTCCACGATAAAGCTGGTAACAAACATGCCGGCAAGCGTGAAGGACAACAGCGTAACAATGGGTATCATGGCGTTCTTCAGCACATGCCGAATATCGACCGAAACTGCCGTCAGACCTTTCGCATTCGCAGTGCGGATGAAGTCCTGCCCTAGAACATCGAGCGTGCTCGCCCGCATGTAACGCGCCAGACCCGCCACACCGGGAATGCCCAGAGTAATCGCAGGCGTGATGATTCGTAGATCGAAGAACCCGCCCCACCCGGAGCATGGCACAAGTTGGAGTTTCAGACAGAGACCCCACAGCGTGAACGGAATGCTGATCATGATTGGGATGGACATCAGGATCAGCGCGATAGTGACTACCGTCGGGTCTTGCCAGGTGCCTTGTTTGTGCGCGATGTAAAAACCTAAGGGAAGCCCAATCGCAAGGCTGACAATCAATGCGGCGGCGTTTACCTGGAAGGATACCCACATCTTCGGGAACAGCAACTCCGATACGGCCCGGCCACGGAAACGATAGCTTTCACCGAAGTCCCCTCGCACCACACCCCACATATATACCGCGTACTGCACGCCGAATGGCTTGTCCAGCCCCAGCTGGCTCCGTATCTGCTCCGCAGCGGCTTCGTCGTAACGACTGCCCAGGATGACCTCTACGGGATCACCCGGCCCGAAGCGCAGTAGCGTGAAGGTAAAGAGGCTGGTTGCAATCAGCAGCACGGGGAGCCAAAGTAGTCGCCGCGCAATGTACACCCACATGATGAGCTTCCAGTTTTCAGTGGCTAGTTATCGGTTACCGGTCTGTCGGCACAAGCATAGCCCGTAAGTGGCTGTTATTCAATTCAGCCACTCGGCCCAGCCCATTCGCCGACCGAGTGATGGGCGGGTTCTGTGCTACCAGTTGCGATGCAGCATTATGCGCGAGCGGTCAGTTTCGCTCAGGTGCGGCTCTATTTTGCGCGTGAACTCCGCGATTGTCTCTCCGACGGTGGCGTTGCTCGTGTCCAGCGAAATCTTGTGTCGCAGCGTGGAGTTGGCGATTGCTTCCTCGTATCGCGCCAGCACATCGGGTATGTCCTCAACCGTGAGCGGGCTGTGCTCGCGAGGCTCCGCTTCCATTCGCTGCGCGATGACCTCAGCCGACGCCTTCACATGCACCAGCACTATGTCGGGCGCAAATCGCATGATCGCGTCTTCCACCTGCCGCGAAACCGTCTTGCGGTCGTGTTCCTGGTGGTCGGCACCATAGCCGAAATACTTGGGGCTGTACACTGAGTCGTCTATGTGCAGTCCGATAGACATCCAGTCCGGCGCGGTCCACGAATTCGCCTGAACATGGTAGTAGAGGCTGTGGCGCTGCGTCATTTCCTTGAGCACGGGACTCAGAGCGAGTACCTGCTGTCGCTCTTCCTCGGTCATGTCAGGCTGCGGATGCCCGGACGTGTGCGGCAGCTTCCAGTGGTCATGGATCAGCGGGAACCGATTCCCGATGTTCTCCTCCATCCAGTCGTCAATGGCGAACGCCAGTGTGCTCGTCCCCGTGTACTCGCATCCCGCTATGATGAGTCGCATTCCAAAGTCCTCCGCAAGCTAAAGCTCTTATTCATCAGGCGGGGGATGATGAACATCCCCCATCCTGTTTAATCTATGTACTGATGTAAGTCCTTAGCTGTCGTAGTCGAAATAGACATACCGCAGCTTGGGGATGGTCATAGGCACAAGCCTGTAGTCCTTGATGTGCGGCTTGAGCAGGAGATTGCGCTCGCTATCGTACCACAGCGGTACCCAAGCGGCATCGTCTATGATCATCTGCTCGACCTTGTTGTACAGCTCCACTCGTCTGCCGGCATCACGCTCTACGCGAGCCTCCTCGAGCATTGCGTCAACTTCGGGGTTAGAGTATGCGCCGTGGTTGGTCTCGCTCTCCGTGTGGAACAGGATGTCGAGGAAGTCCTGCGGGTCCGGGTAGTCAGCCTGCCAGCCGAGCGCGTATATCTGGAACTTGCGGCGGTTCAGGTCCTGCAAGTATGTCGCCCACTCGACCTGCTGTATCTCGACCTCGACGCCGAGCGTATTCTTCCACATCTCCAGGATTACCTGCATGTCAATACCGATATCACCACCCGTGCCCGTTACCGACAGGATAATGCGCGGTCGGTCGGCGGGATCGGCGTACTTGGACATCTCCAGCTCGGCCTTCGCCGCCTCTTCGTCATACTTCAGTCCCTCTAGCCCGTCGGTATATCCGGGAAAGCCCGGAGGCAGGATGCCGTATGCCGGAACCGTCAGGCCTGCAAGCACCTCATTTGCGATGAGTTCCTTGTCGATAGCGAGGTTCAGCGCGCGCCTGAAATGCACATCGTCGAATGGAGGCTCGTTGACATTGAACCCGATGTAGGAAACGCTGAATCCCGGCGGGGCGATCTTCAGCTCGCTGGACAGCGGCTCCGTCGGGTCCTTCAGGCGCTCAAGATCGAATATGCTGACGCCCGTAATGTCTATCTCATCGTTTTCGTACAGCGCCATCGCCTGTCCGCCCGCGAGGTTGAACACGGCTCGGTCAATGTAGGCGGGTTCGCGGTAGAAGTTGTCGTTGCGTTCCAGGATGATATGCTCGCCAATTTTGTACTCTTTCAGCATGAACGGGCCGGTCGAGTTGGGAGTATCGGTCCAGTTATCGCCGCCGGACTCGACATTGTCCTTATCCACCACAAACGCGGTCGGATATGTCAACTTGGCAAGGAAGTACGCCTTGGGCGCGTCAATCGTGATTTCGAGCGTGCGCTCGTCTATGGCTTTGAGGCCACTTATTTCGGTCGCCTCGCCGTCCAGCACCTCAGTCACGCCAACAATGTCGCTGAGGTAAGTTCGCGCAACGGGCGACGCCAGCTCGGGGTCGGCGGCGCGGTTGAGCGAGTACACGAAGTCCTGCGCCGTGACGGGCTTGCCGTCCGCAAACTTGGCGTCAGGCAGCAGATGGAAGGTATAGACCAAACCGTCCTGGCTGATCTCCCACCTGTCCGCGATGTCCGGCACAATCTGCAGATCAGTGTTCAGTGTAACTAGACCGCTGAACACCTCTCCGATGATGAACGCCGATGTGGTGTCAGATGTCTTGTGCGGATCAAGCGTAGGAGGGTCGCTGAACAGCCTCCGCATCACTCCGCCCTCAGGCTTGTCCCGTTCCATAGCCGTTTCCGCCTTGGCTACCTGAGGCACGGCCGTTGGCGGAGAGGTCTGAACGGGGATGCTCGTGGGCGCGGCGCTCTCAGTCGTCGTGCTCGTGGCAGCGGCTGCAGGCGCTTCCGCAGTTGGTGTCGCCTCGACCTCTTCAGTTTGCGCCGCAGCAGCAGCTTCAGGCTCCTCGACTTCGGGCTGACTCGCGCCGCAAGCCAGCGCGCCGACAGCTATAACAGACATGACTATCAGCAGTATTGGGATCAGTAACAGTTTTCTCATCTCACACCTCTGGGCGTAGATTTTCTCATTTCATGATTGGGGGCTATATGGTTGGGCTTGTTGCCCCACTCAAGTATTAAGATGTACTTTCGTCGTTTCCGATTTTAGTCGTCAGCCATGCCTTGATGAAATCATCGAGTTCGCCATCAAGCACAGCATCCGCGTCCGATGTGTCGTATCCGGTGCGGTGATCCTTCACCATCTTGTACGGGTGCAGCACGTAGCTGCGGATCTGGTTGCCCCACTCCGGGGATATATGGTCTCCCTTTAGTTTCGACATCTTGCGGGCCTTCTCGGCCATCTCGCGTTCCACCAGCCTCGCCATGAGAATGCGCATCGCAATCTCGCGGTTCTGGTGCTGTGATCGCTCGTTCTGGCAGCTCACGCGAATGCCCGTGGGCAGGTGCGTGATCCGCACAGCAGTCGAGTTCTTCTGAACATTCTGGCCGCCATGACCGCCCGCGCGAAAAACATCTATCCTCAAATCATCCGAGTTAATCGATACATCGACTCCCTCTTCCACCTCCGGCAGCACTTCCATCAGCGCGAAGGATGTGTGCCGGGCATGGTCGGAGTCGAATGGGGAAAGCCGCACCAACCGATGCACTCCCCGCTCCGCCTGAAGGTAGCCGTAAGCAAACTGACCTGTCACCTGGAAGACCGCGCTCTTGATGCCAGCCTCATCACCGACGGACACATCAAGCACATCGCGGCTGAAACTGCGCTGCTCCGCCCATCGCAGATACATCCGCATGAGCATGCTCGCCCAGTCCTGTGACTCCACGCCGCCTGCTCCTGCATGCAGCGCCACAATCGCGTTGCGCTCGTCGTATGGTCCCGACAGAGTCAGGTGGAATTCCAGCCCGCCGAGCCTGTCTTGCATCTGCGCAAGTTCCTGGACGAAGGTGTCCAACAGTGAGTTGTCTCCCTCCTCGATAGAAAGCAGGAGCAGTTCTTCGAGCGACTCCGCCTGATTCTCCAGGGAGCGCCAGTCCTCCACTTTTCCCTTGAGGTCTGACAGCCTCTGCATCTTTCGCTGCGCCGTTCCCGGCACATCCCAGAATCCGAGAGCAGTCGCCTCTTCTTCCAGCGCGACTATCTCCAGTTCATCATTGGGGAGGTCAAAGACGCACCAGAAGTTCTGCAATTCTGCTTCTCATATCCGCAATCTGACTTTTTATATCCTGCATTCCTTAGCTTCCTCGCGAGTTGCTATAAGCCACTTGGCTTACGATAAATGAAACGCGCTGCCCCTTTGAAGGGTTAGCATGCATTGATGTCGTAACTATGGGAATTCACCTGTGCAAGCACCGGGACGAAGCGCAATCCGCACTGCCCGTCCCTGAACGGCACTGTGGATGATTATATCAGTGAAACCGCTTAGTTATAAACTTTTCTTGATACAAGAAAGCGCTGGCAGATGATACCGCATCCGGCTATTGCTAAAGCGAGCGATCTAAAGACGCCTATTATTGGCGCAACATTGCATACGGTGTACAATCCTGTCCTACCAAATGAAAGTTGCCGAAAAGCGAGCTGAATGATCTTCTTGCCATCGGCCCGCAGCGAGGTATTGCGATGCTGGACCTGCTAATCACTAATGGACTGATCATAGACGGCACCGGCAACCCGGGCTTCTACGGCGCGGTGGGTGTCGAGGGCGATACGGTGCGTATATTCCGCGGCGATCTGAGCGGCATCGAAGCAACGCGCACCATAGACGCCGCAGATCATGTCATATCGCCCGGCTTCATCGACATGCACTCCCACGCCGGACTCGTCATCCTGTCCGAACCTGAGCATCATCCGAAAGTACGGCAGGGCATCACGACCGAGCTGATTGGCGTTGACGGCAACTCGTATGCGCCATTCCACGACCATGACGATTTTCTGGACTTTGTCGCGCTCAACTCAGGGCTTGACGGCAACCCGCCGCTGCCCGGCAGGTGGTCAACCGTGGAACAATACCTCGATATGTTCGACCGCAAGACGGCGGTGAACATCGCCTACATCCTCGGCAACTCCCCGCCGCGCATCGCCACTGTCGGCTGGGACGACAGGCCCGCGACCGAGGCTGAAATGGCGGACATGAAGGCAATCATCCGCGAGGCGATGGAGGAAGGCGCGGTCGGCTTGTCCACCGGACTGGACTATCCCCCCGGCGGCTATGCCTCCACTGATGAGCTTGTCGAACTGAGCGAGCTTGTCTCCGACATGGGCGGCTTCTATCACACCCATGTGCGCTACCGGCTTGGCGATCGCTACCTGGACCCGTTCCGCGAGGCACTGGAGATTGGCGTGCGCGGCAGCATCCCGGTACACATCACGCACTTTTACCAGCGCGCGCCGAGCACGGGCGGCGGGCAGGGCCTGATTAGCCTCGTCGAAGACGCCGCGGACGGCGGGCAGGATGTAACATTCGATAGCTACCCCTATGTCTTCGGCAGCACGCGCCTGCTGATTATGGTGCCGGACTGGACGCATGACGGCGGCGTTGGCCCACTGAAAGAGGCGCTGGCATCCGAGGATGCCCGTGTGCGCCTGCGCCGCGAGATGGAGCCTCGCGGTCCCTCGTGGGACAATGTGTGGCTCACTTACTTCAAGCAGCCGCACAACCATGTCTATGAGGGCATGTCTGTGGAGGCAATTGCGGCAATGCGCAACCAGCATCCGGTCGATGCGATTTGCGACCTGCTGCTCGAAGAAGATCTGCAGACCTGCTATGTGTCGGACGGCGCGAATGGCAACACTCTGCCCGCATTCGTCAGTCACCCGCTGTCCATGGTCGGCAGCGACGCCGTGTTGCTTGGAGACTTCCCCAGTCCACGAACTTACGGCTGCTTCCCAGTCATTCTCGCCGAGTATGTGCGCGAAGAGAACCAGATGTCCCTGCCGGAAGCGATTCGCAAGATGACATCCTTCCCGGCGCAGCGCATCGGATTGACTGACCGTGGCATCCTGCGGGACGGCATGAAAGCCGACATAACCGTATTCCATCCGGGAAATGTGCAGACGCCCGCCACGCGTACGGAACCCAAGCAGTTCCCCATCGGCATCGAGTATGTCATCGTCAACGGTACGGTGGTCATCGACGGCGGCGAGCACACCGGCGCGCTGCCGGGTCGCTCAGCAGGCCGGTAGCACGGAAGCGCATCACAATGCAGCAGACAAGCGTAAGCCTCAGCAAAGCCCTCGACAGCCTGCCGCCGCAGTGGGGCGAAGATCCCCTGCCGCACATTGACGCCGCGCTGAATGCGTCCGGCAGGAAGATCGTCATTCTCGACGACGATGTGATGGGAACGCAGAGCGTACACGACATCGCCGTTTTGATGGACTGGTCGATCGAGTCCTTACGCGCGGAGCTCGAAGCAGACAGTCGCGCCTTCTTCGTCGTCACCAACGCCCGCACCATGCCTGAAACGCAGGCGCGGGCAGTCAACTCATTCATCACGCGCAACCTGTGTGAGGCGGCGCGACAGGCAGGCATTGACTTCTCCGTAGTCAGCCGCCTCGACTCCACTCTGCGCGGCCACTTCCCCGCCGAGATGCAAGCCATCGAGTCCGCCCTTTCCAGTAAGCTCGACAGCAAGCCGGATGGCTGGATAATCGCGCCCCTGTTCCTGGAGGGTGGTCGGTACACCATCAGCAATACACAGTATGTCTCAGATGGCGAATGGCTCACAGCTGTTGGTGACACCGAATTCGCGCGCGACCCAGCCTTCGCATTCGCATCCTCCGATGTGCGGGGATGGGTGCAAGAGAAGACCGAAGGACAAGTGTCTGCCGATTCAGTGGCAAGCGTGTCCATTGACGACTTGCGGCTCGGCGGTCCTGAGCGAGTCGCCGCGGTTCTGTCCGCTCTTCCGAGCGGCGGGGTTTGTGTGGTGAACGGCGCGATCAACCGCGACATGGAAGTTTTTGTGCAGGGACTACTGAATGTGGAGGCGACCGGGCGTAAGTTCCTGTTTCGCGCCGCTGCGTCCTTCATCAAGGCGCTGCTGGGGCAATCGGACCGTCCTTTACTCACACCCACCGAACTGGGTATAGACGGCAATGGCGGCGCACTCGTAGTAGTCGGGTCGCATGTACCTCGCACAACACGGCAACTTGAGCACCTGCTTGCCAACTCCGATGCCGTGGGCGTGGAGGCAAATGTAGAACGGCTACTCGCTGAAGCCACGCGCCTGACGGAGATTGAACACGCCGCCTGCGCTGCCGGAAATGCCCTTAAGTCAGGGCGCAACGCCGTCCTGTACACTAGCCGCGATCTCGTAGAGGGGCGGAGCGCCGATCACAGCCTCGCCATTGGTCATCAGGTCTCGCAGGCGATGTCGGAGATAGTCGCGGGCATTCGCGTTCGACCGGGCTGCATCATCGTAAAGGGCGGTGCGACATCCTATTCGGTCGCAACGAAGGCGCTCAATGTGCAGCGGGCTTGGTCGCCGGGACAGGCTGCGCCGGGCGTGCCAGCATGGATTCTCGGGGATGAGACCCTTCATCCCGGCATGCCTTGCATCATCTTCCCAGGCAATGTAGGCAATGAGGATGCGCTCACGCAGCTCATCACAAGGCTGGATGCGAGATGAGACGCAGAACGCAGACCCGCAGCCCAAGGACAAATAGGGGGAGGCGCGCTGCCCCGGATGTCCGCACTGCCAGGCCTGACCCCGGACAAGCGCAGGAGTACGAGGTCGAGACCATCATCGGCCTGGAAGAATACGCGCGGCGCGAGGTGCGACGGCTGCTTGGCAAGGCGGTGCAGGTTGAGCGCGACGCATCCGAAGGGCGGTTCACCCTGCGATACGACGGCAATATCCGCCGGTTCGACGAACTCAGGACGATTACCGCAGTCCACAGAGTCGAAAACTTCGCCGTACCGCGTCCCCGCGCGCTGCTCGGACACCAGCACTTGACCCGACTACTAGGAATCATTCATTTCATAATCGCTACCCGCGCCGACGGCGCATTCCGCACATTCCGCATCACTGCGGCGGGCGCGGGTTCCGGCGTCTATTTGCGCCTGCGGCAGGAGATCGCCTCCGCAACCGGACTCGACTCCACCGATGGCGCCGCAAATCTCCACATTGCGGTGCGCCGCGCCGCAAGGGACGACGCAGGCTGGCAGGTGCTCATACGCACAAGCGCCATGCCACTGTCCGCCCGCAGGTGGCGCGTCTGCGACATGCCCGGCGCGCTCAACGCCACAGTCGCGAGCGTGATGGCCTCCCTCGCGCGGCCACGCCAGAATGAGCGTGTGCTGAACCTGTGCTGCGGCTCAGGCACGCTGATGATCGAGCGGCTTGGCTTAGGCGCCGCCGCAAGCGTAACCGGCGTGGACAACAGCGCAGACGCCCTGGAATGCGCCGATACCAACCTTCGCGCCGCCGGACATCGCACTCCCGTGGCTCTTCTGCAGGAAGACTGCGCCAACCTACCGCTTCCGGACGCCTCCATAGACACCATAACCGCCGACCTTCCCTTTGGCATGCTGCAGGACGGCAGTAGCGACATAGAAGCGCTGTACAGATCGATGCTTGCAGAATCCGCAAGAGTCGCGACGCCAAACGGCTTGCTGGTCCTCATCACGACACGAAGGCGCACAATGCTATCAACCCTCGACGATAACTCGAACTGGGATCTGGCGAATGAAGTTCCGCTCAGCATCTCCCATAGCCGTGGCTACATCAAGCCGCACATCTACGTTCTCAGGCGAGGCAGAAATACGGACAGTCGGCTATAATTTCAAAGAGATTAAGCGGCGGCCCAATTAGGTGGTCCCTAATGCCAGTTTCCCGCTCGTCCTCAGATTGCCGAGAGAATACGGAATCGAACGCATTGGCACAGCAAGGTGGAATGAAAATGAAGCAACTCACACTCCAGCCCATCCGCAGCGTTCAGGGCGAGATACGCCTGCCCGGCTCCAAGAGCATGTCCAACCGCGTCCTCCTGCTTGCCGCACTGGCTGAAGGCACAACGCAGGTGCGCAACCTGCTGGAAAGCGACGATACGACACATATGCTCAACGCCTTGGGCTTGCTGGGTGTCACAGTACGCCACTCCGATGACGGCGCATACTCCGAGGTTGACGGCTTGGGCGGCGCGTTCCCCGAAGGTGAGGCAACGCTGTTTCTCGGCAACTCCGGCACAACCATGCGCTCGCTATGCGCCGCAATCTGCGCGGGTAGGGGACGCTACACGCTGACCGGCGAGCCGCGCATGCTGGAGCGACCCATTGGCGATCTCGTTGACGCTCTCCGGCAGGTCGGCGCACAGATTGCGTACACCGGCGCAGATGGCTGCCCGCCCCTCGACATCGATGCTCGCGGGCTTGAAGGCGGCACCGTGCGCATACGCGGCAACATATCAAGCCAGTATCTCACGGGCATGCTGATGGCTGCGCCAATGGCACTCTCCCCGCTGACCATCGAGGTTGATGGCGATCTCGTCTCCAAGCCTTACATCGAGATGACGCTCGATGTGATGCGGCGCTTCGGCATCGAGGTCGAGCGCAACGGCTACGAGTGGTTCCGCCTGCCCGGCAACCAGAGCTACACATCCCCCGGCAGCATCCTCGTGGAGGGAGACGCTTCATCAGCGTCGTACTTCCTGTCGGCAGGCGCAATCGGCGGTGGGCCCGTGCGAGTCAACGGCGTTGGCGACGACAGCATACAGGGCGATATCGCGCACGCTCAGGTGCTTGAGCAGATGGGCGCAAAGGTGTCCAGCGGGCCCGATTGGATCGAGATTTCGCGCGGCGAACTCACAGGCATTGACGCAGACCTGAACCACATCCCTGACGCCGCCATGACAGTCGCTGTTACCGCGCTTTTCGCCAGGGGAAAGACGACAATCCGCAATGTGCATAACTGGCGCGTCAAGGAGACCGACCGCCTCGCAGCAATGGCGACCGAGCTCCGCAAGGTAGGCGCAGGCGTGGTTGAGGGCGAAGACTACATCGAAATCACGCCACCACAGCAGATACAGCCCGCCGTCATCGACACTTACGATGACCACCGCATGGCGATGTGCTTCTCGCTCGCCGCGCTAGGCGACTCCAGCATCACCATCAACGACCCCGACACGGTGTCAAAGACATTCCCAGACTACTTCGATCGCCTGCATGAAATATGCAAATCTTGAGTCGGATGGATGCATGGCCTAGCCAGGTTCTTGTCGCCGCCTCACGGCTAGCAGCAAAGTCGCCGCCAATCCCAATGTGGCAGCAGACCCTGCAATAGCGATACTCGAGAATAGAAACACGCGTGATGCAGGGCGCACTTCCACATACGCAATGTTCGAGCTCGGGAGCGGCGCCGGTGTCGGTCTGACAGGCGCAACATAATTGGCATCCACCATAAGCATCATTGGCTTGGAAGGATCAGTCGGCAGAATTCGCACAGCAAATGGCACTGCGGGCTGCCCGGATACAGCTTCCGGATTATGCGGAACAGCCTGCGACGAACCGGATATCGGCGGTGTATGCACTTCTGGGACGGATTCAGGCGTTACCGTTAATGTCATAGTCGGTCGAAGGGTGGATGTCGGCGTCGGTGAGGCGGCAGGTTTAGGTGTGGTAGCCTGGACAACACGCGTCGCCGTTCCCGTGTGCGTTGGCACAGCAGTCACGGTGGCGGTCACTGTCGGGCTGGGTGTATCCGTCGCTCTCAGGGTAGCCGTAGGCGTCGGTGAGTAGGTAGGGGTTGGCGTCAGCGTAGGTGATGCCGTCCCCGTAGGCAAAGGGGGCTCTGTCGCCGTTGGTACACGCGTTGGAGTCCTGCTTGGCGTCGGCGTCCTCGTCGCCGTTGACGTGGGAGTTGGAGTCTTCGTAGGCGTAGCTGTCGGCGTGATCGTCTCTGTCGGTGTCGCCGTCGGTGTCAGGGTCGGTGTGGATGTGGCAGTAGGGGTTGGTTCAGGAGTCCTTATCGTGAAGGACACCCTCCCGCTCCTCAGGGGTTCAGATACGTTTTCGGACGCAACCGTAAGTTGAGCGGAATAGTCTCCATCCGCAGCCATATCCTGATCAGGTGTCCACAGCACATCGATGAGTATCGCTCCGCCGCGTGCAGCACTCTTGTACACAAATGGCAACGGGGCTTCAACTCTGTCAGACTTGACACTCCCCACGATTGTGCCGACGGCGGAGGGCATACCTGAAATATCGAATTCGCCATCCGTCACCGGCAAACTGAGTCCGAAACTCTGTGGCCCGCTAACCCGTAGCGAAACATCCCTGATTGACGCTCTTTCTCGACTCTCGAACAGGAGCCTCGCTTCGAATCTGACAGACTGGACATCTCCGGCTGATACTGGCTGAGTTTTCAATCTGACATCCAATGTCGGCGTCAGACTGTGTGCCATTCGATCTCCGACGAGGATGTGCGTCATCATCAGAGTCAGCGGCACCAATATCCAGGCGATGTTTGACCGGACTAATGCACCCAATCAGATTATGCTCAAGCACTTTATAATAAGTTGTTGGCATATATTAGTCTTATTCTTAATTATTAGCAATACGCGTCGCTAAGCTCGCCAAAGACAACGAAATAGCTAAAGGATTACCAACAGGACTCGAAGTGCGGATCCTCACTGTTCAGGCCTGACGGTGAGGGCCCCTGGGACTTCGCAGATTGAAGTTATGCAGATTGGACAGACGCACCACGACCCGTTGTACTGAGGGAAATAAGGAGGGCAGAACAGCGGCAAGAGCGGCGTTAAGGCGCTCACGACTCCGGTCCGTCAATCTATGGCACGACCCGGCAGAGTGTGAATTTACTTGAAGAGGGTGATAGCTCAGGTCAACTCTGGTATCACGGCGTCGCCGAAGAGCTGCATCGACTCTTTGATCTCTTCGTTAGTCAGGCGGCCCCTGCGATTGAATTCCAGGATGCACTGCGCCATTCCTGGAAGATCGTCGCTCAGCTTCTTCAGCTGCTCGATGCACCCGTCAGGATCGTCATAGATGGAGTATTTCAGCGCATCCTGGAAGTTCCAGGTGGCCCAGCCTCCGACGCCGCTTGTGAAACTGTGCCGCGACGTGCCAATGGAGGACGCAGTAGCGTCCGGAATTGTGTTGACTACATCTTCGTCCCGCCAGTTCCGCGCCATCAGTTTGTGCGCCTTCTCCCTTGTTTCAGCCACGAAGAATGAGATGTTCACATGGAACGGCTGCGAATGCGAAGCGGCTTCAGCGCGCTTCGTCTCCTGGAAGTTGCGAAGTCTGTCGATCATTCTCGGCATTGGCTGGCTCAGAGTAGTCCCAATCACGCCTAGCCCCATGCGTGCGGCATACGGGAAAGTCTCATCGCTGTTCGCCGCGAGCAGCAATGGCGGATGCGGCGCCTGCTCGGGCTTCGGCATCACCAGCAGGTCCTTCATGTCCCAGTATTCCCCGCTGAAATTCGCCTTCTCCTGCGTCCACGCCGCCTTCAGCAGACGAATGCCCTCAGAGACGCGATCACGGCTTTCCTCTCCGCTAATATCTCCAGCCTGCCCGAATGCCTGTCCTGACGGCGACCCCCAGCGCCCTCCCAGGCAGAGGTCCAGCCTGCCATTGGTCAGTATGTCGCAGGTCGCTGCCTGTGTCGCCATATGTATGGGGTGATGAAGTGGAAACTGCGCCGCCAGCGTTCCAAAGCGGATACGTGGCGCTGCCTGTGCCGCCGCACACGCAACCATAAGGGGGTTGGACATTGGACGGCCCGGAAAGAATGTCGATTCTGCGAGCCAGGCGGTCTCGAATCCCAGTTTATCCGCCAGCGTAATCTGCTCGATAGTCTCCCAGTGCCGGCGTGGCACCGAAGAGCCGATGTAGCCGGGAACTTGCCAGAACGCTCCGAATCTCAAATCAGTTACCTAAATCCTCTCAAAAGTGCGCTTGAAGGCTCGCCGGTTTCTCGTTTGCGGCGAATGCGATTGCGATCACGGCAGCCTGATGCTCAGGCACTCATCAACGAGAACGCCGGTAACGACCTCAAGCCGATCATTCCATTTGCACATGTCCAAAAGCCGCTCGACGGTGTAGTCACCCCATCGCGTCTGCTCAACGGACGGTCTGCCACCCATTACCAGAGTAGCTATATTTGCGTTCGTCAGAGCGCCGCAGCACATAGGGCACGGCTCGAAGGTCGTGTAGAGTGTCGCCCCGGACATGTCATCCGTGCCTAAGACCGATGATGCTTCCCGCATTGCTACGGTCTCGGCGTGCGCGGTAGGGTCATGCGTCGTGGGCACAAGGTTGCGCCCGCGAGCGATCAACTCCCCATCTCGCACAATCACAGAGCCAACTCCAACATTGCCTTCGTCCGCCGCTCGCTGCGCTTCTTCAAGCGCAACTCTCATGTAGCTCTCGTGATCCGATGAACTCATACTGCGCCTCTCTGGATATTTCTTGTAACCTCGGCGTCATTCTACCAGTCTTGCCGCAGTTCTGTAATCTACTGCCATGTGGGTTAGCACAGCACTGCCTAGATTCGCCCAAACGAAGGGTATAGTCACATCGGGCAGCGCAACTCAGGACGCGAGTCCCTAGAGGTAGGGGACATTCACTTCGCTCCCGCTGTCAGCCTCTATGACCGGAGCGACGAGAGGCAATTCGATGTGCATCTCGGTGTACTCGTCCGGCTTCGATTCGACACTTATGGAGCCTCCGTGCTGGCGCACGATGTCATTGGAGATTGCCAGTCCCAGTCCCGTTCCCTTATCCGTAGGTTTGGTCGTGAAAAACGGGTTGAATATCTTTTCGATGACTTCCGGGGGCATGCCGCTGCCGTTGTCCCTGATGCGAATTTCGACATTCTCCTCGCCCTTGTGGGTAGAAATCCACAGGGTTGGCATGTACGAGTCGGTATCCATGGACTTCGACCCTAGCCTGCGCCGCTTCTCGTCCGTAGCGTCGCAGGCGTTGCCGACCATATTCAAGAATACGCGCCCCAGGTCTCGCGGCACCACATTTATCTCGCCCATATTCGGATCCAGGTCATGTTGAAGGTCCAGTTGGAAGTTCGAGTCGAGCGCCCTCGCACTATGGTAGGCGAGTCTAGCGTGCTCTTCGAGCAAGGCATTGATGTCGGTCGGCCTCTGTTCACCGGTATCCCTGCCCATCATGAGCATATCGTTGACGATGCGATTGGCGCGGTCGCCATGTGTGCGTATCCGCTCCAGATTGCCGTTGAGGTCATTCGATATTTCCTGAATATAATCCTTGTCTTCTTCGCCTATGTCATCTGCTACATCGGCAATCACTTCTTCAAGTTCGCTGAGCAGTTCTTCCGAAGCCTCAGAAAAGTTCTTTACGAAGTTCAAGGGGTTCCTTATCTCGTGAGCGACCCCGGCGGTCAACTCACCGAGAGCGGCTAGCTTTTCTCGCATGACTATCTGGTCTTGGGCGCGCTCCAGTTCCGCCAGCACGCTTTCGAGCTGCTCGTTCTTACCCTGCAGCTCCTCGGCAAGCTGCTCCACGAGATTCAGGCGCTGTGCTTCAAGGGAGTTGCGTCTGAATACTTCAAGGGCAGCAGCCATCTCCGACAATTCGTCTCGACCCTTCATTTCGACTCTGGATTCGAGGTCTCCACCTGCCATTTGAAGCATCCAATCGGAAAGCATCCGAAGGCGATTGAGCAGCATCCGACCCGCGAAGAGCCATGCAATCAGAAAAGCGCCAACGATGCTTACAGCGCTAATCGCCAGCAGGAGGGTACGGCCAGTCAGGATTGCCTGCGTAGATGCGAGAGTTGCTCCATCTGCGCTCGAGCGGGCCGTGTCCACGAGCGAGTCTACTTCGCCAACCAGCGCGAGTGCCACACCTTGATTCAGGGTGAGGAGGTCCTGCTGGTTCTGCTTAATCTGTAGCTGCCTCTCGAGTATGTCAAACCCGTTGTTATCGCCGGTTCCAAGTTCGGCCAGACGATTCGACAGGGGCAATATCTGTGGTCGAAGAGGCCAGTCATCCAGAGCGGCCAGGTTTCGTTCCATACTTCCTGTTGCTGACTCAAACCGCTCGCGTAGCGGCTCAATAAGCGGCGCTGAGGAGATGGAAAAGGCGCTTTCCAGAATCTGGTTGGCAGTGATGGCATCGGCGTGCAGACCGGCGAGGCTGCGATACCGGGCGAGTTCGGCTTCAGAAAAGTGCTCGGCGCGGGCTGCAGGGGCATCGTAGAGATTATGATACCCCGTCATTGTGTAAAACAATTGATTATCAACTGCGGGAACCATGATGTCGTCTATCTGACCCCGCAGGATCGCAAGCTCGACTCTAACCTCTTCCTTCTCAACATTCAGCTCGAAGATCTCGGACATACCGTCTTCGATGGCTTCTATCCCGACCGTCAAAGTCTGCACAAGCGCACGGATATGCTGTGAACGCTCAAACTCTCCTTCGCTCAGGTGCATTGCCGCGGCATTCCCGGCGCGTCCGTCCTCAAGAAGGTCATCGATGTCTATTCCGTCAGCCGCTCCGGTAGTAGTCTGGCCCTCCACGCCGAGCAGCACGGATAGATGACCCTCCAAGGAGTTTCTTGCCGCAGCTATGCCCGCCGACTCGGCGGCTAGCTCTTCAGGAGTCGCCGCAGCCGTAAGGCGTGGGCCAGCATTCACAAGCGTACCGCTGTGCTGCGCTATACCGAATGCCGCGACAACTTCAGGGAGGCTGTTTTCATTAACCAGGCTCTGGGCCGCGCCAACTCTGTTGAACGAAAACCAACCCACCAAACTTGCGGCGACCGTGAGGGCTACCGCTCCGCCGATAGCCAGGTAAAGCTGTGTCGAGATTCGATAACGACTCTCGAGGAGTCGCCGGAGTCTCCGTCTTGCAGACATTGTGGTAATGATTGGTCTCCCGGGCTCAGTTATCGCGGCTCAGTGTACTTACAGGATGATATTCGCCGTCTTTACCAATCACAGTAATGAAGACTTCATCCGAACCCTGGTTGTCGTCACCAAACCGCAACTTGAAACCGTCTATGTCGATCTCGTTGGAACTATTCAGTATGTCCAGGAAACAGGCGCGGTCAACCGAAGGACCACATCTTTCTAACCCTTCAATCGCCAGCCTTCCCGCTAAGTACCCCTCGAACGAAACGAACCCAGGGTCGGCGAAGCGGTCATAGGCTGACAGGGCGTTCAGATACGAGGACACAACAGGTGTCGAACCATCCGTTGGGAACGGAACCACCTGTGTAACGTAAACGCCTTCGCCACCCGCACCAAGCTCGTTGGCGAGGGCATTGCTGCCTACGAAGGAAACTGTGAGAAATATAGGGTCTGCGCCGGTATACCTCGCCAGCTCGATCAGGGCGGCAACAGGTTCGTAGGCGCCGATCATAATCACGGCTTCAGGAGAGCCCAAGTTCAAGTCAAGCAGGGCTGTCTTCACCGCCGTCGTATTGCGAGGATACAGTCCAATGGATACGGGTTCCATCTCCCGCCGGTCAAGAGCCATCCGGACGCCGCGATATCCCGCGCGTCCGTAGGAGTCGTCCTGATACAGGACCCCGATACGCGAAATTCCCAGGTCCTGCGTCAGTCGGGCAACCATTTCCTCCGTCTCCTGGTAGTAAGACGCTCGCAGGTTGATGATGTTTGCCCAGTCGTCGTCCCGCAGGAACTCAGCGCCGGTGAAGGGTGCTATGAATGGCACACCCTCATCCGCTGCGACAGGTGTGGCGGAGCGCGAAGTCGGTGTACCCACCTCCCCAATGAGAGCGAAGACTCCTTCTTCCTCAATGAGTTGCAGGGTGTTGGTTACCGCGGCTTCAGGCTCATACGCATCGTCGCGTGAGACAAGTTCCAACGTGCGACCGTGGATCCCACCCCTCTCGTTGACCTCGTGAAATGCCGCCATTATGCCAATGCGCATATTGGTGCCGAGTTCCTGGGCCGGCCCGCTGAATGCCGCTGACTGCCCGAATACCACCCGATCATCAAACACTCCATTCATTTGGCCAGCAGCGTCAGACGACTGCTGTAATGGGGAAGTTTGCTGTGCTTGCTGGGCAACAGGAGAGCCATTGGGACCGCTCTCGCCAACCGACCCTGTGTTGGAGCATGCGACTGCAAGGACCACGAGCAGGGTCGCTAGGACGCAAACGGCTCCAATACTCAATGAAGTATGTGGAGCCGAGGATTTCATTTATCCCTCCGCTTGACCAGGATCAGGTGGTTCTGCTCCTGCTCACGCTTATAGTTCAATTCATCCATCATTGTCTTCACAAGATGGATTCCCAAGCCCCCAATTGGCCTGTCCTGGATATCCGCCTCGACATCGGGTATTGGCGCATCCGTCAGCATATTGAACGGCGGCCCGCTATCAATAAGCTCAACTGTGAGGGCTTTATCCTCTGAAGTTATGACTATTTCAAACTCGCCCGAATCGCCGCCGTAGGCATGATTCATAATGTTCAAGCCTAGTTCCTCGATTACCAGGTTAATCGTAAAGAGTAGGTCGGGAGGCCATTCTTCCTGAAGGCTAATGGATTCAATCGCATCGATCATGCGACCCAAAGCATCAGGCGAGGACTTGATATTCAGTGATACTTTTGCACTCAAGTGGAGTTCTCACTTCGGCGAAGTGTCAGGCAAGTAATATCGTCGGATTGCGCGGCGCCGCCTGCGAAATCGTTTACCGCTTCCAGAATCATACTGGCAGCTTCATCCGAGTTCGCTGGAGGGGAGCCCACGAAAACCTCGCGCAGTCTCTCGATGCCAAATTGTTCGCCTTCGCTGTTCATTGCCTCTGTTACTCCATCTGTGTAGAGTACGAGGGTTTCACCTTTATCGAGGCTGATAGTGTTTTGCTCGTATTCCAGGCCGGGAATGATCCCCAATGCAATTCCGCCGGTCAAAGGCAGCAGTTCAGAACTTCCGTCGCTGCGGACCAGTAGCGGAGCATCGTGTCCCCCACATGCATAGGTGAACTCTCCGGTTTCCGGCCTGTACACAGCGTACAGTACCGTCACAAACATCTGCGTTTCGTTATCTTCGTGAAGAAGGGAGTTGACTTCCTGTAGCACCACACTCGGCTCAGGGCTGCTGATCGCCGCTCCCTTCATCCATGTCCGGCTGGACATCATGAAGAGCGCTGCCGGCACCCCCTTGTCCGATACATCAGCTATAGCAAGGCCGATGTCGCCGTCCTCAAGCCTGACTACATCGAAAAAGTCACCTCCGACATTACGAGCAGGTTCCATGCTGGCATATACTTGATACTCACTGCTAGCAGGAAACACGGTCGGAAGTATTGATTTCTGAATGCCGCTAGCGACATCAAGCTCGTTCTGCAATGCCACGAGTTTGTCGCGCGAGTCAAGAGCCTCTCGCCACTCTTCCAGGTGGCTCAATGTGCGCTCAATCGTGACGCGCAGGTCTCCGAAATCCAGAGGTTTGGTGACAAAGTCGAATGCGCCGCGATTCATTGCTGTGCGGATATTCTTCATGTCCCCATACGCGGAAATAATAATTGAGCGTATGTTGGGGTTAATCTCCGAGATCTGCCCCAAAAGGGTGAGGCCGTCCATCTGCGGCATGTTGATGTCCGAGATCACCATATCGATCTCTTCATCACGGCTCAACAGGTTAACGGCTTCCACGCCATTCAGAGCGAACACGAACTCATACTTGCGCGCGCGAATATCGCGGCGCATGCGCTGCATGATAAGTGGCTCGACGTCAGGTTCGTCGTCAACCACCAGAATCTTGTAAGTGGCTTGCCTCACGCACATCCTCCCGCTATGTGGAATTGACAGCGGTTCTCGAAATTAGCAATTCTCAATCCGCAAAACCATCCGCAAGAAGAAGCGGCTTAATGCACGCATCCCTCGACAACAAAGAACTCTTGAATGGTTCGGCTAGCCGACAAGTGCTCCAAGTGCGTCTGAGCGCGTGGCGTGGACAGGGATTATCTTGTCGAAACCGCTTATCTCGAAAACTTCTCGTATCTGCTCAGAAAGCGAGCAGACGGCAAATTTCGAATTCTGCCTCTGCAGTGCCCGCGCAGTCAGCAGAACCACCCTGAGTCCCGCGCTGCTGATATACGAAAGCTGCTCACAGTCGAGAATTACGACGCGATCGCTCTCGCTAATTGCAGCCTCTAGGGCTTGCTGGAACTCACTGGCATTTGTGCCGTCAACACGATCTTCAGCCATCGCAACCAGGGTTTCGCCTTCTCTCTCAATAGTAACTTTCACTGATAACGTCTCCTTGCCTTGCAGGTAACCGAAACTGCCGATTTGGTTATTTTCAGATATTTTACAGTAAAGAAATGGTAATGCAAATCACTTATGAATTGTAAATGCCTTTTCGCCCTGATGTGAGCAATTCAATTCGAGAGGCTGGAACACAACCTATGCGACCTTTAACATACCACAGACTCTTTCACTAATCATATTTTCCACCCGCAACTTTCTCCTGATGTAACGTATTCGAGTAGTTCGCCTTCAGAGCATTCCTTTCCAGCGTTCACCTTCAACGACGGTTACTGTCCCGGCTTACCCTCCGGCACTGACATGCGCCGGTGCAGGCCTTACATCTTGCCACTCCCCAATCACAGCCTCGGCATGCTTTCCGAAGAATAATCGAAATAAGTGTCACTCAAGTGTTGATGCAGCTCCCGGCAGAGCGTGTTTACACGGTCGAGCATAGGCTTCTTGTCCTGCTGGTCCGGCCATTCGTAGTGCAGCATGGACGAAAGACGACCGGCCAGCCTCCGAGTGGAGTCGCTCGTGCGGGTATCCGGTCCGGCGCCAATCGAACGGAGTTCAAAGCCCGCCCTATCCACGGAGCGAATCAGCGATCCGGGCAGGAGTCCGTCCGTCGTCAGCACCTCGAGCACGTTTTCCGGCTCCACCTCCACATTGAACCGGCGATTGTATGCTTCCACAGCATGATACAGGCGGAGCAGGCTTGCCCAGTCGGCGGCAGAATGCTCGTTGCTGCTTTCGCCCAGGTCAATCTGCGCGATCAGGAGCCCTGATAGAAGCTGGGCTCGCTCAATAAACTGACCGAGACGCAAGAAGTTCCAGCCCTCATCGCGGTACATTGTGGCCGACGCCACACCGGTGAAGGTGTCAATCTCACCCTCCAGTCCGGCGTAAAAGCTCTCCGGAGATGTCCTCCATATATCCTGAATGCCCAATTCTTGGATGCGCAGATAGGCGAGATTGAGGCATGACCACATCTCCCCGCTAATGCACTGCCGCATCTGCCGTGCATTCTCTCTGCCAAGGGTGAAGCATCTAAGTACAGAGTCCGGATTAGTCCTCTCGAAGGTGACATCGCCTGCCAGCGTGAAAGAGTCGGCCAGCGTGTAGTTGTCGCTGTCGATCTGGACAATACCTCCGCCCGGCGGCTCCCTGTCGATACTTATATAGATGCGACTCCAGCCGAAGTTAATATCGCGTATGGGACGATCGACCAGAGCCTCCGACTGCAATCTCAGCAGGCGACAAAGGTGCTGCGCCCGCTCTAAGTAGCGGCTCATCCAGTACAGGCCTTGCGCGGTGCGAGCGAGCAATCCGATCAACCTTCCTCTTCGTCGTCGTCTTCAGGCATCAGAACGAACTCCGGATAGGATTCGATTCCGAGTTCTCCGGCGTCTAGCCCAATTCGCTCAACGGTCGGCGCAACCCGCGCGCTCAGGACTACATCGAGCAGCTTCCATACAACCCACGAGATCGCAAACACGAATACTCCAACTGACACGACGCCAATAAGCTGCACCAGGAAGTCGCCACCGTTAATACTGACCGCCAAAGTTCCCCAGACACCGGCAAATAGGTGCGCCGGAATTGCTCCTACGACATCGTCCAGCTTGAGCATCTCCATGAGTCTCACGGCCAGCACCAGGATGACTCCGCCGACCGCGCCGATGATTATCGCCCAATGATGATCAACCAAGTCCGGAGCTGCCGTGATCGAGACCAAACCCGCGATTGCTCCATTCAATCCTGCCACCAGGTCCATACGCCCCAGGACAGGTCGGGCCACTGCCAGAGCCGCCATGACTCCCGCCGCCGCCGCCAGGTTTGTATTGACCATCACATTGCTCATCGAAACCGCGTCTGCCGCGCTGCCCAGCGCCAGTTGCGATCCCGCGTTGAAGCCGAACCAGCCGAACCAGAGAATGAACACGCCGAGCGTTACCACCAGGACATTCGAGGGCGGCGTAGCCCTGACCGTTCCGTCGCGGCGGAACTTCCCAAGCCGGGGACCTACCACAAGCACGCCGGCTAGCGCAGCCCAGCCGCCCGTGCTGTGAACGATTGTCGAGCCTGCAAAGTCCATGAAGCCCATCTCCGCAAGCCATCCACCGCCCCAAGTCCATGCGCCCACGATAGGATAGATTACTGCGGTCAGGATTAGCGTGAAGAGGAAGAACGGCCACATCTTGACTCGCTCGGCCAGTGTGCCCGATACGATTGACGCCGCGGTCGCCACAAATACCATCTGGAAGAACCAGTCGGACATGGTGGAATAGCCGGATTCGACCACGGCTGCTGTTGCGGTTGCGTCTCCCCCTAGCAGGGCAACTTCGTCAGCAGACGAGCCATACATCAGATTGAACGAGCCGATGAAGCCACCAACGATATCGACATACATCAGGTTGTAGCCGATTATGAAGTAGGCGAGACCGGCGATAGAATAGATGCCGAGATTTTTCAGACAGATTGTTGATGCATTCTTGGTGCGAACGGAGCCGGACTCTAGCATCGTAAAGCCCGCGCACATCCACATCACCAGTGCGCCCCAGATCAGGAACGAGAAGGTGTTGAAAACGAATGCGGTCTCATCGTCAACGCCTGCCGCATGTGCAATTTCCGGCCTGACGAACAAGCAGATGGCCGATAAGAGCACCAGCGCAGCTGCCACTACGAGCCTGTAACGCGCATAATAGTTGGCGAATGTCCTCATAGTCTTTCATTCTCCTGCACTTCCTGAATTACGACGGCTCCGTGTTCAGCAACGGTACGGGAATCTCTCTGCCTACTCAGTCCTCCACTACCCAGAGGTCTTTGCCGCCTCCACCCTGGCTTGAGTTCACTACCAGACCGCCACGCCTGAGCGCGACTCGGCAGAATGCGCCCGGCACGATTCGTGTCTTCTGACCGTGCAGCACGAAGGGCCGCAGATCCACATGGCGGGGCTCGAAGCGACCGTCGATGAAGCAGGGGGACTGCGACAGGTCCAGTGTGGGCTGCGATATGAAGTCTGCCGGGTTCGCCTTAATCTGCTCTGCGTATTCGTCTCGTTCCTCTTTAGTAGATTGCACACCGACGAGCATGCCATAGCCACCCGATTCTCCAACGCGCTTCACCACAAGTTTGTCAAGGTTATCAAGCGTGTACTCAAGGTCTTCCGGTCGCCGGCACAAGTATGTATCCACACTGGCGAGAATCGGCTCCTCAGACAGATAGTAGCGAATCATGTCAGGGACGTATGCATACACACTCTTGTCGTCTGCAACACCTGTGCCAGGCGCGTTTACAAGAGTGACATTGCCACGCTTGTATGCATCCACCAGTCCCGGTACGCCCAGAAGCGAGTCTTCCCTGAAAACAAGCGGATCGATGAAATCGTCGTCAACCCTCCTGTATATTATGTCAACGCGCCGCAAGCCTTTCGTAGTTCGCATATACACGAAGCCATTGTCAACCAGCAGATCTCTCCCCTCCACAAGTTCCGCGCCAATTTCCTGCGCAAGGAACATGTGCTCATAGAAGGCGGCGTTATAGATGCCGGGAGTCAGCAAGGCGATGGTTGGGTCTGCCCTACCTTCCGGGGCAAGCTCGCACAGCGTCTCAAGCAGGACCCTACCGTAATGCTCTACCTCACGCACTCGTGAGCTGCGATACAGGCGACGGAAGCTTGTCTTGACCGCCTTGCGATTCGCAATCATGTAAGAGACGCCGGAAGGCACTCGAAGGTTATCCTCAAGCACCATAAACCCGTCGTTGGTGCGGACAATGTCGGTGCCGCATATCGACACCCAGGAACCGTAAGGCGCTGAGAAGCCAAGCATTTCGGACCGGTACTGCGGGCAGTCTAGCACCATATCCTCGGGTATGACCCCGTCACGAATGACTCGCGGCATCCTCCGCGCATCACCGGTCTGAGATTGACCGTACACATCCTCCAGAAAGAGGTTCAGCGCACTGATACGCTGCGTGAGGCCGCTTTCGATGTGAAGCCATTCCGAGGCAGTCAGCAGGCGAGGCACGCAGTCGATCGGAATGATGCGCTCTTCTGCTTCTTCATCTCCGTAAACCGTGAAGGTTATGCCTTCGTTGGAGAAGGAGCGAGTTACACGCTCCTGAATAGTTGCCAACTCGTCTCTGGAGATGTCCAGCAGGGCCTGATGGAGTTGGGAACAGTGATGGCGAGGTGCGCCATCAGTGAGAAACATCTCGTCGTAGATAGCCGCATTCAAGTTATACGCATTAAAGTCCATGACAATCGCTCACCGAAGAGTGTCAGGCAACCTTAGGCTCACGAAACAAGCCCAAAAGGCTCCAAGTCTGCGATAGAGGGCACTGTGTCTTCCCAGGACACGCAGGTATCCGCCAGGAAGTTCCAAAGGCGGAGGTGGGTCAATTCAACGCATCCTAGTAACTAGGCATATTTACTGGGCATAATATCATGCTATTATTGCTTATGTAAGATGGTGCATTTCGGAGATAGACTGTCCGTCGGCGCCATTCGGTGAGGCACGACTGATAGTGGGAGGAGTAGTGAAATGTTGAGATTTGCCGAGGAAATCATTTTACTGTTGCTTAACGACGGCGACGGAAGGTTTGCTCGCGTACCCAAGTGGTCGCTTGACTACGCGCTGGCTGGCGGAGTTCTGATGGACCTCGCTTTGGAGAACCGCATTGACACAGACCTGAAGAATTTCATTCTTATTGACGACACTCCAACAGGGGACGAGCTGCTCGACCCGACGCTGGCCGAAATAGCGGCAGGCAAGGATCGCAGCACGAACTTCTGGCTTGAGCAGACCGCGGACAAAGCGGATTCGATCCGTGAAGTGGCTCTCGCGCGACTTATCGAGCAGGGCATCCTCGAAGTTGAAGACGATCGATTCCTTTGGGTCTTCCGCTCAAGACGCTATCCATCCATCGATGGCACTGCCGAGCGAGAGGTGAAGCTTCGCATTATGGGAGTCCTCTTCAGCGACGAGATTCCGTCACCCAGGGATGTGGTCATAATTTGCCTGGCCGACGCCTGCGGCATTTTCAAGGGACTGCTTTCACGGCGAGAGCTGGACAATGTGGCTACCCGCATAGATCAGGTGCGCAGGCTCGACCTCATCGGACAGGCATTGTCGAAGGGCATCAGCGACATCGAAATGTCAATCGCCGCCTCCGTTCAGCCGCACGCCTATTAGTCCTGCGCGAGCGGAAGAGAGTCCGCGTTCAAAGCACAATATAAGTCATCATCCCCGTCACTCGCACTTTCCGAAGGCGCAACGAGTGACGGGGTTTTGTGTCCTGTTTAGGATTCACAGGCACTCCTCCCGGACACACCTGGCGGTCGGCACCGAATGCCCTGTTTTCCATTCATTGGATGTCTGGGTTAGACTATTCAGCGTGCTTCTCACGGAGCGGACTGGAATGTATGCTGGAAACTGACTCTAGCTTGAGTTGGGTTGCATGTTGGAATGCATGACTGAGGTGCGTCTTGCAGGAAAATGCTGAAGGGCAATATGACGGCGCGCTGTCTGACCTTCGCGTGCTGGACTTCACGCACTACATCGCTGGGCCGTACACCACCAAGTTGCTAGCAGACTACGGCGCCGATGTTCTAAAGGTGGAAAGACCGGAAACCGGCGACGGCGCCCGGGGCATTGGGCCGTTTCCAGACGATGTGCCACATCCCGAAAAGAGCGGCACTTTCCTACTTCTCAATATCAACAAGCGAAGCATCACGTTGAATCTCAAATCCCTCAAGGCACAGGAAATCGTCAAGCAACTGGTCAGAGACATCGATGTGGTGGTGGAGAGTTTTCGCCCAGGCCAGATGGCAGCCTTTGGACTGGACTATGCCACGCTGCGCTCGATCAACCCGCAGATCGTACTGACATCAATATCCAACTTCGGGCAGACGGGCCCATACCGCGATTTCCGGGCTTCAGACATCATTCTTTACGGCATGGGCGGCGAAATGTACTCGACCGGCCTAGAAGACCGCGAGCCATTGAAACTTGGAGAAAACGTCATCCTTTACCAAGCCGGCGCAATCGCCGCCACTGCCACGATGGGCGCAGTCTTCGCGGACGGCAGCCAGCATGTGGATGTGTCGCTGATGGAGACGCAAGTCGGGTCGATAGACCGAAGGATGAGCATGCTGCTGGCATACCAGTACAACGGCGAAATCTCCCAACGAAGCGCAACAGCGACAGCGGGCGGGTATCCCAACGGTGTCTTCATCTGCCTTGACGGCTATGTGCAGATCGCAGGCGGGCGGAACTACTTCGAGAGGGTCGTGGCAATGATGGGCGCGCCGGACGAGCTGCTCGAAGAGCGCTGGTACACGCCCGAAGCGCAGTACGACCCTGATCTGGAGGACGAGTTCAACGGCTATTTCATTCCCTGGTGCCTAGAGCGAACGAAGACTGAGATCTGGCACGCGGCACAAGAGGCGGGAGTTCTGAGCGCTCCCATCAACGCCACATCCGACCTTGTGAGCGACGCCGCATTCCATCAGCGAGGCGCATTCGCTGAGATTGAGCATCCTGCTGCTGGCACACTGCTGTACCCGGGCAGACCGTTCATAATGAACGAGTCCCCTTGGTGCGTCAGACGGCCCGCTCCGCTCCTTGGTGAGCACACCGATGAAGTGCTAGTCGGACTTGGATACTCACATGAGGAAATCGGGAAGTTGCGAGAGCAGGGCGTAATTTAGCGACCGGAGGAGCAATACGATATGGCAGACAGGGCAAGGCTGCCGCTCGAAGGCATTCGCATCCTCGACATGACCGTCGTCTGGGCGGGGACTTACTGCGCCACACTTCTCGCCGACATGGGCGCGGAAGTCATCCGATTGGAGTCAATCAAGCGACTGCCGCCAATCACCCGCGGATACATACCCTACCCGCCCAAAGAAGTCATCGAAGGGCTGCCCGCATTTGTGGCGGCGATGCCAGGACGCGAGCCCGGCAGGCGTCCATGGAACCGATATCCGCTGTTCAACGCGCACGGGCGCAACAAACTCGGCATCACCGTTGACCTCACGCAGCCATCCGGAATGGATATTTTCAAGCGACTCGTCGCTGTGAGCGACGCTTTCGTGGAGAACAATGTAACGGAAACGATGGATAAGCTCGGCATTTCTTACGAGATGATGCGCGAAATCAATCCCCGCATCATCATGCTGCGCATGCCTGCCTACGGCAACACCGGGGAATACCGAAACTACCGCTCACTGGGTGTACACATGGAGGGCGTCATCGGACATACAATCGTGCGCGGATACGAAGACATGGACCAGTCATCCAGCACCAACGTGTACGCTGCGGACGCCGCCGGTGGCGCGCAGGGGGCATTTGCGATGCTTGCCGCGCTACATTTCCGTAAGCGTACCGGCAAGGGTCAGCTTGTAGAACTGGCGCAGGCGGAGAACATGATCGCGTACACAGGTCGCTCTTTCATGGACTACTCCTTAAATGAACGCGACAGCAGCACAATCGGCAACCGCCACACAAGCGCAATTCAGGGCTGCTATCCATGCTCGGGCGACGATCGCTGGGTGAATATCACGCTGTTCGACGATGACGACTGGGCGGCGTTCTGCGAGGCAGTTGGAAGCCCGGAATGGGCGGACGACGAGCGTTATTCATCACACGCTAGACGCTATGGGAACCAGAGAGCGCTAGATGAGCATATAGCAGCGTGGACGCTCCAGCATGACCACTATGAAGTTATGTACATCCTTCAAGGAGCAGGCATAGCCGCCGGGCCCGTCATGGACCAGAGGGACGCCTTTGCCGATCCTCACCTGCAGGAGCGCGAAATCTTCGAGGAAGTGTACCACGAAGATGTGAACGGCTCGCACCTTTACGTAGGCGCGCCCTACAAGATGTCCGACACACCGATCAAGATACGCAGCGGGCCCGTCCAACTGGGCGCGGACAACGAGTATGTCTATAAGCAGGTGCTGGGAGTGAGCGACGAAGAGTACGCCGAGTTGGAAAGCATGGGGCACATCGGCATGGACTTCCCGCCTGACGTATAGTAACGAAATGCGAACCTACATCTACGCCGACGAGTCCGGCAACTTCGACTTCAGCCTCGGCGCGGGCGCGACTCGGTACTTTCTGCTGACGACGGTCGTGATACACGACCATTCCATCGAATCTGAACTGCTGGAACTGAGGCGAGATTTGGCATGGGAAGGAGTGGAGTTAAAAGGTGGTTTCCATGCGACTACGGATAAGCAGCGCGTCCGCGATAGAGTGTTCAACATCCTAGGCAGGCATAAATTTAGAGTTGATTCTACTATCGTGGAGAAACGTAAAGCCAAATCGCAGATACGCTCTACGGACATGCGATTTTATAAGCAGACTTGGTTCCACCACATGGGATATGTCGCGTCGCGTGTGGTATCTTCATCAGACGAACTACTGGTCGTTGCCGCATCTATTGGCAACAGGCGCGAACAAAATGCCTATCTTTCAGAAGTTCGAGATGTATTGAGCCAAACATCCCCTGCAAATGCTATGAAAGCCGAGATGTGGGATGCTAATTCCGACCCCTGTCTGCAGGTGGCGGATTACTGCTCTCGGGCAATACAGCGTAAGTGGGAACGATCCGATACCCACTCCTATGAACTAATTCAAGATAAGATAGCGTCAGAATTCGACTTGTTTCAATCCGAAATTACAGTCTATTATTAAGCAAAAGAAGTGAGCTAGCTATCCGAGGATTGGTGCTCGGAAGAGGCCCCGGGCCTCTTGTCGCCAGCTCTTTCAAACATGTTTATGCTGCATCATCGACTTCTGTCAATTGCCGCTACTCCAGCGGCGGAATCACTTCATTTGCGCGCAACGCGTCAATCTCCTCGACTTCGTAGCCCAGCTCCAGCAACACAGCTTCCGTCTCCTCGCCAAATACCGGCGCAGTTCCCAGGAGCGGCTGCGTCTCGCTGAGGCGGGGCGTGACCCCGGCGTGCGATACTTTCCCGAGCAGAGGGGATTCCTCTTCGACGATCAGCCCTCGCTCTCTGGGATATCCGTCGGCAAGGATATGCTCTACATCGTCATTTCGGACCGCGCTTACTCCGGAGGCGCGCAGCAGACCCAGCCATTCCGATACTTTCTTACCAGCGAATACCGCGCCGATCTCCTCAGCGAGCAGTGAGTCGTTCTCAGCTCGTAACTCCTTTGTAGCGAACTCCTTGCGCTCTGACAGATGGGCAAATGCCTCTGAACTCACCAGCGCTTTCCAGTCGGCATCGGCGATTACAAGCCAGCCGTCAGTGGCCTGGTATAGCCCGTTGAGTGCATCGAACCGTCTTGACTCCAGGCCCTCAACTTCGCTGCGTTCATAGCCTTCGTGGTCTATGAGATACGGCGATGAAAAGGTGGAGCCGGTCTGTGCCAGGGAGGTATGGACGAATTGCCCCTTACCCGTGCGGCGGCGATGCAGCAAGGCAAGCATCACTGCGTATGCGCCCATCAGCCCGGTGCCATAGTCATTGAATGTGTAGGGCGAGTGGATGGGCTTCTCACCACGCCCGCCGTTACGCACCTGAACTCCGGTCGCAGCCTGTGCGTTCTGCTCGTAACCGGGACGATTCGCCCAGTCTCCGTCCTGTCCGAAAGCGTTGATCGCGAGATAAACGATGTCGGGCTTGCGCTCTCGCAGTTGCTCATAACCGATGCCAATCCGCTCGGCAACGCCCTTCCGGAATCCACCCAGTACGACATCGGCAGTATCCACCAGCCGGTAAAATACCTCAAGACCATCGGGATTGGTGATGTCCAGACATATGCTGCGCTTTCCCCTGCCCACATCGTAAAGCTGCCTGTCGGTCGGTGGTCGATACCAACTGTCTATCTTGATGACCTCAGCGCCGTACTCGGCGAGCGTTCTGCCGCAGGTGGGCCCCGCAAGTATGATGCACAGGTCAAGCACTCTGATTCCACTTAGCGGCATGTTCATTCTGGCTTCCCTCGTCTGTCAGATTGGTCAAGAGTTATTCAGCAAGTATCCAGGAGCAATAATACTTCAAGCATTGCGCGTTAGTCATCAAGTCGCATCATAACTTCGTCAGGAGAGTCGAATCTACTGCCTTGCCCTTGCCTGCCCTGCAAAGGGTTGCGTATAATGTTCGCCAGAATATGAGCGACGACCTTGGAGGGTATCGAACAGCATGGACAACAACGAAAAGAAGGGTATTTCACGCAGGAGTTTCCTGATGGGCATTCCCGTGGGAATCGCGGGAGTAGTCGCATTCAATGCCATCGGCAACAGGGTGATGAAGCGCAACGCCTCACAATATCCTAAGTTTCCTGAAGGCTCAATCTTCACGCCCGCCAACGACCGCACGGAAGTATAGACAACTAGCCTTAACGATTCCGTTTACCCGGGTCGCGTTGCCCGCGCCGTGTAGTCCGGGTCGAGTAGAACGATAAAGCCACTCACGAGAACCTCGCCTGATATTCGCAGCGCGAGGTTTCTTCTTATGAGGTTTTCTTCTTATATTTTGGAGGGAATTAATCCTGAGACAGTCAGCCTGCGAAGAGAGGGCAAGAGATGAAAGTTCTGATGACAAACGCTCACTTGGGTGAGGGTTTCGTGGAGCAACTGCAATCGGAATTTCCACAAGTGGAGTTCCGCACGGCGATCAACGTCGAAGAGCAGCTTCGAGAGGCTGCGGACGCTGACGTGATTTGTGGATGGCCCGATAGTCCGGAGGTCGTGGAGGCCGCATCACAGTTGCGCTGGATACACTGTCCCGGCACTGGCATCGACAAGATAATGGCGGAATTGCCCACGCTTGCAGATAGTGATGTCGTTCTGACCAATGCAAGAGGCCCCCACGCGAATCCAATGGCTGACCACGTGCTGTGGATGATGCTGTCGCTGTCCCACAGGGGCAGGCAGATGGCGGAGGACCAGCGACTGGGCGTATGGGACACTGACAGGTATTCACACGCATTTGTGGAATTGGCCGGCAGCACAATGGGCATACTGGCGCTGGGAGACATCGGAAGCGCCATCGCCCGGCGAGCCTACGGCTTCGACATAGACGTGTACGCTGTGGACATCAATCCAGTAACTCCTCCACCGCAGGTCAAGGAAGTCTGGGGGATGGAACGGCTAGACGAGCTTATGCAAATGTGCGACTGGTTTGTCGTAACGGCACCGCTGACGAAAGAGTCGCGCGGGCTGATAGACCGTCGCCGCATCGATCTGATGAAACCGTCGGCATACCTCATAGTTATATCTCGGGGCGGCATCGTGGATGAGGATGCCCTGGCCGATGCACTGAGCGAAGGACGCCTCGCCGGTGCCGGCATTGACGCAACTGCTATCGAGCCGCTGCCACAGGAGAGTCCGCTCTGGGGGCTGGACAATGTCGTGCTTTCCCCCCATGCGTCGGCGCTTACGCCGCAGATGTACGAGGGTCGGAGGCAAATATTCCGTGAAAATATGCGCCGCCTCCTAGACAACGAGCCATTCCTATATGTGTGCGACAAGCGGGCAGGCTTCTGATGCGCGTACTCATCGCCGACCGCTTCTCCGATGAGGCACGCGCAACTCTAGCCGCCGAGGGCTTCACAATTATCTACATGCCGGATGGGCGTGACGACGCCCTGAAACAAGCTATTGCCGATTCGGAAGCGGATGTGCTGGTCGTCAGAAGCACACGGGTTACCGCGGATATGCTGCGGGCGGGGCGTCTATCACTTGTGATACGTGCGGGCGCGGGATACAACACGATAGATGTCGCGACCGCGAAAGCGAATGGCATCTTTGTGTCCAACTGCCCGGGCAAGAACTCCAACGCCGTTGCCGAAATTGCCTTTGGCATGATCATCGACCTGGACAGGCAGATCACAGCGAACACGGCAGACCTACGGAACGGCATCTGGCGGAAGGCGCATTACAGCAATGCGCGTGGACTTGCGGGAAGCACGCTCGGGCTGGTTGGCGTAGGACGCATCGGGCGTGCCATGATTCCGAGAGCGAAGGCGTTCGGCATGTCTGTCGCAGGCTGGAGCCGCTCACTCACAGATGACACTGCAAACGAACTGGGCATAGAAAGAATGCTATCGCCCACAGAAGTCGCTAAATCTGCGGATGTGGTGAGCGTTCATGTATCGCTTACCGAGGACACGCGAGCATTTGTCAGTCGCAAATTCTTTGAAGCTATGCGCGAGGGCGCAATCTTCATCAATACCTCCCGCGCAGAAGTGGTTGACGAGACCGCTCTCTCCTGGGCAGTTCAGGAGCGCGGAATCAAGGCCGGCCTCGATGTGTTCGAGGGTGAGCCGCCATCAGGTTCTGGCGAGATCGACAACCCGCTGTTCTCGCTCGAAGGAGTGATCGGAACTCACCACATCGGCGGCCAGACATCCGAAGCGCAACGCGCCATAGCCGACGAGACGGTACGAATCATCAGAGCGTTTCGCGCGACAGGAACTCCCCTGAATCCAGTCTGGTGACATCGCTAGTTTCTAGCTCCCGACCTCACTATCTATGAAGTCCAGAATCGCCTGCACAAGCTCCTCTGGCTTGTGATATCCGATGTCGTGAATGGTGTCCGGTATCCAATGCACGCGGCAATTCGGAATGCCGGCAGCGGCGAGATTCACCATGCGTTTACGATTCTGGGCAAACTCCGTGCCGGCTCGCTCGACCGAAGGACCGGCAGGCACTATCAGAGATGGGCACTCAATGCGAGGCCAGGCGTCAGACGCCGGATCATCCCACATCGCGCGAATGACCTGCGCTTGATTTTCCGGGCGCAGGATGTCGTATATTTGCCCGTCCCGCTCATAGACCATCGTCTGAACGATACGCTCCACCTCGTCATTCCAGCACATCGCAAGCTGTCCGCCCATTCGCGACAGGAACTCCGCCCGCGTCCCCGACACATTGCGCGGAGCTAACCGCTGACTGAACGCCTCCCAGGTTGCGCCCGGCAGCATCTGCGGGCTGAAGAACCCACCGTCTATCATGACAAGCGCCTTGACTCGTTCGGGGAAGTGCGCCGCGGTGCTTACGGCTACATTGCCTCCCCAAGAATGTCCGAACACGATTGCCTTCTCTATGCCGAGCACATCCAGCAGACCCACGGCATCTGAAGCCACCGAATGCCAGTTGTAGCCGTCAGTGGCTTGCGTGGTTTGTCCGTGCCCTCGCTGGTCGGGAGCGATGATGCGGAACCTCTCGCTCATCTGGGGCGAAACAATGTCGTACCAGTGCGCCGATGAGGCCAGACCGTGCAGCGCAAGCACGGGTTCGCCATCGCCGCCCCAGTCAAGGTATCGCATTCGAAGATCGCGCACATCTGCCCATCCCTCAACCGGCTTTGTCTTCATTTCTTCGTTCTCCATTTCGCACATCTATGCCTGTGCCGGGCAAATTATTCGGTAGAAGCAACCGGCTTGAAGTTCTGCGGGAAGTCGGGATCAAAATACACATACGCGTCTTCGCTCCCTATATTATGGCGGACTCCCTCCCGAAACAGCCAATAGTCCACCACGCTGCGCCAGGTTTCCCGGTCAACCAGCCCACTTGCAAGCCTATCGAGCGTCAGGTCGCGATAGGTATGCTCAGGGAACCACCAGCGATGCCGAATCCTCTGTCCTTCCGTGTACAACCCCTGAAGTGAAGTCGCAACCCCCTCCTCGTTGTTTGAATGCACGAGCAAGACCTCGGCCGTTGGAGACCGGTCCACAATGGCTTCGCCATCGATGTTCCTGTAACTGGCATGGTAGCGACTGCTGTCACGCAGATACCAGGCCCAGGGCCATGTGAAACCGCTGGTATCATCCACGTCTATGGAAATCCCGTTATCTTCCCCTTCATAGCCGTTGGCGCTCCGAAATTCTCCGGCCAGAGTGCGTATATCCGGAGATGTCTGCGTGTATACCAACATCTCGACCGGCACATCTCCATGACTATATGAAGCCATTGCAGATGCGCGAACAGTCAGGACCATCAAGACCAACACTGCCGGTATTGCGGCGAGCTTCGCCATTGTCGCCACGCCGACGCGACGCGCAAGAACCACGCCGACTGCTGCGAGCGCCACAACTGAAAAGGCAGCAGATATTCCAATCGTCAACCCGCCTCCATCGCCACCCGTTCCGGCAAGCGCCAGCATCAATATCGCGGCCATCAGGACCGGCACCCCCACGATCACCAACAGGCCCTCGAAACTAACAACCTTCCGCCAGTCGATTCCCGTCACCAGGTCACCCATGAATTTGCCAGCAAGCACTATGAGGGGCAGTGCGATATTCACGAGCAGCCATGGCATCTTCTCGCTTGCAATTGTGAACAGCAACAAAGTCATTCCACACCAGTACAGCAGGAAGATCGTAAAAGCATCCGTCTGTCGCTTGACCCAGTAGTACGCGGCGGCGGCGATTGCCAGTGCAAGTGGAAGAAATTCGTACAACGGCGTGATCACGAAGTAGTAATACCAGGGCTGGTTGCCTCTGGCGACATCTTGCTGGGCTATCCAATACCCAAGCCCTCGCCACATGCCTGACTCTATTCCACCAAGATTCGTGAAGAATGTTGAGTATGAGAGCACCCAAATGCAATAGAAGATTCCAGCCGCAATCAGCCACGCCTTCTGGTCCCACAGGAAGCCCGTAGCAACAGCCACGCCCATCAGCGTAACCATTATGAACGCGGCAATAAGTATCGCCCCTCCAGTCGGTTTGCCGACTACTCCTCCGCCGTCCATCGTAACGAATATCAGATTCGACCAGCTCAGGAGCGCCGTGTCCTGCAGAATGCCAATAGCCGCCGACCACATGGGCAGCGTCAGAGTTATTAGTAAGAGCAGGAAGGCAGCAGGTCCGCGCAAAGACGACAGGCTCCCTCTCTGGCTGAAGAATGCCGACGCGATTCTACCGATGGCCCTCACAGTTGTAGTTTCCCCGATGTGGATATCCGCCCTCTCAAGAATTTGGGGCACATTCCTGTAAAGAATCCACAGGGTAAGAAACAGCCCGAACATCGCAGTTATGAGGTAAGAAGTCTCTTTGCTGGCGAACGCGAGCGCAAGCAATCCAGCCGCGATGTATATGTAGCGGTGCCTGCCCTCGTCGATGTAGCGCCACATGCAGATGACCAGCCCAAGCGCCCAAACAGCCATGAGGATATCGTTGCGCGCGAAGCGGCTGAAGTACAGCAGTGCCGGCGAAAATGCGAGCATAACCGAGGTGAAGAACGCGCCGGGCCTGCCAAGCCTGCTGCGGAAGAAAATCGGCAGCATCACCAGCACCGTTCCGACGACGGCGTACAGCAGGCGTGAAGTGTAGTCACTGTCTCCGAGAATGAAGAATATCGCCGCATTCAGTTCAAATTGCAATGGCCCGTGCATCAGAGGGTCGTGTCTGAAGCCCTGCCCTTCAGCGAGCTGCCACGAGTAGAAGGAGTGAAGACTCTCATCGTGGTGGACAGCGCGAAATCCGAGATCCCACAGGCGCATCGCGGCGGCGGTAGCCAGAAGCGTGCCATACGCGACCGCCTCCCACAGTAGCAGTTGAACTCCCGCGACACTGAAGAGAGCATTATTGAGTTTCTGAAATAATGCGCCGAATACCGGCAATCTCAGTGGCGGATTGACTGCCGGAGAATTGACTGCCGGAGAGCTGTTCTGGGCAACCTCGTTCTTCATGGTCAGGTGGAAGACTACGATCTCTCAATTAAAGGGAAGTAAAAGCGACATGGTTATGCTAATTAGAGTAGCGTGAGCGCTCGCATATCGCAATGTGTTTGTTGGAGGAGTCAGATCCGGCCCGTCGAATCTGTCACCGAAGCCCATACTCATTCTGCAGGCTGATTGTTGACATCGCAATCTCCAATAAAGTACATTGAGCGCGTTATCGGAAAAAATATTCTCGAATTGCACGGCTTCGTCGGCGTTTAATAAGAGGCTCAGAACGTGGAGGCGCATGGTGAAACATTTAATATGGCTAAGTCTAATAGCAATAAGTATATTTGCGCTCGCATGTAGTTCCGCGCCGACGGCAGCGCCAGCAGCGCCTCAAGCAGCGCCACAGGCAGCGCCCGCGGCACAAGCTCCTGCCCCTCAGCAGGCAGCGCCCGCACCACAGGCACCCAGAGCTCCGGCGCCGGCAGCAGCAGCTGCGGCACCGGCAGCGCCGGCGGCAGCCCCGACCGCTGTGTCAATTGTGGCACCTGAGACGGCCCCTGTGACACAGGCGGCAGCCGGGCAATCTTCCGGACAGTCAGTGCACATAAATATGGCGGCAAGTATCGTTGAACCTCTTGCCGGATTCCCCAATGAGGCTGCTTACGGTCCCCAGTGGATCAATGTCAGCATAGGCCTGGTGGAAACTCTCTTCGTAAGAGAGGGTGACAACCTGATGGCTCCGCAGGTGGCAGATTCTTTCCAAGTTGCCCCGGACCTCAAGCAGGTCACCTTTAAGTTGAAGCAGGGAGTGCCCTTTAACTCCCCTGTCGGCGTATCTCAGGATTTCGGCGAGATGACCGCTGACGACTGGGTCTGGTTCCTGAACGATGCCAACCCTACCTACAATGTGAACTCCACATTCCGAATTGGCGGTGACCTCGCTGCTGTGTTCGGTGAGGCAAAAATCGTTGACGACTACACATTCACACTCGACGCCGCTGAGGGCGTGGTCATAGGTGCATTCAACCTTGAGGATGTGATAAGTGAGTACGGAAAGGGCCCCGGGGCTTACAGCAAAAAAGCGTATGACTCCATGGGTCCAGAATGGTTGAAGCAAAATATGGTGGGCACCGGCCCATTCATCGTTGAAGAGTGGGTACCGCAGAACAGGGCTAACCTGCAGGCGTTGCCGGACCATCACAAGCATCCCGCGCACATCGCAAGTTTCACGAGAATCCATGTGCCCGAGACGGCGAGCCGCATTGCAATGATGCAATCCAAGCAGGCTGACATCGCGGAGCTAGACCCCGTGTTTGCCGACCAGCTCGAAGCTGAAGGGTTCCGCTACATGGTGCCGCAGCCTAAGTGGATTACCGCGTCCTATATGTGGTCGGGCAATCTGTGGGAACGCACCCATGCGCGCACGGGGGAACCGCTTGATCCCGCACCTTGGGATGCACCTTCAAACATAGTTGACTATCCATGGATCGGCAATCCGTGGTGCGAATTGGGCGAAGCCTGTCACTATGAAGACACTGACAATCCGCCCGGTATGAGCGACATGGAGCAGGCGCGACTGGTGCGCTGGGCTCTCTCCTACGCCATTGACCGGGAGGGCATCGTGGACGGCATCCTTTATGGATACGGCGCAGGAATGCCAACCGAATACATGGGACCGAACTTCGGCGGCTGGGACCCGACCAGGAAGATAACCAACGTACAGTCTGACGCCATAATGGACAAGTACGGCTTCGGCGACAGCGAGGCGTATCCGACCTACGGTGTCGCGACCCCAATGGCGAACTTCCCGTGGCCGTGGGAAATCCCATTCCAGCCTGACTTTGCAGAAGAAATTCTCGATATCGCGGGCTACCCGCGCGGACCGGATGGAGTTCGCTTTGAGATTTCTACAAATATCTATAGGGCGGAAATCGGCGACGTGTCCTTCGACATAGGCGACCTGACCGCCGGATTATGGGAAGCGATTGGCGTAAAGACGACGATTCTGAACGAGGACTACGGATCTGTGGTCTCGTCAAGATTCCGCGAGCGCACGCAGATCTGGCCCACGCTCAAAAACGGCGCGGTTGACGATGCGACCTGGCCCGCGCACTGGCCGTTGCCGCTGGTTGACTCCAGCCTGTCACGACCTGGGTGGGGAGCAGGCTTCGAGTCGCGCTTCCTCGCAGACATGCACAACATGACCAAGCTCGAGCAGGACAGGGCCGCAGCCATTGAGCAGCACATGGACGTTGTTGACTGGACGATCTATTGGCACCTGTACTCTGGTGTAGTCGAAGTGCCGAAGGGCTATGCGGTTAACCCTGAAACAGTCGCCGATTGGGTAGGCAGGTCAACACAGGCCCACTGGGCCGGCGCCGAACCGTGGTTCATCGTGCCCGCCCAGTAGAAGAAGAGATGTTGCCCACAGGCGACAATAGCGAAATCAATATGGGACATATAGACAGATAGAAGTGTGGATGGGCCTGCAACGAATATTCAGCGCAGGCTCATCTTTCTGAAGGCGGGGTGCGGCTCTGCCCCGGCCTTACTTAAGCAGAAAGTTTCGGAAGACTTACAGTGCAGCGATTTCTTTTGAGGCGCGCCCTCTTTATAGTGATTTCCCTCCTTGGGGCTACCATTGTCATCTTTTGCATGACAAGGCTTGCTCACGATCCCAGGGAGCTGTTCGTGCCCGATACTGGCTATGGGATGTCTGAAGAGCAGTGGGATGCGCTTGGGGATCGGATGGGCTTCAACAAGCCTTTACCCGTTCAGTACCTCGTCTGGCTGGGCAATATGCTGCGCGGCGACTTCGGCACATCTATCCACCAGGAGTTGGAAGTCCGCGACATTATATTCAGCAAGATGGGAGCTACTATTCAGCTTGCTATTGGCGGATGGTTTTTCGCCATTCTGATTGGTGTGCCTCTTGGGGTTATCGCCGCCTCCACGCGAGGAACAATCTGGGACTATGTGAGCAGAGGATTTGCACTCTTCGGACAGGCGCTCCCTCAATTCTGGACCGGCATAATGGCGATTCTTATCTTCGCCGTGCTGCTTCAATGGCTGCCAGCGGGCACGCGTGGCGATGAACATGGCTTCGACGTCAGGTATTACATCCTGCCGTGCATAGTGCTGGGATGGCCGGCAGCCGCAGGGATTATGCGGCTGACCCGCTCGGCGATGCTGGAGGTCCTCGATTCCGAGTTCGTAAAGCTAGCAAGAGCGAAGGGACTGGGCAGATTCCAGGTGATATGGAAGCATGCGCTCAAGAACGCGATTATCCCACCGCTGACGTCAGCGCTACTACTGATGGCAGGCTACCTGAACGGCGCTCTGGTAGTTGAGACGGTGTTTTCCTGGCCCGGAATCGGGTGGATTGCGTTGAATGAGGCGGTCTATGACAATGACTTCCCACTGCTTCAGGGGACAGTCCTGACCTTCATTCTGTTTTATCTGGTATTCGCCTTGATTGCGGATGTACTCTACGCGGTGATTGATCCGCGCATTCGGTACTCATAAACGGAGCGGACTGCATTACATGGAACTGACTGCGACTTCACAACCTCCGGCGCTGAGGCCGTTTGCCGCTGCGTGGATGTTCGTAAGGCGGTGGCCCATCATCCCGGCAGCGGTCATCATTGTCCTGATACTGATGGGTATATTCGGGCCGTACATTGCACCTCATGATCCGGTGATTGCAGATGCGCGGGCAAGACACGTCCCGCCCGTAGGTTTTGATCTCTGCATTGGCGCCAGATGCAAGACAGGCACATGGACTAATCCACTTGGAACCGACCATGTGGGACGAGATGTGCTGAGCCGTATCATTGTAGGCTCACGGATCTCCCTGATGGTAGCCGCGATCTCGCTCATTGTCGGCCTAATTGTAGGCACGAGCGTCGGTCTTATAAGCGGGTATATGGGCGGTATTTTCGATGAGATTGTCACTCGGATTGTGGACATCTGGCTTGCGCTGCCATTTCTTATGGTGGCGCTCCTTGCCGTGCTGATTTTCGGGCAGAGTCTTACCGTTGTGCTTTTGCTGCTCGCCGTGCTGTCGTGGGTTGGGTTCGTTAGGGTTGTGCGGGCGCAGACACTGCAGCTGAAGGAGAGTGACTACGTGTCGCTGGCTCGCATAGCGGGCGCCTCTCCGGTGCGAATCATCTGGCGGCATGTGTTGCCGGGGGTCATCAACTCCGCGATCGTGATTGCGACGCTGAATGTGGGGAACCTGATTCTGGCGGAGGCGACGCTGAGCTTCCTGGGGGCGGGGATACCGCCGCCCACGCCTGCCTGGGGGGTGCTGATCTCCGAGGGACGGCAGTATATCTCGACGGCGTGGTGGCAGACGGCGTTCCCGGGGGTGGGGATATTCCTGGTGGTGATGTCGCTGAACTTCCTAGGGGACTGGGCTAGGGACCGATTCGATCCGCGGCTGCGGCAGCTGAACTAGCGCAGGAACTACGACGACAGAACGAAATCGAAGGGGCAACCGGAATGGTTGCCCCTTCTTTGTGCGCCGGATTGGGGGCTAGATCATGGAGTAGCTCTGGCCGCCGTCGACTACGATGCAGGAGCCGGTGATGAGGTCGGCGCGCTGGGAGGCGAGGAAGGCGACGAGGTCGCCGACGGGTTCGGGCCAGCCGAAGCGGCCGAGGGGGAGGTTGCGGGAGATGAAGTCTTCGACGACTTCGGGGGGGTTGTCGCTCTGGAAGCGTTCCCAGGAGCCTTCGGGGTGAGAGATGGAGCCGGGGGCGATGCTGTTGACGAGGACGCCGTCGGTTACGAGGCTGAGGGCGGCGTGCTTGGTGGCGGAGATGAGGGCGGACTTGGCCGCCATGTAGGAGAGGTTGCCGCCGTATTCTCTGCCGTAGATGGAGGCGATGTTGATGATGCGGCCCCACTGCTGGGCGCGCATATGGGGGATGACTTCGCGCATGAGCTGGTAGCCGCCGAAGAGGTTGAGGTCGAAGGCTGCCTTGAAGTCTTCGAGGGGGAGGTCGGCGATGGGTTCGCGGGAGCGGGAGCCGCCGGCGTTGTTGACTAGGATGTCGATTGGGCCGATGCCGTCTGCGACCGCCTGATTGAGGGCGGGCATGGCTTCGGGGTTGGTGACGTCGGCGACTATGCCTTGGCCGCTGACTCCGAGGGCTTCGATTTCGGCGACGGTGCCGTCGAGGGTTGCCTGGGTGCGACCGCAGATGGCGACGTTTACGCCTTCGCGGGCGAGCGAGAGGGCTGCGACTTTGCCGAGTCCGCGACTGCCGCCGGTTACGAGGGCGACTTTGCCTTGTATTCCTAGATCCATGTTGTGTGTCCTCCGTGCTAGTTTGCGCGTGGTGTTGGCGCGGCACAAGGCTAACACGGGGGGCGGGGAATGTGTAGTGGGGCCGGTCGTGTGCCTTCGGGGGCGGGATAGCCACAGAAGGCACAAAGGGGGCACAGAGGGTTATGGGCTGCGGATTGCCGGACGGCGGAGTGTGCCGGCGAGGGGGTTGGGGAGGAGGGGGATGCCTTCGGCTTCGGCGGCTTGTTTTATTTGCTTGAGGGCGATGGCGTAGTCGCGGTGGGCTGCCTCTGATGGGGGCACGAAGGTGATTTCGCCTTCTTCGAATTCGCCGGATTCTATGAGGGACTGGTAGTTGAAGATTGCCTGGTCTTCGGGGGTTAGGGGTTCGTAGTAGCAGTCGAGGTCGTCGGTGAGAACTGACATCGATGTACAGGATGGGGAGGATGTGTTGTCCTCGGTGTTGTCGGGAGAGCTGGCGGGCTCGTCCTTCGACAGGCTCAGGACGAACGGGTTGGTAGTTTCCGTGCCCACGCCCTTCCCTTCTGGATTCCTGCTTTCGCAGGAATGACGGGCGAATTGCGGGGAGAGGGGACTTCTTCCGGGGGCTGCGGCTTCTTCGCGGTCTTCTTGGTCGCGGATGGACTGGGCTATGGCTTCGTAGTCCTCGTTGTCGTAGTGGTCGTATTCGTCGAGGAATGTGGGGAGGCCGGCTAGTTGTTTCTTCTGGCCTATGCTGAGGCGGGTGGACTGCTGGTCTTGCCAGTAGGCTTGGAGCATTTCGGGGGTGATTTTGTCGTAGTTGGTGTCCCAGCCGCGACGGATTATCTCGTGGGCTGCG
>Ga0209021_1000115_pt1 | contig 108297 bp, 108 predicted proteins | sample PinacodermFT_FD_187299 | JGI IMG/M metagenome (GOLD analysis project Ga0209021, IMG submission 187299) | Host-associated microbial community of the marine sponge Aplysina aerophoba from Gulf of Piran - sponge pinacoderm, lysed by freeze-thaw... | ecosystem: Host-associated > Porifera > Sponge... | reverse complement strand
CTCCGACATCTGGCATGTGCTGCGCTGGAGCCAGGAGTTCGGCGTGTGGGCCAACCCGCGCGACCCCCGCGCGGTGGGCCCCAACGACGGCGTGTCGGTCGGCCCCGGTTTGACCAGCTACACCATCACGGGTCTCACGAACGGCGTCGCGACCGGCGTGTTCGTCCGCTCGATGGTCGGGCATCGCAACAACATGAGCGAACGCGACGCCAAGTCCAGCAAATGGGTGCGCACCAAAGGCGACCACACCACCCCAGCAGCGCCGCCCAACAACGCGCCCACCGTCGCTGCGGCGATCGCCGACACGGCCATCGCGAACCAGACCGGCACCCGTCAAGTGTCGCTGTCGGGCGTGTTCGAAGACGCAGACGGCGATGATCTGACCGTCACCGCCGCGTCGTCGGCCGACAGCGTGGCCACCGTCGCCGTGGCCGACCACACGCTGACCGTGACAGCGGTGTCGCGCGGCACCACCGACATCACCGTCACCGCCGACGACGGCGCCGGCGGCACGGTCACCGACACGTTCACCGTGACCGTCAAAGCCGCCCCGGACGTCGCGTCGCCGATCGCCGACATCGGCGAGCTCGAGACGGGCACCAGCCGGCAGATCTCGCTGTCGGGAGTGTTCAGCGATCCCGACGGCGACACGCTCACGGTCAGCGTCACCACATCGGACCGCGCGACCGCCGACATCTCTGCCGCGCTCGACCCGACGACGCTGTCCGCGACTGCGGTCACCGTGATCGGCGTCGCCGAAGGCACCGCGACGATCACCCTCACCGCACAAGACCCCGACGGCAACCAGGTCAGCGACACCTTCGACGTGACCGTGCCCGCCGCCCGGGAGGAACCGCAACAGCAACAGCAGGCGCAGCAGCAGCAGCAGGAGGAGGAGGAGGAGGAGGAGGAACCGCAGCAGCAGGCCGAAGCGCCTCCCGGCCAGGTCGTCAACCTCAGCGTCCGCCAGACCCAGCCGACCCGCATCCGCGTCGAATGGGACCCGCCCCACGACGGCGGCGCCGTCAACAGCTACCAGGTCGTGCTGCTGCGCGACGGCGAGGAACTCTCGACACGGCGTCCCGGCGCCAAGAAACGGCACGTCGTGATCCGCAAACTCGAACCCGGCGCCACCTACACCATCACCGTACGAGCCAAGAACGCCACCGGCCTGGGACCCGAAACCACCGCACAGATCACCCTCACAACCGAAGAGGCGCCCTAGCTCGGACTGAATGGTCTGCCCCAGGCTGTGTTGGCTGGACCGCTGGCCCGTCCGTTCTCTGCAGCGCAACTTCCCACCGGAGAGTTCGCAATTCGATACACGACAGTCCACCAGCGCGAATCAGCGGCCGGCGCTGTAGCCGCCGTCGATGGGGTACAGGCTGCCTGTGATGTAACTGGCGTCGTCGGAAGCCAGGAAGGCCACCAGCGCGGCCACCTCGTGGGGCTCGCCGTAGCGCTGTACCGGCAAGCGCTCGGCCATTGCCTTGCGGATGTCGTCGGCATCGTCGCCGCCGATGAAGGTCTCGAGCGAGCGCATCATGCGTGTCTCGATCGGCGCAGGGCACACGGCGTTCACCCGCACCCCTGAAGTGGCCAGCTCGAGACCAGCCGACTTGGTGAGCCCCGCCACAGCGTGCTTGCTCGCCGAGTACGGAGAGATGCCCCGCGAGCCGAACAGGCCGGCCACTGACGCCGTGTTGACGATGGCGCCGCCGCCGCCCGCGATCATCGCCGGGGCGGCGTACTTGATGCCCAGCCAGACGCCGCGCACGTTGACCGCCATGACCTGGTCGAACGACTCTTCGGTGTACTCGATCATCGGGGCGTAGGCGCCTTCGATGCCGGCGTTGTTGAACAGCACGTCGACTCGTCCGAAGTTGTCGAGCGTCGCCTGCACATACCCGGCCACTTCGTCGGAGCGGGTCACATCTGCGCCGACCGCCAGCGCCGCGCCGCCCTGAGCTTCCACCGCCGCCACGGCAGCGCCCAGATCGGTGGTCGCAAGGTCCACGGCCACCACCGACGCCCCCTCGGATGCGAACCGCTCGCATGCTGCCAAGCCGATCCCGCCGGCCGCGCCCGTCACGATCGCCACTCGTCCCGTGAACCTGCTCATCATTTCCCCCTGAGAATCGTCCCTGGCCGACAGAACCCCGCCGACCGTACTGCCGGGATCAGTCGCGTGCCCTATCCGTCGGCGTGGCGGCTGAGGATCATGCGGGTGGGGGAAGAGACCATCACGAGGCTGCTGTGCCGGTTGAAGGCCTCGTTGCGGGTCGCCTATGGCGCCCGTGGCTCAAGATAATAGTTGGAAGTCACTGTTATCTTATGAAATAGTCTTAAATATTAATGACACAGCAATTCGAGCAGGTCCCCAAGGATCTCGGGCCGCGGGCAGATATCGTTTATATGACTAGTTATCTGACTAGTCTGTTGCCGCGTGGGTTGAGCCGGGAGGACGTCATGACAGGTACTTGGCAGGTGCAGGAGGCGAAGTCTCGATTCAGCGAATTCCTCCAGCGCAGCCTGAGTGACGGGCCGCAGATCGTCACGTTGCGTGGGGTGCCCTCGGCCGTGCTGCTGCCGATCGAGGAGTGGGAGCGGTTGGAACGGAGCGCCCGCCCGAACCTCAAGGACTGGCTGTTAGCGCCTCATGCCCGTACTGACGATCTCACACCGGCCCGGCGCGACTTGCGGCGGCGCCCGCCGCCGAACCTTGGCTGACGCTCGTGTACCTGCTGGATACCAACGTTGTTTCCGAGCTGCGACGGACGCGCCCGCATCCGTCGGTCGTCGAATGGGTTCAGAGGGTTCGCTCGGAGGAACTGTTCTTGTCGGCAGTGACCATCGGTGAGATCCAGGCTGGGATCGAAATCACCCGCGAGCAGGATCCGGCGAAGGCTGACGAACTCGAAGCCTGGCTGGAGCAGCGAGTGCTCGGCGGGTTCGACATCTTGTCGATGGATGCAAGCGCTTGGCGTGAGTGGGCTCGGCTGATGCACCGCCGATCAGACACGCTGCTGCAGGATGCAATGATCGCCGCCATCGCGAGAACGAACCGGCTGATTGTCGTTACCAGAAATGTGCGAGATTTCGAGCCGTTCGATGTACCAGTGCTCGATCCGTTCACTTCGCGCTAGTCGGCGTGGCGGCTGAGGATCATGCGGGTGGAGGAAGAGACCATCACGAGGCTGCTGCGTCTGGCAAGGCACTGCTTCCATCGTGTTGACTTGACCCTGTTGGCTTGAAGTTTGCGACAGGGGACGACGATGAGCGACACGGTTCTGGATCGGCCAGCACACGACCTCGTCGACGACGACACGATCGAGCGGTTCCGCACCGACGGGGTGGTCGCGCTGCGCAACGTGGTCGACGCCGGGTGGGTGGAACGGCTGCGCGGCGGCGTAGCCGACGAAATGGCCAACCCCAGTCCCACGGCCCACAACTACGCCTCGACTGGCTTCTTCGGCTCGCTGGACCTGTGGCGCTTCCACCCGCTGTTCGAAGAATTCGTCACCCAGTCCCGGCTCGGCGAGATGGCGGCTGCGATGTTCGGCTCGCCTGTTGTGCGGATGTACTACGACCAGCTCTTCGTCAAGGAACCTGATTCCAGCCAACCGGTGCCGTGGCACAACGACCAGCCGTACTGGCCGATTTCGGGCCGCCAGGTGATGTCGTTCTGGATCGCACTCGACAGCGTCGATGCCTCCAACGGCCGGGTCGAATACATCCGGGGCTCGCACGCCTGGGACCGCTGGTTCCAGCCGCGCACCTTCGCCCCGACGAAGGCCCACGACTACGAGCGCAACCCCGACTACGAACTCATGCCCGACATCGAGGCCGACCGGGACAGCTACGACATCATCTCGTTCGATCTCGAACCCGGCGATGCGGTCGCCTTCTGGGCGATGATCCTGCACGGCTCGCAGGGCAACTCGAACCAAGGCCGAGCGCGGCGGGGCTATGCCGCCCGCTACATCGGCACCGACGTCCGTTACGACCCTCGTATCGGCACCGCCCAAGTGCTGCACGTCGACGGGCTCGAGGCGGGCTCGGTTATGGAGCTCGACCGCTACCCGGTGGTCTGGCCCCGATCAGGCTGAGCCGGGTCGCCACCAGGCCTTCAACACTTTCTGCACTGCAACAGGAGACCGCATGCATCTTCACGCGAGCACCGAACAGATCGACGCCATCGCCGAGGGCGACCCCGCCGAACCGGTGGTGATGATCAACTTGCTGAAGTACCGCGACCTGGCCGAGTCGGGCTACGGCGTCGACGGCATGTCGGGCGAAGCCGCGTACCGGGAGTACGGCCGGCGCTTCGCGGAACTTCATCCGCGCTTTGGCGGTGAGCCCATTTGGATGGGACGCGCCGGCAAGATCGCCATCGGGCCCGACGACGAGGACTGGGACATCGCGATTCTGGTGCGCTATCCGACCCGAGCCCAGTTCGTCGCCATGTTCCGCGATCCCGACTACCTCGCCATTGCGCCCATCCGGGCGGCGGCGCTCGCAGACTCGCGCATCATCGAGACCACCCAGCTCTTGCCGAAGAGCTGAGCCGCGCCACGGCGCTGAGCAGGGCGCCGCTGCAGAACATCGGTCACAATGACGGCATGGATGACGGAGCGACGAGCGGCGCGTTGACGGCTTCGGACGGAACCTTGGTGGCGAGTCACGCAGGCGCCGGCTACGAGATGATGCAGCCGATCATCGGCAGGGTTGCCGTGGCAGCCCCGCCGGCCGACGTCTGGGCCGCCATCAGCCCCCCCGGCAACCTCGTCAACATCCACCCGTTCTGCGAGCGCAACGAGATCAACGTGTGGGACGGCGCCGCCAGCCGCGACCACGTCTACTACTACAGCGGCGTCCACTACCAGCGAGAATTCGCCGACTGGTTCGACGGCGTCGGCTACGACCTGGTGCTCGGCCCGCCGCAGGCCCGTACGGCGCTCGTGCGCTGGCGCATCTCAGAGGCCGAGACCGGCAGCGACTTCACCATCAAGGTGGTAGCGCTGCTGCGCGACGACGTGCCGGCTGCCGAGCGGGAGCACTACGCCGAGCACATGATCCGCCGGCCGCTGCCGTCATATCTCGACTCGGTGGTGCGCGGCACCGCCTACTTCTCCGAGACCGGTACGCCGGTCGCGAAGAATCAGTTCGGGACGCACCCCATTTACTCGCCAACCGACTGAGCAGGCCCCCGCACTCGCCGCCGGTCAGCTCACTTCGGCTCAGGCAGTTTCAGCAAGATCCGGGCCGCTGTTCGAGCCGCGTCCAGCGTCGGCACAAATCGGTTTCTCGGCACCTTCTCGAGTGCGTTCAGTGCGCGCAGGCTGGTCGCAGGCGGGCCGCTGAGTCCCATCACGATGACTTCGGTTTTGCTCTCCACGGCCGTGTCGATGAGGTACTCCACCAGCATTGCCGCGCTGTCGTCGATGTACACCGTGTCGCTGAAGTCGATGATGACGACTTCGTGCTCGGCGATATCCGCGCCCAAGATGTCGATGAGGCTCTTCGAGGACGCAACCGTGAACGTGCCTCGAAGCGCGACCAGCCCGACCCGTGCTGAGAAATCGCCGGGCGTGGCCTCGTCTGCCTCGTTGGCATCTGCGCCCAGAAAGCTCACGTCGAGCAGCGGCACCGAGACGACGCTGTCGAGCTGGAGCCGTTCGAATTGGCGGGCGGCAGACATGGCCGCCACGATGAGCCCGATCGCCACGGCAGTGATCAGGTTGAGCACCACCGTCAGCACCATGGTGATGCCCATGATCATCAGGTGCTCGCGCTGCACGTGGTGCATGCGTTTGAGGAACCGCCAGTCCACGATGTCCCAGCCCACCTTCAGCAAGATGCCGGCCAGCGCGGCGAGCGGCACCGCTTCGACATAGCGTCCCGCTCCCAGCACGATGGCCAGCAGCACGATGGCACGCAGCGCGCCCGACACCCGGGTGCTGCCGCCGGCCCGGATGTTCACCACGGTTCCCACGGTGGCCCCGGCCCCGGGCAGCCCGCCCACCAGGCCCGCGGCGATATTGCCCAAGCCCTGTCCGATGAGCTCCTGGTTGGGGTTGTGCCGTGTGCGTGTCATCGAGTCGGCAATCAGCGACGTCAGCAGGCTGTCGACAGCGCCCAGCAGCGCGAGCGTGACGGCGGGCTGCACCGCTGCAGCCAAGACCCCCAACGACAGCAGCGGCGCCTGGAGTTCGGGCAAGCCGGAGGGCACCTCGCCGATGACCGGCGCGTCGCCGAGGAGCAGCACGCCCATCAGGGTTCCCACGGCAAGGGCCGCGAGCGTTGCAGGGAACCAGCGATGCAATCGGGCAGGCCAGAAGATGCACACGCCCAAGCTGACGGCCGCGATGGCCACGGCACTGGCATTGAGATTCACGATGGCGTCGGGCCAGCCGCGCATGACATCGAGCGGGCCGCCGCTGGATCCCTCGACGCCCAATGCCGGGAGCGTCTGCAGGATGATGATGATGATGCCGACGCCCGACATGAAGCCCGAGATCACCGAGTACGGCGTGTAGGACACGAAGCGGCCGAATCGCAGGATGCCCAGCAGCGCCTGGAGGATTCCCGCCATGACCACGACGGTGAGCGCTTCGGCGAGAGTGGACGCATGTTCGGTGATGACGACTGCCATTGCGACGGCCATGGGCCCAGTGGGTCCGGAGATCTGCGAGCGCGTGCCGCCGAACACCGCGGCGAAGAAGCCCAGTGCGATGGCGCCGTACAGCCCGGCCATCGCCCCGAGGCCCGAAGCCACACCGAAGGCGAGCGCGACCGGCAATCCGACGACCGCCGTGGTGACACCGCCGAAGATGTCACCCCGCAGCGTGCGCAGGTCGTACCCCCGAGCTTGCATCAGCCACCCCCGAGGCCGGCGTACCCGCTGATCAGCGGGTACGCCACATGAACATTACGCGCGCTATATGAACGATGCTCACTGAATCTCAGCGTTGCTCAGAGTGCTTCGAGTCGCGGGCGATTGTTCTGAGCGAGCAGCGTCGACGTCCTGATCGGCGAAATGCGACGCACTTCAGAGCATCACGATGAGCGAAGTCGTCAGACGACAACTAGGTTCCCGCGACATGGGTGAATTCTGTTATGCGGAGCGCGACGGGCACTTGTTCGTCGTCACGATCAACCGGCCGGAGCGGATGAATGCGCTGCACCCGCCGGGCAATGCCGAGATGTCCGACCTGTTCGACGAGTTCCAGAACGATCCGGAGCTGTGGGTGGCCATCGTGACCGGCGAGGGAGACCGCGCCTTCTCGGCCGGCAACGACCTGCGCTACCAGGCCGAGGGGGGCGACCGTTCGGCCATGCCATCGTCGGGTTTCGGCGGTTTGACGTCACGCTGGGACCTCGACAAGCCGGTTATCGCGGCGGTGAACGGCGTGGCGATGGGCGGCGGATTCGAGATCGCGCTGGCCTGCGACATCATCGTCGCCTCGGAGAACGCGCTGCTCGCGCTGCCCGAGCCCAAGGTGGGCTTGGCGGCGCTCGCGGGCGGTGTGCATCGCCTGCCTCGTCACATTGGGCTGAAGCGCGCGATGAGCATGATGCTGACCGGCCGGCACGTGCCCGCGGCAGAAGCGAAGGAGATGGGCATCGTTGCCGAGGTGGTTCCCCAGGGCGAGGCGCTCGCATGTGCACGTCGCTGGGCCGAGATGGTGCTGGAGTGCTCACCGATGTCGATCCGGGCCACGAAGCAGGCAGCGATGCAGGGCCTCAACGAGGCCGGGGCGCGAGCCGCCCACGAAGGCCGCTACGACGCTGTGCGCGACATGAACAACAGCGCCGACTACATCGAAGGCCCCCGCGCGTTCTCCGAGAAGCGCCCGCCTCAGTGGCAGGGCCGCTGACTCGCCGCCGAAGTCGCTTGCTGACGCGCAGCAGCATTGCCTAATCTGGCAAGTGCGAGTGCGCCGCCCCGGCGCTTCCCTGCTAGAGCGGTGTTTGGGGCGGCGCACCGGCGCGTCAAGGTAGTCATGCGCCCGCGGTTCGAACCACCGGATTTCTTCAGTCGGCGCCGGGTATCCAGCCGGTGCCGGCCAGCGGCACTTTGGCCATGGCCGCGGCCTCCACGGTGAGCGCAGCCAGGTCTTCGGGTTCCAGATTCAGCACGTGGGACTTGCCGTTGGCGCGGGCCAGGATCTGCGTCTCGATGGTGAGCACCTGCAGGTAGTTGGCGAGGCGGCGCCCGGCGAGCACCGGGTCGAGCCGGGCTGACAGATCCGGGTCTTGGGTGGTGATGCCGGCGGGATCGGTGCCGGCCTGGAAATCCTCCCAGAATCCGGCTGAGGTGCCCAGCTCGCGGTACTCGGCCTCGTAGGCCGGGTCGTTGTCGCCGATGGCGATCAGCGCGGCGGTGCCGATCGAGGCAGCGTCGGCGCCGAGCGCCAGCGCCTTGGCAACGTCGGCGCCTGAGCGGAAACCCCCAGCCGCAATCAGCTTCACTTCGCGGCGGTGCACGCCGAGCTCGCGCAGTGCCCGGACGGCTTCGGGAATGGCTGCAATCGTCGGGATGCCCACGTGCTCGATGAACACGTCCTGGGTGGCGGCGGTGCCGCCCTGCATGCCGTCCACGACCACGGCGTCGGCGCCGGCCTTCACGGCCAGCGCGGTGTCGTAGTACGGGCGGGCCGCGCCCACCTTCACGTAGATCGGCACCTGCCAGTCGGTGATCTCGCGCAGCTCGCCGATCTTGATCTCCAAGTCGTCAGGGCCGGTCCAGTCGGGGTGGCGACACGCAGAGCGCTGGTCGATCCCGGTGGGCAGCGTGCGCATCTCGGCCACCCGTTCGGTGATCTTCTGGCCCAGCAGCATCCCGCCGCCACCGGGCTTCGCCCCTTGGCCCACCACCACCTCTATGGCGTCAGCCATCCGGAGATGGTCGGGGTTCATGCCGTAACGCGATGGCAGGTACTGGTAGACGAGCACCCCCGAGTGCTCGCGCTCCTCCATGGTCATCCCGCCGTCGCCGGTGGTCGTGGAGGTGCCGGCCGCCGAGGCTCCTCGTCCGAGCGCCTCTTTGGCCTCGGCCGACAGCGAGCCAAAGCTCATGCCGGCGATGGTGACGGGGATCTGCAGGTGAATGGGCCGCTCGGCCCGGTCTTCGCCGATCACCACGTCGGTGCCGCAGGCCTCGCGGTATCCCTCCAGCGGGTAGCGCGACATCGACGCGCCGAGGAACACCAGGTCGTCGAGGGTGGGCAGGCGGCGCTTGGCCCCCCATCCCCGGATGCGGTAGATGCCGGTGTTGGCCGCCCGGCGAATCTCGGCGATCACGTTGCGGTCGAAGGTGTAGGACTCGCGCAGGTGCCAGTAGTCGGGATCTGACGTCGCGAGGGGATCGACGTCACCGTTGGGTGTTGCAGTCATCAGGCGGCGGCCTCCCCGGCCGCTTGGGCAGCGTCGACGTCGTCGATCGTGAAGTTGTAGAGGCGCCGAGCCGACCCGTAGCGGCGGAATTCGCTGGGGACAGCGCCGCCGGCCGCGTCAGCAGCAGCGGCCAGCAGAGCACCCAGCGTGTCGAGGTGTTCGGGCCGCATCTCCTTCTCGACGCAGTCGGCGCCCAGCGATTCCACGTCGCCCCGGACGAAGATCTGCGCCTCGTAGATGGAGTCGCCCAGGTCGGCAGCAGCGTCGCCGCAGACCACCAGGTTCCCCGCCTGGGCCATGAACGCGCTCATGTGTCCGACGTTGCCGCCCACCACGATGTCGACGCCCTTCATGGAGATGCCGCACCGGGCACCGGCGTTTCCGCCCACCACCAGCAGGCCGCCGCAACCGGTCGCACCCGCCGACATCGTGGCGTTGCCGGTGATGTGCACCGTCCCCGACATGATGTTCTCGGCCAGGCCGGTGCTGGCATTGCCTTCCACCCGCACCCGGCCCTGCTGATGCATGCCGGCGCAGTAGTAGCCCACCGATCCGCGCACCACCACCTCGATGTCGGTGGTGATCCCGCAGGCCACCGCATGCGCGCCGCGCGGGTTGATCACCTCGAACGACTCGCCGTCCGCGGCGTCGTGCAGTGTCTGATTGAGCTCTCGCTTGGTCACCTCGGCCAGGTCGAAGACGCGAGCGGTTTCGCTCATGCCGCATGATCCTTCACGCGGCCAGGCTCCAGGAATAGATGCGGGCCGGCTCGGGTTCCCACACTTCAGCGTCGGTTGCGCCCGGCAGGCGGGCGATGGCCCGGTATTCCGACGACATCGCTACCCAATCGTCGGTCTCGGCCACCACTGCCGGCTTGCAGGCGATGGGATCGCGCAGGATGGCGAACCCGTCGGCCACGCCGATGGCGAAGGTGTAGAAGCCGTCCAGGTCGTTCAGCGCACCCTCGAGCGCTTCGGAGATGGCGTCGCCCGAGCGCATCCGCCACGACAGGTAGCCAGCGGCAACCTCGGAGTCGTTCTCGGTCTGGAACGATTCGTCGTGGGCCTCCAGGAAACGCCGTAGCCGGTTGTGGTTGGACAGCGATCCGTTGTGCACCAAGCAGGTGTCGGCGCCGGTGGCGAAGGGGTGCGAACCGGCGGTGGTGATCGCCGATTCGGTGGCCATGCGGGTGTGGGCCAGAGCGTGCGTGCCAGTGCGCGACGCCAAGTCGTAGCGCTCGGCCACCTGGTCGGGATACCCCACCGCCTTGTACAGCTCGATCTGGTTGCCGTAGGCCAGCACGGTCGCGCCAGCCACGTTGTCGATGAGCCACTGGCGGGCGACCCGGCCGTCGCCGTGGGTGGAGAACAGCGCATGGTCGTGCACCGAACGCACCGACACCTCCGCGCCCAGGGTCCGCTCCAGGGCCTCAGCGACTGGTTCCCAATCCACAGCCAACCCCTCGGCCAGCACGGTGATGCGAGTTTGGCCCGGCGTGCCGGCGTCGTACACGGCGAATCCGGCGCTGTCGGGGCCGCGGTCCCCCATCTCGGCCAGCATCAATTCGGTCAGCCGGCCCAGCTCGTGACGGTGAGCATCGGTCTTGCAGAACAGGCCCACGATCCCGCACATGACGCACCCCCCGGCTCGACAATCCCCGCATCCGTCTGTCCAGCCTCCCGCACCGTAGCGCCCCGCCCCGCGTTTTCTGTCCAGAACCTTGACTACTGTCGGCGCGGGGAATGCCCGGTGTCGGCACGGCCGGCCAGGCCATGAGCGCCGAGCGACGATGCAAGGGGAGTGCCATGAGCGACAGCGCTGATGCACTGGACGAGATCCGAAGCCGGGCCGAGGCCGACGGTGTGGAGTTCATCTACGCCATGTTCGTGGAGATGCACGGAAAACCGTGCGCCAAGCTGGTGCCGGTCAGCGCCCTTGAGGGCCTCATGGCCGACGGGGCCGGCTTTGCGGGTTTCGCCGCTGGCCCGATGGGTCAGGATCCCTCCAGCCCCGACATCTTGGCGCTGCCCGACCCAGCCTCATACACGCAGCTGCCATGGCAGCCCAACGTGGCCGCGATGCAGTGCGATCCGACCGTCGAGGGCGAGCTGTGGCCCTATGCGCCGCGTGTGATCCTGCGCCGGGCGCTGGAAGCTGCGGCCGAGCGCAACCTCGTGCTCAAGTGCGGCGTGGAGGCCGAGTACTCACTGGTGGTGCGCAACGAGGACGGCTCGCTCTCGGTGGCTGACGACCGCGACAACATGACGCTGCCGTGCTACGACGCCAAGGGCCTCACCCGGATGCTGCCGCACCTCACTGCGGTGTCGAAGAATCTCGACGCCATGGGATGGGGCAACTACGCGAACGACCACGAGGATGCGAACGGCCAGTACGAGCAGAACTGGCTGTACTCCGACGCGCTCACCACCGCCGACCGGCTGATCCTGTTCCGGCTGATGGTGCACACCTTGGCCCAGCGCGACGGCCGCTACGCCACGTTCATGCCCAAGCCGTTCGCGGACAAGACCGGCAACGGGCTACACACCCACCTCAGCTTGTGGACCGCCGACACCGACGAGCCGCTATTCATCGGCGGCAGCGGCGGCGGTCCCGACACCAAGGGGCTGGGCCTGAGCGACCTCGCCTACAAGTTCGTGGGCGGGCTCATCCGCCACGCCCGCTCGCTGGTGGCGGTGGTCTGCCCGATCGTCAATTCCTACAAGCGCATGGGAGTGGGTGCACCCACGTCGGGCGCCACCTGGGCGCCGGCGTACGCGGTCTACGGCGGCAACAACCGCACCCAGATGATTCGCGTTCCCGAACCCGATCGGATCGAGGTCCGCCTCGGCGACGGGGCCGCCAACCCGTACCTCATGTTCGCGGCCTACCTGGCCTGCGGGCTCGACGGCATCGACAATGACATCGATCCCGGTGAGCCCAACACCGACAACCTGCACGCCATGTCCGCCGAAGAGGTGGCGGCGAAGGGGATCGCGGTGCTGCCGCCCACGCTGCTGCACGCGGCCGACGAGCTTGCATCCTGCAGCGTTCTCGGCGACGGCCTCGGTGAGACTGCCGAGGGTCCCTACCGCGACTACTTCGCGAAGGTGAAGCGAGATGAGTTCCTGGCCCATCACAGCGTGGTCACCGCCGGCGAGGTCGATCAATACCTCACGCTGTTCTGAAAAGATGAGCCCATGAGCGCATCGGATTCGGCACAAGCGAGGGCCGCAGCGCGGGCAGCAGCGGTCGCGGACGCGATGGACGACATCGCCAAGATCGACGCGCATGGCAGTTCCCATGGCGGCATCGACCGGGCAGGCATCGCACGCATCAAGGAACGGCTGCTCGAGCTGGCCACCCACACCGAACTGTTCCCGTCGGAAGACTTCCCGCCTCCTGACGGCGAGCGCGGCTCGTTCAACTACCGGCTCGCCCAAAACGACGACGACACGCTCGCGCTGTATGTCCAGAGCGTCAGCACCGGCACGTCCGCACCGCCGCACGAGCACAAGACGTGGGCGGTCATCGTGGGTATGCGAGGCCAGGAGCTGAACCGTTTCTACGACTGCTGCGCCGGTGAGGGCGAACCGCATGTCGAGCGTGAAGAGATGGTCGAGCGCGGCACCGGCGTTGCCATGCTCGGCCACGACATCCACTCCATCCACATCGAAGGCGCATCGACCAACTTCCACTGCTACGGGCTGGCCATGGAGGCGATGGCAGGCCGCCGCTATTGGAACGCCGACGAAGGTGAATGGCGGGTCTTTGCCGACACCGCCAGCGTCGTCGAGGCCCGCCCGGGCCACCCCTCAACGGCCGTTGCCTGAGCAGACCCTCGAGCTGCCCTCGGCACCCATTTGGAGAGATTGATGGCTGACGTACGCGCCATTTCGGCCAGCGAACTGATGGCATCGCACCGCCGCCTGCTGCGCGGCGACGGCACTGAGCTGGCGCTGGTGGACGCCCGCGAGCCCACCGAGTTCACGCGGCGGCATCTGCTGTATGCCGCGAACCTGCCACTGAGCCATGTCGGGCTTGAAGTGACGGCGCGCATTCCCCGGCTCAGCGCGCCGGTGGTGGTGTGCGATGCCGGTGGGGGAGAGGCCGCGGCGGTGGCGCTCGAGCTCACCGTGCTCGGCTACACCGACACAACGGTGCTCGACGGCGGCATCGACGCGTGGGCGGCCGCGGGTGGCGAGCTGTACTCGGGCATCAATGTCCCGTCCAAGCTGTTCGGCGAGCTGGTCGAGGCGCACTTCGGCACGCCGCATGTCTCTGCAACAGAGCTGGCGGGCTGGCTGGATGATGGGCGGGACTTGGTGGTGGTGGACTCGCGGACTCGTCGGGAGTTCAACCGCATGAGCATCCCGACAGGCCGGTCGTGCCCCGGTGGCGAGCTGGTGCGCCGGGTGCATGACCTGATCGGTGAGGGCACCACGGTGGTCGTGAACTGTGCCGGGCGGACCCGCAGCATCATGGGTGCGCAGTCGCTGCGCTCGGCTGGGCTGGAGCGAGTCGTCGCTCTGAAGGACGGCACGATGGGCTGGGAGCTGGCCGGGCTGCAGCTGGAACACGGCCGCGACGAGCAGGTGCCCGAACCGGGTGCTGATGGTCGCCAGCAGGCACTCGCTGCGGCGGCGGCGGTGGCCGAGCGGTGCGGGGTTCGCACGATTGACCGAGGCCAAATGTCGGCATGGCTCGCGGAGAGCGACCGCACGACATATGTCATGGATGTGCGCACCCCAGAAAGATTCGCGGCCGGGCACTTGCCGGGAGCGACCGGTGCTCCCGGCGGCCAGTTGGTGCAGGCCACCGACGAGTACCTCGTGACCCGGGGAGCCAGGGTGGTGCTGGCTGACCACGACTGCGTCGGTGCCACCATGACCGCGTCGTGGCTGATCCAGATGGGCTGGGATGCCTGTGTGCTCGAGCCCGACTGGGCTGGCGAGCCAGGGCTGGTCACAGGCGGCAACGACGCCGCCGAGGCCGCACTGCGCTCACGTCAGCCACCGCTTCCCTACGACCCCGAAGACGCCGAGGTGGCCCGGGCCGCGATGCAGGGCTACTTGGACTGGGAGATAGCGCTGCCTGACCAGTACGCCCGAGACAACCTCGTCGAATTCCGTTTCTGTTAGCGGTTACAGGTCGGCGAAGCGCTCGATCGTCTCGGCCCAGGCGCTGGCGTCGTCGGGCGTGGAGATGACGGTGTTCAGTCCGGCCATCGGCGACACCGGCACTGCGATCCGGCTCACGCCGCGGCGGGCCAGCTCGGGAATTTCCTCGATGTCGGCGGGCAGCTGCACAGTGATCTCCAGCGCATCGGGGTCTCGCCCGCCCTCCGCAGCCGTCTGTCGAGCCAGATCGATGAGATCCCACGGCGCACCGCGAGCGGGGAAGTAGCCGTCGCCGAGCCGTCCCGCTCGCCGTGCAGCCACCCTTGAATCGCCGCCCACGATGATCGGCACCGAACCGTTCACCGGCTGCGGCCGGCAGTACGCGGCATCGAAATTCACAAACTCACCATGGAAGGTGGGTCGGTCGGCCGACCACAGTTCCCGCATGGCCGCCACGTACTCGTCGGTGCGGCGCCCGCGATCGTCGAAGTGATCGCCGACCCCGATCGCCTCGAATTCTTCGCGCATCCAGCCCACGCCGATGCCCAGCAGCACCCGACCGCCGGACATGTGGTCGAGTGTGGCGATCTGCTTCGCGCACACCACGGGACTGTGCTGGGGCACAATCAGGATGCCGGTGCCGAAGTTGATGGTGGAGGTCACACCGGCCATGTAGGCCATCCACATCAGCGGATCGGGCAGCAGCAGATCCTCGACGCCGCCGGCCATCTTGCCGTCGGGGCTGTAGGGGTACTGCGACTCGTAGCCCGACGGGATGACGGTGTGCTCGACCGTCCACGCCGATTCGAATCCGGCGGCTTCGCCGGCCTGCACAAGCTCGGCGGCGAGCGCCGTATCCATGGCGAACTTGCCGGTGTTGCAATACCTCAGTGCGAATTTCATGTTCGAAGTCCCCTTGCCTTGCGCCGATGGCGGCTCGCAGTTTCGCATGCCGCCCTGTTTGGGGGCGGGTCTGAGCCAATACCGTGCCCTCACCCGTCTTCCAGCCCTCGCCTCGGAGCACCCATGCCGTTCTTGCCACACGTCTCGGACATCTTCGACCCGTCGCGCTGGGACGCCGTCAACGGGTTCGATCTCACCGACATCACGTACCACCGCAGTACCGAGCACGGAACCGTTCGCATCGCGTTTGACCGGCCCGATGTGCGCAACGCCTTCCGGCCGCACACCGTCGACGAGCTGTACCGGGCGCTGGACCACGCCCGCATGACGCCCGATGTCGGCTGCATCCTGCTCACCGGCAACGGGCCGGCACCCGCGGACGGCGGCTGGGCGTTCTGCTCGGGAGGTGACCAGCGCATCCGGGGCCGTGACGGCTACCGCTACGCGGACGGCGAGACCGCCGCCGAGATCGACCCGGCCCGTACCGGGCGCCTGCACATCCTGGAGTGCCAGCGGCTGATCCGGATGATGCCCAAGGTGGTCATCTGCGTGGCGAGCGGCTGGGCTGCTGGCGGCGGGCACAGCCTGCACGTCGTGTGCGATCTCACCATTGCCTCCCAAGAGCATGCCCGCTTCCGCCAGACCGACACCAACGTGGCCAGCTTCGACGGCGGCTTCGGCTCGGCCTACCTGTCGCGCCAGATCGGCCAGAAGAAGGCCCGCGAGATCTTCTTCCTCGGCCGCACCTACACCGCCCAGGAGCGGTTCGATATGGGTGACGTGAACGCCGTGGTGCCCCACGCCGAATTGGAATCGGTCGCGCTGGAGTGGGCGGCAGAGATCGTGTCCCGCTCACCGACGGCGCAGCGCATGGCCAAGTTCGCGTTCAACCTCATCGACGATGGCCTGGTCGGCCAGCAGGTGTTCGCGGGGGAGGCCACCCGACTGGCATACGGCACCGACGAAGCCGCCGAAGGGCGCGACGCATTCCTCGAAAAGCGAGACCCGGAATTCGAGCAATTCCCCTGGCACTTCTGAATTCCGGGCTTGCTCCCGAGAACTCCTCAGGCAGGGCGAAGGCGCTGCATGAGCGTCACGTCGAGCCATCGCCCGAACTTGCGGCCCACCTCTCGCTCCACCCCGACGAGCTCGAAACCGTGCTTGGAGTGCAGAGCCACCGAAGCGGCGCCGGCATCTGCGATACGAGCGAAGACTGCGTGAAAGCCGTGCCCATCGGCCAGCGCCACCAAGTCGCCGAGCAGCAGGCTGCCAACGCCGCGACCGTGGTGATCGCGGTGGACATAGACGGAGTCTTCGACGCTGGTCGAGTACGCCGGCCGGGTGCGGTATGGCGACAGGCACGCCCAGCCCAGCACTTCGCCGTCTCCGTCGGGCACCGCCACGATGCAGGGGTAGGCACCTGAGTGGTCCCGCATCCAGGCCGCTTGCTCCGCGGCCGTGCGGGCCACCATGTCGAACGTCGCGGTGCCTTCGGTGACCTCACGGTTGTAGATCTCCACGATGGCATCAGCATCGGCCATCGTAGCCAGCCGGGTCCGCATGGCAGCGAAGCTATCGGGGGTCCACAGATACACTCCGGACCCCACATAGGTCGGTGCAGACCGCTTCCGATGTGCGCCGATTTTGCCCCGTTAGCTCAGTAGGTAGAGCACAGCCATGGTAAGGCTGGTGTCGCCGGTTCGATTCCGGCACGGGGCTCGCCGAGCGAGGTCCTGGCGGGGAGCACGATCGGCGGTACCAGTAGGCTCGGCGAGCACACTTTGGCGGGATAGCTCAGTTGGTCAGAGCGCACGGCAGCGGCGGCCGCTTGCGGTCGCCGCCGGTAGCGCAGCATCGTGAGGTCCTGGCGGGGAGCGCGATTGGTGGTGCCAGTAGGCTCGGCGTGCACATTTTGGCGGGATAGCTCAGTTGGTCAGAGCGCACGGCTCATAATCGTGAGGTCCTGGGTTCGAGTCCCAGTCCCGCTACCAGATCGCTCTGGACGCGACCCAGATTGCTGCCGGTAGCCTGTTGCGGCGGACATTCGCCAAGAAAGCCCGCACTAAGTGTCACCCGTGCATCGCACGCGATGCGCCGACGCTCAGGGCAGTAGCTCAATTTGGTAGAGCACCGGTCTCCAAAACCGGCGGTTGCGGGTTCAAGTCCCTCCTGCCCTGCGCTTCCGCCAAGATTGGACCGTCAGCCGGGCGGATCGACCATGCCCAAGCCCCCAGTCAAGTCACTGAGAAAACAAATCCCTGAGAGATAGAGGGTCGGAGACTTCCCCGATGGCCATGAACCGACGGACACGCCGTCACCTGCAGCGTCAGGGCGAGATGGGAGCTGATGGCGCGCCCGCGGGGAGGCGCGAACGGCGTCAGGCGGCGTCGGCGTCGCCCACTTCGGAGCGAGCTGGACCGGCCCAGTTCGTCGGCGAAGTACGTTCCGAGCTCAAGAAGGTGATCTGGCCGACTCGCGCCGAGATCGTCAACTACTCGATCGTCGTGTTCATCACCATCGTGATCCTGACGGCGATGATCGCCGGATTCGACTGGATTCTGGGCGAGGGCGTCCTCCGCCTCTTCGACGTGAACTGACGAACTGCAGAACTGGCCAACATGAGTGACGTGACCGAGACACCCGCAGAACCCGAGACTGATCCAATGGCGACCGCACGCCGGTTGCTGAGTTCTCAGACGGCAACCACGCTGATGGGTCCGGGCGCCGAGGCGGCCGAATCCGCTGCGGGCGCAGATGCCGCCGACGTTCCCGCCGACGAGGGCGGATTCGTCGACGTGCTCAGCGAGGATGAGCTGCTCGCCACCGAAGAGCCTGAGGCCAAGCGGGTCTCGCCCTACGACCGACCAGGCCGCTGGTTCGTCGTGCACACGCAGTCGGGCTACGAGAAGAAGGTCAAGCAGAACCTCGAAGCCCGCATCGGCACGTTCGACATGGAGGAGCAGATTCTCGAAGTCGCGATCCCGATGGAAGACGTCATCGAGTTCAAGGCCGGCCGCAAGGTCGTCGCCAAGAAAAAGGTCTTCCCCGGCTACCTGTTGATCCGTTGCCGTCCCAGCGACGAGGCCCACCACATGATCCGCAGCACGCCCGGGGTCACGGGGTACGCGGGTCCCGGCGGCAAGCCGTCGCCCCTGCGCCGCAGGGAGGTGGAGTCGTTTCTCGCCGAGCCCGACGACGGACCCGAGATGCCGCGCCGTACCAAGCCTTCAATGATCTTCGAGATCGACGAGGGCGTGCGCATCAAGGAAGGACCGTTCTCTGACTTCCAGGGTCAGGTCATCGAGATCAACGAGGAGCAGCTGAAGGTGAAGGTGCTGGTGAACATCTTCGGCCGTGAGACTCCCGTCGAGCTCGACTTCGTCCAAGTCGCAAAGATCTGAGCCCCTGCGAGGGCAATTCCACTCAGACCCGAGCCCCTGCGAGGGCAATTCCACAAGGAGCACCTGATGGCAGACAACCCGGCAAGACCCGCGGCAGGCCGCAAGCGGGTCGCAGCGGTTGTGAAGATCCAGATCCCCGCCGGGCAGGCATCGCCGGCGCCGCCGGTCGGCACGGCGCTCGGCCCGCACGGCGTGGCGATCATGGACTTCTGCAAGGAGTACAACGCCAAGACGGAGAGCCAGCGAGGCACGATTGTGCCCGCGGAGATCACCATCTTCGAAGATCGCTCCTTCACGTTCATCACCAAGACGCCTCCGACCTCGGTGCTGCTCCGCCAGGCGGCGGGGCTCGAGAAGGCCGCCGAGAATCCCGGCCGCGAGACCGTGGCTCACATCACCCAGGCACAGGTGGCCGAGATCGCCACCACCAAGATGCCCGACCTCAACGCTCGAGATCTCGAGGGCGCCAAGCTGCAGGTCATCGGCACGGCGCGGTCGATGGGCATCGAAGTCGCCGGCTGAGTAGCGGCGCAGCAGAGGAGCACAGAGATGTCAGGCAAGAAATACGCCGAGGCGACCCGACGGTACGACCGGCAGATGATGCACGAGCCCTCCCAGGCGATCGACATGGTGCGCACGCTTGCACCAGCGAAGTTCGATGAGACCGTCGACCTGTCGGTGCGGCTCGGCGTGGACCCGCGCAAGGCCGACCAGATGGTGCGCGGCACCGTCGCGTTGCCTTCGGGAACGGGCGGAGACGTGCGTGTCGCGGTGTTCGCGCAGGGCGACGCCGCAGCAGAAGCCTCCGAAGCAGGTGCCGATGTCGTGGGCGGCGCCGACCTGGCCGAGCGTGTGGAGGGCGGCTTCACCGACTTCGACGTGGCGATCGCGACGCCGGACATGATGGGCGTGGTCGGCCGGCTGGGCAAGGTGTTGGGCCCACGTGGCCTCATGCCGAATCCCAAATCCGGCACGGTCACGCCCGATGTCAGCAAGGCCGTCGGCGAGTTCAAGGGCGGCAAGATCGAGTACCGCACGGATCGGTACGGCAACGTGCACTTGGCGATCGGCAAGGTGAGCTTCTCTGCTGAGGACTTGAGCGCCAATCTCGAAGCGGTCATGGACGAACTCGCGCGGGCAAGGCCGGCCAGTGCCAAGGGTCGCTACGTCCGCAAGATGGTTGTCTCGTCCACCATGGGCCCGGGCATCCACATCGACCCCACCACCTTCAACTAGCGGCGCACCGGCGGATCTTCCGGCAGTTGAATCGCCGGGCGCGGCCGGTAGCGTTTGCCGCTCGACAACTTGCTCGCCGTAGAAATCCGGTGGCTTCGGCCTGAAACCGGCCCTGTCTGAACCACGTTCAGGGGTTCGCCCGCCTCGGGTGAGCCATAGGGGTCGGGCCCGATGAGGCGGACTGTCTTCCTGTGCGCGTCAGCGTCGGGGTGCGGTTCTGTCTGATCTGCGGACCGGTGCCCAATCTGGGACCGGGAGCGATCCCACCGCCCGACAACATCACATGCCGCGGTCTCCCGCAGCATCCCGCAACACCGGAGGTCCCCACAGTGGCGACAGCAACAACCGCTGACGAGCGGGCGCCACGGGCCGACAAGGTCGCCGTGGTGGACGAAGTCCGCGAGCGATACAACGATGCCGAGGCGGTGCTGTTCACCGAATACCGGGGGCTGGATGTCACCGAGATGGCTGACCTGCGGGGCCGCCTCATCGATGCGGACTGCCGCTACAAGATCTACAAGAACACCCTGGTTCGCCTTGCGCTGTCCGACGATGCGCCGGCCGGGACGCTCGATCTGCTCGGGGGGCCCACAGCGCTCGCCTTCTGTGGCAAGGATCCATCGGCGGCCGCGAAGGCCCTGCGTACGTTCGCAACGGAGCACGAAGCGCTGATCATCAAGGGCGGCGTGCTGGCGGGCACCCTGCTGAGCGACGCCCAAGTTCGCGACCTCGCCGACCTGCCGTCTCACGATGAGCTGATGGCGCAGATACTCGGTGCATTGGCGGCGCCGTTGAGTTCGCTGGCATCGATGATGAACAACTTGATCGGCGAGATGTCCGGTCTTGTCCAAGCCTTGATCGACAAAACCCCCGACAGCCCGCCGACCCCAGCCGAAATAGATCAGGCCGAAACAGACCCAGCCGAATCAAACCCAGCCGAATCAAATACGGAGAACAACCAATGAGCACGTCCACCGAAGAGATCCTCGACGCCATCGGCAATATGACGGTGCTCGAACTCGTCGAGCTGAAGAAAGCGTTCGAAGAGCGCTTCGATGTCACCGCCGCGGCGGCCGCCCCGATGATGGTGGCAGCGGGTGCCGCAGGGGCAGACGCCGCCGGCGAAGCTGCCGAGGAGGCCGCCGACGAGGTCACCGTCACGCTGACCGCCATCGGCGACAAGAAGGTCCAGGTCATCAAGGAGGTGCGCTCGCTCACGAGCTTGGGTCTCAAGGAGGCCAAGGATCTCGTGGAGGCCGCTCCGAAGGCCGTGCTCGAAGGCGTGCCGAAGGTAGACGCCGACAAGGCCAAGGAAGCCCTCGAGGCCGTCGGCGCCACCGTCGAGCTGTCCTGAACGGCTGCCCCGGAGCGTTGCTTCGAGCCGCGGTTGTGGCGCCCAGCGTTGCTGGGTAGCGTTGCCAAGGCCGTGGCTCAGGTGGCCTCCCCATTCGCGCACCCATCAGTCCCCAGCATCGAAGCCCAACGTTGGGCTCCCTGTTTGCTGCGGACGCCTGCGACTGCGCGCGTATCCGCCCCCTCGTTGCCTGCCGTGGGCAGTCGCCCGCGACCCATCCCGCACAATTGAAGCGCTAGGAGAGTCCGTTGTCGTCTCGTGTCGGCCGCGAACGCTATTCGTTCGGCAACCTCGACGAAGTCCTGGAACTCCCGGACCTCGTGTCTATTCAAAAGGATTCCTTCCAGCGATTCCTTGACGTGGGTCTTGCTGAGACCTTCGCCGATATCAGTCCCATCAGCGATTTCGGCGGGCACCTGCAACTCGTCTTCTCGTTCGATCCTCACGATGAGGATCTTCGCCCGCCGCCCAAGTTCTCCGTGGAGGAGTGCAAGGAACGCGATATGACCTACTCGGCGCCGATCTTCGTGCGCGCCGAGTTCAAGAACGCCCATACCGGTGAGGTCAAGGCCCAGACCGTGTTCATGGGCGACTTCCCGATGATGACCCCCAAGGGCACCTTCATCATCAACGGCACGGAGCGGGTGGTGGTGAGCCAGCTCGTTCGCTCGCCCGGCGTCATCTTCCAGCCCGGTGAGCGCTACCGGCTGCGCAACATGTCGAAGCACCAGCTGGTGACGGCGACGATTCACCCCTACCGGGGCGAGTGGATCGAGTTCGACGTCGAGCACAAGCCGGGCAAAGACCCCACCGCCGGCAGCCGGGTGGCGCGCAAGCGCCGCCTCAGCATCTTCTCGCTGCTGCGGGCCCTGGGCTACGGCGAAGACCGCTACCCCGGCCTGCTCGAGCGTTTCGTCGAGCACTTCGACTTCCTTGAGCCGCAGTGGGAGAAAGACCGCCACGTCGCGCCGACACAGGAAGAGTCGGTCATCGAGTTGTACAAGCGGGTCCGACCCGGAGAGATGGCGACTGCCGACGCGGCGAACAACTACTTCCAGAACGCGTTCTTCGACGACCGTCGGTACTCGCTGTCCAAGGTCGGCCGCTACAAGCTGAATCGCAAGCTCGGGCCCGAGCTCGACCGCGTGTCCGAGCTGTTCGGCTTGGACTTCGTTGATCCCGATGACCCGCGGGCACTCGAGCATCCTGAGCTGATCCGTCCCGATCCCGACTCGACTGTGCTCACTCGCAGTGAAGTCCTGGCCACGGCGAGCTACTTGCTGCACTTGGCGAACGCCGAGCCTGGCTACCGGCTGGACGATCAGGATCACTTCGCCAACCGCCGCATCCGTTCCGTCGGCGAGCTCATCCAAAACCAGGTGCGCATCGGCCTCAGCCGCATGGAGCGGGTCGTGCGCGAGCGCATGACCACCCAGGACGTCGAGGCCATCACGCCGCAAACGCTGATCAACATCCGCCCGGTGGTGGCAGCCACCAAGGAGTTCTTCGGCACCAGCCAGCTCAGCCAGTTCATGGACCAGGTGAACCCGCTTTCGGGCCTCACCCACCGTCGGCGCCTCTCCGCGCTCGGTCCCGGCGGTCTGTCACGGGAACGTGCCGGCTTCGAGGTGCGCGACGTCCACTTCAGCCACTACGGCCGGATGTGCCCCATCGAAACGCCGGAGGGTCCGAATATCGGCCTGATCGGCGCCCTGGCCACCTTTGCCCGCGTCAACGAGTTCGGCTTCATCGAGTCGCCGTACCGGGTCATCCGCGACAGCAAGGCCACGACCGAAGTGCGGTATCTGACCGCTGACGAGGAAGAGGAGTTCGTCGTCGCACAGGCAAACGCGCCGCTCGAACCCGATGGGTCGTTCCGCAACCCCCGCGTGCTCGTGCGCAAGAGCCCCCAAGGCGCCAACCTGGAAGATCTGCGCTTGCAGATGGAGCGCGACACGTACTTTGCGGCCACCACCGAAATCAGCTACGTGCCGGCGGCCGAAGTCCAGCTCATGGACGTCTCGCCGAAGCAGATCGTGTCGGTGGCCACCGCGCTGATCCCCTTCCTCGAGCACGACGACGCCAACCGGGCGCTCATGGGCGCCAACATGCAGCGCCAGGCGGTGCCGCTGCTGCGGGCCGAGGCGCCCTACATCGGCACCGGCATCGAAGGCCTGGCCATGGCCGATGCTGCCGAAATGGTGCTTGCGGAGTTCGAAGACGACATGGGTGAGCGTCGAGGCATCGGCGGTGAGGTCATCGATGTCGCCGGCGACTATGTCGCCATTGCCGGAGACGACGGCAAGCGGCACGAGTTCCCGCTGCTCAAGTTCCGACGCTCGAACCAGGACACCTGCATCAATCAGAAGGCACTCGTGCGCGTCGGTGATCGCGTGGAGCCCCAGGCAGTGATCGCTGACGGGCCGTCCACCGATCACGGCGAGCTGGCACTGGGCAAGAACCTCCTCGTGGCCTACATGGCCTGGGAGGGCTACAACTACGAGGACGCCATCATTCTCTCCGAGCGCTTGGTGAAGGACGACGTGCTCACGTCGATCCACATCCACGAGTACGAGATTGACGCCCGCGATACCAAGCTGGGGCCCGAGGAGATCACCCGAGACATCCCCAACCTCGCCGACGACATCCTCGCCGACCTCGACGAGCAAGGCATCGTGCGCATCGGCGCCGAGGTCGAGCCGGGCGCGGTGCTGGTGGGCAAGGTCACCCCCAAGGGCGAGACCGAGCTCACCCCTGAGGAACGGCTCCTGCGTGCCATCTTCGGCGAGAAGGCCCGCGAGGTGCGCGACACCTCACTCAAGGTGCCCCACGGCGAGAACGGCGTCGTCACCGACATCCGGGTGTTCAGCCGCGACAGCGACGACGAGCTGCCGCCTGGCGTGAACCAGCTCGTGCGCGTCTACGTCGCCCAGAAGCGCAAGATCAGCGTCGGCGACAAGCTCGCCGGCCGTCACGGCAACAAGGGCGTGATCTCCAAGATCCTCCCCGTCGAGGACATGCCGCACTTGGCCGACGGAACGCCCGTCGACATCATCTTGAGCCCGCTGGGCATACCGAGCCGCATGAATGTCGGCCAGGTGCTCGAGGCACATCTGGGCTACGCGGCCCGCTGGGGCTGGAAAGCCACCGGCGAGAACGGCCATGCCGAGATGATCGGCAATGAGCCGGTCAGCAACACCGCCCGCAAGACCCGCCCCACTACTGAGCCGTCGGTGTTCATCGCGACGCCCGTGTTCGACGGCGCGCGCTGGGATGAGGTAGAAGCCGCTGGGCGGCACCCCACCATCCAGCAGACGCTCGAGAACCTGCGGCCCGAGTCGATTACCGGCGACCGCCTCATGACCCGCTCGGGCAAGACGGTGCTCTTCAACGGGCGGACCGGCGAGGCCTACGACGAGCCGATCATGGTCGGCTACAGCTACATATTGAAGCTGGCGCACCTCGTCGACGACAAGATCCACGCTCGCTCGACCGGGCCGTACTCGATGATCACCCAGCAGCCGCTGGGCGGCAAGGCGCAGTTCGGTGGCCAGCGCTTCGGCGAGATGGAAGTGTGGGCACTCGAGGCCTACGGGGCCGCCTACTGCTTGCAGGAGCTGCTCACCATCAAATCCGACGACGTGCTGGGTCGGGTCCGTGTCTACGAGGCGATCGTCAAGGGCGAGAACATTCCCGAGCCCGGCATCCCCGAGAGCTTCAAGGTGCTCATCAAGGAGATGCAGGCGCTGTGCCTGAACGTCGAGGTGATGTCCACAGCAGGACAGCAGATCGACATCCAGGGCCTCGACGAGGACGTCTTCCGTGCCGAGGAATCGCTGGGCATCGACATCAGTCGCCCTGAGCGCGGCACCGACGAGGAAGACGAGCTGCGTCGCCAGCGCATCTGAACAGCGCATGGCACCCAGCAGCCGCAACAGCACCCCAAGAACTGCCACGACACACACACAGAGCCGGACATAACTCATGATCGACGTCAACGACTTCTCTGACATCCGGATCGGCCTGGCGACCGCGGACGCCATCCGTACCTGGTCCAACGGCGAGGTCCGCAAGCCGGAGACCATCAACTACCGCACGCTCAAGCCCGAAAAGGACGGCTTGTTCTGCGAAAAGATCTTCGGTCCCACCAAGGACTGGGAATGCGGTTGCGGCAAGTACAAGCGCGTCCGGTTCAAGGGCATCATCTGCGAGCGCTGCGGGGTGGAGGTCACCCGCTCCAAGGTGCGGCGCGAGCGCATGGGCCACATCGAGCTGGCCGCGCCGGTGGTGCACATCTGGTACCTGCGCGGCACCCGGTCGTGGCTGGCGTACTTCTTGACCGGCCTCGATCCCCGCCAGGAGCTCAAGGCCAAGGCGCTCGAACGCGTCATCTACTTCGCCGCGAATCTCGTCACCAAGGTGGAGAGCGAGAAGCTGCACGCCGATCTGCCTCGGCTCGAGGCCGAGAAGGCCGAGGAGCTCGCCGTCATCGACGAGGAGCTCGCCGAGCGTCGGGTTGAGCGATTCGCTGAGCTCGAGAAGGAGCTCGCCGGGCTCGAGGCCGAGGACGCCAAGGAGCGCGAGCTGCGGTCGGCCCAGCGCGAGTCCGACAAGGATCTCGAGGCCATCGAAGAAGAAGCCAACGAAGAGAAGGACCTCGTCGAGCGTGCCTTCGCGGCGCTTCGCGACCTGCACGAGCGGATGATCATCGACGACGAGGATCTCTGGCGTGAGCTGGAGGATCGCTACGGCCAGTACTTCGAGGGCGGCATGGGCGCCGAGTCGATCGCGCAGCTCATGGCCAACATGGACTTCGACGTCGAGGAGGCTGAGCTGCGTGCCGCCATCGAGGCGTCTGACGGGCGCCGGCCGCTGTCGGCCCAGCGCAAGCAGAAGGCGATCAAGCGTCTCAAGATCCTGAGTGCGTTCAACCGGCGGGACGAGCACGGGCGCCGCATCAACGATCCGCGGGCGATGATTCTCGACGCCGTGCCGTGCATCCCGCCCGACCTGCGGCCGATGGTGCAGCTCGACGGCGGACGCTTCGCGACGTCGGATCTCAACGATCTGTACCGCCGGGTGATCAACCGCAACAACCGCCTCAAGCGCCTGCTCGACCTTCGGGCTCCCGAGATCATCGTCAACAACGAGAAGCGAATGCTGCAAGAAGCGGTGGATGCGCTCTTCGATAACGGCCGAAGGGGCCGTCCTGTGACAGGTCCCGGCAACCGGGCACTGAAATCGCTGTCGGACATGCTCAAGGGCAAGCAGGGGCGCTTCCGCCAGAACCTGCTCGGCAAGCGCGTGGACTACTCGGGTCGCTCCGTCATCGTCGCAGGACCCACGCTGCGCTTGCACCAGTGCGGGTTGCCCAAGCTGATGGCGCTTGAGCTGTTCAAGCCGTTCGTCATGAAGCGGCTGGTCGATTCCGAGATCGCGCAGAACATCAAGTCGGCCAAGCGGATGGTGGAGCGACGACGCGCGGATGTCTGGGACGTGCTCGAGGACGTCATCAAGGAGCACCCGGTGCTGCTGAACCGGGCGCCCACGCTGCACCGGCTGGGCATCCAGGCCTTCGAGCCGTTGCTCGTGGAGGGCAAGGCGATTCAGATCCACCCGCTCGTATGTGCCGCCTTCAACGCCGACTTTGACGGCGACCAGATGGCCGTGCACTTGCCGCTGTCCTCGGAGGCCCAAGCAGAAGCACGGGTGCTGATGCTGTCGGCCAACAACATCTTGAGCCCCGCCGACGGCCGTCCGATGACCGTGCCCAATCTGGACATGCTGATCGGCAGCTATTACCTCACCGAGTCGAGCGCCTCTGACGGCGACTCCGCCGATCCCGACGCTGACGTACCCATCTTCCGGCACCTGCACCAGATCGAGCGCTCGCTCGATCTCGACCAGCTCAAGCTGCATCAGCGCATCGAATGGCGCATCCCGCAGCTCAGCGATGGCAATGGCGGTTACGTGCCGACGACACCGGGCCGGGCGCTGTTCAACGCTGCGCTGCCGGACGACTTCGAGTACGTGAATCATCCCGTGCGCAAGGGCGACATGGGCCGCATCGTGCGCGCGCTGTCCGACAACTACGCCGCCAGCGACATTGCTGTCAGCCTCGACCATGTCAAGGACCTCTGCTACGCCTACGCCAGCCGCTCGGGTCTGACGATCTCCGTTGCCGACGTGAGCACGCCGCCCGACAAGGCGGAGATCCTCGAACGCCACGAAGGTGAGGCGGAGCGAGTCGAGACTCAGTTCCGGCGCGGCATCATCACCGACGGTGAGCGGCGCCAGAAAGAAGTGGAGATCTGGACCGACGCCACCGACGAGGTACGCCGCTCGCTCGAAGCCGAGATGGCCCGCACCACTTTCAATCCGATCGGCATGATGGTCGGCTCCGGTGCACGCGGGAACATGATGCAGGTGCGCCAGATTGCCGCCATCCGCGGACTGGTCGCCAACCCTCGCGGCGACATCATCCCGCGCCCCATCAAGTCGTCGTACCGGGAAGGCCTGGCGACGCTGGAGTACTTCATCTCGACGCCCGGCGCCCGCAAAGGTCTCGTCGACACGGCGCTGCGTACCGCCGACTCGGGCTACCTGACCCGCCGCCTCGTCGATGTGGCCCAGGAGCTCATCATCAACAGCGAGAACCCCTTCGAGCGTCCCGGTCCGGTGAACGGGCTGTGGATCGAGGACGTCTCCGCGGACAGCCCCGACAAGCGCACGCACCTCGATACGAGGCTGTTCAGCCGCTGCCTCGCGGCGGAGGTCACGCTCAGTGACGGCACCGTGCTCGAGGCCGGCAGGCTCGTCGGCGAGGACGAGCTGATCGCGCTGCGCGACGACCCTGAGGTGACGCGGGTTCGTGTGCTGTCCCCGCTCACCGACGACTCCGAATTCGGTGTGTCGGCAATGGCCTACGGCGGATCGCTCGCGACCGGCAAGCTCATCGAAGTCGGCGAGGCCGTCGGCGTCATTGCCGCCCAGTCCATCGGCGAGCCCGGCACGCAGCTGACCATGCGGACCTTCCATACCGGCGGTGTCATCGGCGGCGAGAACATCGCCGGCGGTCTGCCGCGCGTAGTGGAGCTGTTCGAAGCGCGCACGCCGCGCGGCAAGGCCGTTCTGGCTCGGCGATCCGGAGTGGTGCGCATCGGCGAGGACGACGGTCGGGGACGCCAGATCGACGTCATCGGCGATGACGGCTCCGAAGACACCTACACGGTCCCGTCCATGTCGCGGCTCGCGGTGATCGACGGGCAGGACATCCGCGCCGGTGATCCGCTCGTGGACGGTCCGCGCGACCCCAAGGAGCTCATCGAGATCCGCGGCGTGCGCGAGACCCAGCAGTACCTCGTCTCCGAGGTCCAGAGGGTGTATCGCGAGCAGGGTGTGTCGATCCACGACAAGCACATCGAGCTGATCATCCGCCAGATGACCCGCCGAGTGCTCGTGGGCGAGCAGGGCGATTCGCCGTTCCTGCCCGGCGAACAGGTCGACCAGCGGATCTACCGCGAAGCCAACCGCGAGCTGGTTGCCGAGAGCAGCCGGCCTGCTGAGGGCCGCCCGATCATCATGGGCATCACGAAGGCATCGCTCGCCACCGAGTCATGGCTGTCGGCTGCCTCCTTCCAGGAGACGACTCGCGTGCTGACCGAGGCTGCCATCGAGTCGCGCCGCGACGGTTTGAAGGGCCTCAAAGAGAACATCATCATCGGCAAGCTCATCCCTGCGGGCACCGGCCAGGACGTTTACCGCAACATCGAAACGATCGCCCCTGAGTACGAGCCGATGGAGTTCTGGTCGTCCGAAGACGCCCAAGACCCAGCCGCTTGGCTTGCCTCGATCGGCGGTGATCCGGAAGCGGACCCCGCAGGCCTCGACCCCAACGTGGCGCCGATCACCGACGCCGGCTGAGGTGCCGCTGCGCCCTGCGGCTCGCGCGACGCGAACGGTTGTCGTGCTGGGGCGCGCTGCCTAGCCTTCAAAGCCGGTTTCGGCGCGCCGCCGGTGGGGCATTGCGCAGATCTGCCGACTCCTGTTCATCAATCTGTCCCGCTGACAGCCCCGACTCACTGGGGTCCCCTACTCCCCGAGGTACTGGTGCCCACGATCCAGCAACTGGTCCGCAAGGGCCGAAAGTCCAAGCCGACGAAGGTGCGAACGCCTGCGTTGAAGGGCTCGCCCCAGCGGCGCGGGGTCTGCACACGCGTCTACACGCACACGCCGAAGAAGCCGAACTCCGCGCTGCGCAAGGTTGCCCGCGTGCGCCTCACCAGCGGCGTCGAGGTGACCGCCTACATTCCGGGTGAGGGCCACAACCTGCAAGAGCACAGCATCGTCCTGGTTCGTGGCGGGCGGGTCAAGGACCTTCCCGGTGTCCGTTACAAGATCATCCGTGGAGCGCTCGACGCCTCGGGCGTGAATGCCCGCCAGCAGGCACGCTCGCGCTACGGCGCCAAGCGGGAGTCCTGAGATGCCCCGCCGAGGCGCCGCGCCACGCCGCGACGTTGCTCCCGACCCGGTTTACGACTCCACGCTGGTCACCCAGTTCATCAACAAGGTGCTACGGCGCGGCAAGCGTTCGGTGGCCGAGCGCATCGTGTACCAGGCGATGGACGCCGTGGGAGAGCGAACCGGTGGCGAGCCGCTCGAGATCCTGAAGCGAGCGGTCGACAACACCCGACCGCAAGTCGAGGTGAAGAGCCGCCGGGTCGGCGGCGCCACCTACCAGGTGCCTGTCGAAGTGCGCCCCCGCCGCGCCACCGCGCTGGCGATCCGTTGGATCGTGGGCTTCGCCCGCGAACGCCGCGAGCGCACGATGTCTGAACGTCTCGCGAACGAGCTGATGGATGCCTCCAACGGCACCGGCTCGGCTGCCAAGCGGCGTGAAGACACGCACCGCATGGCAGAGGCCAACAAGGCCTTCGCCCACTACCGCTGGTAATCGATCACTGGTGAGCTGATCGGGATATCTGATCAATGGGACAACGCTGAAATGGCTCGAACGCAACCTCTCGATCGCGTCCGCAACATCGGGATCATGGCCCACATCGACGCGGGCAAGACCACGGTGACGGAGCGGATCCTGTACTACACCGGTGTCAACTACAAGATCGGCGAGGTCCACGACGGCGCCGCCACGATGGACTGGATGGAGCAGGAGCAGGAGCGGGGCATCACCATCACCTCCGCTGCCACCACCTGCCACTGGAACGACCACGTCATCAACATCATCGATACGCCAGGCCACGTTGACTTCACCGTCGAGGTGGAGCGCTCGCTGCGCGTGCTCGACGGCGCCGTCGCGGTATTCGACGGCGTTGCGGGCGTGGAACCGCAAACCGAGACCGTGTGGCGACAGGCCGACCGCTACGGCGTACCGCGGATGTGCTTCATCAACAAGCTCGATCGCACCGGTGCGTCCTTCTTCGGTTCGCTGGCGAGCATCGAGGAACGTCTGACGCCGAACACCGCCGTGCTGCAGTTGCCAATCGGGCTCGAGGCCGATTTTGAGGGTGTCGTCGACCTGGTCGAGATGAACGCAGTGGTGTGGAAGGGCGACGATCTGGGCGCCACCTACGACATCGTCGACATCCCTGCCGATCTCGCCGACCGAGCCGCCGAGTACCGCAGCATGCTGCTCGAGCGGCTCGCCGATGTCGACGAGGACATCATGATGGCCTACCTCGAAGGCGACGACGTCGATGCCGACACGATCCGGCGGGCAGTCAGGCGGGGCACGGTCGACGGCCAGATCGTGCCGGTGCTCACCGGCAGCGCCTTCAAGAACAAAGGGGTGCAACCGCTGCTCGACGCCGTGACGATGTACCTGCCGGCGCCGGTGGACATCCCTGCGATCACGGGTAGCTCCACCAACGGCAAGGAAGAGCTGGAGCGCAAGCCCAGCGACGATGAGCCGTTCTCGGCGCTGGCGTTCAAGATTATGACCGACCCTCACGTCGGCAAGCTGACCTACTTCCGGGTGTACAGCGGCCAGTTCGAGCGTGGCGGCCAGGTGCTCAACACCACGACGGGCAACCGCGAGCGCATCGGGCGCATCCTGCAGATGCACGCCAACAACCGCGAAGACCGTGAAGACATCGCGACCGGCGACATCGTCGCCGGCATCGGCCTCAAGAACACCCGCACCGGCGACACGCTGTGCGATTCGTCCAAGTCGATCGTGCTCGAGCAGCTCGACTTCCCCGACCCGGTCGTGCACGTCGCTGTCGAGCCCAAGTCCAAGGGCGACCAGGACAAGCTGGGCAGGGCGCTCACGGCCCTCAGCGAGGAAGATCCCACCTTCCAGGTCAAAACCGACGACGAGACCGGCCAGACCGTGATCTCGGGCATGGGCGAGCTGCACCTCGAAGTGCTGGTCGACCGCATGCTGCGCGAGTTCAAAGTGGACGCCTCGATCGGCAAGCCGCAGGTGGCCTACCGCGAGACGATCACGGCGCCGGTGAACAAGTTCGAGTACCGGCACATCAAGCAGACTGGCGGCTCGGGCCAGTACGCCGTGGTGGTCATCAATGTGCGCCCGTCGGAGCCCGGTGAGGGATACGTCTTCGAGGACAGCATCCGGGGCGGCGTGATCCCGCGCGAGTACATCAACTCGGTCGACGCGGGTTTGCAGTCGTCGCTGGAGAACGGCCCGCTGGCAGGGTTCCCGCTGGTGGACGTGTCCGTCGATCTGATCGACGGCAACCATCACGACGTCGACTCCTCGGAGATGGCGTTCAAGATCGCCGGCACGATGGCCATGCGCGATGCGGCCAGGCTGGCACGGCCGGTTCTGCTTGAGCCGGTCATGTCGGTGGAGGTCGTCACGCCCGAGGACTACATGGGCGACGTCATCGGCGACCTCAATTCACGGCGCGGCCGAGTCGGGCAGATGGAACTGCGTGGCGTGAACCAGGTGATCGATGCCAAGGTGCCGCTGTCGGAGATGTTCGGCTACGCCAACGACCTGCGGTCGCGCACCCAGGGCCGCGCGACCTACAGCATGCAGTTCGACAACTACGAACAAGTGCCGCGCACCATCGCCGAGGAGATCATCAAGCGCATCCGCGGCGAATGACCCAGCCCGCCTTGGGTGGGCACGTTTGGCGCCGGTGACAAGTCATTTGGTTTGGGGCCACGGCATCCCTAGCCTCACACCGTTCAGAACAGCGAAGAAACCAAGAAGCAAAGACAACCCCTGCACCTCACTCTCCCCCGATAGGCGAGCAGAACCCCGAAAGGCGGGTACGACATGGCAAAAGAGCGATTCGAGCGGACCAAGCCTCACGTCAACGTGGGCACGATGGGACACATCGACCACGGCAAGACGACACTGACGGCTGCCATCACGCGCGTGCTGTCCGAACAGGTCGGCGGCCAGGCGACGGCCTTCGACGAGATCGACAAGGCACCCGAAGAGCGCGAGCGCGGCATCACGATCTCCATCGCGCACGTCGAGTACGAGACGGCGAACCGCCACTACGCACACGTCGATATGCCCGGCCACGCCGACTACATCAAGAACATGATCACCGGTGCCGCCCAGGTGGACGGGGCCATCTTGGTCGTGTCCGCTGCCGACGGCCCGATGCCACAGACCCGTGAGCACGTGCTGCTGGCCCGCCAGGTCGGCGTGCCCTACATCGTGGTTGCGCTCAACAAGGTCGACATGGTCGACGACGAGGAGCTGCTCGAGCTCGTCGAGCTCGAGGTACGCGAACTGCTCAGCGAGTACGAGTTCCCCGGCGACGACGTCCCGGTGGTGCGCGTCTCGGCCCTGAATGCCCTCGAGGGTGATGCGGCTGCCGCCGAGCAGGTCGTCGAGCTGATGAACGCCGTCGACGAGTACGTGCCCGAGCCCGTGCGCGACAACGAGCGCCCGTTCCTGATGCCGATCGAGGATGTCTTCTCGATCACCGGCCGCGGCACTGTGGTGACCGGCAAGATCGAGCAGGGCGTCATCAACACCGGCGAAGAGATCGAGATTGTCGGCATCCGCGACACGCAGACCACGACGGTGACCGGTGTCGAGATGTTCCGCAAGATCCTCGACGAAGGCCAGGCAGGAGACAACGTCGGGTTGCTGCTGCGAGGCACCGGCAAGGAAGACGTCGAGCGTGGCCAGGTCTGCACCCGCAAGGGAGCGATCACGCCGCACACCAAGTTCGAGGCTCAGGTCTACGTGCTGAACAAGGACGAGGGCGGCCGCCACAAGCCGTTCTTTTCGAACTACCGGCCGCAGTTCTACTTCCGCACCACCGACATCACCGGTGTGGTCGAATTGCCTGGCGGCACCGAGATGTGCATGCCGGGCGACAACACCGAGATGACCGTCGAGCTGATCAACCCGATCGCGATGGACGAGGGCTTGCGTTTCGCCATCCGTGAGGGTGGGCGTACTGTGGGCGCCGGCCGGGTCACCAAGATCGTTCAGTAACCCGGTTCTCAAGCGAACAGTCAGGCACTCAGATGGCAGCACCTCGGATCCGTATGCGGCTCAAGGCCTACGACCACGAGATCGTGGACCAGTCGGCGCAGAAGATCACCGAGACGGTGCTGCGAACCAATGCCAAGGTTCGCGGGCCCGTGCCGCTGCCCACCGAAAAGCACCGTTACACGGTCGTGCGGTCCCCCCACAAAGACAAGGACTCGCGCGAGCACTTCGAGATGCGCATTCACAAGCGCCTGATCGACGTGATCGATCCCACCGACAAGACGGTCGATTCGCTCCAGCGGCTCGACCTGCCCGCCGGCGTAGAGATCGAGCTCAAAGTCCAGCCCTAGCGCGCTACTCCGCCCGCGAGCGGGCGTCGTGCTGTCCTATCCGCCCGCAAGCGGGCGCCGTGCTGTCCTATCCGCCCGCGAGCGGGCGACGTGCTGTCCTATCCGCCCGCGAGCGGGCGGACTAGGTGCACCTCTGAGGTGGCAGTGAGTTCTTCGAGCATCGGATCGGGGATGATCTCGCCGTCGATGGCGACGGCGGTTGACGATGTCTCGACGAGGTGTGCGTTCAGCGACGGATAGAGCTCGGAGAGCTGCCGTACGAGTGCGCGCACATTCGCGGCGTCGATGACAACCTCGGTGACGCCGGTGTGCTGGCGCTGGTCGGTCGAAAAGTGAACGACCGCCATCGATGTGCCCCTGACGGGTTGCCCCGGTGATCAGCTCTCGGCCGCTGTCAGTGCATCCAGCACTCGCGGCGGCGAGAGCGGCAGATCGCTGATCCGCACTCCTGTCGCGTCTGCCACGGCGTTGGCCAGCACCGGCAGCGGCGGCACGATGCCCACCTCACCGACGCCGCGCACGCCATAGGGATGCGACGGGTTGGGCACCTCCACGATGACCGTCTCGATCATCGGCAGGTCCGACGCCACCGGAATGCGGTAGTCGAGGAAACCCGGGTTCTCGAGGTTGCCGTCATCGGAGTAGATGTATTCCTCGTTGAGCGCCCAGCCGATGCCCTGCACGACGCCGCCTTGCATCTGGCCTTCGACGTAGCTCGGGTGGATTGCCGTGCCGGCATCCTGTGCCGTGGTGTAGCGCTCGACGGTGACCCGCCCGGTTTCGGAGTCGACGGACACGTCCGCAACCTGCACCGAGAAGGCCGGACCGGCGCCGCGGGCGTTCAGCGACGCCGTCGCGCCCAGCGGCCCGCCGGTGCGCTTGGCGTTGCCAGTGATGGCGGCCAGCGTCAGCGGCTCCTGCTCGCCCGGGCCGTGAACGGCCGAGCCGTCCACCCACTCGACCTCTTCCACATCGCAATCCCAGGTCTTCGCCGCACGCTTGCGCAGCTGCGTCTTGAGATCGCGGCAGGCCTCTACGACCGCCATGCCAGTGGCAAATGTGGCACGGCTGCCCTCGGTCACGTCGGTGAAGCCGACCACTTCGGTGTCGCCCACGACCGGCTGGATCAAGTGCACGTCGAGGCCCAGTTCCTCGGCGGCCATCAGCGCCATCGAGGCTCGGCTGCCGCCGATGTCAGGGCTCCCGGTGATCACCGTGGCAGTGCCGTTCTCGTTCAGGTTGACCGTTGCGCTCGACGCCTCGCCGATGTTGAACCAGAAGCCCGTGGCCACGCCACGACCCTGGCCGTCTGGCAGCGCAGTCTGGTAGTGGTCGCTGTCGCGGATCGCTTCGAGGCAGTCGCGCAGCCCGATCATCGGCCACTTGGGGCCATACGGCGTCGGGTCGCCCTGCGACGGGCAGTTGTGGAGCCGCAAGTCGATCGGGTCCATGCCGAGACGAGCCGCGATCTCGTCGACCACCGAGTCCATGGCGAAGGCCGCCGCAGGAGCCGATGGCGCCCGGTAGGCCACGTTGACCGGACGGTTGAGCACCACGTCGAAGCCCTCGACGTAGAGGTGATCGAGGGTGTACGCCGACACGACGCACATGCAGCCGAGCATCGCGGCGATGCCCTGAAAAGCACCGTTCTCGTACGCCAGCCAGGCCTTCGCCGTGGTGATCGTGCCGTCGTTGCGGGCACCGACCTTCATCTTGATGATCGAGCCGGGTGCGGGGCCGGTGGCCCGGAAGACATCCTCGCGGCTCATCACGATCTTGACAGGACGGCCTGCCTTGGTCGACAGCAGCGCAGCCACCGGTTCGATGTAGATGGTGGTCTTGCCGCCGAAGCCGCCGCCGATCTCCGCCGGGATGACCTTGATGCGCGAGGTGTCCCAGCCGAGCACCGTGGCCGTGGAGGATCGAACCATGAAATGACCCTGCGAGGAGGCCCAGATGACGGCCTTGCCCTCCTGGTCGCAGTCGACCACGCAGGCGTGCGGCTCGATGTAGCCCTGGTGCACGGCCTGGGTCGAGAACTCCCGCTCGATCACGATGTCGGCTTCGCCGAAGCCTTGCTCGACGTCGCCACGCTCGTACACGGTGCGCGCCGCAACATTCGACGGCTCGGTCGGTCGGGGGTCGACGCCACGCGTGAGCAAGTTGTCGTGAATCACCGGCGCCCCATCGGCCATCGCATCGGCGATGTTCAGCACATGGGGGAGCTGCTCGTAGGTCACCTCGATTGCCTCGGCCGCCGCTTTGGCCTCGCGACGAGTCGATGCAGCCACCGCAGCGACGGCGTGGCCGCTGTACAGCACCTTGTCGCGTGCGATGACCGTGCACATCAGGTTGCGAGTGGCGCCCTTGGGGGGCGCTTCGGGGAAGTCGGCGCCGGTGATCACGGCCTTCACGCCGGGCATCGCTGCTGCCTTTGTCGTGTCAATAGACACGATCCGGGCGTGGGGATGCGGCGAGCGCAAGATGTGCCCGTGCAGCATTCCCGGCAGGTTCAGGTCGGCTGCGTAGCGGGCCTTTCCGGCGACCTTGTCGAGGCCGTCGTGGCGGACCGGACGGGTGCCGACCCAGCGGTAGCCCGATGCACCGTTGCCATTGGTGCCGGTGCTTGCGGGAGCTTCGGTGGTGCTCATGTTCAGGTGTCCTTCTGCGATGTCGGGTGAGTCTCGATCAGCCGATGTCGATCAAGCTGGGGTACGGATCTGGACGGCGGCCTCGAGCACTGAGCGCACGATCTTGTCGTACCCGGTGCAGCGGCACAGGTTGCCGGCGAGCGCGTAGCGCACTTCGGTCTCGGTGGGGTCGGGGTTCTCGTCGAGCAGTGCCTTTGCGGCGATGAGGAACCCGGGCGTGCAGATGCCGCACTGCAGCGCAGCGCCTTCGAGGAAGCACTGCTGGAGTGGGTGCAGCTCGTCGGCGCTGGCGAGACCTTCACAGGTGGTGATGGCGGCGCCGCCGGCTTCGGGGGCGAAGATCAGGCACGAGCACTGCAAGCGCCCGTTCATGATGATCGAGCAGGCGCCGCAGTCGCCGGTGCCGCAGCCCTCCTTGGCCCCGATGAGCCCCAGCTCGTCCCGCAGTGCATTGAGCAGCGATTCACCGTCTTCGGTCAGAAAATCAACGGCGTCGCCGTTGACCTCGCAGGTCACGTGGGTGCGGCTCATCAGGAGGCTCCGTTCTGTCCGTTGGTGGTTCGAATGCGGTCTGCGGCCATGCCGGCGGCTCGGCGGGTGAGCACGCCGGCAACCTGGCGCCGGTAGGTGATCGTGCCCCGCTTGTCGTCGATCGGGTTGCAGGCCTCGCTGGCGGCTGCGGCGGCTGCGGCCAGCGATGCGTCATCGAGCCGGCTGCCGACGAGTGCCGCTTCTGCCGCGGGCACCCGCACGACGGTGGGGGCGACTGCGCCGAGCGCCACGGTGGCAGCGCTCACGGCGCCTTCACCGTCCAGTGTGAGCCGGACACCGGCGCCCACCACGGCGATGTCCATCTCGGTGCGGGGGATGAGCCGCAGGTAAGCATCCGAAGTGCGTGCCGCCGGTCGCTCCAGTTCGAAGCACACCACGATCTCGTCGTGCGCCAGCGAGGTCTGCCCGGGCCCGGTCACCACGTCGGCGACGGGTACCCGTCGCTCGCCGCCGGCTCCTGCGATCACTGCGACAGCATCGTTGACGACCAGCGCCGGGACCGAATCCGCCGCGGGAGAGGCATTGCACAGGTTCCCGCCGAGGCTCGAGCGATTCTGGATTTGATCGGATCCGATGAGTCCAGCAGCCTCCGTCACTCCCGGGAAGTCGGCAGCGAAGTCAGCGTTTGCGGTGAGAGCCGAACTGGGCGCTGCGGCACCTACGTGCCAGGTATCACCTTCGAGGCTCACCGACATCAGGCGATCGATGTTCTTGAGGTCGATCAGCATTGACGGCTCAGGCCGTCCGCCGCGCATCTGCGGCACGACGTCGGTTGCGCCCGCGAACACGATGGCGTCGGCATCGCTCGCGAGCAATGCCCGAGCCTCATCAATAGTGGTCGGTGCGGCGTATTTCATGCGGATAGCTCCCGATCCGGTCTCTGCGGCATATGTCTCAGCACCGCCTGTGGGCGGCTGTGTCTGAGAGGCCGCCTTGCGGCAATGGCCTTTACGGCAGCGGACGATAGTTGCGCTGGACCGTCCTCGTCGCGTTAGCGATCGTCACCCTCCCCGATAGCGATGGAGAAGCCGCAGTTGCCCAGCGAGGAACGGACACGCTCAAGCGGCAATCATGACGGGTGACATCAACAATTCCCGACGACTCAAGGAGCAAGCGATGGCTGAAGGACCGACGACTGCGAGGGTGTCGGACTGCGTCGTGCTGGCCAAGATCCCCGACGGCCCGCTCAGCGCAGAGCACTTCGCGTTGCAGACCGAAGAGGTGCCCGAGCCAGGGCCAGGCCAGGTATCGGTACGGGTCCAGGCGATCACGATTGGCGCAGGCCAGCGAGCCGGGCTGCAAGGCAGCGCCAGCTACGCGGGCGCCCCCGAGGTGGGCGTGGTCATGGCGGGCACGGGAGCCGGCGTGGTCGAGGCTTCGAATGCCGAGGGCATCGGCGTCGGGGACACAGTGGTCGGCTCGACCGGCTGGCGCCGCAACGCTGTGATGGACGCCAGCGATTTGCGCGTCGCCGACGGAGCGCTCGATCCAGCGCTGCATCTCGGCGTGCTCGGCACAAATGGGCTCACCGCGTACTTCGGGTTGCTCGATGTCGGGAAACCTGAGCCAGGCGAGACGGTAGTGGTGTCCGCGGCGGCGGGCTCGGTGGGCCACATTGCCGGTCAAATCGCCAAAGCACGAGGCTGCAGGGTCGTCGGCGTGGCGGGCTCCGACCACAAATGCGAGCTCCTGAGGGGCGAGATCGGATTCGATGCTGCCCTCAACCGGCATTCGCCTGACTTTCGGGCCGAGTTCCGGTCGGCGACGCCTGACCGCATCAACGTGTACTTCGACAACACCGGCGGCGAGATTCTCGGTTCGGCCCTGTTCCGCATGGCCACGTTCGGTCGCATCGTCTGCTGCGGCGCCGTGTCGGCGTACGACACCGCCAATCCCGATCCCAGCCCGCGTGGCATCCCGGGTCTGTTGGTGAACAACCAGGTGCGCATGCAGGGCTTTCTCGTGTTCTCCTACGCCAGCCGCTACGACGAAGCCCGTGCGCAGATGCTCGAGTGGATCGAGGCCGGCGCGCTCGTGCCCCGTCACATCACCTACGAAGGGCTCGGTGCTGCGGGCGGCGCATTCGTCGACCTGCTCGGAGGCCGCACCGTCGGCACCACCATCGTCCGCCTCGGCGACTGACGATCCGGGCCGCTGCGCTCCTTGGCGTGGGAGTGGGCCCACCTAGGCTCAGCCCATGGCGGCGGATGAGCGGGTGCACCAGGGCGCCGCGCCGCTGCCGACACCACGAGACCCGACATCGGCGGCCACGAAGCTCGCGGTACGAGGCTCGTATTCGGTCGTGATCCTGTTGGGGATCGCTGTCTATGCCGGTGCCGGACTGCTCGGCATGCCCGTGATTGCTGCGTCGTACCTGGCGGTGCTGGTCGGGGCTGGACTGATCACGCTGCATGAGATCGTCCTGCCCTACCGCCTCGAGTGGCGCCCGCAGCCCAGCGACCTGCGGGCTGACGCAGCGTTCATGCTGACGATCCAAGTAGTCCTGCCGTTGCTGCTGTCATTGGCAGCAACCGTGGCGTTCGCCGGCTGGTTGCGAGAGGGAGATCTCACGCTCGGAGGTCTGTGGCCGCACTCCTGGCCAGTCTTCCTTCAGGCGGCACTGATGATGGCCGTCGCCGACTTCTTTCGGTACTGGCTGCACAGGGCCTTTCACGGTTCAGCCTTCATGTGGCGATGGCACGCGGTGCACCATTCGCCGCACCGGCTGTATTGGCTGAACGTCGGGCGCTTCCACCCGGCGGAGAAGGCTGTTCAGTACTGCGTCGACGCACTGCCGTTCGTGCTCGTGGGCGTCGGGGATGAAGTGCTCGCGGCCTATTTCGTCTTCTACGCCCTGAACGGCTTCTACCAGCACTCGAATTGCGACGTGAAGCTGGGTTGGCTCAATTACCTCATCAGCGGACCCGAACTGCACCGGTGGCATCACTCGGAGCTGCCGGCGGAATCCGATCACAACTTCGGCAACAACCTGATCATCTGGGACGTGGCGTTCGGGACCCGGTTCCTGCCCGCGGACACAGCCGTCGGCCGCCTCGGACTGCTGAACCGGAAGTATCCGACAGGCTTCGTCGCCCAGATGCGCACTCCGCTGGTTCGGGATCTCGACAAGCGGGACGTCGAGGCGACGGCGACGTCGTGACCGACGGATTGAGCTACCGCTTGCTACGCGCGGGATTGGCCGCGGCCAGCGGCCGCGTGCACCGCCGAATCATTGAGGCTTCCGCCGATCCGGCGGCGACTCAGCACGACGTCCTGCAGCGCATCCTGACGGACAACGCCAACACCATCTTCGGCACTGATCACCGGTTCGGTTCCATCTCAGGTTTCGAGGATTTCCGGCGTGCCGTGCCGGTGCAAACTTACGAGGACCTGCGCGAGGCGATCGAGCGGCAGGAGGCCACCCGCGATCCGTGCCTGACCGCTGCGCCGCCGGTCTATTACAACCAGACCAGCGGAACTGTCGCCGCTCCGAAGAACATTCCGCTGACCCAAGCCGGCTTGGCTCGCATCCAGCGATTGCAGCGGCTCGCGGCATACGCGTTGTCGAGGAGCACAACGGCGCTCGGCGGCAAGGTGTTCGTGGTGAGCGGCGCTGCCCACGAAGGCACCATGCCCGCCGGCACCCCGTACGGCTCGGCATCGGGCCAGCTGTACGCGAGCCAAGGCGCGCTGCTTCGCCGCAGGTACGTGCTGCCCGCATCGGTGTCGGACATCACGGACTATGACGCTCGCTACCTGGCGATGGCAGTGCTCGGTGCTGCAGACCGATCTGTCACCACCATGGCGACGGCCAATCCGTCGACGTTCGTCCGGCTGATGGACGTGCTCAACGAACACGCCGAATCGGTGATCGACGCCGTGGCGACTGGGATGCTGCCCGCTGAGTGCGCCGGCGCGATTCGCGGCGAGGAGCCCCGAATCCGTCGCGACCCGCAGCGAGCAGCAGCGCTGCGGCGGAGACTCGAAGCCGCCGGTGCGCTGACGTATGCGGACATCTGGGAGAACCTGCGCGCTGTGGTGACGTGGACCGGAGGGAGTTGCGGCCTCGCCGTCGAGCGCCTCGCGCCGATGCTGACATCGCGCTGCCCAGTATTCGAATTGGGGTACCTCGCCAGCGAGGTCAGCGGCACCGTCAACATCGATCCCATCGAGGGTTCGTGCGTGGCCACCCTGGCCGACAACGTGTTCGAATTCGCAGAACGTGACGCATGGGAAGACGCTGCCGATGATGCGGACCGAGGCTTGCAGACCTGCACGTTGGCCGACCTCGAGCTCGGGCACGACTACTACGTCATCGTGACCACAGCCGACGGTCTGTACCGCTACGACATGAACGACATCGTGAGGGTGACCGGCTGGGTGGGCCGCACCCCGGTCCTGTCGTTCATTCAGAAGGGAAAGGGCGTCACGAGCATCACGGGCGAGAAGCTCTATGAGTCCCAGGTCATCACGGCCGTCACGACGTCGGTTGCCGAACTCGGGACCGTGTCTCCCTTCTTCATCATGCTCGCCGACGAATCCGAAGCGACGTACACCTTGTATGTGGAGTTGGCGAGCACTGCTCCCACCCGAGCGGCTGGCACGGTCGCCGGTGATCTGGCCGTCTTGGTGGAGCAGTCACTGCGGGACGCGAACGTCGAGTACGGCGCGAAACGCGCCAGCGGTCGGCTGGCTCCGCTGCGCGTCACGCTTCTTGCACCAGGCACAGGTGATGCCTACCGTCGCCAGCGCGTTGCAGACGGTCAGCGCGACGTGCAGTTCAAGTACCTACGCCTGCAATACCTCGCCGACTGTTCTTTCGGCTTCGACGCGTTTGTGGCAGCTCACTGAGCGAGTCTCGACGAGGACCGACCGTGCAGATCCGCCAGCTCGAAGCATTCACCTTCCCGGTGCCGTTCAAGCGCGTCTTCAAACATGCGTCCGCGAGTCGACGCAATGCCGAGAACCTCATCGTCGCAGCGCACTCCGCCGAAGGGACGACCGGCTACGGGGAAGGGTGTCCGCGGCTCTACGTCACAGGCGAGACAGTCCACGGCTGTGCCGCATTCGTCCGTCGGCATGCTGAGTCCTTCTGCGCAGATGTCGGGAGCGTGGACGATCTGTGGGCTTGGGCCGACGCTCACCGCGGCATCATCGACCTGAATCCCGCTGCTTTCTGCGCCATGGAGATCGCCGCGCTGGACCTGCTGGGCAAGGCACACGGCCGCAATCTCGAGCAGCTGCTCGGCGTCGCATCGGGGCCGCCCGACGTGGCCTACTCAGCAGTACTCGGCGACATGCCGCTGCCGCTCTATCGGTGGCAGCTGCGCGGATACTGGGCGCGGGGATTCACCGACTACAAGGTGAAACTCTCGGGCTCGCTGAGACGTGACCGCGCCAAGCTGGCCCCGTTCGCCTCCCGAGGCTCGGGCTCCACCTCTGTTCGTCTCGACGCGAACAACCTCTGGGAATCGCCCGAGCAGTGTGCCGAGCACCTCGATGCGCTGGGGGATGTCGCGTTCGCCATCGAGGAACCGCTGCAGGCGGGCGACATCGAGGGGTGTGTCCGGATCGCGCGTGACTGCGAGGTGAGGATCATCGCCGACGAGAGCTTGCGGACCAGCCAGCAGTTGCAGACGTTGACGGAACCACAACGATGGATCGCCAATGTTCGTGTGTCGAAGATGGGTGGTGTCCTTCGGTCACTGGAGGTTGTGGCGGCTGTGGCACGTGCAGGCATTGATGTCATCGTCGGATGTCAGGTGGGCGAGACGAGCCTGCTCACCCGAGCAGCACTCGCGGTCATCGCGAGCGCTCCCGGCGCCGTCATCGCGGCGGAAGGTGCCTTCGGAACGCATCTGCTGAGCCGGGACTTGACCGACCCGACGATCATGTTCGGCTACGGCGGCGTGCTGCGGGGCCGCGACGTGCCCGATCGCAGCAATGGCGGGCTGGGCCTGCGGCTCGGGCCTGAGAACCTCCTCGAACCGGCGGCGGGCCCATGACCAATGCTCGCTTCGCCGCAGTGAGCACGGCGTTGGGTCTGGCGTTCTTTGCACGCGTGGCAGGCCAGGCCGTCCAGCGATGGTGGGATGTGAGCTTTCTGCCATCGCAGGACGCATGGCAGGGCAGCAGCCTGCCGTTCCCGGCGCTGTTGGGGGCACAGCTTGTGATCTTGGTGATCATCGCGATCGCGACGCTGCGGATAGGCGCCGGCAAGAATCTCTTCGGGCTGAACTGGGTGAAGCCTGTCGGCTGGTTTGGGATCCTGTACTTCACCGCTATGTCGATGCGGCTGTTCATCGGACTCGGAGGCGACGCCGGTGTGTTCGGCGATGACAGCATCGCTGCCGGCAAGTGGTTCACCGCTTACCTGCCGACGTCTTTCCACTTGGTCTTGGCGTGTGAATTGATGCTGTTTGCGGCGTATCAGAGGGGTCAGCTGCAGCAGTCGCGCTGAGCGCCGCCGGGTTGGGGCGTCGATGGCGCCTCGGTAGCCTCTGATGTCCGCGGTGCGAGACGACTCGCGCCGAACCGACGTCCGGCAAGGCCGGGTGCCCAAAGCCAGAACGCAGCGGGTGCGCGGAACCAGTCGGCACAACCTCCAAACCGCTCCGCCGGCAGTGCCGTGCGGAGCGTTCGCATGGTCGGCCGCTCTGCGGGCGATCGGCAACTAGGTCGGCCGCTCTGCGGGCGACCAGCAACGAAGTCGGCCGCTTTGCGGGCGACCATGAATCCGGTGAAGGCCCGAGAGAGACGCCCATGTTGAACAAGGCGCTTGTCGCCACCAAGATCGGCATGACACAGCTCTGGGACGACGACAATCAGGTCGTCCCGGTCACGGTGCTGCGCGTCGATGATTGTCGGGTCACCCGCGTTCGCACCACCGAACAAGACGGTTACACCGCGGTCCAGGTCACCTATGGCCACCGCGAGGCCCGCAAGCTCAACAAGCCCACCGTCGGCCACTACGAGCGTGCCGGGATCGATCCCGGCGTACGCCTCGTAGAGCTGCGGCTCGATGATGTGAGTGAAGTACCGGTCGGCACCGAATTGGGTGCCGACCTTTTCAGTCCTGGAGAGCTCGTCGACGTGACGGCAACCTCCAAGGGCAAGGGCTTCGCAGGCACGATGAAGCGGCACAACTTCTCAGGCCAGCGCGCCAGCCACGGTGCGCACCGGGTCCACCGGGCGCCCGGCGCGATTGGTGCCTGCGCTACGCCTTCACGGGTGTTCAAGGGCACCCGCATGGCCGGGCGCATGGGTGGCGAGAAGGTCACCACGTTGAACCTCTCGGTCGTCGAGGCCGACGCTGAACGCGGCCTGTTGCTCGTTCGCGGCTCAGTCCCCGGACCCAAGGGCGGCACGGTCATCGTTCGCAACGCAGTCAAAGCACCGGCCGCGGTCTGAGGGGGTTCTGATGACGCTCACGCTTGACGTCCGCACTCCCAACGGTGGCACCGCCGGATCGGTAGAGCTCGACGAGGCCATCTTTGGCATCGAGCCGAACATGGCGGCGTTGCACCAGGCGGTCACTGCTCAGCTCGCCGCTCGCCGCAGCGGCTCCCACAGCACCCTCACCCGCTCTGAGGTACGCGGCGGCGGCGCCAAGCCGTGGCGGCAAAAAGGCACCGGCCGGGCCCGTCAGGGCTCGATCCGCTCGCCGCAATGGGCCGGCGGCGGTGTGGCGCACGGCCCCAAGCCTCGCGACTACCGCCAGAAGGTGAACCGCAAGACCGTGCGGCTGGCACTTCGGTCTGCGCTCAGCGACCGGGCTCGCAGTGAACGAGTCATGGTCATCGACGGGTGGAACTTTGCCCAGCCGCGCACGAAGGACGCCGTCGCTGTACTTGAGAACCTGTCCCTCGAAGGACAGGTTCTGCTCGTTTTGGGCGACAGCCCCGAACACCGAACCGCCGATCGCAGCTTCCGCAACCTCCCGTCGGTGCGCTCCGTCAGCGCGGCCGAACTGAATGCCTACGACATCCTGCGCTCAGACTGGCTGGTGTTCACCCGCGACACCTTGCCAACCAGTTCTGGGCCAACCAGCACAGGGCCGACCAGCACTGGGCCGACCAGCACAGATTCAGCCACAGATGGCGCCGAGAGCGAGGGCGACGACCAGTGAAGGACCCCCGCGACGTGCTCATCGCCCCCGTCATCTCAGAGAAGTCGTATGACTTCCTCGAAGAGGGCGTCTACGTATTCCGCGTTCACCCCTCCGCAAGCAAACCGGAGATCCGCCAAGCGGTCGAAGAGATCTTCGACGTCAAGGTCGCCAAGGTCAACACGCTGAACCGCAAGGGCAAGGTCCGCCGCAACCGGCGCAACAACACCATGGGCAAGCGGCCCGACACCAAGCGGGCCATCGTCACCCTCGTCGAGGGCGACTCGATCCAAATCTTCAATTCCTGAGCAGGCAGAGAAGCGATACAGGGCGTCATGGGCATACGAACACGCAAACCGACGAGTCCCGGCCGACGGTTCCAGACCGTCTCGGATTTCGCCGACATCACCGCGAGCAAGCCCGAGCGCTCGCTCATTGCCAAGCAGCACTCCACCGGCGGCCGCAACAACGACGGCCGCAAGACCTCCCGCCACCGTGGCGGCGGCCACAAGCAGCGATACCGGGTCGTCGACTTCCGGCGCGCCAAAGACGGCGTGCCCGCCACGGTCGCCACCATCGAGTACGACCCCAACCGCAACTCACGCATCGCGCTGCTCCACTATCACGACGGCGAGAAGCGCTACATCTTGGCGCCCGCCGGGCTGGAGGTCGGCGACAAGCTGGCCAACGGCCCCCAGGCAGAAATACGTGTCGGCAATGCGATGCCGCTGCGGTACGTGCCGGTCGGCACCACCGTGCACAACGTGGAACTCAAGCCCGGCGGTGGCGGCCGCATGGCTCGCTCGGCTGGTTCGAGCGTGCAGCTCGTGGCCAAGGAGGGCGCTTACGCCACGTTGCGCCTGCCCTCGACCGAGATGCGCCGGGTGCCGATCGACTGCCGCGCAACCATCGGCTCAGTGGGCAATGCCGAGGCCGACCTCATCAAGATCGGCAAGGCCGGCCGGAACCGTTACAAGGGCGTTCGCCCCCAGACCCGCGGCGTGGCCATGAACCCTGTCGACCACCCCTTGGGCGGCGGCGAGGGCAAGTCCTCAGGCGGCCGCCACCCGGTGTCTCCGTGGGGCAAGCCCGAAGGCCGCACGCGCTCGAAGAACCGCAAGTCCAACGACCTCATCGTCCGCCGCCGCCGGACGCGCGGGTCCCGGAGGTAGAGCGATGCCGCGCAGTCTCAAGAAGGGCCCTTTCGTTGACGACCACCTGCTCTCCAAGGTGGACGCACTCAATGAGAGCGGCGAGCGCAAGGTCGTCAAGACATGGAGCCGGCGCTCCACGATCATCCCCGAGATGATCGGCCACACCATTGCCGTCCATGACGGGCGCAAGCACTTGCCCGTCTACGTCACCGAGTCGATGGTGGGCCACAAACTGGGCGAGTTCGCGCCGACGCGAACGTTCAAGTTCCACGCCGGCCAGGAACGAGGGGGCCGGCGACGATGAGCGGGCTCATCGATCTCGACGTCATCGCCGGCGCGAAGGCGACGCACAAGTACGCCCGCCTGTCTGCCTCGAAGGCCCGGGTGGTGCTCAACCTCGTCCGTGACGAGGACCTGGCCCTCGCCAGGGACCGCCTTCGCTTTTGCGAGCGCGGCGCCGCCGAGGTGGTGGCCAAGGTGCTCGAGAGCGCGGTGGCCAATGCCACCAACAACGAGCAGCTCGACGCGGACGAGCTGTACGTAGCTGAATGCTGGGCCGACGAGGGTCCGGTGCTCAAGCGCTGGCGCCCGCGGGCACGCGGTCGTGCGACCCGCATCTTCAAGCAGACCTGTCACATCACCGTGATCGTGGCGCAGCTCAGCCCCGAGGAACTCGAGATGCGCGAGGCCCGCATGGCCGCCTCGGGTTCGCAAACCGCCGCTGCTGCCCGTGCAGCTCGCGTGGCCGCCAGCCGCGCCGACACCGACAGCGACGCCGAAGGCGACGCCGAGACAGATGTCGACGAAGCAGCGGCGCACGATGCGGTCGACGAGACAGACGAAGCCATTGCCGAGGAGGCGGTCGACACTGAGGTCACCGCAGTTGCCGCCGCCGAAGTCGAAGTTGCCGCCGAAGCCGACGCAGCCAGCGGAGCCGAAGAGCCCGAAGCTGCCGAGCCCGACGCTGCCGACCCCGAGGAACGGACCTGATCATGGGTCAGAAGGTCAACCCGTACGGTTTCCGCTTGGGAATCACCACCGACTGGAAGTCTCGTTGGTACGCCGACAAGGAATACCAGGACTACCTCATCGAGGATTGGAAGATCCGCGACTTCCTGCAGACTGAACTGCCGCATGCCGCGATCAGCCGCATCGAGGTGGAGCGAACCCGAGACCGTCTGCGGGTCGACGTTCACACGGCTCGGCCGGGCATCGTGATCGGTCGGCGGGGGAGCGAGGCCGACCGTTTGCGCACGAGGCTCGGGAAGATCTCCGGGAATCCCAAGGTCCAGCTGAACATCCAGGAGATCAAGCAACCCGAGCTCGAGGCTGCCCTCATCGCCCAGGGCGTGGCCGATCAGCTCGCCGGCCGGGTTGCCTTCCGGCGGGCCATGAAGCGGGCAGTCCAGAACGCCCAGAAGGCAGGTGCGCTCGGGATCCGGGTGCAGTGCTCAGGCCGTCTCGGCGGTTCGGAGATGGCCCGCACCGAGTGGTACCGCGAAGGCCGCGTGCCGCTGCACACGCTGCGTGCCGACATCGACTATGGCTTCCGTGAGGCCCGCACGACAGCGGGCCGCATCGGCGTGAAGGTGTGGCTCTACAAGGGCGACATCCTCCCCTACAAAGTCTCTGCCGACGATCGCATTCACCGCGAGGCGGCGATGGCCACGGGCCAGACGTCTGGCGACGGCGCACCCGCCGGAGGCGTCGTTTCCTCGGCCGGCCGCAAGGGCGATGGCGAGGAAACGCCCGAAGAGCCCGTCCCGCTGCTGCGGGAGGCCGATCCGGAATTCGAGCGCCTGCTCGAAGAGGAAGAGCAGATCGAGCGGGCAACCCGCGACCAGTCCCAGACTCCCAACTTCAGGCCGGGAGACGACTGATGCTGATGCCCCGCAAGGTGAAGTACCGCAAGGCGCATCGCGGCCGCATGAAAGGCCGCACCAAGGGTGGCACCGTCGTGCACTTCGGCGACTACGGCATCCAGGCGCTGGAGCCGGGGTGGATCACCGCCCGCCAGATTGAGGCTGCCCGCATCGCCATGACCCGCCATGTCAAGCGCGGCGGGAAGGTCTGGATCAACATCTTCCCCGACAAGCCCGTCACTGCCAAGCCCGCGGAGACCCGCATGGGATCAGGCAAGGGCAATCCGGAGAAGTGGGTGGCCGTGGTGAAGCCCGGCCGGGTGATGTTCGAACTAGGCGGCGTCAACGCCGAGCTGGCTCGTGGCGCTATGGAGCGCGCCATCCAGAAGCTGCCCATCCGGGCGCGGGTGATCTCCCGAGAGGAGGCCATCTGATGGCGAAGGCCGTGACGCTTCGAACCCTGTCGGACGATCAGTTGTTCGACGAGCTCGACAGTGCCCGCAAAGAACTGTTCAATCTGCGCTTTGCGTTCGCCACCGGGCAGCTCGACAACTCCGCGCAGGTGGCTGCGACCAAGCGGGATATCGCCCGCATTCATACCGTGCTGCGCGAGCGCGAGATTGCCGCCGCCGACCTGCAAGCCGACGCCTCGCAGGGCTCGGCCGCTGTACCGGCTGGCGCCTCGCAGGGCTCGGCCGCTGTGCCGGCTGGCGCCTCGCAAGGCTCGGCCGCTGTGCCGGCTGGCGCCTCGCAAGGCTCGGCCGCGGACAGCGCAGCTTCGACAGGAGATCAGTCATGAGCACAGAGACTGCCGAGGCCGTCGAGCGCAACCGGCGCAAGGTACGTGAGGGGATCGTTACCTCCACCAAGATGGACCGCACAGCGGTCGTCTCGGTGACCGAGCGCGTGCGCCACCCCCGCTACTTCAAGACCGTTCAGCGCACCAAGAAGCTGTATGTCCATGACCCCGCGGGAGACACCCGCCCGGGCGACCGGGTGCGCGTCATGGAGACCCGACCGATCTCGAAGACCAAGCGCTGGCGCTTGGTGGAGATCATCGAACGGGCGCGGTGACACCATGATCCAGCAGGAATCCAGGCTCAAGGTCGCCGACAATTCCGGTGCACGCGAGGTGCTGTGCATCCGCGTGCTCGGTGGCACGGGTCGGCGCTACGCCTCGATCGGCGACGTGTTCATCGCCACCGTCAAGGACGCCATCCCCGGCGCAGCCGTACGCAAGGGCGACGTGGTGCGCTGCGTCGTGGTGCGCACACGCAAGGAGCGCCGGCGCCCTGACGGCAGCTACATCCGATTCGACGAGAACGCTGCGGTGCTCGTCGACGACAATCGCCAGCCGCGCGGCACCCGCATTTTCGGTCCCGTCGGCCGCGAGCTCCGCGACAAGCGCTTCATGCGCATCGTGTCGCTCGCACCGGAAGTTCTGTGACGGGGGTGACGTGATGGCACGCCAGAAGAATCAACTCCCACGGCTGCGAGTCCGCAAGGGCGACACCGTGCGCGTCGTGTCCGGCCCCGACAAGGGCAAAGAAGGCGAGGTGGTGTCGGTGGATCTGTCCCGACGCCGACTCACCGTCGAAGGCGTCAACGTGGGGCACAAGCACCAGCGACCCTCCCAGCAGAACCAGGAGGGCCAGATCATCGATTACCTCCTGCCGGTCGACGTGTCGAACGTGGCGGTGGTGTGCCCGCGTACCGGCCAGCCGGGCCGGGTCGGCTTTCGATTCGAAGGCGGTCGCAAGGTGCGCTACCACCGGGTTTCCGGGGAGGAGCTGCCATGAGCGTCACCGAGACCCAACCGGTGGACACCAGCCAAGCGCGGCCCGAGCCGCGTATGAAGGTGCTGTACCGCGACACCATCAGGGCTCAGCTGAAGGACGAACTCGGACTTGCCAACGTCATGCAGGTACCTGCGCTGACGAAGATCAGCGTGAACATGGGCGTGGGCGCGGCGCTGACGAATCGAGCTCTGCTCGAGGGCGCCATCGAGGATCTCAGCCGCATCTGCGGTCAGCGCCCGGCAGTGACGCGAGCGAAGCAGTCCATCGCGGGGTTCAAGCTGCGCGAGGGCAACGCGATCGGAGCCCGAGTCACGATGCGCCGCGACCGGATGTGGGAGTTTTACGACCGTCTCGTGTCGTTGGCCATTCCCCGTATCCGCGACTTCCGCGGCCTGTCGCCACGCAGCTTCGACGGGCACGGCAACTACACGTTCGGCATCACCGAACAGCTCGTCTTCCCAGAGATCGATTACGACAGCGTCAACCAGGTACGCGGCATGGACGTCACGCTCGTGACGTCAGCCGCCGACGACGAGGGCGGACGTGCCCTGCTGGTTGCGCTCGGCTTCCCATTCCGCCAAACCCCAACGGCATAGCGCCCGACTACTTCACAAGGTGAGTACTGATGGCCAAGAAGGCACTCGTCAACAAACAGCAGCGCACTCCCAAGTTCAAGGTGCGCGCCTACACCCGCTGCCGCGTGTGCGGTCGACCGCGGTCGGTGTACCGCAAGTTCGGGCTGTGTCGAGTGTGCCTCCGCAAGATGGTCCATGCCGGCGAGGTGCCCGGCGTGACCAAGGCCAGTTGGTGAGGGAGGTGCCCCCATGTCGATGACCGACCCCATAGCGGACATGCTCACTCGCATCCGCAACGCAAACATGGTGTTCAAGGACGAGGTGGCCATGCCGTCCTCGAAGCAAAAGGAGCGCCTTGCGGCGATCCTCAAGCGTGAGGGCTATGTGAGCGACTACCGGGTGAACGATGCCACCGGTCCCGACCGGACGCTCACCATCGATCTGAAGTACACCGGAGACCGGGATCGCACCATCTCGGGGATGCAGCGCATCTCCAAGCCAGGTCTGCGGGTGTACACCAAGTCCGACAAAGTTCCCCGCGTACTCGGCGGCCTCGGCATTGCCGTGCTGTCGACGAGCCGGGGATTGATGACCGATCGCGAGGCCCGCCGCAACCGCATGGGCGGCGAGATCCTCTGTTACGTCTGGTAGGAGGCGACGATGTCACGCGTGGGCAAGACGCCCATCTCGATTCCCGACGGGGTGAGGATCACAGCGGAACCGGCCGCGGACGTCGCCGGCTCTGTGTCCGGCGACGTGGTGACCGTCAGCGGTCCCGGTGGCGAGCTCACGCGGGCGCTGGCTGCGGGCATTCGGGTCCGCCTCGGCGACGGGGAGGCCGTCGTGGAGCGAGCCGACGACAGTCGCTCGCAGCGTTCGCTGCACGGGCTGAGCCGGGCACTGGTCTCCAACATGGTCCAGGGCGTGTCGCAGGGCTTCTCCAAGGAACTGCAGATCGTCGGCGTGGGATACCGCGCGGCGGCGAGAGGGCCGTCGGCGCTGGAGCTGTCGTTGGGGTTCAGCCATACCGTGCCTGTCTCGGCACCCGATGGCATCAGCTTCGAAGTGCCGAACCAGACCTCGATCATCGTGAAGGGCATCGACAAGCAGCTCGTCGGGCAGGTCGCGGCCAACATCCGTGCGCTGCGCAAGCCCGAGCCCTACAAGGGCAAGGGCATTCGCTACCTCGACGAGCGCGTGCTGCGCAAAGCAGGGAAGGCCGCAAAGTGAGTGCTTCCACGAAGGCAACCCGGCGCGACCGCCGCCGTCGCCGCGTCCGCAAGAAGGTGACGGGCACCGCAGAGCGCCCGCGCCTCGCTGTCTTCCGGTCGAACCGTCACATCAGCGCACAGCTCATCGACGACGAAACAGGCCGCACGCTTGCTGCTGCGTCATCGCGCGAGCCTGCGGTGACGGGCGGCGGCAACATCGCGGCCGCCGGCGAGATCGGTCGGCTCATTGCCGAGCGCGCCCGTGCGGCGGGCACGACCACGGTCACCTTCGACCGCGGTGGCAACCGATACCACGGCCGCGTCGCGGCCCTTGCAGATGCTGCCCGCGAGGGCGGCCTGGAGTTCTGAGGGAGGACTCGTGACAGATACACCAACCTCAGATCCCCGTCCCGAGCGGGAGCGCGGCAGCAACGAGAGAGGGCGCGGCGGCAACGAGCGCGGCGGCGGCCGTCGCCCGCGTGATCGCCAGTTTGACAACCCCCGTAACAGCGGCGACGACGGCCTGCGCGAGTCGCGGGTGATTGACATCAACCGCGTGGCCAAGGTGGTCAAGGGCGGGCGCCGATTCTCGTTCTCCGCGCTCGTGGTGATCGGCGACGGCGCCGGGCGGGTCGGCCTGGGCTACGGCAAGGCCAAGGAAGTGCCTCTGGCAATTCAGAAGGGCACCGAGGAAGCCCGCAAGAGCCTCTTCGACGTGCCGCTGGCCGGCTCCACCATCATCCATCCCGTGCTGGGAGTCATGGGCGCCGGCAAGGTGCTGCTGCAACCGGCGGCGCCCGGCACCGGGGTCATCGCCGGCGGCGCGGCCAGGGCGATCCTCGAGGAGGCCGGCATCAGCGATGTGCTGGCCAAGTCGCTCGGCTCGTCCAATCACATCAACGTCGCTCGCGCCACCATCGCGGGTCTCGCGGCCCTGAAGCGTCCCGACGAAGTGGCCAAGCTGCGCGGGTTGTCGGCTGAGGAGTGCATCCCCGCGGGCCTGCTGGAGGCGTACCGGGAAACAGAGCGCACTCGCAAGCTGAGCGAGACCCGAGCGGGGGCTGCGTCATGAATGCCTCCAGCACCCCCCAGATCGTGGTGACCCAGGTGCGGTCAGCCATCGGGGCCAAGCCCAAGGCACGCGGCGCACTGCGCGCGCTGGGGCTCGGCAAGATCGGCCGCAGTCATACGCTGCCGGATCGACCTGAGATCCGCGGCATGCTGCGCAAGGTGAGTCATCTGATCACGGTCGAACATGTCACTCCCCAGGAGGTCGGCGATGCTGAGACTGCATGACCTGGCCCCGCCGCCAGGTTCGAAGCGCAAGCGCAAGCGCGTAGCGCGCGGCACCAGCGGCAAGGGCGGCAAGACTGCAGGCCGCGGCACCAAGGGAACGCGCGCTCGTGGCACCGTTCCCGTTTGGTACGAGGGCGGTCAGCTGCCGCTGCAAGTGCGCGTTCCCAAGCGCAAGGGCTTCAAGAACCCGTTCCGTGTCGAGTACCAGCCGATCAATCTCGACGCCCTCGAAGCTTGCGGCCTCGACGAGATCACACCCGACGAGCTGCGGGCTCGCGGCTTGGTCTCCAAGGGCTCCATGGTCAAGATCCTCGGGCGCGGCGAGATCAACCGGCCGGTCACGGTGAAAGCCCACGCGGTGTCGGGTTCGGCGCGATCCGCCATCGAGAGCGCCGGTGGCAGCATCGAGATCCTGTCGCCCACCTTCGGCGGCCCGCGGCCACCCGCCCAGGGCAACCAGCACACCAATCGCTAGGGGCTCGTCGTGCTTGGCCACATGCGCAACATCTTCCTGATCGCAGACCTGCGCCGGAAGATCTTGTTCACGCTGTTCATCATTGCGGCGTACCGGCTGGGCTCCCAGGTGCCGGTGCCGGGCATCGATTTCGACGCCGTGGTGTCGCTGCGCGAGCAGGCCAGCTCGAGCGGCGGCGTGCTAGCGCTGCTGAACCTGTTCTCCGGTGGAGCGCTCACCCGGTTCGCGATCTTCGCGCTGGGGATCATGCCGTACATCACGGCCTCGATCATCATCCAGATCCTCACCGTGGCGATCCCGCGATTCGAGCAGCTCCAGCAGGAGGGTGCGACGGGGCAGCGGAAGCTGACCCAGTACACCCGCTACCTCACGCTGGGCATTGCGTTCGTGCAGGCCACGGGCATCACGTTCATCTTCGGCCGGGGTCAGGGCACTGCACTGGGCAACACCGCTGGTGTCATCGTCATCCCCGACTTCACCTTCAACCGGGTGGCGCTGGTGATCCTGTCGCTGACCGCAGGCACGGCGCTGCTCATGTGGATGGGCGAGCTGATCAGCCAGCGCGGCGTCGGCAACGGCATGTCGCTGCTGATCTTTGCCTCGGTCGTGTCCACGATCCCCTTCGACGGAGCCCGCCTGCTGGCGGTGCAGGGCACGGTGTACCTCGCGGCCGCGATCATCGTGGCGACCGGAATGATGGTGGCGATCATCTTCATCGAGCAGGGCCAGCGACGCATCCCGGTGCAGTTCTCCCGCCGGCAGGTAGGGCGCCGGCTCTACGGCGGGCAGAACACCTACATCCCGCTGAAGGTCAACCAGTCGGGCGTGATCCCGGTCATCTTCGCCAGCTCGATCCTGTTCCTGCCGGTGCTGCTGTCAAACGTCGCGAACTGGGGCTGGCTGCAGACCGCGGTCGATGACTACCTCACCCAGCCTGACAACATCGCCTACATCCTGTTCTTCGGCGGGTTGATTGTCGGTTTCGCATACTTCTACACAGCCATCTCGTTCGATCCAGTGCGCCAAGCCGACAACATCCGCAAGCAGGGCGGCTTCATTCCCGGCATCCGGCCGGGTCCCCAGACCGAGCGGTACTTGGCCAGAGTGCTGAACCGCATCACGCTGCCCGGCGCAATGTTCATCGCAGCCGTGGCGCTGCTGCCCAGCGTGCTGCTGTCGCTGACGAGCGATCTTGATGCGCTCGGCAGCGGTGGTGCCGGCGCCGCAATCGGCTTCGGCGGCGTGTCGATCCTGATCGCCTCGGGCGTGGCGCTGGAGACCATGAAGCAGGTCGACAGCCAGCTGCTGATGCGCAACTACGAAGGATTCCTCGCCTGATGACAACGCGGCGACTGGTCATTCTGGGCAAGCAGGGAGCCGGCAAGGGCACCCAGTGCGAGCTCCTCGTCGAGCGCTACGGCGTGGCGCACATCTCGACGGGCGACGTGCTTCGAGCTGCGGTGGCCGCCGGTACCGAGCTTGGGCGCCAGGTGAAAGAAGTGATGGACGCGGGCGAGCTGGTCAGCGACGAGTTGATCCTGGGCATCGTGGCCCAGCGGCTCACCGAGCCCGACACCGAGCCGGGCTTCTTGTGCGACGGGTTTCCGCGCACCGAGGCCCAAGCTGAGGGCCTGTTTGGGTTCCTCGCACCGCACACGGTTGAGCGAGCCATCGATCTCGATGTGCCTGACGAGGTCGTGACCCGCAGGATGCTGGAACGGGGCCGGGCCGATGACACGCCTGAAGCCATTGCCCGCCGGCTGGAGTTGTACGAAGCCGAGACGGCGCCGCTTCGCAAGCTGTTCGCCGACCGGGGCGTGCTGGTCACCGTGAACGGCCTCGGCACACCCGAACAGGTCCATGGCCGCATCGTGGCTGCCATAGAGGCGGCACCGTGAGCATCGTGGCCGCCATTGAGGCGGCACCGTGAGCATCGTGGCCGCCATTGAGGCGGCACCGTGAGCATCGTCGCCGCCGTCGAGACCCCTATACTTGCTCGCTCGCCTAAAGCGCAGGTCACCCGATGAAAGTCCGTCCGAGCGTCAAGAAGATCTGCGACAAGTGCCGCGTCATCCGCCGTCATGGGCGGATTCGGGTGATCTGCCCGAACCCGCGGCACAAGCAGCGGCAAGGCTAAGACAGGAGTCCCGAATCGATGGCCCGAATCGCTGGCGTCGACATACCGCGTGAGAAGCGTGTGGAGATCGCGCTCACCTACATCTATGGCATCGGCCGCTCGGCCAGCCAGCAGATCTGCGAAGACCTGAACATCGCCGAGCGAACCCGCGTGCGCGACCTGACCGACGCTGAGGTGGCTCGGATCCGCAACCACATCGATGCGAGTTTGACCGTCGAGGGCGACCTGCGGCGTGACATCGCCCAAGACGTCAAGCGGAAGATCGAGATTGGCTGCTACCAGGGAGTCCGCCACCGCCGCGGACTTCCGGTGCGAGGCCAGCGAACACATACGAACGCACGCACTCGCAAGGGTCCGCGCAAGACAGTGGCGGGCAAGAAGAAGGTTCGCAAGTGAATAGGTGCGCGGCGCGAGCCCGTCGGCAACGAGAGAGTGGACACATGAGGAGCGGGCGAAAGTGAATCAGCAGCAGCCCCGGCGCGGGCGGCGCAAGGAGCGCAAGAACGTCGGCGACGGCATCGCGCACATCAAGAGCTCGTTCAACAACACGATCATCACCTTCACAGACTTGGGCGGCAACGTGGTGTCGTGGGCGTCGGCCGGCAACGCCGGCTTCAAGGGCTCCCGCAAGTCAACGCCGTTCGCTGCACAGCAGGCCGCTGAGCAAGCTGCTGAGCGCGCCATGGAACACGGCGTGCGCCGGGTGCACGTTCAGGTGAAGGGTCCCGGCTCCGGCCGCGAGACTGCGATCCGCTCCATCCAGAACTCTGGCATCGAGATCAAGGGCATCCGCGACATGACGCCGGTGCCCCACAACGGCTGCCGTCCGCCCAAGCGCCGGAGGGTCTGAGATGTCTCGCTACACGGGTCCCAAGGCGCGCGTCTCTCGGCGGCTCAACACCAACATCTGGGGCACCGAGGGCGAGACGAAGGCGCTCGACCGGCGTCCGTATCCGCCTGGTGAGCACGGGCGGGGAAGACGCCGCAGCCAGAACTCCGAGTTCTTGATGCAGCTGCAGGAGAAGCAGAAGTGCCGCTTCACCTACGGGATGACGGAGCGGCAATTCCGCAATATCTACGAAGAGGCCGCCCGCCAGCGCGGGGTCACCGGTGAGAACCTGCTGCGGCTGCTCGAGCTGCGGCTCGACAACATCGTGTACCGGGCCGGCTGGGCGGCGACCCGCCCGCAGGCTCGCCAATTCGTGAACCACGGTCACATCGACGTCAACGGTCGGCGGGTGAACATTCCCAGCTACCGGGCGCGCGCTGATGACGTAGTCGAGTTGCGGACGAAAGCCCGCGACATCGTCACGATCCGCTGGAACCTCGACGTGCTTGACCGCACCCCACCGGCGTGGCTGGAAGCGAGCGACGGTAGCCAACGTGTCACCGTGCGCGAGCTGCCGATCCGATCCCAGATCGAGATCCCGGTGCGCGAGCAACTCATCGTCGAGCTCTACAGCAAATAACCCTGCAACATCCGCCGCCCACGAAGAGGTGAACGTGTCCGTTTCCGACACCTTGGTCATGCACCGACCGACGATCGACATCCTTGGCGAGCCCGAGGGCAATCGCCAGCGCTTCGCGATTGGCCCGCTGGAGCCCGGGTTCGGGCACACACTGGGCAACTCGCTGCGCCGCACACTGTTGTCGTCGATTCCCGGTGCCGCAGTCACTCAGGTCCGGTTCGATGATGCACTGCATGAGTTCACGACGATCGAGGGCGTCGTCGAGGACGTCACCGACATCATCCTGAATCTCAAGGATGTGGTGCTTCGCAGCCACAGCGACGAGGCCGTTGCGGTGCGTCTCGATGAGCGAGGCGTGGGCCCGGTACTGGCGGGCCACGTCGATTGGGGCATCGATGTCGACTGCCTGACGCCAGACCTGCACATCGCGACGCTCGGTGAGGGCGCCCGATTGGCGATGGACCTCACCGTCGAGCGCGGTTGGGGCTACACCGCGCCAGAGAGCGAGCGGTCCAGCAGCACCATCGGCGTGATCCTCATGGACGCTCTGTTTAGCCCGGTGCGCCGTGTGGCGGTGGAGGTCGAACCGGTTCGTGTCGAGCAGTCCACCGACTTCGACCGGCTGGTGCTCGACATCGAGACCGATGGCGCGATGACTCCACGCGAGGCGCTCGCGTCGGCAGGCGACACCCTGTGCCGACTCATGCTCATGATCGCCGAGCTGTCATCGGAGCCTCTGGGTCTCGACATCGCTGAGGTGGCGGTCGGTGGAGGTCAGGCCAGCGATCTGGAACGCCCGATCGAAGACTTGGGTCTGTCCGAGCGTGCTCGCAACTGCCTCAAGCGTGCGCAGTTCAACACCATCGGCGAGCTGCTCGATCAATCGGTCGAAGAACTGATGACCGTCCCGAACTTCGGCCAGAAATCGCTGGACGAGGTCATCGAGAAGCTCGACGAGCGAGGTCTGGCATTGCGCGGCATGAGCCCCTCGGCCGACGCCGAAGCCGAGGCCGAGGCCGAGGCCGAGCCGGCCACCCCAGCGGCGGTCAGCTGACCATGCCCACGCCCACGAAGGGTCGACGCCTTGGCGGAAGCGCCAGCCACCAACGCTCCATGCTGGCCAACTTGGCGGCGTCGCTGTTCGCGGCTGAGGCCATCGAGACCACCGAAGCCAAGGCCAAGGCACTGCGGCCCTACGCCGAGAAGCTCATCACCAAGGCCCGCAAGGGAGGCTTGGCACGGCACCGCCAGATTGTCGCCAGCCTCAACGGCGACCAGGAAATGGCCCAGAAGCTCATCGACGAGATCGGCCCGCGCTACGAGGGACGTCCGGGCGGCTACACGCGCATCTTGAAGCTCGGCCCGCGCCGGGGTGACAACGCGCCGATGGCGCTCATCGAGTTGGTCTAGACCTCCACGGACGTGGTCCAAGTTCGCTGATGGACACTGCACCGCTGAGCGCCGACGTGCTCGAGGAATTGCGTCAGTTCGACACCCCGACGGTCTGCAATGCACTCGAGATCGTCGCGCCACGGCGCCGTGCGTACGGCTACACCACCTCGCCGCTGGTCTGTCCTGATCCGGACACCGTCATGGTCGGCTACGCCCGCACCGCCACGATCCGGGCGAACGCTCCCTCGGGTCGATCCGGCGCCGACGACCTCGCAGTGCGCGTGGGCTACTACCGGCACATGGCCGCTGGCCCACAGCCCACCATCACGGTGATCCAAGACATCGATGCCTCCCCGGGCTATGGCGCCTGGTGGGGCGAGGTGAACAGCAGCATTCACGCCGGGCTGGGCTCGCTCGGGGTCATCACCAACGGCTCCATACGAGACTTGGGAGAGTGGGCGCCGGGCTTCGGCGCTCTTGCGGGCTCGATCGGCCCGTCCCACGCGTGGGTTCATGTCGTCGAATATGACGTGGCGGTGACCGTCCATGGCATGACGGTCCGCCCCGGCGACCTCATTCATGCGGACCGCCACGGCGCGGTTGTCGTGCCTGCCGACGTGGCTGCGGATGTTCCTGCCGCGGCTGCCAAGATCGCCGCCGCTGAGCGCGTCCTGATTGACGCCGCCCGCAGCGAGGGATTCTCGATCAACCGATTGACCGCCCTGCTCGACCCCAAGGGCGACCACTAGTTCTTCGTTATCGCACCAGTGCTGCGTCGCGTCGCAGCGAGCTGCGCGCTTCGGCGTAACGCTCGGCAAGGCGCTGTCCCACGCGGCCGATCCGGTCGATCATGGTCATGAGTCGATCGCGGGCAGCCTCGGCAATGCTCGACAGCTCTGTCAGTGCCGGCAGGTTCCAGTCGCGCAGCACGACGGGCTGCAGGATCTGGTCGTGGTGGATTGCCAGGTCGTAGATCCCCGCCTCGGCGATGATGCGCGAGTGGGCGTCGAAGTCGGTGATGCCCAACCCGGGCATCGCGAAGTCCTTGACCTGGTTGGCGATGGCGACCACCGCGCTGGAGGGGTCAATTTCTACCGCAGCGCTCATGACGTCGCGGTAGAAGAGGAAATGCAGGTTCTCATCGAAGGCGACCCGCCGCATGATGGCCTTGCCGGCAGGATCGTCGATGTGGCGACCGGTGTTGAAGTGAGCGATGCGCGTGGCCAACTCCTGCAGCGTTACGTAGGCGAGGCCTTCCAGCAAGCTCGGGGGCTGGGGTACCTGCCCGCACTGCACCTGGGCCATGCGCGCGCGTTCCAACGCGACCGGATCGAGCGCGCGGGTGACGGAGAGGTAGTCGTAGATGACCCGGCCGTGCCGCCCCTCCTCCGCCGTCCAGCGGCGGACCCACTCGCCCCACGCTCCCTCGCGGCCGAAGAGCCGCTCGCTGTCACGGAAGTAGTACGGCAGGTTCTCTTCGGTGAGCACGTTGACGAACAGGGCGCTGCGAGCTTCGGGAGTGAGATTCGCCTCTTCGGGCGACCATTCGTAGTCGGGCGCGAAGTCTTCCCCCCGGCTCCATGGCACGAGCGCGTGGGGATGCCATTCCTTCGTCTGCCGAAAATGCCGGTCGAGTAGCTGTCCTACGGTCGGCTCAAGTTCGGCGAGCGTCCGGGCATCGGCCGCTACCGGCATCGGGAATCGCCAATCACCATTCGGGACAAAGCCTAACGACCTGTATGCACGCCCAGTGCCCGCTCCAGATTCTTCAGGTATGCGGTGAACGCATTGCGTCCCGCGGCGGTGGCTTCGATCCAGGTGCGCGGCTTGGACCCGTGGAACTCCTTGGTGATCGCCACGTAGTCGGCGTCTTCCAGTTTCCGCAGGTGCGTCGTCAGATTGCCGGGGGTCAGCTCCAGGTGCTTTTGGACGAATCCGTACGCGAGCCGGTCCCGATCCTTCACCGAGACCAGCAACGACATCACCTGCAGCCTCGTCGGCTGATGGATGATCTCATCGAGGTCGATGACGCCGCTGGCGGGCGTCGGGGGGGGATCTACCATTCGCCGTTCCTGCGCACCCATGCGAACACGCCCGCCAGCAACAGCAGTGACGCGATTCCCGAGACGGCCGGAGCGACGTCGTCGAAGACGTAGTGCGGGATGTAGAACGCGGCGGCCATGCCGAGACCGAACACGGCGATCACTGTCCGATTCAGGATGCCGAAGAGCACGTAGCCCAGCGCCATAACGCCGAGCAGGACGAACGGGATCTTCTCTGCCCCGGCCTCGTTCCACAGGCCGGCGGCGCCGGGGAGCAGACCCGCCGCGGTGATGACCGCCATCCAGTATCCGAATACCCGGATCCCCGCGTGCTGCATCGCGAGCCCAGGCGAGAGCGCACGACCGGCGCGATAGCCAATGGTCATGCTTGCGATCACGCCGGGGAGTGTGATGATCACCCAAAGCGGACCCGGGTACCACGGGTACCTCTCGGCGAAGTCGGGTGCGAACGTCGCCACGGCGTACTGGGCGAGGTAGGCGATCGTGATGATCCCTCCCCACATCAGCAGGATTGCCGTGCTCCCCGCGGTGTACAAGGCGCTGCGGGCGCCGTGCATGGTGCTGAGCACCGTCTCCCAGCTTTTGTCCAGTCCTAGCGCTGCGGGATCGTCGTTGTCTGTCACTGCACTGCCTGACATTTCCGGAGCCTCCTGAGCTGTACCACAAAGTAGTTTGTAGCACAAACTATCCGCGCCGTCAAATAGACGCAAGAGCGATCTCGTCACCGATGAAGCCCGCACCCGACCGGGGGAGTCAGGCGTGTGCGCGCAGGGCGGCTGCGTAGTTGGCCGAGGCGAATTCCCAGTTGGCCAGGTGCTCTATGAACGCATCGACGTAAGCAGCGCGGGCGTTCTGGTAGTCGAGGTAGTAGGCGTGCTCCCACACGTCGATCACCAGCAGTGGCACCTGCTGCGGTTCACTCGGGGCGGCGCTGGTGCCGGCGATCGGCGTGCTGGCGTCATCAGTCTGGACGATGCGAAGCGAGCCGGGCCCCGCACCGGCCGCGGCCGTGTCGAATACCAGCCAGCCCCAACCCGAGGCGAAATTGCCCACCGCCCCTGCTGCGAATTCGCTGCAGAACGCGTCGACGCTGCCGAAGCTCGCCACGAGTGCGGCTGCGAGGTCGCCGTCTGGTTCGCCACCGCCGTCCGGCGACATCGAGCGCCAATAGAAGTCGTGGTTCCACGCCTGCGCTGCGGCGTTGAACAGCTTGCTGCTGTGGCCGCCCGGCTCCAACGAGCGTACGAGCGATTCAAGCGAGACATCGGCGTTTGGGGTGCCGGCCGTCAGATCGTTCACTGCGGTGACGTACGCGGCGTGGTGCTTGCCATAGTGAAAGCTGATCGTGCGCTCGCTGATGTGCGGCGCCAACGCGTCAGCCGCGTAGGGAAGGTCTGGAAGGTGAATCGTCATGCGAGCGTCACGTGGTCTCCGGCCCGGGCGAGTATGCCACTGGCGACGACATCTTCCCCCCGCGATGCGGCGGGTTGTGCGCGGGCCGGCCTCACCGCTGCCGAGCATGCCCCTGACCGGACCTCGCACACGCGTACAGATATGGTGCGCGGCGTGCAATTGGTGGGAATTTACGACGCAGACGGCACATTGGCCGGCGAGCTGCGGTACGCGGTCGGCAAGCTGACCGGGCGCAGCAGCTGCGCTCTGTGCGACATCACCCACGGCTGGAACCCGATGGGCTCCCGCCAGTGGAAGCAGGCATGCGCGGCTTCGCCGGTCGAGCTTGAGCTTGTGCATCGCGACGAGGCGACTGCCGATCAACTGGCTGCCGCCACGTCGCTGCCGAGCATCATCGTGCGCGACGGCGACGAATGGACTGAAGTGCTCAGCACTGCCGAGATTGCGACGTATAAGGGCTCTGCAGAGTTGCTGCTGGAGCGCCTCGCCACAGTGTGAGGCATTCTCATCATTCGAAACCCATCGAGACTGCGTCTGGTGTTTAAACCGAGATCTTCTGCGAGTACCGTCCTGAGCCGCATGGCGGCAGCCAGTCCACGGCACTGCAGCCGCATTCACTCCCCAGCATCCGCCCTAGCGCATCCATACGTCCGAAAGGCGATCCAGTCGATGAAACCAGGCTCCTGGCGCAATCTCCTCCCAGCCCTGCTCGTTGCCGCGCTGCTGGCGGCCGCCTGCGCACCCGACTCACCCGACGCAACGCCGCCCACCGACGCAGCCGATGAGTCCGAAGAAGTCCACGAAGAGGCCCCCGAGACTCCCGCTGAAGCGGACGAAGCCCCCGAAGCCGACGAGCCGGAGCCCGACGAGCCAGAGGCGTCAGACGACGAAGACCCCGCAGAGACCGTCGCAGAGCCCGAGCCGATCGGTGATCCCGTCGATCTGGGCGCGTTCAACGACTACGAACCCGGAGATCCCGATGCGACGCCGCTGCCGGTCGACTCAGATGTGCTGATCGGCGAGCTCGGAAACGGTCTCACCTACTACCTGCGCTCGAATGATTCGCCGGGCGAGGCCGTGGTCATGCACCTGGTCGTGAACGCCGGCGCGGTGCTGGATCCCGACGGGGAGGAAGGCACTGCCCACTTCCTCGAGCACATGCTGTTCAACGGCACCGAACTCTTCTCGAAGAACGAGCTGGATCAGGTGCTGCGCGACATCGGCACCGATTTCGGCCCCGACCTCAACGCATACACCAGCCCGGACGAGACCGTCTACATCTTGGACTTCCAGCTCGACGATCCCGAGGCGCTGGATCTGGCTTTCACCGTGCTGTCCGAATGGGCGTCGGCGGCCACGATCCTTCCCGAAGATGTAGAGGAAGAGCGCGGCATCATCCTCGACGAGTACCGGCTGCGAGACGAATCGGCCTCGGGCCGGATCTCCAACTTCCTCCAGGTGATCTACCACCAGGGAACCGTCTACGAGGGGATGCTGATCGGCGGCAGCGAGGAGTCGAACTCGACGGTCACCGCCGAAAACCTGCGGGACTTCTACGACACCTGGTACCGGCCCGACAACATGGCCGTCGTCGTGGTGGGCGACCTACCGGTGACTCAGATGGAAGAGCTGGTGGTCGAGTACTTCGCCGATTTCGCGCCCCGCACTCCTTCCGCACCCGACCAGCCGGATCGCAGTGCGTTCACGGCGCAGTTCGTCACCGAGCCGGTCACCGACGTCGTGACCCATCCTGATCACGGTCCCATCTACATCTCACTGGACTGGCAGCTGCCGGCATGGCCTGCGGGCACCACTGGCGGCGAACGGCTCCGGCAGATGGAGAACGTGATCGCCCGGATGCTCGACATCCGGCTGGACGCGGCCCACCGGGCTGGTCTGATGGCTCAAGCCTCCGAGCCTCACATCAGCTCGTTCCCGGCGGCCCGGGGGCTGCGTCTGTACGGCACGAACTACCAGGGCTCCGACTTGGTGCAGGCCACCACCGACTACCTGTCGGTCGTGGAGGGCGCCGCCCACTACGGCTTCACCGCCGGCGAGCTCGACCAGGCCGTCGAGGCGTTGCGGACCTCGCTGCAATTCCAGCTTGAGAGCGCTGAGACGCGCCAAGACGACGAGTACGCATCCGGCTACGTCCAGCATTTCCTGAGCGGTGCCGACATCTCGTCGACTGCCGATCGCGTGGCACGTCTGAGCGCGTTGCTGGAGACCTACTCGGTCGAGGAATTGACCGCGCACTTGCGCTGGGTGCTCGAGGTGGCGCCGCCGCTCGTCGTGTCCATCGGACCGGATCCATCCGCGGTGCCGACAGCCGAAGAGCTCCTCGCAGCGATCGAGGCGGTGGTTCCCCTCGCTCCGCCGGAATCCGAAGATGCGGTCGACACGCTGATGGAGCGTCCCGCACCTGTGGCTCCATCACGCGAGGCAGCAGTGGATCTGTTCGAGGATGCCTACGAGTGGGAGTTCACCAACGGCGCACGGGTCGTCTTCGTGCCATCTGACATTGCGGCCGGCCAGGTGAACGTCGTCGCAGAGAGCTTGGGCGGTTGGTCGACGCTGTCCGAGGGCGACTCCGCGCTGGCGCGCCATGCAGTCGGGGCTGTTGCTTCCAGCGGCCTCGCAGACGCTTCTGCGACACAGCTCGATGAGTATCTGGCCACTACGACGGCGCGGGTCAGCCCGTTCATCGCGGAGTTCTCAGAGGGCTTCTCCGGCGCCACCGGATCCGACGATCTCGAGGCCCTGTTCACGCTGATGCACCTGTTCATCACCGAGCCGCGCATCACCGAGGTTGCCGTCGGCGAGCAGACCCAGGCCATGGCGACCCGACTCGCCAACGCTGAGACCTTCCCACAGTGGATCTCGGAGCTGAAACTGCTCGATGCGCTGTTCGAAGGCAGCCCGTGGCACCAGTTCATCGCCACCCAAGCTCAGATCGACGCCACGACGCCGGACTTGCTGCTCGGTCTGTACGAGGCACGGCTGAGCGACGTGGACGACATGGTGGTCGCCGTCGTCGGCGACATTGACCGTGCCACGGTGGCCGACCTGGCGGCGCGCTACATCGGCAGCCTGCCGCCCGGCGAGACAGACACGTTCGTGAATCACCGTCCGGACTTCCCCTCCGGCGTTCAGCGCATCACGATCGCGGTCGATGCCGATGCCGGCGCGGCCGGCTTCGACGTCGTGTTCGGCGCAGCGGCGCCTCTCAACACGGCTTCCCTGGTGATCGCCGATGTTGCGGAGGCGATCATCAACGACCTGCTCACCGTGCGTGTGCGCGAGGAGCTCGGCGACGCATATGTCGTTGGCGTGTCGGTGTCGTCGAACCCGCCGGTCGGAACCTGGGAAGGTCGCATCTTCTCGACGGGCGCGTCAGGGGGTCTCGACACAGGTCACGCGGAGGTCATCGAGATCTTGACCGAGCTGATAGCCGACGGCCCCACCGAGCGCGATCTCGACCAGGCGATCGCCGTCGTCCGCGACAACTACGTGCTCGAGTCCAATTCGCTGCTCATCAACCCGTTGTTGAGCCGTCACCATGTCGACGATGCCGACGTGGCCACGCCTGAGCGCATGCGTGCTGCACTGAACGAGGTCACTGCTGGCGATGTGCAGCAATTCATCGCATTGCTGTTCAACCTCGACAACCGCATCGAGGTGTTCCGCAGCGCCGAATAGCCAAGAGGCTGAGCCGGCAGGCGAAGCCGTGGCCCGAGCGGCCCGTGAGCGACAGCGAACAAGAGCGGGAAACAACTGGTGCGACAGCCGAAAGGCTCGCCTACCTGCACTAGGGCACAGCGTCGGGATAACGGACGGCGACGAGCGTCAGCCCGTGGGGCGGTGCTATCGGCGCGCCGGCGTCGCGCCGGCGCGCTGCCAGCACCGCAGGAACATCGTCGGCGGCGCGATCGCCGAGTCCCACCGCCACGCACTGGCCCACGATGGCCCGCACCATCTGGTGACAGAAGGCATTGGCCTCGATCTCGAAGAGCAGTCGCCTGTCCTCGGCCGACCAGCGGGCCGCCGACACGGTCCGCACCAGCGAAGCGTCGGGACGATCTTTGGGACGCCGGCAGAACGAGGTGAAATCGTGCTCGCCGACGAAGTGCCTCGCTGCCGCATTCATCCGGTCAACGTCCAGCGGCACGCCAACATGCCACTCGAGGTCGCCGTAGCGGGGATCGGGATGGGCGGCGTTGCGGACTCGGTACTCGTAGGCACGGGACGTGGCCGAGTGGCGAGCATCGAAGCCGTCGTCGGCGAGTGACGCCGCGGTCACCGCGATCTCGGGTTGCAACATCCGGGTCAGCGACGCCGCCAACTTGCCCAGCCCGTCAACGCCGGCCCGTCGGTCGGCTCTGCGGGGTCTGCCGTCCGGCTGGCTGCCGCCGCCCTGGCCTGCGGTGACGCGCCCCAATCCGGCGGAGTCGAGCCGGAACGACACCACCTGACCCGTTGCGTGAACGCCCGCATCGGTGCGGCCGGCCACAGTGAGCACCGGTGCTTCGCCCAAGATGCGCTCCAGCGCAGCGCTCAGCTCGCCGGCAACCGTGCGTACGCCTGCATTTGCCGCGAAGCCGCGAAAACTCGTGCCGCGGTAGGACAGATCCAGCCGGACTGTTCGCTCCTCGTCCCCGCGGCGGGCCTCGTGCTCGCTCACCGCTGGCACGGTAACTTCGCTGGGAGCGGCACGGGCACAGGCAGACGCCGGCTCGGCCGCATCGGCCAGTTCATAGGGGGCGGGGCAGATGCTCGATACGAGGATTGCGGGCGGCACGATCATCGATGGCACCGGGGCGCCACGCGTCCAGGGAGACGTCGGGATCGCCGACGGGCGCATCGTGGCGGTGGGCGACGAGGCGGTGCGCGCGGCAGGTGCCGCCAAGCGAACCATTGATGCCTCCGGCATGGCGGTTGCGCCGGGCTTCGTCGACATCCACACGCACTTCGATGCGCAGGTCTTCTGGGATACCACGCTGTCGCCGTCGCCACTGCACGGAGTGACCACCGTCATCGGCGGCAACTGCGGATTCACGATCGCCCCGCTGGAGCCTGACCACGGCGACTACCTGATGCGGATGCTGGCCCGGGTGGAAGGCATGCCGCTCGCGTCGCTGCAGCAAGGCGTCCCCTGGGACTGGCGCAGCTTCGGCGAGTACCTCGATTCCATCGACGGCACGCTCATGCCGAACGCCGGATTCCTCGTAGGTCACAGCGCATTGCGACGTGTGGTGATGGGCGAGCGATCGGTGGGCCACGAAGCCACGCCCGACGAACTCGACGCCATGAAGCGCATGCTGGCCGACAGCATCGCCGCAGGCGGGCTGGGCTTCAGCTCGTCATGGGCCAAGACCCACAACGACGCAGACGGCGAGATGGTGCCGTCGCGTTACGCCTCGACCAACGAGCTCGTCGAGCTGTGCTCGGTGCTGCGCACCAGCCCGGCAGTGGCGCTTGAGTTCATCCCGAGCATCGAGCGATTCGACACTGACGTGTACCAACTGCTCGCTGACATGTCGGTGGCGGCGGACCGCCCGCTCAACTGGAACGTGATCTTCGCCAACGGCCGGCACCGCGAAGTCATTGCCCAGAAGCTCGAAGCCAGCGACTTCGCCGCTCGCCAGGGCGGGCGAGTCGTCGCGCTCACGGCCCCGATGCCCGCCGTCAGCCGCCTGTGCTTCGAGAGCGGTTTCCTGCTCGACACCCTGCACGGCTGGGCCGAGCCGATGGCGCTGCCGCCTGACGAGAAGATGCGACTGATGGCTGATCCGCAGCGCCGAGCCGAGCTGAACGATCTCGCGCAGCAGCCCAGTGCGTTCCGCGGCGTCGCCCGCTGGGAGCGTCTCACGGTCGGGGAGGTGACCAAGCCCGAGCTGACGCAGTTCGAAGGTCGCACGATCGGCGAGATCGCCGACACCCAAGGCATCACTCCGTGGGACGCGCTGTGCGACTTGGTCGTTGCGGACGATCTCAAGACCGGTCTCTACCCGCGAGCCGCCGGGGACGATGACGACAGCTGGGAGCTTCGCAAGGAGCTGTGGACTGACGACCGCTGCGTGATCGGAGCGTCGGACGCCGGTGCACACCTCGACTTCCTGGCGACCTTCAACTATTCGACGTACCTGCTGGCAGCAGCCCGCGATCGCGGCATGCTCGAGCTGGAAGACGCCGTTCACAAGCTGACCGACGTGCCCGCCCGGCTGTACGGCCTGGCAGGCCGGGGCAGGTTGGCCCCCGGCTGCCATGCCGATGTCGTCGTCTTCGATCCCGACGCCGTTGCGCCGCGCTCGATCGAGGTGCGCGAGGACCTGCCAGGCGGCGCTTGGCGGCTCTACGGCGAGGCCGACGGCATCGACACCGTGCTCATCAACGGCGACGTCGCGGTGAGCGGCGGCGAGTTCACCGATGCCCGCCCCGGCACCCTGCTGCGGGCCGGCCGCGACACGGTGCCTGTCACGGCAACCGGCTGACAGGCAAGCGCCAACGGCACCGGTGCCCCGCAGCGTCGTGACCGCCGCCCGGTAGCCTTGCCGGGTCCGATCCTTAGTGCCGATGTGCGGTGCAGGAACGGAGCCGACACCACCCCAAGCGGAGTTCCAGCGTGCGCACCTACGCCCCCAAAGCCTCGGAGATCGAACGAACGTGGTTCGTTGTCGATGCCGAGGGCATGGTGCTGGGTCGTATGGCAACTGAGGTCGCCAAGATCCTGCGCGGCAAGCACAAGCCGACCTTCGCCCCCTACATCGACTGCGGTGACCACGTCGTCGTCGTGAACGCCGACAAGGTGGTCCTCACCGGCAACAAGGCGACGCAGAAGCTCGTGCACCGCCATTCGGGTTACCCCGGCGGACTGCACTCCGAGAAGTACGGCGATCTGCTGGCTCGCCGTCCGGCCGATGCCGTGCGGCGGAGCATCCGCGGCATGCTGCCGCACAACCGCTTGGGCCGAGCGCAGCTTCGCAAGCTCAAGGTGTACGCCGGTCCAGACCATCCCCATGCCGCCCAGCAGCCTCAAGCGCTGCAGCTGCCCGCCGCAATGGCGAGCTAGGGCCGACGCTCTCCACGCCGCATTCGCAAGCCGACCAGAAGGATCCCGATTTCGTGCCCGTTCCGTTGACGCAGACCACTGGCCGCCGCAAGCGCGCCGTCGCCCGGGTGAGATTCCTGCCCGGCAGCGGCAACATCTTGGTGAATGGACGCCCGTTCGACGAGTACTTCACCTCGTCGGTGCACCGCATGGAGATCACCGAGCCGCTGCGTCTCACCGAGTCTGTCGAGGCCTATGACGTTTCCGCCACCGTGGACGGCGGCGGCGTGGCAGGACAGGCTGGCGCTCTGCGCTTGGGCATCGCCCGTTCGCTGCTGGTGCTCGATCCTGAAGTGCGGCCGACGCTGAAGTCCGCCGGCATGCTGCACCGCGACGATCGCAAGAAGGAATCCAAGAAGTACGGCCTCAAGAAGGCCCGCAAGGCGCCCCAGTACTCCAAGCGCTAAACGATCGCCCGATCCCGATGGCCGGTCCCAGCAATCCGGCGCTCAGGTCCAGACTCGGCAACGCAGCGTGATGGAACTCAGTTTCGGCACCGACGGCATTCGAGGGCGGGCCTTCGACGAACTTGACGAGGTGGTCGCGCACGCGCTGGGGCGCGCAGCGAACCGGGCTATGTCGGGCGGCGTCGAACGCGCGGGCAGCGCTCGCTGGGTCGTGGGCCGCGATACACGCGAATCGGGTCAGCCTCTCGCGGCGGCGCTGACGGCCGGCCTGCGCGCTGGCGGTGCCGACGTCGTTGACTTGGGCGTGGTGCCGACGCCGGTGGTTGCCTTCGCGGCCGAATTGCTGGAGCGTGCCGGAGCGATGGTCTCGGCATCTCACAACCCTTGGCACGACAACGGCGTCAAGCTGTTCGCTGCGGGCGGCACCAAGCTCAGCGATGCCGAGCAGTCTGCAGTGGTGCGGTGCCTGGACAATCTGGGGCTGACGCACGGGGATCGGCCGTCGGCGGCCGAGATCGCACGTCGACTGGAAGTCAATCCCTCGACCGCAAGCGCGGCGCCATCGGGCGCGACAGCTCACGTGCTGGATGCCTATGAGGCATCGCTGCGCGAGGCCATCGATAAACGCACGCTCGACGGTGTGCACTTGGTCGTGGACGGTGCGAACGGGGCGAGCGCATCGCTCGCACCCGCACTGCTGCGGCGGCTCGGAGCGCAGGTCACAGCGCTGTTCTGCGAGCCCGACGGCCGCAATATCAACGACGGTTGCGGGTCGGTCAGTCCTGGCGCGCTCCGGGCAGCAGTTCTCGACGTCGGCGCCGACATGGGCTTGGCCTTCGATGGGGACGGCGACCGATTGATCGGTGTGGACAGCGATGGGCAGATCATCGACGGCGACCGGCAGATGGCGTTGTTCGCCGTCGACCTCGCCGAACGTGGCCTGCTCGCCGGCAACACGCTGGTCGTGACCGTGATGTCCAACCTGGGACTGCGCCGGGCAATGGCCGAGGCGGGCATTGAGTTGGTCGAGACCGCAGTAGGGGATCGAGCGGTGCTCGAAGCGCTGGACGCGGGCGGTCACCGTCTCGGGGGTGAGCAGTCAGGTCATGTCGTCTTCCGCCATGAGGCCACCACCGGCGACGGGGTGCGAAGCGCGGTGCATCTGGTCGATCTGGTGGCACGCGGCGGCCGCTCAGTCGTGAGCGCGGCCATGCAGAGCGCTCCCCAGGTGCTGGTCAACGTGCCGACCGAGATTGGATCGCTCGATGCCGAGACTCACCGCGCGATCGACGAGGTCGTCGCGGCGGCGGGCTCCGACGCACGGGTGCTCGTGCGTCCCAGCGGCACCGAGCCGATGATCCGCGTCATGGTCGAGGCGACGACCGAGCGCGATGCGGCAGACCTCGCCGACCGCCTTGTCGAACTGGTCAGGTCGGTCGGCGCTGACTGAGGCTGACGCGGCTCGTGCCGCGCCAGGTCAGGTGTAGACGTTCAGGAATGCCTCGTTGAGCCGGCGGTCGACGTAGAACACGCCCTTGCCGAGCTGCTCGGCATCCCATGTCCGACGGGGATTGTCCGGGAAGTAGATGTACCCGCCCGAGAACACTTCGTTGCGGTTGCCCGACGGATCCCAGAAGTAGATCGTCTGGCCGCGGGTAATGCCGTGCCGGGTCGGGCCGATGTCGACGGGGATGTCGTACCGGCTCATCACGTCGCCTGCGTGCGCGACGTCGTTCCAGCTCTCCAAGTAGAACGACACATGATGGAAGATGCCCGGTTCGTCGTTGTGAACGAACGCCACGTCGTGCGCCTTGCTGGCACACGTCAGGAACGGCGCGATGTACGAGCCGTCGGGAGCGATCACCACCTCGGACAGCTCGAAGCCCAGCACCTCGGTGAACAAATCGACGGTTTCTGCGATGTTCGGCCCGTACAGCAGGCAGTGGTCCATGCGTGTGGCCCGCATGCCTCGGGGCTCTTCGTCCCAGACGTCAGGATTGTGCAGTGGGGGCGTCTTGTCGGCCGTCCCCATCTCCGTATAGAGGTGGATGGTGTGACCCGCCGGGATGGTGAAGCTGACGACTCGCCCGAGCGTGGGCTGTGAACCCGGCTCGAGGTGGTCGACCTGCACGCCATGGTCGTAGAGCTTGTCGGTGAGTTCGGTCAGGTCGTCGTCGTTGCGCACCTTGAAGCCCATGAAGTCCATGCCGGGCTCATCGGCGGGCCGCAGGACGATGCTGTGGTGATCGAACTCGTCGTACGCCTTGAAGTAGACACGCCCGTCATCGCCGGTTGCGACAACCGACAGACCGACGCGATCGCGGTAGTGGACGATGGAGGCTTCCACGTCGGTGCAGCGGATCTGGACGTACCCGGCTCGCATGACTCCAGTAATGGCCATGGTCATTCCCCCTTTTGTGAGCAGGCTCACCTATCTAATCACGCATCCCCCACCCCCGCCGCCGGAGGCGACCACACTCGACCGACGCGCCGTCGGGTGCTCGGTACCCTCGCTGTTGTGTGCGGGATCGTGGCTGTCATCGGCCGCCGTGACAATCGAGACGCTCTGGAAGCGTCAGCCGTCGTAGGACGGCTGATCGACGCCGGGGCGCTGCTGGCTGATGCAATCGTCGCCAGTGCTCCGGCCGACAGTGTTCCCGCCGCCAGTGCTGATTTCGCCGCTCAGCTCGAAGCCGCCGCACGCGTGCTGCGGGAGGCCGACGAGGCACTGCGGTCGCTGCCAGGCGTCCGCTTGCTGGTCGAAGACGCCAAGTGCGTGCTGGACACCGAAGCCGCTCTGGCGCAAGTGGATGCACACATCGCTGAGATCGACGGCGCCGTTGAAGCGGGCGCACACATTGAGCGCATCTTTGTGGCGCTGGGCGAACTGAAGGACCATTCGTTCGCGCTGCGACGAGACCGCCTGCGCATGGCCCGGGAAGTGGTCGGGCTCTGGGGCGGTACACCCCCGCCGGCGGCTGCGGGAGGGCTCTGGTCGATCCAGGTAGCGCTGTCGGCACTTGACCGGCTCGAGGTTCGAGGGCGGGATTCGGCCGGGCTGCAGGTGTTCGTGCGGGGAGCACATGTCGAAGCCGATGCCGAGCAAGGAGCAGCGGGTTCGCTCAGCGGACGCCTGGCCGATCCGCTCTTTGGCACTGGCGCGGTGCGGAACACTCCCGACGGCCTCGCCTTCGTCTACAAGACCGCCTCGGAGATCGGCGAGTTGGGCGACAACTCCGCCGCCCTGCGGTCACAGATTCGGCAGGACAGCCTGCTTCGCTGGGCTCTGTGCGCTGAGGCCGCCGAAGTGGTGGTGCTGGGGCACACGCGCTGGGCCAGCATCGGGATCGTCTCGGTGCCGAACACCCATCCGCTCGATGCGTGGGATGCGACGCTCAGCGGTTCTCATGCTGCTGGTCCGAACGTCAACAGCGCGCACGTTGCTGCTGTGCTGAACGGGGACGTAGACAACTACGCCGACCTGATCGCGCAGCGGCGCCTCTCTATTGCGCCGGAAATCACTACCGATGCAAAGGTCATCCCCACGATGGTGGGCCAGGCTCTCGCCGCGACGCGCGACCGTGCAGCGAAATCGCCAAGCACAGAGAAGTCGGAGCAGCTGCGGCAAGCCTTCGCTGGGTCGGAGCAGCTACGGCAAGCCTTCGCTGATGCCGTCAGCAGCTTCGAGGGCTCGGTAGCGATCGCAGCGCATGTTTCGGAGGTGCCCGACGTGGTGGCGTTGGCGCTGCGGGGGAGCGGGCAGGCGCTGTACGTGGGCGCAACGGACGGGGCATATGTCGTGGCCAGCGAGCCGTACGGCTTGGTCGAGGAATGCCGTCACTACGTCCGCCTAGATGGCGAGACCCCGTCCGATCCGGCGAACCCCGTGGGCAGCCGCGGTCAGATCATGTTGGTCGGCACTCCGAGCGCACCAGCCGACGGCACGTGGGCCGCGCCCGAGTTCGCTGCTCTCCGGTGTTTCTCCTACGACGGCACAGAGCTGCCCGTCGAAGCGGGCGATGTCGTCACCGCCGAGGTCACTACCCGCGACATCGACCGGGGCGACCACCCTCACTTCCTGCTCAAGGAGATCGGCGAGGCGCCCCGCTCGCTCCAGGCCACATTGCGTGGCCGCATCGAGACAGCCACATTGCGTGGCCGCATTGAGACAGCCGGACCATTGCGGCGCGCCCGGCTCGGGCCCGACGCTCTGCCCGCCGATGTTCGGTCGCGGCTGCGGGACGGCTCCATCCGTCGGATTGTTGCCATCGGCCAGGGCACGGCCGCTGCCGCGGCGTCGGCGCTCCCACACTTCTTCGAGACCCTGTTGGCGCCATCGCGCGCACTCCGCAGCGTGGAAGTGTCGGCGCCCCTGGCGACCGAGTTCAGCGGTTTCGGGTTGCACGCCGACCTGTCCGACACGCTGGTTGTGGCAGTCAGCCAGTCCGGCACGACGACCGACACCAATCGCACGGTAGATCTCGCTCGCGCTCGGGGCGCTGCGGTGGTCGCCATCGTCAACCGGCGCGGCAGCGACCTGACCGACCGGGCTGACGGCGTGCTCTACACCTCCGACGGCCGCGACGTGGAGATGTCGGTGGCGTCCACAAAGGCGTTCTATGCACAGGTTGCGGCGTGCGCGTTGCTCGCCGCTGCCATCGCTGCCGACATCCGTCCCGACGACGCTGCGACGGCCAGTGCCATCAGCGACTTGCTCGGTGCGCTGGGCAAGCTGCCCAGCGCACTCGAATCGGTGTTCGCCTCGCGCGACGAGATCGCCCGGATCGCCCGGCGCCACGTGGGAGCTCACCGCCATTGGGCCGTGGTGGGAAATGGTGCGAACCGGATCGCTTCACGTGAGATCAGGATCAAGCTGTCTGAGGTCTGCTATCACGCCGTCGCCGAGGACGGCACCGAAGACAAAAAGCACATCGACCTCTCGTGCGAGCCGCTCATCTGGGTGTGCGCGACGGGCCTGGTGGGCTCTGTCGCCGACGATGCTGCGAAGGAGGTGGCGATCTACCGGGCGCACCGGGCGACGCCGATCGTGGTGGCTTCCGCGGGCACGGGGCGCTTCGACGCTGCCGCTGAGCTGCTGGAGGTTCCTGCCGTGCATCCAGCGGTGGACTTCCTGCTGGCCACCGCTGCTGGTCACCTGTACGGGTATGAGGCGGCGCTGACGATCGACGCACTTGCCGATCCGCTGCGCGAGATGCGAGCCATCACGGAATCGCTGCTTGCGGCTGCAAACAGCACGGAATCATCGCTCGCGGCCGCGGGCCGCGCTGACGCATCGCTCGCGGCCGCAGGCCGCACTGACGCATCGCTCGCGGCCGCAGGCCGCGACGGGGACTTGCTCGCCGTGCTGGCGGAGCGCCTGCGCGCCCCGGCCAATCGCTTCCGGGACGGTGTGCGTGCAGGCAGCTATGACGGTCACTTGCGGGCAGGAACTGCGGCGCGCCTCGGAGCGGTGCTGCGGTACGCCGCCGGCATCGCGCCGCTGGAGATGTACCAGGCGGATATCGGCAAGGTGGGGCTGCCCTCGGTCGTCATCGACGACCTCACCGATGCGCTGAACCTCGCCATCGACGAACTCACCCGGCCGGTCGACACCATCAAGCATCAGGCCAAGACCGTTACGGTCGGCATCTCGCGCGCCGACGAGACGCTTCTCGACTCCATGCTGGTGGCAGCAGCGCTCGAAGCCGGCGCACCGAGGGATCGGCTCTCGTACGCGGCCTTGCGCACGCTTGCTGCGCTTGACCCGGCTGTGGCCGAGGTGACGGGTTGGTCGCGCTATCGCATCCAGGGAGACGTGGCTTCTGCCAGCAGCCCTGAGGTCACCATCTGGCTGACCGACCGCGGCGGCACGGCACTCGGCATCGAGTCGCGCACGGTGACCAACCCGCAGCTACGCGGCAGCAAGCACCGAGCTGCGTACGAACGCGAAGTCACCGTGGCCCGCGGCAGCGACGGCCGCACAGTGCTCCACATTCCCGAGACCAAGGACGGCTTGACCACCGGGCTGACGCTGTTGCACTGCCGCTTCGTCGAGCGACTGCGCGCACCGTCGATGCGGTCCGTGCTGATGGGCTACCGCGGCCGCTACGGGGCGCTCGCCGACGCGGTCACCGAGACGCTGCCATGGTTCCGCGACGACTTGCTTGGCACGCTCGAAGTCTTCGATCTGCTGACCCGACCGGTCTACGTGCTCGCAGAGCACTGGCTGGGCGATGCCGACGCCTCCGGCGAGCCGGGCAAATAGGACTGTCAGCAAATGAGCACCTCGATTGGGCTCGACATGGTGGATGTCCAACGATTCGCCGCGGTGCTCGAGCGGCGCAGCGGTATGCGCACCCGCTTGTTTACCCCCGCCGAGCTCTCCTACGCCATGGGAACGGTGAATCCCGATACCCGCCTCGCCGCGAGGTTCGCCGCGAAGGAAGCGGTGATGAAGGTGCTGGGAATCGGCCTGGGCGCGTGCCGCTTTCGCGATATCGAAGTCGCGCGCCATTCCAGCGGTCGTCCCGAACTGTTGCTTCGGGGTCTCGCGGCAGAACGGGCGACGGCCGCAGGCTTGTCTGAGTGGCAGGTGACCCTCACCCATACCGACTCGGTGGCCGCGGCCATGGTGCTAGCGCAGTGAGCCGGCGCCGGCGTGTGCGCCACTTCGACTCAGCCGGGGGCTGAGGTCGTGATCCCGATCGTGACGCCCGATCAGATGGCGGCAATCGACGCGGCCGCGCCCGAAGGTACCGACGTGCTGGTTGCGCGTGCCGGTGCAGCCGTTGCTCTCGCGGCCCGCCAGATGATGGGGGGCACCTACGGGCGTCGAGTGCTCGTGGCCGCCGGCAAGGGGAACAACGGGGCAGACGGGCGCGTCGCAGCCGCAGCGCTGGAGCGCTGGGGCGTTCGCTGCCGGACCGAGACGCCACCTCAAGCTCTCGAACTGGTTGCCGCGCCGAATGCGGGAGCCCCCGCCTCTTCGGCGTGGGACCTCGTCATCGACGCGGCATATGGCACCGGGTTGCGCGGATCGTGGGGGGCTGGCCAAGCACCGGCTGTGCCGGTGTTGGCGGTCGACATCCCCTCAGGCATCGACGCGCTGACCGGCGCCGACCATGGCTGCTGGCCGGCGATCGCGACCGTCACATTCGGAGCGCTCAAGCCGGGTCTGCTGCTGCATCCCGGCGCCGCAGCCGCGGGCGAGGTGCAGCTCGCCCGGATCGGACTCAACACCAGTGCGGCAGCGTCGTGGCTCGTCACCGACGCTGACGCCAACGCCGCGCTGCCGGTCGCCGAACCGACGGCGCACAAGTGGCGTCGCGCTGTGCGCGTCATCGCTGGCTCGCCGCAGATGCGCGGCGCAGGACATCTCGTGTGCGCGGCGGCTCAGCGAGCGGGCGCCGGCATGGTGGTCGTCAGCTCGCCGGGACGGCGGGCGGCCGACGTCGCACGTCCCGCCGAGACGGTTGCGCGCGATCTTCGACCCGGCAATTGGGCAGAGCCCTCACTCGAAGGGATTGACCGCTTTGATGCAGCAGTCATCGGTCCGGGCATCGGCACCGACCCCACGGCATCGGCACAGATGGCACGCTTCATCTCGCAATGCCCGATACCGCTGGTCGCCGATGCAGACGCTCTGGGGGCAGTGGCAGACCATCCCGAGTGCCTGCGCGAGCGGACCGCGCCAACGATTCTCACACCCCATGACGGGGAATTCGCCCGGCTCACCGGCGCAGCGCCTGCAGCCGACCGGTTCGATGCCGTGCGACAGGCCGCAAGCATGCTGGGTGCCGTCGTCCTGCTGAAGGGACCGACGACGCTCGTGGCCGCCGGGGCCGAGCCGCATGCCGAGTCACACCAGCTCACCGTGCTGGCCGTCACCTCCGGGAATGCGCGCCTTGCGACCGCCGGGTCGGGCGACGTGCTCTCGGGTGTGATCGCAGCGGTGCTGTCTGGGGGCCCAGCAGACCCCGCTGGCGTGGCGTCGCAGGTTGCTGCGGCGGCGCACTGGCACGGGCGAACCGCCACCGTCGACGGGCAGGATCCAGCGGCAGCTGCGACGCCGCTGACGGCGATGGGCCAGGTCGATCTGCTGCCGGCAGCGCGAGCGGGTCTCGCCGCCTGCGGCGCAGAATCGAGCAGCGCATGACCGACGCACCGGAGATGCGGCTGCCCACAATCGACGCACCGGAGATGCGGCTGCCCACAATCGACGCATCAGAGATGCGTCCTACCTGGTGCGACATCGATCTCGACGCACTCGACCGAAACTTGGCCACGATCCGCCGCCATGTTGGCGGTGCCGAAGTGGTGCCCGTTGTTAAGGCCAATGCCTACGGTCACGGCATCGCGCACGTGGGGCTCGCACTGCAGTTGGCCGGCGTGTCGTGCGTAGCCGTCGCCTATGTCGAGGAAGCGCTGGCGCTGCGCAGCGCCGGGGTGACCATCGACATCCACGTCCTCGGCGGCGCGGTCGAACGCCAGATCCCGTTGTTCCTCGCCCACAACCTGATTCTCACCGCTCCGTCGATCGACAAGCTCCGCCAGATCGACCAAGCAGCGGCCGCGGTGGACACCACCGCCCGGGCGCACCTCAAGATCGACACCGGCATGGAACGCATCGGCGTTCACCACTACAACGCCGACCAGCTGTTCGCCGAGTCGCTTCGCTGCCGTTCGGTCCGCATCGAGGGCGTGTTTAGCCACTTCGCGAACGCCGACCATGCCGATCTGTCCGATGCGCGCACGCAGCTCGACCGATTCAACGAGGCATTGAGCTTCTACGAACGCCATTCGCTGCCGACACCCGTGCGGCACATGGCGGCATCAGCGGCCATCGCCCGACTACCCGAAGCCCACCTCGACCGCGTCCGCCCGGGCATATTGCTGTACGGCGTCGCTCCCAAGCCCGAGATCGCCGCGGCCCTGCCGACCGAGCCGGTGCTGAGCTGGCACAGCGAGGTCGTGTACTTCAAGGTCGTGCCCGAAGGGATGCCCGTCGGGTACGGCAGCACCTGGACCGCAGACCGCCAGACCCGGGTGATCACCTTGCCGGTGGGCTACGCCGACGGTTACGCCCGCTCGCTTGGCACCGGGCCTTCGCACAACCCGGCCCACGAGCCGGCGAACGTGCTCATCGGCGGCGCGCTGCACTCGGTGGTCGGCAATGTCTGCATGGATCAAACGATGGTGAACATCGGTGACGCCAGTGCCTACAACGGCGACCGCGTCACGCTTGTGGGCACCCAGGGCGATGAGTGCGTCACCATCGCCGATCTGGCCCGCCGGTCGGATCGCAGCCCGTACGAGGTCCTCACCGGGATCTCGCTGCGCGTCCCGCGCATCTACCGCCGGGGAGAATCCAACCCATGTGGTCTCGCCGCTGGCGAAGCACGCTAGACAAGCTCCGTCATGAGGTTCCGGACCACCAGCGCCGAGGGGACGCGAGCGGTCGCAGCGGCGCTGGCGCCGCTGCTGCAACCCGGTGACGTGCTGCTGCTGTCGGGCGACCTCGGCGCAGGCAAGACCGTGTTCACCCAAGGCCTGGCGGCGGCGCTCGGCGTCGCCGAGCCCGTGACCAGCCCCACCTTCACCCTGGCGCAGAGCTACCAGGGCCGCATGCGATTGCACCACCTCGACGTCTACCGCTTGGAGAACCTGGGCGAGGTGCTCGACTTGGACTTGCCCGAGCTGCTCGACGACGACGCGGTGGTGTGCGTGGAGTGGGGCGAGGTGGTCATCGGCGAGCTGCCACGCGATTTCCTGCGAGTGCGCATCAGGCTCGCCGACCCCGACGAGTCGCCCGACATCCGCATCTTCGAAGCTGACTTGGTCGGTCCGAGCTGGCACGCCCGCGCCGACGCACTCGCCAGCGCCTGGCACTTCGCCGACAGCTCCCCGGTGCCGCCGTGCTAGTGCACGTCAGCGTGGAGGCAGCGCTGTGTTAGTTCTCGGCATCGAGACTGCGACCCCCCAGGTCGGCGTGGCCATCGGCGGGCACGAGGGCATCATCGCCTCGTTCCACACCACTCGCGACCGGCGCCATGCCGAGACGCTCGTGCCGGCAATCCGGTTCCTGTGCGCCCAGGCCCAGATGAAGCTGTCGCAGATCGGTCTCGTCGCTGTCGACGTCGGCCCGGGCCTGTTCACCGGTCTGCGTGTGGGCTTGGCGACGGCGAAGTCCATCGCGCACGCCTGCCGGATCCCGATGATCGGTGTGTCCAGCCTCGACCTCACGGCATTCCCGGCACGTTTCAGCGATCGGCTCATCGTCTCAACAGTGGATGCCCGCCGGGGCGAGATTTTCTATGCCACCTACCGGCGAGCGCCTGGGGGCATCCAGCTCATGAGCGCCCCGGCCGTTGATCAACCCGCCGACGTTGCGGGGCAGCTCATGGCGACGGGTGCGGAAACGCTGATCGTCGGCGACGGTGCCCAGCGATACGCAGACGTACTCGGCGCCGTGCGGGGTGCGGAGATCGGCCGGGAAGGGCTGCGCCATCCCAATGCCGGTGCCCTGGTGGAGCTGGCGCACGCCCGGGCGCTGCGCGAGGAGTTCGTCAGCCCATCAGAGATCACGCCGATGTACCTGCGCGCTCCCGACGCCCGCATCAACTGGCAGCAGCGGGAGCGGTCGTGAACGCGCCGTCCCCGCCGAACGCCGCCTCGACCGCTGAGGGCCGCACCGCTGTGGGGCAGTTGATTATCTGCCCGATGACCCGCACGCACCTGCGCGACATCCGGCGCATCGACCAGCTGGTGTACCCGAGGCCCTGGTCGATGTCGCTGTATCTCGACGAGCTGCGCCGCGGCGGCGAGCGGGTGTACCGCGTGGCGTGCCGGCGGAGACCGCGTGGCCGCCCGGCCGGCGTCGTGGGGTACGGCGGGTTCATGATCGTTGCCGGCGTGGGACACATCACCTCGGTGGCCGTCCATCCTGAATGCCAAGGCCAGCGCGTGGGCGCACGGCTGATGCTGGAACTGCACCGCGAGGCCCGCCGCATCGATGGGCTCGAGGCGCTGACGCTGGAGGTGCGCGCCTCAAACGACGCAGCGCAGCGGCTGTATCGCTGGTTCGGATACGCACCGGTCGGCACGCGCAAGAACTACTACCGCGACGGACCCCGCGGCCGGGAGGACGCGCTGGTGATGTGGTGCCACGACATCGACGGCCCCTCTCATGGCGACCGCCTCGACGAAATTGAAACGGCCCTCGGCGTTACCGAGGGCGCATGTGACACAGCCTTGGGGGTGGCATGACCACGATCCTGGGCATCGAGACCTCCTGCGACGAGACGGCCGCAGCGGTCGTGGACGACGGACGCGAGGTGCGCTCCAGCATCGTCAGCAGCCAGGTGGATCTCCATGCCCGTTACGGCGGCGTGGTGCCCGAGATCGCAGGCCGGGCCCACGAAGCGCTGATCACCCCGGTGGTGGCCGAGGCGTTGGTCGAAGCCGGCGCAGCCGACGAAGACATCGATGTCGTGGCGGCCACCTGCGGCCCCGGCCTCGTGGGCAGCCTGCTGGTGGGGGTGGCCGCAGCCAAGGCGCTGGCGCTGGTGTGGGACGTGCCCTACATCGGCATCAACCACCACGAAGCACACCTGTACGCGGCCCTGCTCGACGAGCACGACGCCGAGGTGCAGTTTCCCCTTGTCACCCTGCTGGTCTCGGGCGGGCACACGATGCTGATCTTGTTCGAGGGGCATGGCCGATACCGCCTGCTGGGCGCGACGCGTGACGATGCGGCCGGCGAGGCCTTCGACAAAGTGGCCCGTTACTTGGGGCTCGGCTACCCGGGCGGCCCCGCCATCGACCGGCTGGCGTCGCAGGGCGACCCCACCGCGGTCCCGCTCAGGAGAGCCATGCTGGACGACGGCTACGACTTCTCGTTCTCGGGCATCAAGACCGCGGTCATCAACTGGGTTCGAGCTCACCCCGAGGTCGCCACTGCCGACGTTGCGGCGTCGTTTCAGGCCTGCGTGACCGACGTGCTGACGCACAAGGCTCGCAAGGCGGCCCACGAGGTCTCCGCAGCGGGCATCTGCCTGGCCGGGGGCGTGGCGGCGAACAGCGCACTGCGCGAGCGCACGCTCGATATCTGCGTGGAGGACGGCATCAACGCCTACCTGCCCAGCCGGTCGATGTGCACCGACAACGCGGCCATGATCGCCGCGACGGCCTGGTACCGGCTGGCCAGCGATGGCCCCTCTGCCCTCGACGGCGGCGCCGATCCCAACCTGCGCATCGCGTTCGTCGACTGAGAAGAGGGTCCCCGCCACCCCCGCAGCGGGCCCAGATTGGGCTGCTGTGAGGTTGTGGGCTGTGTCCTGTTCTCGTATCGTTAGCACTCGCCCGGTGAGAGTGCTAAGTGCCGCCGGGCAGTCCCATGAGATATGGCCCAACTGACAGGGCATAGCGCCACAGGAGGCACATCCGACCATGAACCTGAAGCCACTTGAGGACCGCATCGTCGTGCGTACGAGCGACGCGGAGGAGACCACCGCCAGCGGGCTCGTCATCCCCGACACCGCCAAGGAAAAGCCCCAGCAGGGCGAGGTGCTCGCGGTTGGCCCGGGCAAGCGTTCCGACCAGTCAGGCGAGATCATCCCGATGGACGTCGGCGTCGGCGACACCGTCGTCTACAGCAAGTACGGCGGCACCGAGATCACCGTGGCCGGCGAAGACCTGCTCATTCTGAGCGCCCGCGACGTCCTGGCCATCGTCGCCTAGCCGCCGTCGCGACGACAACACATCGACAAGAAAGAGAACCAACCACATGCCGAAGATCTTGAAGTTCAGCGAAGAGGCCCGCCGCGGCCTCGAGGCTGGCGTGAACAAGCTGGCCGATGCGGTCAAGGTGACCTTGGGGCCCAAGGGCCGCAACGTCGTGCTCGAGAAGTCGTTCGGGGCGCCGACCATCACCAACGACGGCGTGAGCATCGCCCGCGAGATCGAGCTGGACGACCCGTTCGAGAACATGGGCGCTCAGCTCGTCAAGGAAGTCGCCACCAAGACCAACGACGTCGCCGGCGACGGCACCACCACGGCGACGGTGCTGGCTCAGGCCATGGTCCGTGAGGGCCTGCGCAACGTTGCTGCGGGTGCCAACCCCATGGAGCTCAAGCGGGGCATCGAGGCTGCGGTGAGCGCAGCCGTCGATTCGATGGGCGACATGTCCACCGATGTCTCCGACGACAAGGGCAAGATCGCCAGCGTGGCCGGCATCTCGTCGGCCGACACCACCATCGGCGAGACGCTCGCGGAGGCTTTCGACAAGGTCGGCAAAGACGGCGTCATCTCCGTGGAGGAGTCCAACACGTTCGGCGTAGACCTTGAGTTCACCGAGGGCATGCAGTTCGACAAGGGCTTCCTGTCGCCCTACTTCGTCACTGATCCCGACCGCCAGGAAGCTGTCTTCGACGATCCCTACCTGCTGTTCGTGAACGGCAAGATCGGCTCGGTGACCGAGCTGGTCCCCGTGCTCGAGAAGGTGATGCAGGGCGGCAAGGCGCTCGTGATCATCGCCGAGGACGTCGAGGGCGAGGCTCTGGCAACGCTCGTGGTCAACAAGATCCGCGGCACGTTTGCGTCGGCAGCGGTGAAGGCTCCCGGATTCGGCGAGCGCCGCAAGGCGATGCTGGCCGACATGGCCATCCTCACCGGCGGCCAGGTCATCTCCGAAGAGGTGGGCCTGAAGCTGGAAAACACCACGGTCGACCTGCTGGGCAGCGCCCGCAAGGTGATCATCACCAAGGACGAAACCACGATCGTCGACGGCGGCGGCGACTCCGGCGACGTCGAGGGTCGAGTGGTCCAGATCAAGCGTGAGATCGACGACACCGACTCCGACTGGGACCGCGAGAAGCTGCAGGAACGTCTGGCGAAGCTGGCCGGCGGCGTGGCGGTGATCCAGGTCGGCGCGGCCACCGAGGTCGAGCTGAAGGAAAAGAAGCACCGCATCGAGGACGCCGTGTCGGCGACCCGGGCTGCGATCGAAGAGGGCATCGTGCCTGGCGGCGGCACCGCGCTGCTGCGGGCTCGTGCTGCAGTGGCAGCGCTCGACCTCGACGGCGACGAGGCCACCGGGGCTCGCATGGTGCACCGTGCGCTGGAAGGCCCCAGCCGCCAGATTGCCCAGAATGCCGGCTACGAAGGCGCCGTCATCGTTCAGCAGATCGAGTCGTCCGACGGCAACACGGGCTTCAACGCCGACAACGGCAAGTTCGAAGACCTGGTCTCGGCCGGCGTCATCGATCCGGCGAAGGTGACCCGGGCGGCGCTGCAGAATGCGGCGTCCATCGCGGCCCTGCTGCTCACCACCGAGACGCTGGTGACCGACAAGCCCGAAGAGGCCGACCCCGCCGCTGCGGCCGCAGCTGCTGCTGCCATGGGCGGCGGCATGGGCGGCATGCCGGGGATGATGTAGCTCCCCGAGCTTCGCTCAACAACTCACACGCAGGGCCGGCGATCTCGCCGGCCCTGCGTCGTTGGGAAGGTCGATCTCGAGCCGCATCCCACAGGGTGCTGAGGGTCCAGCGGTACCCTCGTTGTTTTCCCGAACGTGGCGCGGCTGCGGCGCCGGACTTATGCCCCCACACTCGCCCGCGGCCGGCCCGGTCGCTCACCCAACGGTCTTGGTGGTGGACTTCGGCGCGCAGTACGCGCAGCTGATCGCCCGGCGGGTGCGTGAAGCGCAGGTGTACTCCGAGATCGTTCCCCATTCGGTGACCGCCGCCGAGCTGGCTGAGCGCTCGCCGGCGGCCATCATCTTCAGCGGCGGACCGGCTTCAGTGCACGTTGAGGGTGCGCCCGGCATCGACCTCGGTGTCTACGAACTCGGCGTGCCGATCCTGGGCATCTGCTACGGGTCGCAGCTGCTGGCCCGCGATCTCGGCGGCACCGTGGATCGCAGCGGCCGTGGCGAATACGGCCGCACAGCGCTCAGCCGTACCGAGACTGCTTCGGAACTGCTGGACGGCTCACCGGGCGGCGCGAGCACTGCTGAGCCGGTGTGGATGTCGCACTTCGACGCGGTGACGTCACCGCCTGAGGGCTTCGTGGTGACTGCAGTGACACCCGACAGCCCGGCCGCTGTGATCGAGGACGTCGAGCGCGGATTCTTCGGCGTGCAATACCACCCCGAAGTCGCACACACCCCCAGCGGCCAAACCCAGCTGCAACGGTTTCTCCACGACATCTGCCAGATCAACTCCGAGTGGACGATGACCAACGTCATCACCGAGAGCGTCGAGGCCATCCGCGCTCAAGTGGGCAGTGCCCGCGCCATCTGCGGGCTGTCAGGCGGGGTGGACAGCGCCGTGGCTGCCGCACTGACACAGCGAGCGATCGGCAGCCAGCTCACCTGCGTGTTCGTAGACACCGGACTCATGCGCGCCGGAGAGGGCGACCAGGTCACTGACACGTTCCGGCGCACGCAGGGCATCGAGCTGATCCACGAGCGGGCCGCCGACGAGTTCTTCGATGCGCTGGCCGGCGTGACCGATCCCGAGGACAAGCGCAAGATCATCGGCGAGAAGTTCGTGCGCATCTTCGAGCGGGCCGCCGGCGGCATCACCGATGCCCGCTTCCTGGTGCAGGGCACTCTGTATCCCGACGTGATCGAATCGGGCTCGCCGACTGCGGCGAAGATCAAGAGCCACCACAACGTCGGCGGGCTGCCCGACGACATGACCTTCGAGCTGGTGGAGCCACTGCGGAACCTGTTCAAGGACGAGGTGCGGGCCGTCGGGGCCGAGCTCGGCCTGCCGCCCGAGATCGTGCAGCGCCAGCCGTTCCCCGGGCCGGGCCTCGGCGTGCGGATCGTGGGCGAAGTCACGCCCGAAGCCGTCGAGACGGTGCGCGCCGCCGACGTGATCGTGCGTGAAGAGATCGCGAACGCGGGATTGGACGGCGAGGTCTGGCAGGGCTTCGCCGTGCTGGCCGACATCCGCAGCGTGGGCGTGATGGGCGACGAGCGCACCTACGCCCGCCCGATCATTGTGCGCGCCGTCACCAGCGAAGACGCAATGACCGCTGACTGGGCCCGCCTGCCCCACGATCTGCTCGAGCAGATGTCATCCAGAATCGTGAATGAGGTCCCCGGCGTGAACCGGGTCGTCTACGACATCACCTCCAAGCCGCCCGGCACCATCGAATGGGAATAGCCGCAATGGGTATCGGCGAGCAGGAATAGCCGAGCCGAGTGTCACCGGGGTCGGTACACCTCGCGCCGATGCCCGATCTGCGAATGCCGCCCGTGCCGCCAGGACGTGTGCTGATTCACAATTGAATTTTGAATCAGTCATTGCTGACCGGGAGCGCAGTCATAGATGAGATTCAGCGCACCCCGGACTTGGTGTCGTACCGCCAAATGCATCATCGACGACAACTCCCGGCCCTGCCGATGGTGGCAGCGGCATCGTGGTTCTGAATCTGAGACTCGGGTCGGAGTTGACTTTCTGGGGTCGGAACAGCAGCGTCGGGTACGGTCGCCTTGATCCGGAGGGGTCCATGACGCAGACGGTTGCGAGCTTGGCGGTCGAGACGCTCATCGCGAACGGCGTCGACAACCTGTACTGCTTGCCCGGGGTGCAGAACGACCCTTTCTTCAATGCGCTGTACGACCGGCGTGATGCCCTGGCACCGATCCAGAGCCGTCACGAGCAGGGAGCGGCCTACATGGCGCTCGGCGCGGCGCTGGCGACGGGAGAGCCGCAGGCGTTCTGCGTGGTGCCGGGGCCCGGACTGCTGAACACTGCCGCTGCGCTCAGCACGGCGTACGCCACCAACGCGCCGGTGCTGGCGCTGGTGAGCGAGGTGCCCTCTGCGGGGATCGGCAAGGGTTTCGGCGCTCTCCACGAGCTGCCCGATCAGTTAGGCGTGCTGGAGCGGCTCACGCGGCATGCCGAGCGCATCAGTGACGGTGCCGGTGCTCACGCCGTGCTCCAGCGTGCGATGACCGAACTGCGCTCTGGGCGCCGCGGACCGGTCGGTGTGGAGGTTCCGACCGATATCTGGAGTGCGACAGTCGAATCTGCGCCCGATGATCTCGTTGCCCCGGCACGACCGGGCCCCGAGCCCGACCACGCCGCCGTCGCCGAAGCGGCGCAGCTCATGGCAGCTGCAGAGCGACCCATGATCGTCGTGGGCGGTGGCGCGCAGGAGTGCCCCGAGCACGTCACCCGACTCGCCGAGCGGCTGTCTGCGCCGGTCGTCGCCTTCCGCAGCGGGCGCGGCGTGGTGCCGTCGGATCATCCGTTGAGCATCACCACGCCGACCGCGTACCAGCTCTGGCCGCGGGTCGATGTGGTGATCGGGCTGGGCACCCGGATGGCTATGCAGCAGTCAGCGTGGGGCGTCGACGACGAACTCAAGATCGTTCACGTCGACATCGATGCCGATGAGATCGGCCGCTTCGGACCGCCGACGGTGGGCATCCATGCCGATCTCGCTGACGCGCTGCCGTTGCTCTCGGATGCACTCGGCACCACCCAGGCCGATCGTTCGGTGTGGCGCGCCGACCTCGAGCACGCTCGGGCTGATGCCGAAGCCGCCACTGCCGCGGCGCTTGCGCCCCAGTACGGCTGGCTCGGCGCCATGCGGGCCGAGTTGCCCGGTGAAGGGATCTTCGTCGACGAGATGACCCAGTGCGGTTATGTGTCCTGGCTCGGGTACGACGTCTACCAGCCGAGAACGTTTCTCAGTGCGGGATACCAGGGGACGCTGGGATACGGATTCGCCACGGCGCTGGGGGCAGCACATGCCAAGCGCGACGTGCCGGTGCTGTCGATTGTCGGCGACGGTGGGGCGCTGTTCACCATCAACGAGCTGGCGACTGCGGTGCACCACCGGATCCCGCTGACGACGATCGTGTTCAACGACCACGCTTATGGCAACGTTCGCCGGATCCAGCGGGAGCGCTTCGATGGGCGGGTCATCGCCAGCGACCTCACGAGCCCGGACTTCGTGAAGCTGGCGGACTCATTCGGCGTCCGGGGCATGCGGGCGACCACGCCCGACGAGTTGCGCCCGTGCCTGCGCGAAGCACTGAGCTCCGATGAGCCGACCGTGATCGAGGTGCCCTTCGGCGAGGTGCCCTTCCCGTGGCCGCACATCATGCGACCACGAATCCGGGGCCAGCAGCCAAGCGGGTAGGGCCCATGCCGTTCAACATCAGCTTCTACCAGGACCAAGTCATGGCTGACGGCGTCAGCGACATGGCGCTCGAACCGTTGCCGCGGGTCGTGTACGTGCGTGACGGCGAAGTGGCCGTCAACGGGCAGATCCTCCGGGCGGGAGAGTCTGCGGCGGCTTCGGCGGGATATGAGTTGACGGGCAGGGCCGAGTGGTCGCAGGTGTGGCGCTGGGAAGTCGACCTGCCCAACAGGCCACACACGCTGCTGGCGGGTTCCGACGTGCTCACCATGCACCGGATGAGCCGGCTCATCACCACGCTGGACCTGGCTCGGGGAAGCGAGTGGCTGTTCCGGCTCGACCAGATCACGTCGCGAGCTGGGCACATCTCCGATCCCCATATCCATCCCGGTCCGGGGATTCGCTGCCTGCTGCGGGGCACCTTCAACATCTCCCAGCACGGCGAGCGTTACCGGGGCGGCGTGCCTGGCGAGCCGTGGTGGGAAGCTGGCGGTGACGAGGTCGTGTTCTGGGGCAGCGAGACCATGGAGGCCAGCTTCCTGCGGGGCATGGTGCTGCCGGTCGGCTATGCCGGGTCGCCCACCGGCGCGACCAGCACCGCCGATCCGAACCGTCAACGCGCCCGCTGGGTCTTGCACATCGACGAGCCATTCACCGTGCCCGACAGCGACCGCTGAATTGGCAGAGGCTCTCGACACAACCGCAACTACCTTGGCCCCACAACCGCGGCCGGGTCGCGGGAGAGCATGCGACGAGGGTTGATCATGACTTCAACAGAGGCCACACATGCGGTCGCGTCGGTGGAGCTGCCGACGGGCTTCGCCTGCCATGCCGGCAATGTCGGCATGAAGGACGAATCCGACGATGTGATGGTCTTGGCGGCTGATCGGGTGTCGGCGGCAGCAGGCGTGTTCACCAAGAGCCTGTTCTCCGCGTCCAGTGTGAGGCTGAGCCGGAGAAACGTCGCCGATGGACAGGCACAGGCAGTCGTGGTGGTGTCGAAGAACGCCAACGTGGCAACTGGCGAACAGGGTGAGCGGGACACGGCGAACCTCGCGCAGCGGGTGGCCGAGCTGGTGGGTTGCGAACCCGACCAAGTCTTGGTCGGGTCCACCGGCGTGATCGGCGTTCCGTACCCCGAAGGCGCGGTCGACAGGTACTTCGATCGGCTGATCGCCGGCCCCGGACCGGCGCTCGACAGCACCGACGCCGTGGCCGCTGTCACGGCAATCATGACTACCGACACGCATCCCAAGACGGCGAGTGCTTCTGCGGGCGCCGCCATGGTGGTGGGCATGGCCAAGGGATCGGGGATGATCGAGCCCGACATGGCCACGATGATCTCGGTGATCACGACCGACGCGGAGATCGCGCCCGACCGGCTCGACGCCATGCTGCGCCGCGTGTGCGACGTGACGTTCAACGCGCTCAGCGTGGACACCGACACCTCCACCAACGACCTGGTGGTGATACTGGCCAACGGCGCAGCCGGTCAGGTTGACGAAGCTGATCTGGAAGCTGCGCTGGGTGCCGTCAGCTTGGACCTCACTCGCCAACTGGCATTCGACGGCGAGGGCGCCGAGACCCTGATCGTGGTGACCGTGAACGAAGCACGCGACGATGCCCAGGCCAAGCGCGTCGCCAAGGCGATTGTGAACTCCCCACTGGTGAAGACCGCCGTGCACGGTCGTGATCCCAACTGGGGCCGGGTCGCGATGGCGATCGGCAAGTGCAGCGAAGAAACCGACATCGACCCCGAGCGCGTCCGGATTCGCTTCGGCGACCAAGAGGTGTACCCGACGCCCGCAACGTCCGAAGCACTTGCTGAGCTCGAGGCATACCTGGCATCGGACGAGGTGCTGATTTCGGTGGATCTGGGCATCGCGAAGGGCTCGTTCACCGTGTATGGCTGCGACCTCACCGACCAGTACGTCCGCATCAACGCCGACTACACCACGTGAAGCGCTGCACACGACTCTCTTGGGTGATGAGCCGCCGATGAGCCTGCATCCATGAGCACTGGCGACGACCCGATCCTTGCGCCGCTGAACGCGGGTCAGCGAGCTGCGGTGCTGCACGGCGACGGCCCGGCGCTCGTGGTGGCCGGGGCCGGATCGGGCAAGACCCGCGTGCTGAGCCATCGCATCGCCTACCTGCTGGCGCACCTCAACATCAGCCCGTTCGGCTTGCTGGCGATCACCTTCACCAACAAGGCAGCGGGGGAGATGCGCGAGCGCATCGGCAGCCTGGTGGGCCCGGTGGCGCAGCGGATGTGGATCTCCACCTTCCACAGCGCCTGCGCCCGGATCCTGCGCAGCCACGCCGACGTGCTCGGCTACCCCGCCACGTTCAGCATCTACGACCAAGCGGACTCACGGCGGCTCACCCGCTATGTGGTGCGCGACCTCGACTTGGACCCCAAGCGATACAACGAGCGCGCGGTCCACGCGGCGATCTCGACCATGAAGAACCAACTCAGGACGCCGACCCACGCAGCCGAGCTGGCCGACTCGCCCGATGGCGGCGGCCCCTTCAACCGCGACGTGGCCCGCGTCTACTCCGAGTACCAGAAGCGGATGCGACGCGCCGGCGCCATGGACTTCGACGATTTGCTGATGCTGGGCGTGGAGCTGCTCACCACTCATGGCGACGTGGCCGAGCACTACCGGCAGCGCTTCTCGCACATCCTGGTCGACGAGTACCAGGACACGAATCTGGCGCAGGTGCGGTTGATTGGGCTGCTGAGCGGGCCCGCCCAGAACGTGTTCGTCGTCGGCGACTCCGACCAGTCGATCTACGCGTTCCGGGGCGCGGACATCAGCAACATCTTGGAGTTCGGCGCCACCTTCGATCGTGCATCCACCTATGTGTTGGAACAGAACTACCGCTCCAGCCAGGCGATCTTGGACACCGCCAATTCGGTCATCCGCAACAACCTTGGACGGCCGCCGAAGAACCTGTGGACCGATCAATCCGGCGGGGCAAAGCCGATCCGCTACCGCGGCACCAATGAGGAAGACGAAGCGCGCTACGTCTGCTCGGAGCTGCGACGCCTTCACGGCGAGGGCCGGATCGACTGGTCCGACGCGGCGATCTTCTACCGGTCGAATGCCCAGTCGCGCGTGATCGAGGAAGAGCTCGTTGCCAACGACGTGCCGTACCAGATCATCGGCGGCACCCGGTTCTACGACCGGCGTGAGATCAAGGATGCGCTGGCGTTCCTGCGTGCCGCGGTCAACCCATCCGATGAGGTGTCGCTCAAGCGAGTCGTGAATCTGCCCGCCCGCGGCATCGGCGACCGCACGATCGCCAAGCTCGACGACGTGGCAGCGCGCGGCGACACCTCGATAGCCGAAGTGATCGACGGGCTCGAATCGCTCGGCGTGCGGGGCACCGCCCGCGGCGGTCTCCTGCAGTTCCGCGAGCTGATGGGTCGTGCACGGGCCCAGATTCCCAACGGTCCCGCTGCGGTGCTGGAAGTGGCACTGGCCGAATCGGGCTACGTGCAGGCGCTGCAGGACGAAGGGACGGTCGAAGCGGACGGCCGCCTGGAGCATCTCGAAGAGCTGGCGGGCGCTGCGGCGGATTTCGAGGACTGTGACGAGTTCTTGGAGCAAGTGTCGCTGGTGAGCGACGTCGACGCGATGACCGATGCCTCGCAGGTCTCGCTGATGACGCTCCACTCTGCCAAGGGCCTCGAGTTCGACATCGTGTTGGTCACGGGCATGGAAGACGGCGTCTTCCCCCATCATCGCTCGATGACCGACCCGATCGAGCTTGAAGAAGAACGCCGGTTGGCGTACGTCGGCATCACCAGGGCTCGAAAGCAGCTGTACTTGACCCACGCGTGGAGCCGGCTGCTGCATGGCCAGACCAGCTACAACCCGCCCAGCAGGTTCATCGAGGAGATCCCGCCCGAGTTGATCGACGACCGTTCGCCTGACACCGGCCGCTACGGCTCGTCATGGCGGCCAGCAACGAGCGACTGGGGCGCCAATCGCGGTGCTGGAGTACGCAGCGACAGCGGAACTGGCCCTGCCAGCGAGTACAGCCAGCTCGACGAGGCGGAGCTGGCCGCTTCCCCGCAGCAGCGGGCCGATCCCGCGCGCCACGACGACAGCACCTCCAAGGGCCGGGAGTCTCGCCGCGAGGAGGCCCGACGCCGGGTAGCAGCCCGGCTAGGGGAGCCCAAGCCGGCACCGAAGGCCGATCTCGGCTACGGCGTCGGCGATGACGTGCTGCACGCCCGATTCGGTGCTGGTGTCGTGCAAGAGGTGCGGCCCGACGGCGACGACTGGGAGGTCACCGTCCACTTCGCCGACATCGGCACCAAGACGCTCGTCGCCAGCTTCGCCGACCTCCGCCGCCTGCGCTCTAGCGGCCCGGCACAGACTCACTAGCTGCGGAGGCGGCGGGGAACTCTGCGACGTTGCAACCTGCTGGATTGCTGGAGCGGAGGGCCCTGCCGCCTCCGCAGCGGGCGACAACCCTTCGCTCCTATGCTCCCCGCCGTGGATCTCTTCGAGTATCAGGGCAAGCAGTTCTTCCAGGGCTACGGCATGCCGGTATCCGACGGCGCAGTTGCGTTCAGCGTGGACGAAGCGGTAGCCGCCGCGGAGCGCCTGGGCACGCCGGTGATGGTCAAGGCGCAGGTGCACACCGGCGGGCGCGGCAAGGCAGGCGGCGTCAAATTCGCCGCCACTGTCGACGACGTGCGGACCCATGCCGCCAACATCCTCGGGCTCGACATCAACGGCCACATCGTGCAGCGACTGTGGATCGAGAAGGCGTCGGACATCTCCGAGGAGTACTACGCCAGCTTCACGCTGGATCGCTCAGCCAAGAAGCATCTCGGGATGCTGTCGGCCGAGGGCGGTGTGGAGATCGAGACCGTTGCCGCCGAGAATCCCCAGGCCATTTCCAAGGTGCTGGTGGACCCCGCCGAAGGACTCACCGCCGAAGCCGCTCGAGCCTGGGTGGAGGGCGCCAACCTCAACCCCGTCGCCACCGATCAGGCCGTCGAGATCCTCCAGCAGCTCTACACCGCCTACACCGAAGGCGACGCCGACCTCGTCGAGATCAACCCGCTGATCCTCACGCCCGACAATCGAGTGCACGTGCTCGACGCCAAGGTCACGCTGGATTCGAACGCGGTGTTCCGTCATAACGACTACGAGCAGTACGACGAAACCCAGCCGCGTGACGAGCGCGAGGAGGCCGCCCACGCCAAGGGGCTGCAGTACGTGGGCTTGGCGGGAAGCGTCGGCGTCATTGCCAACGGCGCCGGACTCGCGATGAGCACCGTCGACGTGGTGAACCAGGTGGGCGGCAAGCCCGCCAACTTCCTCGACATCGGCGGCGGCGCGAATGCCCAGGTAATGGCCAATGCGCTCGAGGTCATCAACAACGATCCCGACGTGCGGGCCATCTTCATCAACATCTTCGGCGGTATCACCCGCGGCGAGGAAGTGGCCAACGGCATCATCGGGGCGCTCGAAGCGGTCGACATCGAAGCGCCGATCGTGCTGCGCCTCGACGGCACCAACGCTGCAGAGGGTCGCGAGATCCTCGCCCCTCACCTCAACGAGAAGCTCGTGATGGAACCGACCATGCTCGACGCTGCCCGTCGAGCCGTCGCGATGGCCTCGGCAGCGAGCTGAACGGGAGCTTCAGATGAGCATTCCCCGAAGGGCAATTCGTTCAATCCAACGTGATGCGGCCGTGACGGTCGCGGCAAGGGCATGACGTGAGCATCTTCGTCAACAAGGACACCAAGGTCGTCTACCAGGGCCTCACCGGCTCGCAGGGCCGGTACTACGGCATGCTGAACCGCGACTACGGCACCAACGTGGTGGCCGGCACCAATCCCCGCAAGGCGGGCACCGACGTGGAAGGCGTGCCGGTATTTGCCAACTGCACCGAGGCAGTAGCAGCGACCGGCGCCAATGCCTCGTGCATCTTCATCCCGGCACCGGGCGTGTTCTCCGCCGTGATGGACGCCGCTGAGGCGGGCATCGAGTTCGTGGCGTGCATCACCGAGGGCGTGCCGGCGCACGATGAGGCCCGCTTTTTCAACATGCTGAAGCGCGACTTCCCCGGGGTCCGGCTGCTGGGGCCGAACTGCCCGGGCATCATCACGCCGGGCGAGTGCAACATCGGCATCACGGCGGGCCACATCGCCAAGTCCGGCGGTCCCGTCGGAATCGTGAGCCGGTCGGGCACGCTGACCTACCAGGCGCTGTACGAGCTGCAGCAAAAGGACATCGGCGTCACGACCTGCGTGGGCATCGGCGGCGACCCCGTGCCGGGCACATCGTTCATCGACTGCCTCGAAGCGTTCGAAGCCGATCCCGGCACCAAGGCCGTGATGATGATCGGCGAGATCGGCGGCTCGGCCGAGGAAGAGGCCGCCGAGTACATCAAGCACAACATGTCAAAGCCGGTGTCGAGCTACATCGCCGGGGTCACCGCGCCCCCGGGCAAGAAGATGGGCCACGCCGGCGCCATCGTGTCAGGCGGCAAAGGAACGGCTGCGGCCAAGATGGACGCGCTGCGCGACGCCGGTGTGCGCGTCGGGCTGAACCCGACCGAGGCCGGCGAGCTCATGGCGGAGATCGTCGCCGAGCTCTAGCCCCCGCCGAGCTCGGCGTAGATCTCGAGCAGCGCGGCAGCGTGGGCTTGCGGACCGAAGGGTGCGAGCGCCGCTGGGCTTGAGGAGGCGCCCGCGCCAAGATCTGATTGCAGGGCTGTGGTGAGCGCTTCGGCCAGTGCGCTGGCGTCGTCGGGCCGGACCAGGTAGCCGTTCGTGCCATCGGTGATGAATTGCGGCGCAGCGCCGACCCTGGTCGCGACGACCGCACGGCCTGCTGCGAGGGCCTCGGCGACCACCATGCCGAAGCCTTCACGCCGGCTTGGCACGCACACCAGGCGGGCTCGTCGGTACCACTCGCCGATCTCTGCCGGGGCGACTGCGCCAGCGAACTGAACGGTCACCCCGCGGCGCATGGCCAGTGCCGCGAGCAACGTCCGGTCGGGGCCGTCGCCGACGATGACCACGTCGGGCCGTTCTGGCAGGGGGAGGTGGGCCAGGGCCTCGATCAGCACGTCGAAGCCTTTCTCGGACATCAGTCGCCCGACGGCGACGACGGGTCCGTCGGGGGGCGCGGGTGCCGGCGTTCCGAGCCGTTCGGCACCGACCGGCATCGACACGATCCGCAGCAGCGGACCGGAACGCCGACCTTCGGGCTCAGCACTCGGCGGCGGGCTCAGGCCGCCACGACGTGGCAAGAGTGACGCAGCCCAGTCGCGCAAGTCCTCTGACACGGTCACCACGGCACCGGCCCGGCGAAGCACCCGGCGGGCAAGCCAGCGGTGCACTGCGTTGGTGGTGACAGCGGCATCGGAACCGTGGACCTGCACGACGCTGCCGACGGGCCGCCCGGCCGCCATGGCGGCAGCAACAGCCACGAGCCCGCACGGGAACCACCAGTGGCCATGTATGACGGCGGCATCCTCAGCGACTCGGTTGCGCGCCTGGCGGGCCGCGGCCAGCGTGAGCCTGGCGATCATCGGGATGACCCACAGCGCCGCCAGGCCCGAGAACACCCGGTAGCTCTCGCCCAGCGCCACCCGGGCTTCGATGCGCGCAGGAGCGAACCGAACCCGACGCACCTCAATGCCGTCGACGTCACGGCGGCGTGGCGCGTCGGGATGAGCGGGACACACCACCGTCACATCCGCGCCCGTTGCGGCAAGCGCTCGTGCGTGGTCGGCCAGGAACGGCTTATGGTGATCGTCCAGCGAGGTCGGGAACCCCGGCGTCACCAGCACCACTCGCACAGCCCCAGTCTCGCAGCAGCCCTGCGCTCGAACCGCCCGAATATGCACCGGTACGCTCGGCGGGATGCTGGCGGGGCGGCCGATGAGCGGCGGCGAATCGGCGCTGTCGTGACGGGCTCGGACGGCGGCACCGGCGAGCGAGGGCGATCCGGCACTGCGGTGCGGTGGGCGGTCGGGCTGGCAACTGCGGCGGTGATCGTCTGGCTCGCCGTCCGCTACTGGGATGACCTGCGCCAGATCGATCTTCAGGTCGACGCCGTTGGGCTCGCGGCGGCCGTGGTGGTGTCGATGACCGCGACATGGTGCCTGGCACTCGGATGGCGGGAACTCATCGGCGGCTACGGCACACCGCTGGCGCAACGCCCGGCGCTGCGCATCTGGATGCTGTCCCAGGCAACGCGCTACCTGCCGACCGGGCTGGTGCCCCTCGTCGTCCGAGCCGGCCTGGCTGCCCCGCTGGGCGTGAAGCGAGCCGCCGCCGGGGCGTCGGTGGTCGTCGAGACTGCCACGCTGGTCGGCTGGTCGGCAGTGTTCGCGGCACTGTGGGCGCCAGCCGATTGGCTGGGAACCGCCGGGGGCTGGTTCGCCCGCATCGTGATCGGCGTCGCCGCTGCGGCCGGCCTGGTGACCCTGCCGTGGACGCTGGCGGGCGCTGGGGCGTGGTGGCGCCGCATCGACAGTCTGATGCGGCGAGTGGGCCTCCTGCGGCGGATCTCCGGGCTGGTTCACCCCGACGCGCTCAGCGCAGAGCGGGCGGCTGTGTGGCGGGCAACATTCGTCTACGGATTGGCCGTGGCGCAACGTCTCATGGCAGCGGTGCTGCTCGCAGGGTCGCTGCTTGCCGCCGGTGCCGACGACATCTGGCTGATTGCGGGGGCGACCGCCGCAGGAATCGTCGTCGGGATGGTCGGCATCACGCCGGCGGGGCTCGGCGTGCGCGAGGTCGTGGTGGCAGCCCTGCTGGCCGAGCGCTTCGGAGTGGGTGACGCGGCCGCGTTCGCCATCGCCGTGCGGCTGCTGGAGTTTGCGCACGAACTCGTGATGCTCCCGCTTGCAGCGGTGGGCAGGAGCATGGTGAGAGGATCGGGGCATGGCCGGAATGCCCACTGAGGAAGCCCAGCCGGTTCGCACTGGACCTCGCGGACCCGACGACAAACCCGACATCGACCTGGGAGACTTCGGACTCTTCGACCCTTCGGTTCAGCAGTGCCCGCACGCTTACTACGCCAAGATGCGTGAGGAAGCCCCGGTCTTCGAGGCGGCTTTGCCGGGCGCGCCGTTGTACTTGATCACTCGTTACGACGATGTGGTCGAAGTGGTGCGCGACCCCGACACGTTCTCGTCCGAATTCGACACCAGCGGGCATGTGAACTCTGAGCTGGCGCAGCGCCTCATTGACCTGTACCGAAGCGAAGGCGGCTACCCGCAGGTGAGAACCCTGCTGACCGCCGATCCTCCGGCACATACCCGTTTCCGCCGCCTGATCAGCAAGGCATTCACACCCAAGGTGATTGCAGATCTCGAGCCGACGATCCGCGAAGTCGCCGTCGGCCTGATCGACGAGATGCTGGCAAGAACTGTCGGCGGCGCCCCGCTCGACTTCGTCCAATCATTTGCTGTGCCGTTGCCAGTGACCGTCATCGCGAGAGCACTGAATGTCCCCGATGACCGCCTGGCCGACTTCAAGCGTTGGAGCGACGCCTCCATTGCGGGCATCGGCACCGACATCAGCATCGAGCAGCGCGTTGAGGCCGAACGCGAGGTGATCGAGTACCAGAAGTACTTCGCAAGCCAACTTGAGGCGCGCCGTTTGGCACCGCAGGACGACCTGTTGACGAACCTGCTCAACGCCCGGATCGACCGCGAATCCGACGGAATTGGGGACGACGACGTCTCCGACGCTCCGCTGACGATGGCTGAGATGCTCAGCATCATTCAGCAACTGCTAGTGGCGGGCAACGAGACGACGACGAAAATGCTCACCGAGATGATGCGCCTGCTGGGCGAGAACCCTGCCGAGTGGCAGGCGCTGCGCGGCGATACGGAGCGGGCCCGTTCGATCGTCGAGGAATCCCTGCGGTTGTCGACGCCGACGCAAGGCATGTTCCGGGTAGCTCGTCGAGACGTGACCATCGCAGGGGCCGACATCCCGGCCGGCTCGAGAGTGGTGGTGATGTATGCCGCCGCCAACCGCGACCCGGCGGTCTTTGACGATCCCGAATCGTTCTGCCCCGAGCGTGACGGGGCCACCAATCACTTGGCGTTCGGCCGGGGCATCCACTTCTGTGTCGGTGCCGCGCTGTCACGACTCGAAGGCAAGGTGGTACTCGAGGAGTTAGCTCGCCGCCTGTCCTCGTTCGAATTGGCGGCCAGCAACATCTTCGAGTACCACCCCAGCTTCATGCTGCGCGGACTCGAGCGGCTCGATGTGTGCCTGACGGCTGCCTGAGGGCAGCACCCGAACCGCAGGGATCCAGTGCGGATCAGCCCATGCCGTTGGCAAGCACGGCGCGGCCGTTGGTGGTCGCCGCCAAGCGAATGCCCACGACGGCTTGGTAGTCGTCGGATTCGTACGCAGCTTGTGCGGCTTCCATGGTGGGGTACTCGATGACCACCGTCTGCGCGCCGGCGCCGCCCTCCTTGAGGACCGATGCCGGGTCGAGTACCAAGAGCTTGCCGCCGCCCGCCATGATGGGCGCCGCGTTGCGCTGGTAGTCCTTGTACTTGTCGGGATCGACGACGTCGTAGTTCGCAATGAGGTAAGCAGGCATCGGCCCGGTCTAGCAGGCCATCTGTAGCGCTGCGAGGCGTGGCTACGGTGAGACCCATGAACGAAGCACCTCGCCGCGAGGCCGCGGAGGCCAGCGAGGGGCCGGCCGCTGACGCGGCTGCCGAGCGGAGTCACGCGATGCCGGAGCAGTCATCGGAGCAATCGCCGCAAGTCCATCCCGAGGAGAACTACGAAGACGTCACGGTGTACGACCTCGACGCCAACGTGGAGGAGCAGCTCCTGCTGGCGCACAACGAGTGCACCTTCATCTGGGCGAACCGTGAGGGCTGGCCGGTCGGCGTCATCATGTCGTACGTCTGGCGGGACGGTCGCTTCTGGTTGACAGCGTCGAGCCAGCGGGCGCGGATCAGCGCCGTGCGACGTGATCCACGGGTGTGCATCGTCGTCACCAGCACCGGCTCACCGATGCCGCGCAACAAGGCGATCACCTGGAAGGGCACGTGCACGGTGCGTGACGACGCCGAGACCAAGGCTTGGTTCTATCCCGCTCTGGCTGCGGCCCTCAGCCCCGGCGACGAAGCAGGACAAGCCGCACTCGTGTCGTTCCTGGACTCGCCCCGCCGGGTGATCCTCGAGGTGGAGCCGACGCAGCGCATCGGCTACGACGGCTCGAAGATGGCCAAGGCCACAGCCAGCTGGCTGGCCGCCCAGAACAGCTGAGCCCGTCGCTGACTGCTCAGTCGGGGCTGCCGTTCCCTCGTGTGCCCACGCCCACGGCGGTCTCTGAAGGCCCGGCAACCGTACCCGTCGAGCGGTCAAGTCTCGGCTCCAGCGATGCGAAGTAGTGCTCGTAGAAGTGCCGGATCTTGGTTTCCTGGTAGGAGGCGAAGATCACCTCTTGCTGCTCTTGGGCTCGCAGCCCCTGCTGCACCAGCGGCAGGTTGAGCGAGTCCTGCTGGAAGATCTTCGCAAGCGGCCCCAGCTCGGGTGCCCGGGTCCAGTCGTCGTCGAAACCGAGGTGGCGCACCTTTGCCGGCGCCGGACGATAGTCAGGATCGGGCGGGGCCAGGGGGAACAGCATCACTTCGAAGATGCACTCCTGGGGGTTGTCGCCATTCGGCCGGAACCGGTACATGATCGGGCTGAAGCAGCCCCAGGGCGACCAATTCGGAAACACCGAAAAGAAAATCGAGTCGATCAGCTCGGCGTCGCTGACAGCTTCGACGTCGATGGCGTCCCCCATCTGCCGTCGCACCTGGGCCCGTTTGCGGTCCGCCAGCCACCCGCGCACATTCGTCACCTCCGGCGGAGGATGGGGCGTCATCAGCGGCATCTCTTCGAGGCCCGGCGGCAGCGGGCCGCCGATCCACTTGCACAAGTGCGGGTCGGCCTGCTTCTGCGCACCGGCGATGTGGTTGCCGTCGCCGTCGAATGTGCTGACGTTGCCGTCGAGGTCGGTGACCGCTACGCGCCCATCGCTGTCGCGCTCGTAGATGTGGCCGCTCATGGGGTGCCGCCAGCGGCCGTACTCCTTGCCGTCGTCGACGCGCTCGAAGCGGGGCTGCCTCTCGAGATGCGGGCTGGGTACGCCTGTCGCGGTCAGCGCTCGGCTGTAGTTGCCGAAGACGTCGTAGCGGCTGTTCGCGTCCCCGAGCGATTCCATCAGCGTCGGGTGCGTCGCCACCACGTGGTAGCTCTCCATAAACGCTTCTTGGCAGGTCTTCCAGTTCATCGGCATGAGCTTGGAAACGTGCGCCGCCTTGTACCGGCGCTCGAAGGGCACGAAGGAGAAGTGGTCGGCGAGGTCGCCCAAGTAGTCGGTCAGCGGCGTTGCGCTGCGGTCCGGGTTGATGAAGACGAACCCGTGCCAGGTGCTGACCAGGGCTTCGGGCAACCCGTAGTCGGCCATGTCCACTTCGGGGAAGTCCCACTGGCAGGGGATCTCTCGCATCGAGCCATTCAATTCCCAGCACCAGCCGTGGAACGGGCAGCGCAGGCTGGAAGCGCCGCGCCCGTGGTGCTCGCGCAGCTTTCGGCCCCGGTGCAGGCAGGCGTTGCGATAGGCCTTGATCTCGTCGGGGGCGGTGCGAACGACGAGAAAAGACAGGTGCGCGATGTCATAGACGTGGTAGTCGCCGACGTCGGGAATCTCCTCCTCCAGGCAGGCGAGTTGCCACACGCGGCCCCAGAGCTGCTCGACTTCGACGTCGTGCACATCCTGCGCGTAGTACACGCGGGCAGGCACCCGTGTGTTGCCCGGCGAGTAGGGCCCGACCCGACGCAGGACCTCCGACACGGGATGGGTGTCATCGTCGAACAGCTCGTCGTAGCTGATGCCGGCGGAGCGGTCGGTGCCCGTCAGCGTCTCGGTCATGGCTGCAAGTTAGGTGCCGTTCCGAGAGCCTGTCGAGATGCGGGTCGCACATCCGCCCCAGCGGTCTGAGCGATCCGGCGTCAGGATCGGCAGGCTGTAGCGGTGCCGCACCGGGACATGATCGTGATCGGGGCCGGTCCCGCCGGCGCGGCGGCGGCCATGCGAGCCGCGGGTGCGGGCATCAAGGTGACGGCGTTCGAGAAGGCCCCCGCCGGACGCGACAAGGTCTGCGGCGACGGCCTGACGCCCCGCGCGGTCGCAGCGCTCGACGAGCTCGGCGTCTCGCTCGACGAGGCGCACCGCATTGCCGGGCTGCGGATGATCGCCGGACGGCAGGTTCGCGAGCTCGAGTGGCCGGCGAACGGGCAGTTCGGGCCCTACGGGGCGGTGTGGCCCCGGCGCCGGCTGGACAGCGCGCTGTGCGACGGTGCTGCTTCTGCGGGAGCCGAGCTCTGCTTCGGCACCGAGGCGATGCCGATCCTCGAAGACGGCGCAGCGGTGGGGGTCATCGCCGGCGGCGAGCGCTGGACTGCCGATCTCGTGGTGCTGGCCGCCGGTGCCCAGGGCCAGGCCGCCCGCATGCTCGGCGCGCTGCGGGATCCCCAAGAGCCGTTCGGCCTCGCCATCCGCACCTATGCCGAGACGCCTCGCCACGCCGAGGAGTACCTCGAAGCCTGCTTGACGTTGAGTGACTCCGAGGGCACCGCGGTGCCCGGCTACGGCTGGCTGTTCCCCGCCGGCGACGGCACAGTCAATATCGGCGTCGGGGCCCTCAACACCATGAAGGGCTTCGCGAATCTGAACCTGAACCGGCTCTGCGACAGCTACCGGGACCTGGTGGCCGAGAGCTGGCAGCTCGGCCCCTACCTCGAACGCCCGCGTGCGTGGCGTCTGCCGATGAGCGCCACCAAACGCCACGGCCCCGGATGGGTGGCCATCGGCGACGCAGCAGGGCTGATCAACCCGATGAACGGCGAGGGCATCGACTACGGCCTCGAGACCGGCATCCTCGTCGCCGACCTGTTCGCGGAGGATCCGTCCGCGGTTGCGGACACCTATGACCGCATCGTCGCCGAGAAGTTCGACGCATTCCTGCGTACCGGCCGGCGGTTCTCGTTTCTCATTGGCCATCCCCGCATCCTGCGAGCAGGCTTGCGGCTGGCGGTCGGCACCGACGCAGTCGCTCGCCTCACCTTGCAGGTGATGGGCAACCTCATCGACAACGAGACACCCGGCACGGCGGGGCGGGTCCTCGCTGCCGCCGACCGCACCCTCGCCGCAGCGTCACCTGCCCTACGACGCCTCCATAAGCGCCGCGCTGCTCGTACTTCTGCCTCCCGCAGGGCTGCTGCGGCTGAGTCAACCTCGACCGACGACGCTTGAGGGCGAGAGTCCCAGCGCAGCGCCACTACGGTGGCCTCCCGTGACTGCGGTGCTATTGGACGGCCAGGCGCTGGCCGAACAGATCAAGGACGACCTTCGAATCCGGATTGCCCAGGAAGGCCTGGCGCCGGGGCTCGGCACGATCCTCGTCGGTGACGATCCGGCGTCGCACAGCTATGTGGGCGCCAAGATCCGTGACTGCAGCGAGGTGGGCATTTCCTCGATTCACGAAGAGCTTCCCGCCGACATCACCCAGGCTGAGCTGGATGCGGTCATCGAACGCTTCAACGCCGATCCGACCGTGCACGCCTACATCGTCCAGCTGCCGCTGCCGCGCCAGCTCAACGAGGAAGCGGCACTGCTGGCCATCGACCCCGACAAGGACGCCGACGGACTGCATCCGGTGAATCTGGGCCGGCTCGTGATGGGCGTGGACGGTCCGCTGCCCTGTACGCCCCGTGGCATCCAGGTCATGCTCGAGCACTACGGCGTGCCGGTGGAGGGTCGTCACGTGGTCGTCGTGGGCCGCGGCCTCACGATCGGCCGCCCAATGGCGCTGCTGATGGCGCTGAAGCGACCGGTCGCGAACGCGGCGGTCACCGTCGTGCACACCGGCGTGGCCGATCTGGGCGCTTACACCCGCCAGGCCGACATCGTCATCGCCGCAGCCGGCGTGCCCGGCTTGGTCACGCCCGACATGGTGAAACCCGGCGCAGCGGTAGTCGGCGGCGGCATCACCCGCGAGGGGCGCAAGATTCTGTCCGACGTGGACGAGTCGGTCGGCGAGGTCGCGGGCTGGGTGACCCCCCGCCTCGGCGGCGTGGGCCCGATGACACGCGCCATGCTGCTGGCCAACACCGTCGACGCCGCCGCTGCATCCGGCTGACGCGCGGCCGCATTCAGCCGTTCGAAGTTGCTCGATCGACGCGGCGGCAACGCGAGTGCAGTTGCCGCATTGCCGCGCTAGAAACGCCCGCAGCCGGGGCACCTGCCCGGCGCGTCGAACCAGGAGAGAACAGTGAACGATCCCGTACGAGTTGCTGTCACCGGGGCCGCGGGCCAGATCGGCTACAGCCTGCTGTTCCGGATCGCTTCGGGAGCCATGCTCGGCCCAGACGAGCCAGTCGAACTGCGGATGCTGGAGATTCCCCCGGCTATGGGCGCGCTCGAGGGCGTGATGATGGAGCTCGACGACTGTGCGTTCCCGCTGTTGGCGTCCCGCACCGGCACCTCGGACCCGAATGAGGCCTTCGAAGGTGCCGACTACGCGCTGTTGGTGGGCTCGATGCCGCGCAAGGCGGGCATGGAGCGCAGCGACCTGCTGGAGGCCAACGGCGGCATCTTCACTGTGCAGGGCAAGGCGCTCAGCGATTCGGCCAACCCCAGCGTGCGGGTACTGGTGGTGGGCAACCCGGCCAACACCAACTGCCTGATCGCCATGCGCAACGCGGCCAACATCGCCGACGGGCAGTTCACGGCCATGACCCGGCTGGACCACAACCGGGCCATAGCGCAGCTCGCCAGCAAGGCCGCCATGTCAGTGAACGACGTGACTCGCATGACGATCTGGGGCAACCACTCCGCCACCCAGTACCCGGACATCTTCCATGCCGAGGTGGGCGGCCACAACGCTGCGGCGCTGGTGGACGACCAGGCATGGCTGGAAGACGACTTCATCCCCACGGTGCAGCAGCGCGGTGCAGCCATCATCAACGCACGGGGAGCGTCCTCGGCTGCCTCGGCAGCGTCGGCCGCGGTGGATCACATGCGCGACTGGTCCTCGGACACGCCCGGCGGCGACTGGGTGTCGATGGGCATCCCCTCCACCGGCGACTACGGCGCCCCCGAGGGCATCATCACCTCGTACCCCGTCACGGTCTCAGGCGGCCAGTACCACGTCGTGACCGGTCTCGAGCTCGACGACTTCAGCCGCTCCCGCATCGAGGCCTCCTGGGCCGAGCTCGTCGAAGAGCGCGACACCGTCGCAGGCTTAGGCCTCCTCGGCTGACCGAGAGGCATGCTTGATGCCAAGCTCAGCACGTTGGCTCGGTACTTCGCTGGCCTCGGGTATCAAATTGAAATCACCCTCACCCCCCTCGAGGCATCTCAATCCCAGGGTGACATCCCGGAGTGACGTCTGAATCCATAGAAGGCACGGCGTCGCGGGGGTCTCGCGGTCATGTGAGATCAGGCTCGCTGGCGACTATTCGGCGCGCAAGCGGCCCATAGCCGTCGGCTTCGGCAATGGCCTGGCTGAGCATTGACCGCAGTCCCTCTCGGCCAGTTGGCACTACGACCACCGCATCGCCGAGATCGGCGATCTCGACTGTTCCCCCAGCGGCGATCCCCCATCGTCGGCGTGTCTCAACAGGCAGCGTGAGGCAACCGCTCTTCGAGACTCGGTACTGCGCAACTGCCATCGCGTTACTCCTACAAGAGACACGTGTGCTCTTGCAAGTGCGCATGGCGCGCCGTGCCGCTGACTCAGGGGCGGACAGCGTTTTCATCACATGCTCGGTGTAGCTGCTGCGCTGCAGTCCCAGCTTGAGACGGATCGAGTGAGGGTTCCCGTCGTCGATCCGACCGGCGCGTCGCTCGGACTACTGCTCACACTGCAGTCGATGGGCTTAAGCCCGAGCCGCCGCACTTACATGCCTCCACCCGACAAGGAGCGCATCGGCACCTGACGCTGAGTTCACGGCTGCGAGGGCTGAGATCTGCAGACTGGGGAACGGCTGGTCCAGGTGCGTCGTCAACGGAGGGGAGCGATCTATGGCCGAGGCGTACGACGTCGTTGTCATCGGTGGAGGCATCGCTGGAATCTCTGCCGCGTTTGCCCTGGCACAGCGCGGCCGGCAAGTAGCCGTAGTCGAGCGTGAGTCGTCGTTGACGGCCCACAGCACGGGCCGATCAGCGGCGCAGTTCCTGGCCTCCTACGGCGAGCCGACGAACCGTCGGTTGAGCGCTGCGTCACGTGAATTCTTGGATTCGGATGCTGATGGGCTTGCTGACAGCGCCGTGTTGATCCCGCGCAATGTGCTGTGGGTGGCGCCGGCTGGGTTCGAAGACCACTTGGTCGAGCGGGTTGAGGCCAATCAGGTCACCGAGACCGTGTGCGAGTTGATCGACGCGGCTCGCACGATCGAGATCTGCCCAGCGCTTGACCCGGATTGGTTGGTCGGTGGAGTGATCGAATATGGCGGATTCGACATCGACGTTGCAGGGCTGCACCAGGCGTATGTGCGAGGCGCCAGGAAACGCGGCGTGACGATCCTTCGCGACTGCAATGTGCGAGAACTGACCAAGCGACACAGGGGTTGGCACGTCAACACGGCAGGGGGAAATCTGAGCTGCGATGTCGTGGTGAATGCTGCAGGGGCGTGGGCAGACGAGGTCGCTGAACTTGCCGGGGCGCAAACCGTAGGCATGCGACCGCTGCGCCGCACGGTCTTCACCTTCTCGACTGGCTTCGAGGCCGATGATTGGCCACTGGTGATCGCCGCCGACGAATCGTTCTACTTCAAGCCCGAAGGACCTGGTCAGCTCCTGGGATCGCCCGCCGACGAGCACCTCGACAGTCCGTGCGATGCCCGACCCCGCGAGATCGATGTGGCCATGGGCATCGAGGCCGTCAATGCCGCGACCCGGCTGGAAGTCCGGTCTATTCGCTCGACGTGGGCCGGATTGCGGACGTTCGCGCCCGACCGCGTGCCGGTGGTCGGCTTCGACCCCCGGGCCGATGGCTTCGTATGGTGCGCGGGCCAAGGCGGAACCGGCATCCAAACTGCGCCGGCGATTGCGACGCTGGTGGCGGCGCTGATCTCAGGCGAGGAGCTCCCCGAGGAGCTCGCAATTTTGACCCCAGCAGTGAGTCCCGAACGGTTCACGCACTGACTCGCGCGAGCGCCGCGTGAGCCTGACGCCGCTCCTCAGTGGCGAACCTGGCGCTCGCCGGGGTTCAGCTTTATGGGCCGTAGGTGTAGCGGCCGATGGCGTTCAGCGTGAGCTGGCGCAGCGAGTTGCAGCTTCCGATGCGAATGATGAGCGGTTCGTTTGCGATCATGGCGAAGGTCAGCACGTCGCCGTTGGCAGCGGTGCTGACGCCGGCGATGGCCGAGCTGTCATTCAGCTGACCTCCCTTGGCGAAGACCGTGTTCGTGGACCCATTCCCGTTGGCGGGAGTCTGCGGGCCGCAGCTTTGAAGCGTCGGGGTTCGCCCTGCGATCGACAGCGAGTCCGCGAAGCGGGAATCGGCGCCCGCCAGCAGCAGCAAGCGCACTGCCGCCTCGCAGCTCATGCGGTTGTGAACCGACAGCCCTGAACCGTCCACCAGCACGATCTCGTCGGCCGTCGCTCCCAAGACCTCGGCGAGCGCGGCAGTTGCCGCCGCCGCCGAGGCCGCCCGTGACGAGTCGCCGTGGAGCCGACCGATCTGCTTGAGCAGCATCTCCGCCGGCGTGTTCTCCGAGTAGCGCAGTATCCGTACCAGCATCTCGGCGACCGTTGGCGAGGTGATGCTGCCCAGATCCGTCGAGTCGCTCACCGCCGGGGCGCTGCCCGACCGTGGTCGGTGCCGGATCACCATGCCGCGTGCTTCGAGCAGGTCGTCGAAGTTCGACGCGGCTGCTTGGACTGAATTGGCGCTTCTGGTGTGGCTGAGCCTGTTCACGGTGTACGGCGAGTAGCCGTCGTTGATGATCAAGCCCGACAAGACGCCCACAAAATTCTGCGACAGGTACGACTGCTTCCAGATCGGCGGCGTCTCCGATGTTGCGCCGGGTGGGTAGTGCGTCGTGTAGCTCTGCTCGCCGTCGGCGAACCACGATCCGTCCCCGACAACCGCACCATCGATCGTGTCGATGCCGAGCGCATCGAGTGCTGCCATGACGCTGTCTGCCAGCTGGGTCACGTCGGTGTAGGGGCGGGCATCGGCGATGCGATTGATGTACCCGGGCGTGGCCAGCACTGGGTCGCCGCCGCCGATCAGGTAAAGGTCGCCCCGCAGCACGCCGTCACTGACTGAGGCGAGCGCGCTGGCATCAGCAACCACTTGTGTCGTGAACGTCGCGTCGGCACCCAATTCGTTCAGCGCCGCAGTGACGGTCGCAAGCTTGGCGAGCGACGCCGGCAGCAGCGGTGTGTTGGCCCTGTGCTCGAAGACCGGCTCGTCGTTGCGATACAGCGACATGCACATGTCTTCGGTCGCCTCGCTGGATCGCAGTGCGGCCGAGAATTCGTTCGCCAGCCGCTGCTGCCACGCGGGGGTGTTGTCGTTGGGCTCGTCATCGGTGTCGTCGGGCGCGCTGGAGTCGTCGCCTGCTGCGAGCGCTGACGCAATTGCGCCCACCTCGGTTGCGGTTTTCCAGCGATCAGCGCCGTAGACGCGGGTCATGTCGCGGCCCGCCAGCTTGACGTCGGACACTGCTGCGGGACCGCCGACCACGTAGCCGCCAGCCGCCGCTGTGGCGAGTCGGCGGAGCTGGTCCCGCGGAAACGGTTCGTCGCGGCCCCCGGCGAGCACGATGCAGCTTTTTTCTGCCAGCACGCCGACGAGCGTCACCGCCGAGTAGATGTCGGACTGTGCGTCGGCGTCGGACGCGACGATCACCGGCACGGCGTCGGTGCAGTCGCCGAGCACTTCGGGCGGCGGCAGCACTGGAGCCGCAGCGGACGAAGACGTCTGCGCGCCCGCCGGACGCGGAAACGGCACGCCAAATGCGGCCAGCAGCACGACTACTGCTGCGACTGCCGCGCCGCGTTGACCGAGTCTTGGCGCGTTCATCTCGTTCTGCCCTCGTCGCTCGTGCCCGTTGATCTGGTGGTTTCGGCACTCACTAGCCCTGATTATTCATGAGAATGCCGCGAGTCGTGTTTTGGGCATTCCGGTTGGCCTGATTTGTCGTTTCGGGGTGTTGGGGCTGCAGGCGGCAGC
>Ga0209021_1000095_pt1 | contig 117787 bp, 112 predicted proteins | sample PinacodermFT_FD_187299 | JGI IMG/M metagenome (GOLD analysis project Ga0209021, IMG submission 187299) | Host-associated microbial community of the marine sponge Aplysina aerophoba from Gulf of Piran - sponge pinacoderm, lysed by freeze-thaw... | ecosystem: Host-associated > Porifera > Sponge... | reverse complement strand
TGCGCAAGGTGATGGCAGAAGGGTGGGTGAGCTTCAAGGGCTACGCGTTCAAGGTGGGCCGGGCGCTCCGGGGGTATCCGGTAGCGCTCCGGCCAACAGCAGAGGATAGCGTGTGGGGTGTTTGGTTCATGACGCACCCTATCGCGGACGTGGATCTGCGCGGCCCTGAGCCGGAGGTTACGAGGTGTCCCAATGTGTAAAGTATGTCTCCGAACACCCGTAAACCATGTCTCCGGTCTATACACCCTTGTAGGGAGAGGGGGCCAGACACCGCTGCCCCAGTTGCCCTTCCGCGTGACCTGACGGGCCACTCTGGATTCCCGCTTTCGCGGGAATGACGGAGGTTTTACTCCAGGAAGTCGCGGAGCTGGCGGGAGCGGCTGGGGTGGCGGAGTTTGCGGAGGGCCTTCGCCTCGATCTGGCGGATGCGCTCTCGGGTGACGCCGAAGTCGCGCCCGACCTCTTCCAGGGTGCGGCTGCGGCCGTCGTCGATGCCGAAGCGGAGTTGCAGCACGCGGCGCTCGCGTTCGCTCAGCGTTCCGAGCGCGCGAGCGACCTCCTCGCGGCGCAGCTGGGCGGTCGCGGCTTCCGGCGGAGCGGGAGCGTTGCGGTCCTCGATGAAGTCGCCGAGGTGGGAGTCCTCCTCCTCACCGATGGGCGTTTCGAGCGAGACGGGCTCCTGTGCGACCTTGAGGATCTCGCGGACGCGCTCCGGCGGGACCTCCATGCCCTCCGCAATCTCCTGCGTCGTCGGTTCGCGCCCGTACTCCTGTACGAGGCGGCGGCTGACGCGCATGAGCTTGTTGATGGTCTCGACCATGTGGACAGGGACGCGGATCGTGCGCGCCTGGTCAGCGATGGCGCGGGTGATGGCCTGCCGTATCCACCAGGTTGCGTAGGTGGAGAACTTGTAGCCCTTGCGGTAGTCGAACTTCTCGACGGCGCGGATCAGGCCGATGTTCCCCTCCTGGATGAGGTCGAGCAGGGACATGCCCCGGCCTATGTACTTCTTGGCGACGCTCACCACGAGGCGGAGGTTCGCTTCCGCGAGGTGGCGCTGCGCCTTGATCCCCAGTTCCTCCACGTCCCGGAAGTGCCGGTGGAGGACGAACTCGTGGCTCTCCATGTTCTGCCCGATGTCCGCGTCCTCGATGATCTCCGGGAGATCGGCGACGGCGACGTCCGCGCCGACGATGTCGAGGATGTCGTCCGGCAGGACGTGGCTGTTGAGCGCGAGTTGCACGATCTGCTGGCCGAGCTCGGGGGGCTCCATCTCGTAGCGCGGAGCGAGGGTTTCGAGCATCTCCAGGTTCAACTCGCCGTCCACGTTCGCGCGCAGCTTCTCATTGTGGAGCAGCTCGCCGAGGGTTATCTCTTCCTCGATGGCGAGGAACTCGGTGATGTCGTCGAGCAGGCCCCGCTGGTCGTGGAGACGGCGCAGCAGAAGTTTCGCGACGTCGGTGTCCCTCGGGGTGCGCCCGGTCTCCGCGCGCAGGTCGTTCGCGGCCTTCTCCACGTGCTTGAAGGAGGCGCGCTGGAGGGCGAGGCGGCGCTCGTCCGCGGCGGTCAGGAGCGTCACGCGTCCGATCTCGCGGAGGTACATCCGGACGGGGTCGTCGATGACGTCCCCTTCCATGTCGTCCTGCTGCGCGTCGGTGACGGCTTCCTTCGCCTCTTCCTCGGTGGCCTTGATGTCCTCCGGGTTGGGCTCGTCGGTAGCGGGGTTAGCCGCAATGGCGGCAACCGCGACGGCGGATGCGTAAGGGGCGGTGACGTCCACCGTTTCCACGCCGTTCCCGGCCGCGTCCGACGGGGCGGCGCCGTTGGCCTCAGGAGCCCCGGGGCTCGTCGCGACGGCAGCGCCGTTCGTGTCGGTCGTGGTCTCCTCCGCCGGAGGGGCCTGCTCCGCGACGGCGGCCTTCGCGCGGACGCGGGGCCTCGCTGCCGTCTTCGGGGCGGGCTTCACCGTGTTCTTCGCCGCGGGAGCCTTCGTCCGGCTCTTGCCGGCGACGCCGTTCGTCTCCGCGGCGTCCTCGTTATCAGTAGTGACGGGTTTCTGCCTGGTCGCCAATGCTTCCTCCTCGGTTGGGGAGAGATTCTCTGCTGCAGGCGGGTCAGTCGAGTCCCTTCGTGAAGAGATCCCGCAGCCGTTCGTTGACCGCCAGGGCTTGTCGTTGAACAGCTTGCACGTACTCAGGATCTACAGGGGCGTCGCCGACGGCGTCCGAGGAGAACGCTGCCGCCTCTTGTGCTTTCAAGTTACGAAGGCGCCTCTCCTCGAGCCTCCGCAAACAGCCGGTCCATTCCTCGTTGCGCTGCTTTCGATCGGCGGGAGGAAGCGCCTCCAGCGAGTGCCTGACAAGTCGGTCGGCAAGTTGGCCGTCGAGCTGCGCTATCGCACCTTCCATTGTACCGGTATCCCGGAGTGCGAACAATACGGCCCGGTTCTCAGGTCGGACGAATGTGTCCGGGTCCACTTCGGCTACCTGGGCCAGGAATTCAGGTTCCTGCGCGAGCAGCGCGAGCACGCGCTCCTCCAACGGGTCGTGCTCCGCGATGGTGAACACGGACGCCAACTCCCGGTTCGCGGCTTCCGGCACCGGACGCCGGGCGCGTTGCTGGCTGCGCAGCGGCCCCTGCAGGCGTCCCACCGCGGCTTCCAACGTGGCGACGGGGACGCCGACGATCTCCGCGAGCCTGCTGAAGTAGCGTTCCTGGTCCGCCCAGTTCGGCACCGCGAAGACGACGGGCAGGAGGCGTTCCACCAGCTCCGACTTGCCCTGCGCGGAGCCCATGTCCAAGCGCGACGCCTCGGCCTGGATGAGGAACTCGACCGCCGGAACGGCGTCTGTCAGCAGGCGCTGCCACTGCGCGGGGTCGTTGCGGATCAGCTCGTCCGGGTCCTTTCCCTCGGTGATGAGGGCGATGCGGAGCGAGGAGATGTCGTCAGGACGGTGCAGCACCTCGGTTCGCCTGCGGCCTACCGCGACGCTGCCGACCAGTTCCCACGTCGTGCGCAGCGACTGGAGCATCGCCTCCTGCCCGGCGGCGTCGGCGTCGAGCGCGAGGACGATACGCTGCGCGCGCGCCTTGAGGAGCGTGACCTGTGTCTCCGTCAGGGCGGTGCCCATGGAGGCGACGACGTTGCGGTAGCCGTGCTCGTGCGCGGCGATGACGTCCATGTATCCCTCGACGACGACGGCCTCGCCCTCCGCGCCGATGGCCTCGCGGGCGCGGTCGAGCGCGTAGAGCATGCGGCCCTTGTCGAAGACCGATGTCTGAGGTGTGTTGATGTACTTGGGGTCGGAGCCGTCCATCGAGCGGCCCGCGAACCCGGCGATGCGCCCGTCCACGTCGCGCAGCGGGAACATGAGGCGTCCGCGGAACATGTCCCGCGAGGGCGTGCCGTCGTCGCCGCGCAGGACGAGGCCCGACCGGAGGAGCAGGTCGTCGTTGAAGCCGAGCGCGCTGAGGCTGCGCAGGAGTTCGCCGCCGGTGGAGGGCGCGTAGCCGATGCCGAAGCGGGCGGCGGCTTCTTCACCGATGTGCCGTGCTCCCACATATGTGCGTGCGTACGCCCCGCGTTCGGCGATGAAGGACTGCTTGAAGAACTGTTGCGCTGCGTCGTTGAGGGCGTAGAGCGGGTCGTCGTTGTTGCGCTGCCGCCGCTCCTCGATGCGGACGCCGGCCTGCGCGGCGAGGAGGCGCATCGCGCTGCTGAAGTCCGTGTTCTCCGCTCGCATGACGAACGAGAACATGTCGCCGCCGGTCGCGCAGCCTCCGAAGCAGCGCCAGACCTGGTTGTCGGGGAATACAACGAAGGACGGGGTATTCTCCTGGTGGAACGGGCAGCGCGCCTTGTAGCTGGCCCCGGAGCGCTTCAGGTCCGGGACGTAGCCGGAGACGACATCGACGATGTCGAGGCGCGCCCGGATGTCGTCCACAGTGCTCATACTCCCCTACTGGATTCTACGTCGTGGAAGCCGCTGTGGTTGCACGAATCTCGCCGCACCGAGAGAGTGCGGGCCGTCGGCGTATACTGCGCGCGATTCCCGCTTTCGCGGGAATGACGAGAGAAGGCCATCACGAACCCGAAACCGAAGCGGCGCATCTTTTATGGCTGGTACATCCTCGGCGTCATCCTGCTGACGGGGCTGTTCGCGGGTCCCACGAGCCAGGTCTTCATCGGCGTGCTCGTGCGGCCCATCAGCGAGGATACGGGATGGAGCGCCACGGCCATCGCGGGAGCCGTGACGGTAGGCGGCATGCTGTCGGGGATCGGCGCGCCGTTCGTCGGGTTGCTCGCCGACCGCTACAGCCCGCGCGTGCTGATGACGCTCGGCGTCGTGCTGATGGCCTCCACGTTCTTCCTCATCGCGGCCGCGCCCACGGTCTGGGTGCTGGTGATCGGCTACGCGATCGCGCGGGGCATCGCGCAGAACCTGATCGCGGGCGTCGTTCCGCGCGTGGTCGTGGTCAACTGGTTCCGCCGGATGCGGGGGCGCGCCATCGGGCTCGTGGGCACCGCCCACCCGGTGGGGACGTTCGTGCTGGGGCCTGCCGCGCTCCTCATCATCAGCGCCGGGTTGGGCTGGCGGGGGGTGTGGGTCATCCTCGGCATAGCGGTCATCGTCTTTCTCGTGGTGCCGAACGCGCTCGTCATCCGCCGGACTCCGGAAGAGATGGGACTGCTGCCGGACGGCGATGAAGTCACGGAAGCGGGCGGGCGGGCTGCGATAGAGGCGAGCGCGCGGGAGGCGGAGGCGTCGTGGACGCTGCGCGAGGCGATCCGCACGCCGTCGTTCGCCCTCATCATCCTGTCCATCGTGCTCACGAACTACGGCGGGGGCGGGCTGCCGTTCCACATGCCGCAGATCTACGCGGACCAGGGGCTCAGAGAGGCGATAGGGGTCGCCGCCGTGAGCATGTTCGCCATCTCCGGCGCGTTCGCCAACACGCTCTGGGGTTTCCTGGCGGAGCGCATCTCAGAACGGCTCCTTGGCATCTTCACGATGCTCATGGGCATGGTGCTGGCGCTGGGCTTCCAGTTCATCTCGCACCCCGTGGCCGCGGTGGGATACGGCATCCTGCTCGGCGTCGCGGCACGCGGCGAGGGTTCCATCCTCATGATCCTCATAGCGAACTACTACGGCAGGCGCTCCTACGGCGCCATCTCCGGCCTCGTCCAGACCGCACTGCTCGGGGGCCTTGCGCTCGGTCCGCTGATCATGTCGGTCATCAGGGAGTCCACGGGGTCCTACGACGCCGTTTTCTACTCCGCTGCCGTAACATTCACCATCGCAGCCGTGCTGCTGGCGCTCGCCGTGAAGCCGAAGCGCCCGGAGCGTGCGCCCGCCACCGCCACAGCAACAGGAGGGAACCCACAGCCATGACGACGAACACAGAGATCGAGACGCTGAAGCGCCAGGTAGCGGACAGTTCGCACGTGCTCGACCACCAGGGGCTGGTGGACTTCCACGGGCACGTCAGCGCGCGCGTGCCGGGCACGAACGTGCTCTATATCAAGCCCGTGCTGCGTCCGCACAACCAGATACGCGCGGAGGACATCATCGCGGTCGACATCGACGCCTATCTCGAGGGCGGCGACTCGCAGTGGAACCCGTCCGACCAGCGCGGCCGGACGATAACCGAGCCGGTGCCGCCGCGCGAGACGGCGCTGCATGCGGCCATCATGCGGGCGAGGCCGGACGTGAACTCGGTCGTGCACACGCACCAGCTGGTGTCGACGGCGATAGGCGCGGGGAACGTGCCCATCAAGGCGCTCCAGAACCAGGGCCTCCCGTTCGCGCCGGAGACTCCCATCTACCCGAGGCCCGACCTCATCACGACGACCGCGCTGGGCGAAGAGGTTGCGGATACGCTTGGCGACCGCACAGCGGCGCTGCTGCGCAATCATGGCGTCGTCGTGGTGGGCGAGTCGATGGACCACTCGGTGTCGAACACGATCTACCTGGAGCGAGCGGCTATCACGCAAGTCATCGCGACCATCGTCGGGACGCCGGTGCCGCTGACGGACGAGTACGTCGCGCGGTTCGGGCCGGACTGGTCGCGCCGTGCGTCGCACGCGTACGAGTATTTCCGGTCGCTCGTGCCGAGTCTGAAGGTGATGGAATAGGTGGGAACCCTCACTCGCCGTGCTGGCGCGTCCACCTCTCCCAGAGGGAGAGGTGGGCAAAGGGCACCCACAAGGGGGCGCCCCTACGCCGGGCACCCCTTGCCACCCCGCCACGCGACCTGACGGTCGCCCTAGGTTCCCGCGGGAACAACCAGGCTGACCCTCTAGCGCTGGGCGCGGGCGGCGTAGTGGCGCCAGATGCCGCTGGGTTTGCGTGGCGTCGGGGCGACCTCGGGCGTGAGGTGGTCGGCCTGGGGCATGGAGCGCATGTTGGCGACGAATTCGCCGGCCTGTTCCGGCGTCAGGACGGCGTGCCCGCTGCCGACGGCGCAGAACGCGAGGTAGTTCATCCGCGCCTGCTCCTCCAAGTGCAGCATGTTCACGATGGCGTCTTCCATGTCGCCGCCGACGGTTGCCGCGCCGTGGCCCTGCAGGAGGATGGCGCTGTGGCTGCCCATGAGGCGCGCGACCTCCGCGCCGTCCTTCTCGTGGATAATGAGGCGCGGGCTGGGGAACATCGGCAGGGGCTCCGAGAAGAGGGGCATGCCTTCGATGCACATCGGCCCCATCTGCTTCTGCAGCACGCTCATGAGGACGGTGTAGCGCGGGTGGACGTGCACGACGGAGTTGACGTCCGGGCGCTCGCGCAGCAGGCAGGAGTGCATCTTCACCTCGTTCGGGAGGTTCAGCTCCTTCGGTCCGCCCGCCTTGTAGCCGTTCACGTCGACGACGACCATGTGCTCGGCGTAGGTCTGGGAGAGCGCGGGGCCGAGCGCTTTGATGACGAACCTGTCCGGGTCGTCGGGCAGGCGCAGGCTCACGTGCCCGCGTTCGATGGTGGAGGAGTCGGCGAGGCCCATCTCGTACAGCATGCGGTTCGCGAGCGCGACCTCTTCCATGAGTTCGGTCAGGTCTGCCATGTCGGCCTCCTTCGTCGTCGTATCAGCCGAACGGGGGCTGGCGCAGGTGCCAGTCGGTTGCGGTCTGGTAGGCGTGGACAGCGCGGAGCACGAGCGCGTCGTTGAGCCTCGCGCCGCCCAGCATGAGGCCGAGCGGCAGGCCGTCGGGCGAGAATCCGCACGGCACGGAGGCGCTCGGCATACGGGCGAGGTTGAAGACGCGGGTGAGCTTCAGCAGTGCCTCCCGCGACGTTATCTCGACGCCGTTGAAGTTGAGCGTGTCCTGGTCGGCGAGCGGCGCTGGCGTGGCGACGGTGGGCATCGCGATGAGGTCGACGCGCGTGAGCGCCTGCGCGACCGCCCGCGCGTACGCGACGCGGGCCTGCTGCGCCCGGGCGTAGGCCGTCGCCGGAACGAAGAAGCCGGACTCGAAGCGGCGGCGTATCGCCTGGTCCATGCGGTCGCCGTCGCGGAGGACGCGCGCGCCGTGGGCCATGGCCGCCTCGGCGGTCGTGATGCCGGCGGCGATGGGGGTCGTCCAGTCCAGCTCGGGCAGCGAGATCTCCATGACCTGCGCGCCGAGCCCTTCCAGCGTGCGCATCGCGGACTCGAACGCGAGCGCGACATCGGTGTCGATCGGTTCCCAGACGTACTGCAGGGGCACGCCGATGCGGAGCCCGCTCACGCCGCCCTCCAGCGACGCCACGTAGTCCACCTTCGGGGCGGTGATCGAGACGGGGTCACGTTCGTCGTGGCCGGCGAGGACGTTCAGGATCAGGGCAAGGTCCTCGACGGTGCGCGCCATCGGACCCGCGGTGTCGAGCGAGTGCGAGAGCGGCGTGACGCCGAACCGGCTCACGAGTCCGAATGTCGGCTTGATGCCGGATATGCCGCAGAGCGAGGACGGGATGCGGATGGAGCCGCCGGTGTCCGAGCCCAGACCAAAGGGGAAGAAGCCCGACGAGACGCCTGCACCCGTGCCGCTGGACGAACCGCCGGGCATGCGGCCCTCGCCCCACGGGTTGCGCGGCATGCCGTAGGTGGCGTTCTGTCCGGTGGGGCCGAACGCGTACTCGACGGTGTTGACCTTGCCCATTGAGATAGCGCCCGCCTCGCGGAGCAGGCGGACGGCGTCGGCGTCCTCGTCCGGCACGAACTCGGCATCGAGCGCCGACCCGGACGTCGTCACGATGCCTGCGCTCCAGTAGATGTCCTTGATGCCGAAGGGCACGCCGTGCAGCGGGCCGCGCGAACGCCCCGTGGCGAGCTCGTCGTCGGCGGCGCGGGCGTCGGCCATCGCGTCATCGGAGGTGCGCGTGATGAACGCGCCAACCTGCGGTTCGAGCGCGTCGGCGCGAGCGACGAACGCGCCCACAGCCTCGGTCGCGGAGATCTCCTTGGCGGCGATGCGCCGTGCGAGGTCGGCGGCGGAGAGTGAGGTGACGTCCGTCATTCCACGCCTCCGACCGCCCGCTCGACGGGGATGTGGTCGACCGGCAGATCGTCCAGCGGCGCGATGCGTCCGAGCATCGCTTCCACCTCGGGGCGCAGCTTCTCGATGTGCTCGGGGCCGGCGGTAATCCCGGCGGCGCGCGCCATCGAGGCGAACGCGTCCGGGGTCAGTTCAGGGGACATCGCAATCTCCGCTGGACAGGCTGCGCGCAAGTATAGCGGCGTGGGACGGAGGGTGGGGCAAGGGCGCCCACAAGGGACGCCCCTACACCAGACACCTTGCCCCCGACCCCGCAGATAAGGTCTTCTATAATGGGCGGGTGAGTATCCCCTACCGCGCCATCGTTTTCGACTTCGACGGCCTCATCGTCGACACCGAACAGCCCATCTACGAGGCGTACAGCACGATCTTCGAGGAGCTGGGCGCGACGCTGCCGCTGAGCGTCTGGCAGAACGTGATCGGGCAGGGCGTCGGTAACGACGCCGCGTTCGTCCACTTGGAAAGCACCATCGGGCGTGAGGTGGACAGAGAGGCGATCCGGGCGGAGGCGCGCGCGAGGCGCCGCGACGTGACGCTCGCGCTTCCTCCACGGGAGGGGGCGGCGGAGCTCATCGCGCAGGCGAAAGCCGCGGGGCTCACGCTCGCCGTGGCGTCGAGCTCGACGTCCGGGTGGGTCAACGGCCACCTCGACCGGTTGGGGCTGCTGCCGTCGTTCGCCGCCGTCTGCAGCCGCGACGAGGTTGGTGTGCCGAAGCCGAACCCGGCGGTGTACTGCCTCGCGCTCGAACGGCTGGGTGTCCAGCCGCACGAGGCGTTCGCCATCGAGGACTCGCCGCACGGGGTGACGGCTGCGAAGGCGGCGGGCCTGCGCTGCGTCGCCGCGCCGAACCCGCTCACCGCGAACATGGACCTGCGCCACGCGGACTACCTGCTGCCGTCGATGGCGGGCGTCTCACTCTCGGACGTGGTGGCAGGGCTGGTGGGGTAGCGCCCCCCCATCCCAACCTTCCCCCCATCGAGGGGAAGGGATCAGAGCATCCTTAACAGGATCCCCCTCCGCGTATAACACGCCCTTCCCCTGTTGATAACACGGTGGCCTGCGCTCCGTGGTGTGATTGGTGTACCTGCGTTCGCCCTCGGGTGGCAAGCGTGGGCATCACCTCCCTACCAAGGAGATCGCGTGGAACACCTCTCTCGATTTGGCAGACTGTGGATAGGACTCTTGCTCGCGGCATCGGCGGCGCCACTGGCGCTCATGGGGTGCCAGGGGCCGGAAGGGGTACCGGGCGAGACGGGACCGCAGGGTCCCCAGGGACAACATGGAGAAGCCGGAGCCGCGGGGCCGCAGGGGCCGCAAGGGCCAGCGGGGGCGGCAGGACCGTCCGGGCCATCAGGGCCTGCCGGAGTGACGGGCTCGAATGGAAGGCCCGGCGCGCCCGGAGCGGACGGTCGCGAAGTGGAGCTGGTCAACGTGGACGGCGTGCTCTCATGGCGCTACGAGGGAGAGGACGGCTCAGCCTGGCGCGAACTCACCACACTGACGGCGCCGCTGCCGCCCATCTCGCTCACGAAACTCGGCACGTACACGTCTGAAGAGGGAGCGGAGATCGTCGCGTTCGACCCCTCGACGGCCCGTGCGTTCGTCACCGCCGGGGCAACGGTGGAGGTGCTGGACCTGTCGGACCCGTCGCAGCCCATGGTTGCGCACGTGCTCGATCTGTCGTCCTACGGCGACGGCGTGACGAGCGTTGATGTGAAGGATGGACTGGTCGGCATAGCGGTGGACGCGGATAGAGACGCCGACCCGGGCGCACCTGGCAAAGCGGTCTTCTACAGCGCCACCTCGTTCATGCGGATCGCCGAAGTGGAGACCGGCGTGCTGCCGGACATGATCACATTCACGCCGGACGTGAAGTACGCGCTGGTGGCGAACGAAGGCGAGCCGAGCGACGACTACGCAACCGACCCGGTGGGGTCGATCACGGTGATAGACGTGGACGGCGGGTTCAGCACGACGACAGCCGCGTTCGACGCCTCCGCTTTCGATCTCGACGCGCTGCAAGCAGGCGGTCTGCGGATATTCGGCCCGGGCGCCGGACTTGCGGAGGACGTGGAGCCGGAGTACATCACGGTTGCGCCGGACTCCTCCACCGCCTTCGTAGCGCTCCAGGAGAACAACGCCATCGCGGTGGTGGACATCGCGAGCGCCACGGTCACGAAGATACTGCCGCTCGGTTACAAGGACCATTCGCTGCCGGGCAACGAGCTGGACGCGAGCAACGAGGACGACGGCATCAACATCCGCAACTGGCCGGTGTTCGGCATGTACCAGCCGGACACCATCGCGTCGTACGTGGCGCCGGACGGCGAGCTGTACATCGTCACCGCGAACGAGGGCGACGCCCGCGACTACGACGGCTATAGCGAAGAGGAGCGGGTCAAGGACCTGACGCTCGACCCGACCGCGTTCCCCAACGCAGCCGCGTTGCAGGCGGACGACATGCTGGGCCGCCTCAAGACCACGAGCGCCCACGGGGACACCGACGGAGACGGCGACCACGACGTCATCTACTCCTACGGCGCTCGCTCGCTCACGATATGGGACACCGACGGGAATGTTGTCTTCGACAGCGGGAGCAGCATCGCTCGCGCGCTGACCGAGTATGCGCCGGAGGCGTTCAACTCCAACGGCCTCGCCGATGGGTTCGACGGACGGTCGGACGACAAGGGGTCGGAGCCGGAGGCGGTAGCGGTAGCGCGGCTCTGGGGACGCACCTATGCCTTCCTCGGGTTGGAGCGCATCGGCGGCATCGCGGTGTTCGACGTGACGTATCCCCGCGAGGCGCGGTTCCTCGACTACGTGAGCAACACGAACCGGTACGGAGATCTGGACGCAGGCACCGCAGGGGATGTCGGTCCCGAAGGGCTGGAGGTCGTCGCAGCCGAGGACAGCCCGACCGGCGCGCCGCTGCTGCTCGTGGCGAATGAGGTCAGCCAGACGGTGACCGTCTACGAGATAGCGCGCTAGGCGTGAGGCGCATGGCGCCTCCCCAGCGCGCACTTGCTACCCCGTCGCTGAGGGCACCCAGAAGGCGAGGCGGCCTTCGGCGACGGGGCGCGGGGATTCGTTGCCGGTCGTGTCGACGAGCCAGACCCGGGGACTCTCGGTGCGGTCGAGAACGCCTGCGAACACCAGTTTCGTGGAGTCGGCGGACCAGACGAGGTGGGATGGCGCGAACTGGTCGAAGAACTGCAGGTGGGTGAGGTAGTCCGGGGTGGGGATGAAGCGGGTGAGCGGGCGCGTTTCGCCGGTGGCGGGGACGAGGATATGCCACGCGATGCCGTCGTCGAGGGTGACGTAGGCGATGCGCGAGCCATCGGGCGACCAGTAGAAGGCGGCGAGCGCGCCGCGCACCAACGGCTCCTCAACGCCTGTCCCGTCCTCGTTCACGACGTAGAGTTCGTCGTAGGACGGCTTCGAGAGAGGTCTCTTCACGACTGCGAGGCGTCCGTCGCTGGGTGCGTAGCCGAAAGCGGCAACGCCGAGGACGCTCATCAGCGAGACGCGGTCCGTCCCGTCGAGCCTGGAGGTGACGAGGCTACCGGCGCCGCCCTCATCGACGACGTAGGCGATGCGTTCGCCGTCCGGACTGAACGCGGGAACGCGGTAGCGGAACGAGTCCGCGTCGAGGTCGCGCGTCGAGCGGTCGCCGGTGTCGTGGAGCAGGAGTTGTTCGCGGCGATGGGTGAGGATGTACGTCCCGTCCGGAGACCATACGTGGTAGAGCGGGGCGTTGGCCGCGACCTCGTAGGGTTCGCCGTTTTCGGGCTCGATCGAGTAGAGGCCGAGTCCCTGGCCGGGGCCTCGCGGAGCGACGAACGAGAGATGTCGCGAGTCCGGGGCCCAGAGCGCGTAGTGCGGTGCGCCGTTGGCGACGAGGCCGACAGAGCCGGGCCGGGTTTCGTGGAGCTGCCGCTCCGTTGCATCCTCGGTGTCGAGCAGCATGAGGCTGGCGAGTGCGGGCCCGCTACCCGGCGTGCGCGAGAGCGCAACGAACCTGCTGTCGGGCGACCAGGTCGGCCAGGTGTAGCGGACGCTCTGCGCTTGCTGGGGGCGCAACGAAATGCTGGTGCCGGACTCGCGGGACTCGCCCGTTTCGCTGGCACCGGTAAGGCGTTCGGGGTTGCCGCCGTCTTCCTGCACGGACCAGATGTCGAACTGCGGCCCGACGAAAACGATGCGCTGGCTGCCGTGAGGTTCAGGGGTTGCGGGGGTGGGCTCGCTGTTGCCGCATGCCGCGAGGGCGAGGAGCCCTGCGGCAGCGCAGACGAAGCGGAGCGGGATCATGCGCCGTCCACATGGACCTCGAGGCTGATATCGAGCGCGGTGACGGAGTGCGTGACGGCGCCGGTGGAGAGGAGGTCGACGCCCGTCTCTGCGACGTCGCGCACGGTGTCGATAGTGATGCCGCCTGACGCCTCGGTGAGCGCGCGGCCCTTGCAGATGGCGACGCCCTCGCGCATCTGGCCAGGCGTCATGTTGTCGAACAGGATGATGTCCGCGCCGGCCTCGACGGCCTCGCGCACCTGGTCGAGCGTGTCGCACTCGACCTCGATGCGGATGGTGTGGGCGGCGTCGTGCTTGGCGCGCCGGATGAGCTCTGTCATGCTCTCGCCGCGGGTGGCCATCGCCGCGATGTGGTTGTCCTTGATGAGGATGCCGTCGCCGGTGCTCATGCGGTGGTTGTGGCCGCCGCCCATGCGGACGGCGTACTTGTCCAGCAGCCGCCAGCCGGGGAGCGTCTTGCGCGTGTCGATCATCTGCGTGGGAAGGCCGTCGATGGCGCGCACGTAGCCGTTGACGGCGGTGGCGATGCCGCTCATGCGCTGGACGAAGTTGAGGGCGGTGCGCTCCGCGCGGAGGATGCTCGACATCCGCCCGCGTATCGAGGCGACGTACATGCCGCGCTCGACGGGCGAGCCGTCGTCGACGAGGCGGGTCGTTTCGAGTGTGGGGTCGGTCTCGCGGAAGACCTCGAGGGCTACGTCGACGCCCGCGAGGACGCCATTGGCCTTCGGCATCATCAGCGCTTCGCTCGTGAGGTCGTCGGGCAGGAGCGAGGAGGTGGGGTCGTAGGCGACCTCGTCCTCGGCCAGCGCCATGCGTATCAGGTCTCGTGTTCCGTGCCAGTGGTGGAGCATGGTTTCACCTCGCGCCAAGTGGAATTCGCTTGTGGGAAGGAATTCTACGGCGGCGCAAGGGGTACTTTGTGACGGAATGCACAAAATGGGGAATGAACAGGGATGGGCAGGATGGGGAATAGCGGGTCAGCGCTTCTTGCCTTCCGCGAGCCACTCTTCCACATCTACCCAAGGCGTCAGCTCTGTCGGTTCCGGCCACCAGCCTCGCAGCTGGGGCTTTGCGTGCTTGGGTTGGCGCTCGGTCTTCGTCAACCCGAACGTGTAGAGCCTGTCCTCATGGCCTGCGCTGACGAGCATAGTGGTGACTTCTCGACCACGTTCGTTGAGACCGCCTTTGCCTCCCCATGCGCAGACGATGACTTCTGCGGCCTGCCCCGCCTGGCGAATGTGCAAGTCGTTGATGTGTACGTCACGCTGGGAGTCACCCTGGCAAAGCGCACAACCGGCGAATTCAGGGTTTTCGGGCTTGTACGGCCCCATCCGGTCTCGAGGCAGAGCGTTGGAGTTGCCTCCGCGTACCGGGAACAGGTTGCATACCCAGAGCGTACCGTAGCCCCACTCCTGAGCAAGGCGCTTACAACGGTTCACCGTCTCGTCTGAGCGGTCCCAGTCTGCCTTGTTCGGGTTCAGCATCAGGAACAGGCAGATGCCGGTACTGGCTTTTTCACTGGGATCTTCTAGCGTGGCTTCGAGCCAGTAGCGGTAGCGGCGGTTGGGGGGTTCGTCCCAAGAGCAGACAGTATGTAATGCCAAGGGGAGGCCCCGCCTACACAGGAGTGGGGATGCGCGCCTCGCCCCGCAGCGACCACGGAGTCGTTCGGACCATTCAGACTGACTCGAACTCCAAAGCCGAGAGGTTCAGGGCGGAGGAACGCTTCGAGAGGTGAAGCATCTCGATGCCGGTCACCTCGTTCGATGCGCTGTAGTCGAGCACGATTCCCGGCGCTACTTCCCCAGACTCGACGATGGGCGTGTCGTCCAATCGGAGGTAGAGGGCGTCGGCTTCCTTATCGACGTGAAGTTTCATAGTCTGTCGTCTTGCCCTACGCAGGTGTGGCGATGCGCGCCTTGCCCTGCAGCGACCAGGGGGTCGTTCGGGTGATGCGGACGTTCAGGACGTCGCCGAGGGCGATGCCCTCACCCCGTGCGCTTCGCGCATCGCCCTCTCCCTCAAGGAGAGGGGAAGAGGAGGCGTCGAAGAAGACGAGCTTGTCGGTGCGGGTGCGGCCCTGCCAGCGGCCCTTGTTGTGGCCGTCGACCAGCACCTCCTGCGTCGTGCCGAAGTAGGCGGTGTTGATCTCGGAGAGGATGGCCTCCTGCGCGGCCTCGATGGCCTTCAGGCGGCGGTGCTTCTCCTCCTGCGGCACGTCGTCGCTCATCTTGCGTTCGGCGAAGGTGTTGGGGCGCGTGGAGTACATCGCGGAGTGGACCTTGTCGAAGCGGAGGTCGCGCACCATGTCGAGCGAGTCCTCGAACTGCGCCTCGGTCTCGCCGGGGAAGCCGACGATGAGGTCGGTGACCATCGCGACGCCGGGGACGGTCTCGCGGATGCGGGCGACGAGCTCGCGGTACTGGGCGTTGGTGTAGCCGCGCCGCATGTTCGCGAGCACCTCGTCGTTGCCGGCCTGGAATGGCAGGTTGATGTTCTCCATCACGCGAGGCAGACCGGCGACGGCGTCGACGATGCGCTCGCTCATGTCGTTGGGGTGAGAGGTGAGGAAGCGGATGCGGGCGAGTTCGGGTACCTGCTCGTGGACGGCCTCAAGCAGGTCAGCGAGGTCGGGAGCGCCGGGGAGGTCGTGGCCGTACGAGTCGACGTTCTGGCCGAGAAGCGTCACCTCGCGCACGCCGCGCGCGACGAGCATGCGGCACTCGCTCACAAGCTCCTCGATGGGGCGGGAGATCTCCCGCCCGCGCCGGTAGGGGATGATGCAGAACGTGCAGAACTTGTCGCAGCCGTGGATGATGGGCACGTGCGTCGTGACCGAGGGGTGGCCGGGCACGAACGGCCCCGCGCAGCCGTCCGGGTCGACGCCGATCTTGTCGCCGACGAGCTCGATGAGCGGTTCGAACTGCTGCGGCTGCATGAAGACATCGACGTAGGGGTAACGCTTGCGGAGGTCGTCCTGCTTCGGGCCGACCATGCAGCCCATCAGCGCGAGCGTCTTCTCCGGGAAGCGCTGCTTCCACGGCTTGAGCGACGTGAGCATGCCGGTGACGCGGTCCTCCGCCTGCTGGCGCACGACGCAGCTGTTGAGCACGATGACGTCGGCCTGCTTGGGGGTGTCGGCGGACTCGAGGCCGAGCTGCTCCAGCCCCGCTCCCATCCGCTCGGAGTCGGCCTTGTTCATCTGACAGCCAACGGTCCAGATGTAGTAGCTCGGCATGGCGTTTACATCAACTGGCCGGGGATGCGGACGAGCCGCTTCTGGACAGGGTCGACCGAGAGTTCGAAGGTCTCGAGCATCGTCGCGCCGAGGAGCGGCTGAGCGGCATCAGCGTTGAACACGACAGGAACGGTCTTTGTTCGCCCCTCGAATTCCACGAAGGTCTCTCCGGTTTCCAGTTCCACTAACTCTTCCGTGGCTGTGCGGAACATGCTGGTTTCCTGTGGAGCTACTCCCAGGCGGCGGAGCAGGCTGGCAGGAAGCGCAGTGCGGTTCGCACCCGTGTCCACAAGTGCATCAACGTCCTCAGTGAGGCCGTTCGGGCCAATCACCCTGAGATTGACTGTGAACATTCCCATGACTGCTCGTGTTTCTCTTTCGGTGGTGGCGGAGGGAGCGGGATTCGAACCCGCGAGGGAGCTCATCACCCCCAACCCGCTTAGCAGGCGGGCGCACTAGGCCACTATGCGATCCCTCCACGCCACTCGTCAGGATACCAAATCCGCCTTCCTCCGGTCATTCGGTGCCCGCACGCGCTAGAATGCGGCCCGGAGGTTTCGTATGCCCGACCTGACGACCGACGAGGTGCGCTCGCTGCTGCGGGCGCTCGACATGACGCCGCTCGACGACGTCGACCTCGATGAGATAACGAACCGCGTAAACGCCATCAACGAGGCCGCCGCGGCGCTCGAAGACCCCGAGGCCGACGCGATAGACCCCATCCCCGTCTTCTGGCTCACGGCCGAGGGCGCGGAGGCAGAGGAGGTCGACGGTGGCCGATGATCTGACGCTCCGCTCCGCAACGGAACTCTCCGCGCTCATCACCAGGGGCGAGGTCTCGCCTGTCGAACTCACTGAGGCGTTCATCGCACGGGCGAAGCGCTTCGAAAGGTTGAACGCGTACATCACCCTCGACGAGGAGGGCGCCCTGCGGGCTGCGCGCACGGCGGCGGACGAACTCTCGCGCGGCATGGTGCGCGGGCCACTCCACGGGCTGCCGGTCGCGGTCAAGGACCAGTTCGACGCCAAGGGGGTGCGGACGACGCTCGGCGGGAACATCGTGGACTACGTCGCGGACGCGGACGCCACCGCGGTCGGTCGGCTCCGCGAGGACGGCGCTGTGCTGCTGGGCAAGCTGAACCTGAGCGAGTACGCGCTCGGCGGCAACGTGCAGCACCCGTTCGGCGTGCCGCACAACCCGTGGGACGAAACGCGGCAGGCGGGGCAGTCGAGCAGCGGCTCGGGCGTTGCGGTCGCGGCGTCGTTGTGCGCGGCTGCGCTCGGCGGCGACACGGCGGGTTCGATACGCGGCCCGGCGGGCTGGTGCGGCATCGTGGGCCTGCGCCCGACGTGGGGCGCGGTCAGCCGGCATGGCGCGTTCCCGATGGCGTGGTTCATGGACACGATAGGCCCGATGACCAAGACGGTTGCCGACGCCGCGATGCTCCACCAGTCGATCGCAGGGCACGACCCGAAGGACCGCTACTCGTCGACGCGCCCCGTCATCCCCTTCGAGCCGAACGACGACCTGCGCGGCCTGCGCGTCGGCGTCGTGCGCGAGAGCATCGACAACGGCATGGCAAGCGCCGAGGCTGCAGCCGCCCTCGAGGCTGCGATGCGCGTGCTGGAGGACGCGGGCGCGACCACGGGCGACGCGTCGCTGCCGCTCTTCGAGCGCGGCGGGCTCATCGCAAACACGCTCTCTGACGTGGAGGCGGCGAACACGCACCGGAAGTGGCTGCGCACACGAGCGCAGGACTACGACTTCGCGACGCGCCGCAGGCTGATGGCCGCGAGCCTCGTGCCCGGCGCGGTGTACACGAAGTTGCTGCGCTTCCGCACGCTGATGCGGCGCCACGTCATGCGCGAACTCGGCAGGTACGACGTCATCGTGACGCCCGCGCAGGCGGGTGGCGCGCCGCCCATCCCAACGGAGACAGGGCTGACGTCCAAGGAAGCGGTCATCGCGCAGTTCTTCGGCATCCGCTCGCACCGGAGCCCGTTCAACCTCTCCGGCGTTCCGGCGATGGCCGTGCCGTGCGGGTTCACGGAAGGTGGCCTGCCGCTCAGCATCCAGATCGCGGGGCGTCCGTTCCAGGAGAACACGCTCTTCCGCATCGGGCATGCGTACCAGGAGCGCACGTCCTGGCACGAGGCGCGTCCGCCGCTGGAGTAAGCGGCGCTCGCACAACCGGGGAGAACCCAAGCTATGGATGGGAACCTCCAGCGCTTCGGCAGGGTCCTGGTCAAGGTCGGCCTCGCGGCCCTGGCCCTAGCCATAGCTCAGACCTTGTTGTGGCCGAATGCGCCCGGCCTGGTCCAGACCGCGATGAACTTCGTATTCTTCTTCGGTGTAGTGACGGGTCTCATGCCGACGCTGGCTACCCTTCTGTCGCGCCACTGGCCGCGGTGGTAACCCGCCCCGTCAGGTTGCGCTACCCGCACCTCAACGCGCTGGCCGCACCCTGTGCCGCGTGGTATCCTTCCGAGTAACGGCGTCGACGGAGACGAGTAGACGGGCCCACGGCGGTCAAGCGAGCCGGTGACGGTGTGAGACCGGTGCGCCGCCCCAGTCGAAGATCCCTCCCGAGCCGTCAGCCGAAGGCTCGCACAGCGAGTGAGTAGACCTGACCGGGTTCGCCGCCCGTTACCGAAGGCGGGAGCGTGATGGCGCTCCGCTGAGGGCTCCCGCCCACCGGACTTGGATTCCCGCTTTCGCGGGAATGACGGGATAGACCGGCCAGGCGGGGGAACCAGGGTGGTACCGCGGGTGATGCCCGTCCCTGTCAGGGGCGGGTTTTTTTGTTGGGCGTTGGACTGGATTCCAGCCTCCGCTGGAATGACGGCGCAAGGGCTGCGAGGTTGCGTGCTAAGCGCGGGACGACAGGGCAAGAGGAGTGGATGTCATGGCGAGTGTAACGCTGTACGACACGACACTGCGCGACGGTTCGCAGATGGAGGGGGTGAGCCTCTCCGTGCACGACAAGCTGCGCATCGCGGAGCGGCTGGATCAGCTCGGCGTCGACTTCATCGAGGGCGGCTGGCCGGGCTCCAACCCCAAGGACGAGGAGTTCTTCCAGGAAGCGAAGAGCCTCAACCTCACGCACGCCAAACTCACCGCCTTCGGCAGCACCCGCCGCGCAAACTCCGCCGCGCGGGACGACGCGAACATCCGGGCGCTGCTCGACAGCGGCGCGCCGGTGGTCACGCTCGTTGGCAAGGCGTCGGAGATGCAGGTTGCCGAGGTGCTCGAAGTGCCACTCGAAGAGAACCTCGCGATGATCCACGATTCCGTCGCGTACCTGCGGGAGCAGGGGAAGCGCGTCTTCTTCGACGCGGAGCACTTCTTCGACGGCTACGTGGCGAACCCGGAGTACTCGCTGCAGTGCATCCGCGCCGCGGCGCAAGCGGGGGCGGAGTACGTCGTGCTGTGCGACACGAACGGGGGCACGCTGCCCGTGGACGTGTTCGCGACCGTGAGCGCGGTTGCGCAGGCGGTGGACTGCGGCATAGGCATCCACTGCCACAACGACGCCGACGTGGCGGTCGCCAACACCATCGCGGCGGTGCAGGCCGGGGCGACGCAGGTGCAGGGCACCATCAACGGCTACGGCGAGCGGTGCGGCAACGCCAACCTGCTGTCAGTCATCCCGAACCTCCAACTGAAGCTGGGCATGGACGTCATCAGCGACGAGCAGATGAGCCACCTCACGGAGCTGCACCGGTTCACGGCTGAACTGGCGAATATGCCGCGCAGCCGGTACCAGCCGTACGTCGGAGAGAGCGCGTTCACGCACAAGGGCGGGCTGCACGTCTCCGCCGTCACGAAGGTGGAGGACAGCTACCAGCACATCAAGCCGGAGGTCGTTGGGAACGCGAAGCACGTTGTCGTGTCAGAACTCGCGGGGCGGAGCAACATCGCGGTGAAACTGCAGGAAGCGGGGCTGAGCGCGGACGTTTCCGGCAAGCGGCTGAGCGCGCTGCTGCAGCTCGTCAAGGAGCGCGAGAACGAGGGCTTCCAGTACGAGGGCGCCGAGGGGTCGTTCCGCCTGCTCGTGGAGCGCACCGAGCCGGACTACCGGGCGCCATTCGACCTCGTCGACTTCATGGTTGTCATGGAGAAGCGGCGCAGGCCGGGGAACCGGAGCGACGACGACTCGCTTTGCGAGGCGATGGTAAAACTCTCCGTGAACGGCGACATGCGGCACACCGTCGCGGAGGGGAACGGCCCGGTGAACGCGCTCGACCAGGCGATACGGAAGGCACTGCTCGACTTCTACCCGCACCTGAAGGCCGTTGAGCTTACGGACTACAAGGTGCGCGTCGTCTCGCAGGGGCCGGGCGGCACCGGCGCCGTCGTGCGCGTGCTCGTCGAGTCTACGGACGGCGAGCAGACGTGGGCGACGGTCGGGGCGTCGACGAACATCATCGAGGCGTCTTGGCAGGCGCTGTCGGACAGCCTCGAATACGCACTGCTGCAGCGGTAGCCTTTGATTCCCTCTCCCGGGAGAGAGGGTGTCGCCGCTCGGCGGCGGGTGAGGGGAAGAGTGATGGCCACCGAAGTCTTCCACATGGACGCGAACGGCGTCCGCATCTCCGCGCAGCGCGCCGTGTTCGCCGAGCACACCTACGCCCCGCGTAACATCCAGAGCGTGGACCGCGTCGAGGACAAGGGCATCCGCTGGCCGGGGATAGGCATGCTGTTCCTCGGCTTCGGCATCATGATCGCCGGGCTCATCCTCCAGCACACGATCACGCTGATGGTCGGCGCCGTCGCCGTGATGTCGGGCTCGCTGAACCTGGCGCGGAAGAAGCCCCGGTACGGCATCCGCATCACGACGCAGCGCGGGCCGGTCTACGTGCTGGCGTCGCGGGACCAGCGCTACGTGGAGGTCGTTGCCGACGCTCTCTTACGGGCCGTCTCCGTTGCCCATCAGGGGCGGTCGTCGACGCGCGAAGAGCCTGAGGATGGCGGGGAGCACAGCACCGGACGCGCGCCTGCGCCCACGGCGGAGCCGCAACCGCCGCGCCATGGCGGTCGTCCTACGCGTCGTAGGAGGAGGCGATAAGGCTTGCACGGGCGTTCCCTACACGTTGTAGGAGACGCATTCATGGGCTGACTGACTCAGTTGCTTCGCGACTAGCCACGAGTACTGCCAGTTCAGCTAGGCGCCTACGTTCTGCACGCTGCTCAACTTCGGTGGGTTCATTTCCTGCAGCAGCCTCTTCTGCCGTGAACTCTGGACCGCTTACTTCACTCATGTCACGATGTAGGAGGATGGAGTGCACTGCGACCCAGATTTCATAGCGCATCTTGAAGCGTGCCGCCAGCGAAGGGTCGCGACGCTCCAACTCAGCACGTTGCTGTGCGAAGCGCGGAAACACTTCTGAATAATAGATGTCCAGCTCGCCATTGGGGTTTTGTAGGGTTGTAGATGCTACAGTTGACGCATCGGATGGCCAGTCAAGCGTCTGCCAGCTGGGGTCGTCGGGCCCACTCACAGCGATAATGTTGAAGGCTGGCGTGTCGATAGCTCCCGATTCTTCCCTAAACGGCGGAGCCTCAACCAATCGGCAGATTCTCTCATCCGATAGCGTCGTCAAACCGGGCCGTGATAATTCAACACGGAAGTTACAACTTGAACCGACAGCACCATTAGCTCGAACAAGAGATCGCATCCGACCTTCTCGTAGCTGAGTATTGCCGCGCGGGGCAAGCCAGTCGCTAGAGATGATGAAGTTGAAGCGAGAGATTTCTGGATTGTCAGAATAGTATCGCTCCGGCGCATCAGTCTCAATCCTAATATAACGCTGCTGCCCATCATAGAATGTTATTTCTCGATCGGAAGGCCAGACTATGCGCACATAGGTTGGTGGATCATGGACTTCAATGGGTGTAACGGTACGATGACGTGAAGAGCTACTACCGCCTCTACTAGAGTCGTCTCGGCTACTCGACCTACGGCGAGAGGCCGCCGCCGCGCGATTCCCATGCACACCCAAGAGACGGACCACCTGACGCCTAATTTCTTCGCGGGTTGCTTCATCTTGTTCGTGGAGTACTTGCTGTCGTGCTTCTTGGTTCAGGCGTTGTAAGTCGTCATCCTCTGCTAAAGCTCGCACCACTTCATCTTCGATTAGACTCTTAACGACTCCGGAGCGCGCATCCTCCCGGTTTGAAACGAACAGCAGCCTTTTGGCCTCGGGTGTAAGTGCATCACCTGAGACGTGAACAATTAGTCTGGTCACCAGGTATGGCAGGCCTGCTCGGCGCTGTATGAGCGAGCGCGGCAGCTCTGCCTGGTTTTGCCCATTGACAGTAAGTACTACCGGTCGGGTTGGATGAACAAATGCTGCCACAGGGGTTCTGTTGGTTGTTGGACGTTCCAAGAGCCAGTACTCAACCCCAATCTGCCCAAACCCATCCATTTCGATATAGAAGGCTGGAGTCCAATGGTCAAGTGCCGGGCCTCGATTATTCTCGTCGCCCTCGTCGATGGCACCGTTTAGCGCATTGCGAGAACCCTTTATGACTCTTCTATATCTGTGGATACGACTGTCCAACCATACAGGTAATACCGGATTGAAGAGTATTCGATTAAGGAGCCCATACACACTGGTGGGCCCGACTGGCGAATTGTAACCGCTTAGATCGTACCCTATGTGTCGGACAAGGGTACCGGCTGGGAAATTGTGCACATCTTGACCGTCCAGTCGCAGCACACCACTATTTTCTCTGAGATAGACGTAGTGTCCTGTCTTGTACTCTTCGGGCGGAAGGTCGTCGTACTTCACAACTGAAATTGCCAACGAGTCAGTAGCTTCGGGTCGTGTAGCAATCAAGGTGTACTGAGAAGAAGCAAAAGTGCTGGAACCGCCTTGTCCGTACACCCCAGCTAAATAGCGCTTCTGGAGTTTGTTGCTCTCATGCAAGCTCAAGATTGTAGAAGGCACATCTTCCCAAGGAATCCCGGTTCCCTTATCAAGAACCTCTACCGTGCGACTACTGGCTCCGCTTCCCTCCAATAACCTAATCTCGACTCGTTCTGCCAATCTTTGTCTGTCACGGGTCGCTACTTGGCTGAGTCCTTCTAGAGGTACACCAAACCAGGCATGTGCGGCTTCCTGTGGGCTTCGGCACTCAGGAGTGCCATGGTGTACGTTGTGACCATCCTCCAATACAGCGTCTATTCCGTTGGTTACCCGTTCTACCAACGCTCGCCCTGGGTCGCCGGATACTTCAACTGCACCTCGATTGTTTACGATGCCTCCTAAGGGAGACCAGTGCGTTGTGTGGGCTTGCTGTACCTCGGCGAGGGCGTTCTCAAAATCCTGGAGTGTATCTGCATGGAGCAGACGAACCAGGGGGTTGCTGTAAAGGAGTGTCGTCACACCTTGACCTCCGGCGAGAACCTACCTTTGGATCCTTCAACATAGCCAGAGTCTTGTTCGATGGATACCCACCGTCTCTGCAAGACCTCAGCTACTGAACCAGTCGTGTTGCTGCCTGCAAAGGGATCAAGGACGATGTCTCCTGGCTCGGTAAGGAACTTGATAAAGAAACTAGGCAACTCTTTAGGCATCCTGGCCGGATGAGTTAGTAACCCGTTCCTACGGCAATAATCTTGGTATGGATCGTTCGATGATGTATTAGAAACAATCAGAACATTCGATGGGATTGCTCCTCCATTATTGCTCTTGAATGAATTCTCACCAATATGATGTTCAGATGGACGCTTACCACTGTTGTATTGCCCTGTTTCCAAGAGTTTTCGCATGGAGTCGCTGTACGGGACTAAAACATTCCTGTTGTTAGCGTTGGGTTTCGTTGATGGCGCCATCCACCACAAATGAGTAAAAGCATCTTTCACGCGAATGCGCTCCACGTTTACCCATTGAGCAGGACCAGGCAGGCGCGCTGGATTATAGGCAATGAACTGCTCGATAAGGTGGAGTCGTGCCTTCTTCTTGAATTGGAGCAGAGTTTCCAAGGCAAGTGTAGACATAGTCGGACTGCCAGGTTCCCAAGCATTACCAATCTCAATGACTATCGATCCAGATGGTTTGAGCAGTTTCTTCAATTTGGAAGCCAATCCACTTAACCATGTGATGTACTCGTCCCCTGCCTTGTTCCCGTATTTCTTCTTCCGATTTAGAGGAAAAGGTGGAGATGTAAAGATCAACTGAACCTTTCCGGCGAATTCTTTGCAGGCAGAGCTGTCCAAGAAGTCTTCTACGGTACCTCGGTACATCGAACCATAGAGTGAGCTGTAAGCTAATTCCATAGCAGAAGTGCATTCTTGGGAGGATTTGTAGCTAGCCAATGTCATGGAAGGCTAGCGCAGCGCGTCCGCGAGGTACTCGGCCCAGTGACGGGGCTTCTTGGACGTGAAGTGGCCGATCTGCTGGCGGCAGGAGATGCCGGAGACGGCGACCGGCCAGCCGCGCTTCTCCTCAGCCTCGATCGCAGGGAAGAGCTTGAGCGAGCCCATCGCTTTCGACGTCTCGTAGTGCTCCTTCTCGAAGCCGAACGTCCCTGCCATGCCGCAGCACGCGGAGTCGATGAGCTCCGGCTCGTAGCCCGCGATGCGGAGCGCCTCCAGCGTCGGGGCCGCGCCCACGAGCGCCTTCTGGTGGCAGTGGCCGTGCACCTGCACTTGCGCCTTGCCGCCCTCCGAGAATGCGGCGCGCACGGCGTCCGGTTCCTCGGCAGCGAGCTTCACGAGCAGTTCGTCCAGCATGAACGCCTGGCTTGCCACGGACTTCGACGCGCCGTTGCGCAGCAGTTCGGGGTACTCGTCGCGGAGCGTGAGCAGGCATGACGGCTCGGTGCCGACGATGAGCGTGCCGCGCTGCGCGTGCGGCGCGAGCACTTCCACGTTCTTCTGCGCCCAACCCTTCGCCTTCTTCAACTGGCCCTTGGAGATGAGCGGCCTGCCGCAGCAGCCGCGCTGGGTCTCCAGGCGCACGTTGTAGCCGAGCGCCTCCAGCACGCGGACGGCGGAGCGTCCCACCTCCGGCGTCAGGTACTCGGTGAAGGTGTCGTGGAAGTAGATGACGTCGCCGCGCGTCCCCTTCTGCGCCTGCGTGTCCCGGCGCGCGAACCACGACGAGAAGCGGCGCAGCGCGAACTTCGGCAGCGGGCGCTCGCGGGCGATGCCGAACACGCGCTCGGCGAACATCTTCGATGGCGGCAGGCTGCTGAGGAGGTTCGTGACAGGCGCGATGGCCTGTCCGATGCGGCTGAGGCGGGCGACCTCGCCGAACGCGCGGGCGCGCAGCGGCAGGCCGTTCTTCTCGTAGTACTTGCTCAGCACCTCGGACTTCAGCTTGGCCATGTCCACGTTGGAGGGGCACTCGGCCTTGCACGCCTTGCACTCGACGCAGAGGTCCATCGTGTCGTAGAGGCGCTTGCCGGTCATTTCGTCGGCGGGGAGCTTGCCGCTGATGATCATGCGGAGCATCGTGGCGCGGGCGCGGGTGGAGTGCTCCTCCTCGCGCGTCGCCATGAACGAGGGGCACATGCCGCCGTCCAGCTTCCGGCAGGCGCCCTGGCTGTTGCACATCTCCACGTGTGCACCGAAGCCGCCGTCCTCACTGAAGTCGAGGTACGTGGGGACGTCGATAGCTTTGTAGTCGGGGCCGATGCGCAGATTCTCCCGCAGGCCGGGCGTCTCGATGATCTTGCCCGGGTTCATGGTGCCTTCGGGGTCGAACGCGTACTTGAGTTCCTTGAAGGCCTGGTAGAGCTCGGAGCCGAACATCTTCTCGGTGAAGACGCCGCGCACGATGCCGTCGCCGTGCTCGCCGGTGAGGCTGCCGCCGAACTCCAGGACGAGGTCGGCGATCTCCTCGGCGATGGAGGCCATCTTCTCGACGCCCTCGTGCTGCTTGAGGTTGACCACGGGGCGGATGTGCAGGCAGCCGGTGGACGCGTGACCGTAGTAGGCGGCCTCCGTGTCGTGCTTCGCGACGATCTCCTCGAAGCGGCGCACGTACTGCGGCAGCTGCTCCGGCGAGACGGCAGTGTCCTCAACGTAGGGCAGCGGCTTGGCGTCGCCTTTGAGCGCCATCGCGAGACCCAGCCCCGCCTCGCGGAGCGCGTACCAGCGCTGCTGCTCGATGGGGTCGTTCGTGATCATGGTGGCGTAGCCGAGGCGGCGGTGCTCCATGTCGGCCTTCATCGCCTCGAGCCTGGACTGCACCTCTCGCGGAGAATCGCCGTAGAACTCGACAAACAGCAGCTCGCGCGGCTCGCCGATGAAGTAGTCGAGCAGGCTGCGGTAGCCGGGGTTCACCTTGCAGTTGTCGATGATCATGTGGCCGACGAGTTCGACCGCCGACGGGCTGTGCTCCAGGAGGGGGACGGACGCCTCCATGCACTCGATGAGGTCGGTGAAGTGGACGACACCGAGCCCTTTGTAGCGTGGCAGAGGCACGAGGTTGACGCGCGCCTCGGTGACGGCGACGAGCGTGCCTTCCGAGCCGACGACGGCGCGGGTGAGGTTCATGGGGCCGTCGCCGGTGAAGTCGTCGAGGTTGTAGCCCATGACGCGGCGCAGGATGCGGGGGAAGCGCTGCGCTATCTCGTCCGAGTGCTCCCAGGCGAGTCGGCGCGTCTCGCGGTAGATCGTGCCTTCGAGGTCATCGCGCGCGAGCTTGTCCTCCAGCACCTCGCCCACGACGGGCGAGAAGTGCGCGCGGCTGCCGTCCGAGAGGACGGCGTCGACCTCGAGGATGTGGTCGAGCGTCTTGCCGTAGAGCACCGAGTGCGGGCCGCAGGAGTTGTTGCCGATGCCGCCGCCGACGGTGGCGCGCGCGCTGGTGACCGGGTCCGGCCCGTACATGAGGCCGTACTGGCGCACCGCGGCGGAGAGGTGGTTGTTGACGATGCCGGGCTGGACGCGCGCCCACCGCTCCTCCGGCGACACCTCCAGCACGTTGCGCATGTACTTGGAGAAGTCCATGACGATGGTGTGGTTGGTCGTTTGCCCAGCGAGCGCCGTGCCTCCGCCGCGCGGTGTTACGGGCACGCCGTGCTCGCGGGCGATGCGTATCGTGGCCTCCACGTCGTCTGCCGTGCGCGGCACGACGACGCCGACGGGCGTCATCTGGAAGATGGAAGCGTCGGTGGAGTACATGAGGCGGTTGTAGTGGTCCATCCGCACTTCACCGGCGATCTGGCCGCGCAGCCTGTCGGCGATGGCGTTGACCTCGGAAGCGGATATGGACGCGCCCTTGCGGGCGGTTTCGTACAGCAGTGGCATCGGGTCGTTCCCCCTGCGCGCGGGGTTCACCCCGCAGAACTTTCACGAGCGTCCCCTAATCTTACGCCAGCGCGTGGCGACGCGTGGGCTCGCGGGTTGCGCGGAACCGCCGAAGCCTGCGACTCCCGGCGGTTGACACTTCCTCCTGCGTGCTCTTACGTTGAGTAGGCAACACGTTCAACCTTAAGGTGAGTCGAGGTAATGCAGGCAGAGACGGAGCGTAAGACGCCGGTGACGTCACTGGGGCCGCTGGAGACGCGGCTGATGGATGCCGCATGGTCGGCGGGGCGTTCGCTCTCCGTGCAGGACGTCGTGGACAGGCTCGGCGGTGGGAACTACAAGACCGTCATGACGGTCTTGAACCGGCTCGTCGAGAAAGAGATGCTGGCCCGCGACCTGGACGGGCGCGCCTACCGGTATCGCCCGACGCACGGCAGAGACGAGTTCCTGCGCGCCGCGGCCGACGGGCTGGTGCGCGGCTACGTCGAAGCGTTCGGCGGCGACGCGGCGAGCCACCTTGCCGATGCGGCCCGCGTTGCGTCGCCGCCGGCTGACGAGCCGGTTAACCGGCAGTCGTTGCCCGTTGCCTACCGCTTGTACCATCCGTCCACATCCCGCAAGGGCCCACTGCTCATCGCCGGGGCTGCGGCGGCCATCGCCGCAGTCTTCATCCTGGCAAAGCGTCGTAAGAGCTAGTGTCCTACGCACCGTTGGAGTGGGACGATTTCGCCGATACGGCAGCGGCTGTATCGCCGGATGCACCGTTCTCTCTTACGCAGATACAGAGCATAGGCCGGATGGTCGATATGCTGCGCGCGTACAACGCATCGGCGTCGCTGATGTCGGACGCGGCGCTCGCAGACGTATTGCGCGGGCACGTGCTCGATTCGCTCACGCTGTTGCCGCTCATCCGAAGTGCGAAGCTGCATGAGGGGCGGCTGGTGGACGTGGGTACGGGCGGCGGGTTCCCCGGCCTCGTGCTTGCGGTCGCCGAACCGTCGCTGCGCGTGACGTTGATGGACGCCACACGCAAGAAGACCGCGTACCTGGAACGGGTCTGCGCGGAGCTGGGGCTGGACGTGGACGTGCGGCACGCACGGGCGGAGGATGCCGCGCACGATCCCGCGCTGCGTGAGACATTCGACGTCGCGGTCTGCCGGGCGCTCGGCCCGTGGCCGGTCGTGCTCGAACTCACTCTGCCCTTCTGTACGACAGGCGGTGTCCTGTTCGGGCAGCGGGGGTCTGACGCTCCGTCAGAGGCTGCCGCGCACGCCGAGACTGCCGCCCTGCTCGGCGGACGCGTCGTGGGGGTCGAGCAGGTTGGCGTCGAAACCGGGCTGGAGAACCGCCACGTCATCACGGTCGAGAAAGTAGAATCCACCCCACCTCGATATCCGAGGAAGGCAGGGATACCGGCCAAGCGTCCGCTGATTTAGGCTTAAGTACGTGGCAAACATCCTCGCATCGCTCAAAGCCAACCAATCGCTCAAACGCAGACTCCTCTCGCCGCAGATCGGCATCCCACTGGTTGCGCTCGTGCTCGTCATCGCGCTGCTCACGAACAAGGTGGACATCGGCTTCAGCGACACGTGGGAGCACATCACCACGCTGAGCCCCTGGTGGTACGCCGCGGCATTCGTGTCGCACTACAGCACGTTCATCTTCCGGGGCGCGCGCTGGCGCGTACTGATTGCGAATGCGCATCGCCACGGAGGCGGGCCGCCGCCCTCGGTGGCGTACGCCGGCCGGATCATCCTGATGGGGTGGTTCGTGAACTCGGTGACGTGGTTCAGGATGGGCGACGCCTACCGCGCGTACGCGTACTCGAGCGATACGAACACGAGCTTCTCCCGCAGCATGGGCACGGTGATGGCCGACCGCTTCATAGACCTTATCGTCGTCGCGCTCCTCATAACGATAGGCGTCGGCGCGCTGTTCATCGGCGGGCAGATCGTCCCGCCGGTCCTTCTCGTGGTGGTTGCGGCGGGGGCGCTCGTGGTGGTCGGACTCGGGCTCATGGGGATGATCCTCGCCCGCCGGTGGGTCGCGCCGCGTCTGCCGGAGAAGAGCAGGGACGCCTACCACCGCTTCCACAGCGGGACGATGGACAGCTTCGGGCGCATGCACGTCGTGTTCGCGCTCGGCGTTCTGGGGTGGCTCTCCGAGGCGGGACGGCTGTTCTGCGTGGTGATGGCGGTCGGGACGCCGGTGGCGCTGGGGCTGGTGCTCTTCGTGCCGATGGCGAACGGCCTGCTCACCGCCGTTCCGCTCACGCCCGGCGGGCTGGGGCTGGTGGAGACGGGCGTTACGGGCCTGCTGGGCCTCGAACTGGCAGTGGAAGCGGCGCTGGCCGTGGCGCTGGTGGACAGGAGCATCAGCTACGTGAGCATCGTGGCACTGGGAGGCGCGGTATTCGTGGCGCGCCAGGTCAGGGCAGCGAAACAGGCGTACGTGCAGGAAACGCACGCGTCCGAAAAAGGAGAGAAGGCATGATCGATGGCGCATTCAGGGCGAAACTGCGGTCGGGCGACCCCCTCGTGGGCGTGTTCATCAGCATCGAGTCGCCGACGACGGTTGAGCTGCTCGCGGTCGCGGGCGTGGACTACGTGATGATCGACGGCGAGCACAACCCCATCGCGGCGGGCGAGGCGGTGGACATGGTGCGCGCGGCGGAGGCGAAGGGCGTCCCCGCGATGGCCCGCGTAGGCGAGAACACGCAGCAGGTGATGTCGAAGTACCTGGACGCGGGCGTCCTGGGCGTGATGATCCCGATGGTGAACAACGCCGCCGACGCAGCGTACGTGGTGAACTCGGTGAAGTATCCGCCGGTGGGGAAACGCGGGCTCGCGGGCGTGCGCGCCAACGACTTCGCCACCACGCCCGGCTACACGGACATGGCGAACGAGGCGACCGTCGTGATGGTCCAGATCGAGACGCGCGACGGCATCGACAACGCGGACGAGATCATCAACACGGACGGCGTGGACGCGGTATTCCTCGGCCCGTCCGACCTCTCGGTCGCGCTCGGCTTTCCGGGCGAGGCGAAGCATCCGCTCGTGCTGGAGACGATCGAGCAGCTGACTGAGAAGATCGTGGCGGCAGGCAGGACGGCGGGCACCATCGCGCGCACGCCTGAGGACTACGCCTACTGGCGCGACCGGGGCGTGCAACTGTTCCTGACCGGCGCGAACGCACTGCTGCTGGGCGCGGCGAAGGCGTACGTGGACGGCGCCCGCTCCGCCGAGGAGGGCCGGTGATGACTGAGACCGTCGGCGTCGTCGGGACGGGCATCATGGGCGCGCCGATGGCGCGCAACCTCGTGAAGGCGGGATTCGAGGTCATCGTCTACAACCGCACGGCATCCCGGGCGGAGGCGCTGCGCGAGGACGGCTGCGCGGTCGCGGCCTCGCTGGCGGAGGTCGGTCAGGCGGCGTCCGTCGTCATCACGATGGTGCCGGACACGCCGGACGTGCTGGCCGTCGTTGAGGGCGAGGGCGGACTCGCTGGAGCGATGCGCGAGGGTTCCGTGCTCATCGACATGAGCACGATATCGCCCGCTGAGACGCGGGCGCTCGCGGGGCGGCTGGCGGAGCGCGGCATCGGGATGCTGGACGCGCCGGTCAGCGGCGGCTCGTGGGGCGCGCAGCAGGGCACGCTCACCATCATGGTAGGCGGCGAACAGGAGACGTTCGACCGGTGCCTTCCGGTGTTCGAGGGGATGGGCAAGAGCATCACGCTGATGGGGCCGTCCGGCATGGGCCAGACGACGAAGCTGGTGAACCAGATACTCGTCGCGGGGACGTGCGCGGCGGTTGCCGAGGCGCTGGTGTTCGCGGCGTCGCAGGGCGCCGACCTGCTGAAGACGGTGGAAGCGGTGTCCGGCGGCGCGGCAGGCTCGTGGCAGCTGTCCAACCTGGGGCCGCGGATGGCGCAGCGGGACTTCGCGCCCGGCTTCATGGTGAAGCTGCAGCAGAAGGACCTGCGGCTCATCCTGGAGGCGTCGCAGGAGCAGCACGTGCCGCTCGCGGTGACGAGTCTGGCGCGGCAGTACCTGACCGCGGTCGAGGCGATGGGCGGCGGTGACGAGGGCACGCAGGCCGTCGTGAAGGCGGTCGAGGCGCTGGCCGGGGTCGAGGCCCGGCAGGACGCGGGATGACGTTCCGTCTCGCGGTCTCTCGATGAGCGTGCGCGCCCGGCAAGCCTGGGACGCGCTGCACTACCCCGTCGTGATGCTCGTGTTTGCCGTCAATGGCGCGCTGGCGGCCTCGCTGGGGCACGTTCTGGTGAACGGCGTCATCGGCATCGAGGGCTCGCTCTGGTCAGGGCCGTGGGGCTACCGCGTCGTGTACGTGGCGCTCATCACGCCGTCGTACTCGTTGCTGCTGCTCGTTACCGGCACGGTGTTCGGGAAGGGCGCGTACTTCAGGATGCGCGTGCGGCGCATCTGGGGGCGCGTGCTGCCGGTGCCGTGGCTGCGGGAGTCGTAGGGGACAACCCTCACCCCTGGCCCCTCTCCCGCCCAGCGGGCGAGGGGGACCTGACAGGGCTGTGAGGTTGCGCGCTAAAGCGCGGGCCTCCACAGGAATGGCCGGGGCCTTGTCAGGCCGTGTAAGGAGATGAAGATTGGGAGGCGGCAGGACGCGCCCCGCCAGTGCTTGCGGCGCACCCCCGTCCCCGCCTCCGGTAGGGGCAGGTTTCAAACCTGCCCCTACACCACCCTGGATTCCCGCCGGTGCGGGAATGACGAGACAGGGGCGGGGTTCCTGCCTTCGCAGGAACGACGAACGCCTATTTTCACAGGAACGACGGGACTTACGACTGCGGGAACATGTCGACCGGCGTCTGGCGCGGGCCGAGGCTCTCGTAGTAGACGTTGGTCTCCGGGTCGTAGCGGCCCTGGTTGAATCCGCCGGACTTCTCGCTGCGGATGATGACGGCGACCGTGCGCTCGCCGACCGTGATCTCCGTGTGGATCTCGTACGGCTTGACGAGGTCGATCTCGCCGGGGCCGACGACGTCGCTGTTGCGCAGCGCGATCTCGGCGTAGTCCGGCTTTGAGCGGTCGTCGAGGCGGTCGTAGCGCTCGATGCGCTCGTGGCCGTCGAGTACGCCGTAGAGGGTGTAGATGTGGGCGTGGTCGTGGATGCGGGCGCGCGCGCCCTGCCGGGCCTCGCCCTTGGTCAGGCCGTTGACCGCGAAGCCGTAGTCCGGGTCCTCGTAGAAGATGAGGTTCTCGGCGCGGCCGTCGGCGGGGACGCAGTCCGGCCAGGACTTCGCCGCCTCGACGACGGTGGGGTCGGCGAGCAGCTCGGCGAGGACCGGCGCGAGCGCCGTCCAGCGCTTCTCGAGGTCGGGCTCCGATGCGAAGAGTTCGCGGGTCTTCGAAACGAAACGGTCCAACGCGTTCTGGGTCCTCGTCTCAATCACCATGGCGTCCCTCCTTATGTCGTCTGCACTATACGCCTAACGTGGGTGCTGCGCACCCTGGGCGCCCACCAGGGACGCCCCTACATCGGACACCCAGCCCGTGCCCCGCCGGGTACCCTCACCCTAACCCTCTCCCCTTTTAGGGAGAGGGGATTACGCGGGGCTGGGGACGCCTGCGATGGAGTAGAAGCGGGCGCAGTTGTCCCAGAGGATCTTGCGGCGGTCCTCGTCGTTGAAGGGGAGCTCGAAGAAGTTGTCGACCGCCGCGGGGTACTTCGAGTCGCCGTGGGGGTAGTCCGTCGAGAAGACGATGTTGTCGTTGCCGAAGGCGTCGATGGCGTACTTCGCGGGCAGCTCGTCCGGCTCGACCGAGACGTAGCACTGGCGGCGGAAGTACTCGCTGGGCGGCATCGTGAGGTCTTCCATGAAGATGTCCGCCTCGCGCTCGTAGCCTTCGTCCATGCGCCAGAGCATCCACGGGAGCCAGGCGCAGTTCGCCTCGAGGAAGGCGACGCCCAGCTTCGGGTGGTGCTCCAGGACGCCTCCCGCTGCAAAGCTGCCGATGGCCAGCATCTGCTCGAACGGCTGCGCGTAGATGCGGCGCAGGCCGAAGTTGGGGTCGTAGCTCTCCGCGCTCTGCCGCGACCGCGACCCCGACGCCTCATGGAAGCCGAGCGGGATGCCGAGCTCCTCCAGCGCGTTCCAGAGCGGCTCGTAGTAGGGGTCGTGCCAGCTCTTGCCGTTCACGATGTTGGAGCGCACGAACACGGCCTTGAACTTCAGGTCCTCGACGACGCGATGCGCCTCTTCGACGGCATCGTTGATGTCGTAGACGGAGATCATGCCCGCGCCGAGCAGCCGCGCCGTGTCGCCCTGGCAGAAGTCGTACAGCCAGTCGTTGTAGGCGCGGGCGATGGCGGCGGCGAACCTCGAGTCGAGGTCGGGGATCGTCAGCACGCTGAGGCCCCGGCTGGGGAAGAGCACCGCGACGTCCAGCCCTTCCGCATCCATCGCATCGAGCTGGACCTCCGGCGACCATCCGCGCGCGGCGTGGTCGCGGTAGAGGAGCTGGTTGCGCTCGTAGTTGTGACCCCGGTGCGGCGTGCGCGCGCCGCGCATCGAGCGCTCCATCTCCGGGAAGAACACGCCAAGGTCGCGGACGTTCTCAGAGGTCATGCCGCGCGGCGCCGCCGACTTGAACTCGGCGTCGATGTACCGTTCCCAGAGGTCGGGCGGCTCCATGATGTGCATGTCGCTGTCGAGGATGCTGAACCCGTTCTTTGCCATCGTTGTTCCTCCTGCTCTCCTTCACCCTTCCGGACAGGGCGCCCACAAGGGACGCCCCTACGCCGGGCACCCCGTCCGCCGCCCCACACCGGGGGCATCACCCCCATCCTGGCCTTCCCCCATCGAGAGGGAAGGGATCAGACACCCCCACCCCGCCGCTGGATTCCCGCCTTCGCGGGAATGACGGAGGTGGGGCTGCGAGGTTCCTGCCTTCGCGGGAATGACGGATACCTAGACGTTGAAGAAGCGCTTGGCGTTGCCGCCGAGGACGGCGGCTTTGTCGTCTTCGGTGAGGCCGGGGTAGTGGGCGAGTTCGTCGATCTCTTCCTCGGCCTTGAGCGCGTCGACCTCGTGGGGGTAGTCGGAGGCGTAGGCGAACGGCCTCGGGCCGACGCGGTCAACGAGGTGGCCGAGCGTGCCCTCGCTGCCCTCGCAGCCGATGAGCACGTTGCCGCTCTTGACCCACTCCACGGGGTCGAGGTCCGACGCTCGGGGGCGGTACTCGTCCTCACGCGCGAGGCGGTCGAGCACGAACGCGAGCCAGCCCGCGCCGCCCTCCATGAAGCCGATCTTGAGGTTCGGGAAGCGGTCTATCGCGCCCTGCCGGAAGAACGAGACGAAGTTGATGATGAGCGGCAGCGGGTGGTGGAGGATGTGGGACGCGCCGTTGTCGATGAAGCCTTCCATACCGAGGTTGAGGTTGGAGCCGCCGTGCAGCGCGAGCACGCAGCCGAGCCGCTCCGCCTCCTCGTAGACCGGCCAGTACATCTCGTGGCCGAGGTTCACGGGGAGCCCGCGCGTGGGGAGCATCGCGCCCGGCAGGCCGAGGTCCTCGACGAGGCGGCGCAGCTCCGTCACGGCTGCCGGCACGTTCTGCATGGGGATGAGCCCCATTGGGTGCAGGCGGTCGCTCACCTTGCGGTAGGCGGCGTGGACGTAGTCGTTGAAGCCCTGGCAGACGGCGACAGCGTAGTCCGGGTTCTGGATGATGCCGACGGCGAGCCCCTGCGTGGTGAACATGACCGCCTTGTCGATCTCGGCGCCTTCGAGGAAGGCGACCCAGTCCTCGCCGGAGCCCATGCGGTGCTCGCTGGCGTTGACGCGCTCGCGCCCCGCTGCGCCGGACGGGCGCGCCTGCGGCATGTGCATGCCGTCCAGGCCGGGGAAGAGCCGGCCGACGTTCCGCCCCCCGCGTATGACCGACTGGAACGGCTCCGGCATGAACTCGAGCATCTCTGAACTGGCCTCGATGATGTGCCCGTCGCAGTCGACGACGGGGAAAGCGCGCTTCGCCATGGTTCCCTCCTCAGGTCACGATTCTCGTAGTAGGCGGATGGTACAGCGGCGGATGACGGCTGTACACGCCCACTTTTGCTCCCGTCATGCTCCCTCCCCGTCACCCTGCGGTTTTTCCGTTTTCCGTTGCAATGTGTCGTTTTCACTCCTGGAGGCCTTGCTCCACGCAACGATCGGACTGCGCTCTGCAACGGCGGGGATGACAGAGTGCAACGGGGATGCAACGGCGATGCAACGGAAATGCAACGAAATGCAACAGGGGGGTCGCCGGGGGAGGCGGAGGGCCACGCCCGCCGGTCGCCGCCCGCCAGGGACAGGTTATGCGGGGCAGGCGCGACCGCGAAAGGGGCGGGTGTCAATAGTCAGGCCTTACAACCGAGCGTCATACGGCAGTGGACGTCCGCTGACATCCGGCAGTACGCTGTTGATGCATCATCCTGAGGGAGGAGGAATGCCATGTACGAGGCGAAGGCAGCGCAGGCGGCAGCCTTGTTCCTGCTTAAGGCAGGCGGGAGTATGCCGCACCTCAAGCTCATGAAACTCCTCTATATCGCCGATAGGGAATCCTACCGGCGGTGCGGCTCACCCATCACTGGCGACGAGATGGTTTCCATGTCGAACGGCCCTGTCCTCTCTCATACCTACGACCTGATGATAGAGCGCGCGAAGCGGCCTTCCGACTACTGGTCGTCCTACGTCGGAGCACTCCACGAGGAAACGCTGGCGCTTGCAGACGGGATCAACGAGGAAACGTTTCTCGGCGCACTCAGCCAGGCCAATCGGGATGTGATCGACTACGTCTGGACGCAGTGGGGCAGAATGAGCGCAAGGGAACTCGTCAAACACACCCATGGGTTCCGTGAATGGCAGGATCCTCGGGGCTCCTCCCGGCCTATCGACCGCTACGAACTCTTCATAGGGCTCGGCATGGAGGATGGAGAAGCGGAAGCACTCGTGGAGCGCAACGAGGAGCGCGAAGCGATAGATGCGGCCTTCCGGCGCATGCATGAGCAGGCGGGAAGGGCGCAAGGTTGCTGACAATCGAAAGGGGGGCGACACTTCTAATCCCGACGCCGCTCCCTCGAAACAACTCGCTGAGGCACCTGTTCATCGTCCTAACCGTTCCCGTCTCCATAGAGGGTTATCCTGATGACAGCGTATTACTCGTAAACCTCTCTACTGCACGGGAGTTGCCGGGCACGGATACCACCTGCATCTTGGACGTGGGATCACACAGTTTCATCAGGCACCAGAGTTACGTCGTCTACGAGCTTGCCCGCATCGAGACTATAGCTGACCTCCGCGCGGCAGAGGCAAGCGGAAACATCACTGCGATGGGACAGCTTGCCCCCGAGACCCTCGACCGCATCTGCGCGGGGCTGGAAGGATCCCCAAACACGGCGGAGGCGATCAAGGTCTTCTACCGCGTGGCTGAGCGATTGCGTTTGAACCCGTAGAAGCGTCACCAGTCGAAGTGCAACTCGATGATGCCGCTCGTCCTCTTCCTCGGGGTCGGTCGGCGGGTACGGGGCGAGTGCGTCCTGCCATACGTGCCACGGCAATGACTCGATCCACGACCGAACCTCCAGCCGCTCCTGTGGCGACAGTCCTTGCTCCCGCGTGAACTCATCCAACAGGCGCAGTACCTGGCGCTGCGTGAAGGGCGCCCAGACCCTGCCCATGCCGGCAGCGTACGCGTCGTCGACACCTTCCTCGGCTAAGCGCCATGCGAACTCGTAGGCGCGCCCCGGCGGAGGAGACAGAAACTCCTGGCTGATGATGCTGATGTCCAATCCCATGACGACGCCTCCCACGTAAGGTCGGTGGTCCATATCGGACCCGTGGGAGGCCCGTCAAGTGTGTCATCTGCTACTTGTTCGCCGTCCTTACGCCTGGGTAGGTTCTGCGCGACGACTCGCCAGAAGGAGCGTGACATGAGTGAGATGTTGCACGATAAGGAGACTTCACGGAACTTGTATGATATGTTTCTAACCGTGGATCAAATGACCAACGCTCACGAAAGAAGTGCTATGTTGGCCAAGATGCTTTTCCCGAAAGAGGAGGAGCAAATTGCAGAGGTACTTACTTTGGTTCGCCGAATCGTCTCTAGTGGATGGGACAGAGAGTGGGCGTCTGACGAACGTAGCAACCAAGTCGAAGAATGGAGAGACGATGCCGTCAACTTCAATCTCCTCGCGGCGGTGCTGAGAGCGGGATATATCCTGGAAGATGTAGTGGACATTATGGTGCACCAAAAAGCAGCCACACTGGTCTTTTCTGAGATACGTGGACAAGCAGACTGTGCCGAAATGAATATCCACGATTGGCAAACTGCTCCAGAACGCACGAAAGAGGATGTTCTAAAGGTCATCGACAATGCACTGGGGAACATGAAAGCAGGTTTAGATGGTCGTTAATCGCAGGTGGACACGAAACGAGTTGCTGGCAGCGCTCAATATGTACTGCCAGCTACCGTTCGGCAGATTGCATGCCAGCAATCCTGCAATCATCCAACTCGCCCACGCGATGGGCCGTTCACCTTCCGCGCTGGCGATGAAATTGGTCAACATGGCCAGCCTAGACCCTAGGATTACCTCTACAGGCCGCACCGGGTTGCAGAACGCTTCCTCTCAAGACCGTCGCATGTGGGAAGAGATGCAGGATGACTGGGAGCGATTCGCCGTTGAAGCCGAGCAAGCCATCGCCGCGTTCGGCTTGGGAGAAGAGAGAGCTGACGGCGAAGAGGGAGAAGACACCCTCACCCGCTTTGGTGAGGATCGCCCGGTAGAGACAACAGCACGCATAGGGCAGAGGTTCTTCCGAACGGCAGTGCTCAGTGCTTACAACGGGAGCTGTTGTATAACGGGGCTGTCATTCCCTAGGCTGCTCGTGGCCAGCCATATCGTGCCGTGGAGCCATGATAGAAGCAACAGAGTGAATCCTCGTAACGGCCTACTGCTGTCAGCCTTGCATGATAAGGCCTTCGATGCTGGAATGTTGACCATAAATGATGACATGACGGTTCGTGTTTCTAGGAGCCTTTTCGCAAACGCGGACAGATTCTTTTCAGAATCTATCAGCAGCTATAATGGATACTCGATTACTCTTCCCCAGAAGTTCGAACCTCATAGGGATTTCCTGCGCTACCACAGAGAGAACATCTATGTAGGCGACTGATAGACGTCCCATCCCCCCACTGCCACCCGCCCCTTGCCCCTCCCGCGCCCTGCCACCTACCATGGAACGCCGGTGCGCGGTCCTTGCCGCACCGAATGTCACCGAGTGTCACCCTTAGCCACAGCGCCCCAGGAGTGAACGGGGCGCGGTCAGGAGTGCAATGGCTATCGCAGACCGCATGAAAGTCGGCATCGCGTCGCCGCATATCTTCACGGACGGGAACGTGGACATGACGTTCGCGGCCTCGTACGTGCGCCGCGCCGAGGAGATCGGCTACGCGAGCCTCTGGACGCAGGAGCGCGTCACCGGCTCGCCCACCGTGCTGCACCCGCTCACGTTCCTCGCATGGCTCGCGGGGCAGACGTCGACGGCCCGCATCGGGGTGTCGGTGCTCGTGCTGCCGCGCCACAACCCGGTGATGCTGGCGAAGCTGGCCGCCGACATCGACGTGATGAGCGGCGGGCGGCTCGTGCTCGGGGTCGGGCTCGGCAACAACGGCGACGAGCTGCCGATGTACGGCATCACGGCGGAGCGCCGCGTCACGCGGTTCGTCGAGCAGGTGCAGGCGATACGCGCGCTGTGGGGGCAGTCGCCGTCCGGCCACTCCGGCACGTTCTACGACCTGCCGGACGCGAGCATCTCGCCGAGGCCGGGGCATCCGCCCATCATCTTCGGCGCGAACGCCGACGCCGCCCTCGCGCGCAGCGTGCGCCACGCCGACGGGTGGATGGGCGCGGGCAGCGGTCCGCTCGCCGACTTCCCGCGCAAGGTGGCGCTCGTGCAGTCGCACCTCGCGGAAGCCGGGCGCGATCCGGCGTCGTTCCCCATCTCGAAGCGCCTCTACCTGGCGGTCGACGACGACGAGGAGCGTGCGAAGCGTCGACTGCGGGAGTGGTTCGGCTACTACTACGGCAACCCGGGCAACGCGGAGCACGCCGCCATCTGGGGCAGCGCCGCGAAGATCGGCGAACTGCTGGAGGAGTGGGCCGAGATGGGCGTGGACGAGGTGCTGCTCAACCCCGTGTTCGACATGGATGAGCACCTGGAGCGCCTCGCGGACATCACGGGGCTGGCGTGAGGCGCTCCTCGTCGTTCCTGCGGAGGCAGGAACCTCGCAGCCCGGCGGGTGCAGCCAGTCTCGTCATTCCCACCCCCTCCCGTCATTCCCGCGAAGGCGGGAATCCAGATGGCTGTGGGGGGTGGAGTGTTTGTCATGTTGAGCGCAGCCGAAACATCTCTCGGGAGCGCTGGTGTACGACGACACGCCGCCCGAGAGATTCCTCGACTCCGCCGCACTCCGCTCGGAATGACAATGGGAGGGGCGTAGAGTTGTCATGTTGAGCGCAGCCGAAACATCTCTCAGGGGAACGTCGGTGCAGGACGGCGCGCCGCCCGAGGGATTCCTCGACTCCGCTGCACTCCACTCGGAATGACAAGTAGACACTCGCACACCCCATTCATGTGCACTAGTTAAACGTTGAACGCAGGAAGCAGGCCACGGCCTTGTCGATAAACTGTTCAATTGGGCGAAACAGCCCGCGTTCACTCGTAAGGGCCGACAGTTGAAGCGCACAGTTGAACGCGGAACGGCGGAAGGAGACGCATGACACGTATCGCGATCGTGGGAGGAACGGGGCCGGAGGGGCGCGGGCTGGCGCTGCGGCTGGCGATGGCGGGCCACGAGGTCGTCATCGGCTCGCGGGACGCGGGGCGCGCGGCCGAGGCGGCGTCAGGGCTGCTGGAGGGTCGCGACGCGCTGCCCATCAGCGGCGCTGCGAACGCGGACGCTGTGAGCGACGCGGACGTCGTGCTGCTCGCGGTGCCGTTCGAGGGGCTGCGCCCGACGGCGGAGTCGCTGCGCGATGCGCTCGCGGGGCGGCTCGTCGTGAGCATCGTCGCGCCGGTGGAGTTCGCCGACGGCCAGATGCACGCCGTCAGCGTTCCGGAGGGGTCGGCGGGCGAGCTGACGCGGGACCTGCTGCCGGACAGCCGCGTCGCCGCTGCGTTCCAGAACATGAGCGCGCGTGACCTGCTCCGGGCGCAGCACCCGCTCGAGGGCGACGTCGCGGTCACCGCGGACGACGACTCGGCGCGCCGCGAGACGATGGCGCTCGCGGAGGCGATGCCGTCGCTGCGGGCGGTCGACGCGGGGCCGCTGTCGAACTCGCGCTACGTCGAGGAGCTGACCGCGCTGCTGGTGAACCTGAACCGCATCCACAAGGCGCACAGCACGATACGGTTCCTAGGGCTGTAGGGGGGCGTGGGACAGGGCACTCACCGAACAGGGCACCCGCCGAACAGGGCACCCGCCGAACAGGGCACCCGCCGAACAGGGCACCCGCCGAACAGGGCACCCACAAGGGATGCCCCTACACCACACCACGGCGAGCGGCTCGCCGTGAGGCCGCAGTGTGCAGGGGTTGACGCATACACCGGATTGTGCGGGTGGTATGATTGAGGTGCCTGATTCGCCGGTTATCACGGAGGAGAAGAGGGCAGTGGCGCAGCGTTATCAACGCGAGATAGAAGAGATACTCGGCCAGACCGGGGAAGAGGGCGAAGGCGGCGGATCCGACGGCTCCAAGCCTCCCCGCAGCCCTCGCCGCGTCGCGCGTGCTCCCCGTCGCAGGCTGGGCAGGTTCGTCCGGCCCACGTATGGCAGGCTCCTGCTCGCGGGGATCGCCCTCTTCGTGCTCTCGGTCCTCCTCAGGGCGCTCGATGCACCCGGGGTTACACCATTCCTATGGGCGAGCGTGGCGTTGTTCGTCTTCGCCTACGTCGCCTACTTCACCAGGCCGCGCCGGACGGTAGAACGACGCTGGCGCGGGCAGCCGATGGATGATCCCGAACCTGCCGGCCCACTCTCCCGTCTGTGGCGGTGGATCACCGGAGGCTAGTTCATGCGCAGCTACCTGTCCCATCTCGAATGCACCGAGACGGGAGAGACGTATAACGCCGACGAACCGCACACCCTTTCGCCCGCAGCCCAGAAGGTCCTCTACCCCCGCTACGACATCGACGCCGTGCGCCGCGAGGTCGACCCGTCGGTGTTCGCGACTCGTCCTCCCACGATGTGGCGCTACTTCGAACTGCTGCCCGTGCGTGACGAGTCGAACGTCGTCACGCTCGGCGAGGGCGGCACGCCGATGCTGCGCGCCTCGAATCTCGAACGCTCGCTCGACGCGCGTACGCTCTACATCAAGGACGAGGGACAGAACCCGACGGGCTCGTTCAAGGCCAGGGGGCTGTCGGCTGCGGTGTCGCGTGCGAAGGAGCTGGGGCTGACGCGGCTCACGGTGCCGTCCGCAGGCAACGCAGGCGGGGCGCTCGCCTCGTACTGCGCGCGGGGCGCCATGGAGTCCTACGTGTTCATGCCGGAGGATGCGCCCGTGGCGAACAGGACGGAGGTGGCGCTCACCGGCGCACAACTGACGCTGGTGAAGGGGCTCATCTCCGATGCAGGACGGCTCTCCCGCGAGAAGGCGGCGGAGCTCGGCCTGTTCGATATCTCGACACTGCGGGAGCCCTACCGGGTAGAGGGGAAGAAGACGATGGGGTACGAGATCGCGCAGTCGCTGGGCTGGCGTCTGCCGGAGGCGATCGTCTATCCGACGGGCGGCGGCACGGGCATCGTGGGGATGTGGAAGGCGTTCAGCGAGATGGAGTGCCTCGGCTGGATAGGGCCGGAGCGTCCGAAGATGATCGTGGTGCAGTCCACGGGCTGCGCGCCGATCGTGCGGGCGTTCGAGCAGGGCGTGCGTCACGCTGAGCCGTGGGAGAATGCGGAGACGATTGCGGCGGGGATCCGCGTCCCGGCCGCGGTGGGCGACTACCTGATCCTGGACGCGGTGCGCGAGAGCGGCGGCACGGCCATCGCGGTGACGGACGAGGAGATACTCGCCGGGGTGCGCGAGATGGCGACAGCCGAGGGAGTCTGGGCTGCCCCGGAGGGCGCAGCCACGCTCGTGGGGTACCGCAAACTGCGGGAGTCCGGCTTCCTTGCCCCGGAGACGGAAACGCTGCTCCTCGTCACTGGCGCGGGGAGCAAGTACACGGACGTTGCGATGGGCGCGTAAAGACGCTCAATTCGAGCGCGCTCAAGGAGCGTGAGTGAATGAGGGGGATAGGCTGAAGAGCGCCGCAGCAACTGCGGCGCTCCTGGTTGCCAAGGCGATGCCTAGAAGCGGGGTTCGCGGGGGCGGGCCTCGTTGACCACGAGCGCCCGGCCACTCACCGAGTAGCCATTAAACATCTGAACGGCCTGGTCCTTCGCGGTGTCGTCTTCCATCTGGACGAAACCGAAACCGCGGGGACGTCCCGTCTCTCTGTCCGTCGGGATGTGAACGGAAACCACAGCCCCTGCCTGAGAGAAGAGGTCGTGGAGTTCGTCCTGGGTCATCCTGAACGGTATGTTTCCTACAAACAAGCGATTGCTGTCCTCTGCCACTGTATCCTGTCCTCCAACTACGCGACGGCTCTAGGCCGAAAAGATTGCCGCCACCAGCGTAGCCGGCACGACGCGGCGCATTCTAGCCGCATGACGGGCTACATGCAAGCGGCGATATTTCGCCGTCGAAAATCGCACGATTGCCTAGGGCGGCTGCCGGATTGCAGCCATGACCGGCCAGCGCGCTGCGCCTGCTCTGCATGAGTGCCGGACATTGCGATGGCGTTGGCCTTTCGTGAATAATGTGGGCGTATCGGCGCATCACGGCAGGAGGGAGCGTTCCTTTGCATCCATTCACCTACGTTGCCCCGCGCACATTGGATGAAGCAGTCGCCGTGCTCGAACAGCACGGCGAACGTGCGAGGCCGTTCGCGGGCGGCACCGACGTTCTCGTTCAACTGCGCGGCGGCAGGTTCGACCTCGACGCCATCGTGGACCTGAAGGGCGTGCCCGAGGCGACGTCCCTCGACCTGAACGGCAGCCTGCGTATCGGCGCTGCGGTGCCGTGCTACCGGATCTACGAGGACAGCGCCGTCGCAGCCGCGTTCCCGGGTCTCATCGACGCGGCGTCGCTCATCGGCGGCATCCAGATACAGTCGCGGGCGAGCCTCGGCGGCAATCTGTGCAATGCCTCTCCCAGCGCGGACGGTATCTGCCCCCTGATCGTCCACTCCACCGTCGCGGTGGTGCAGGGCCCGCAGGGCGAACGCCGCGTGCCGGTGGAAGAGTTCTGCACGGCGCCCGGCGTGAACGTACTGGGACGCGGGGAACTCCTCGTGGCGCTGGAAGTCCCGGCTCCGGCCAGGGGATTCGGTGCGGCGTATCAGCGGTTCATCCCGCGCAACGAGATGGACATCGCGGTGGCGGGAGTCGCGAGCGCGCTCACGCTGAGTGACGACGGCGCGACCATCGCATCGGGGCGCATCGCGCTCGCCGCGGTCGGGCCGACGCCGCTGTTCGCGGCGAAGGCGTCGGCGTTCCTCGCGGGCAAGCCCGCCACGCCGGAGACGTTCGCGGAGGCAGGGGAGATCGCTTCGACGGAGGCGACGCCCATAGGAGACATGCGCGGCACGGCGGAGCACCGCATCGAGCTGGTGAAGGTACTGACGCGCCGTACGCTCGCCATCGCGCTGGGCCGCGCCCAATCAAATCGCTGAGCAGGCAGGTAGGAATGACGCAACAAGAGACACCAGTCCGCAAAGTTCCGGTCGCCTGCACGCTGAACGGGCAGCAGACGGAGTTCCTCGCGGCCCCGTACCAGTCGCTGCTGGAGGCGCTCCGCGAGGTCGTCGGGCTTACGGGGACGAAGGAAGGCTGCAACGACGGCAACTGCGGCGCGTGCACCGTCTCGCTGGACGGGCGCATCGTCGACTCGTGCCTCGTGCTCGCCGCCGAGGTCGATGGCAAGAGCGTGGACACCATCGAAGGGATGGCGCCGCCGCACGGGCTGCACCCGCTGCAGCAGGCGTTCCTGGAGGAGGCCGCGCTCCAGTGCGGCATCTGCACGCCGGGCTTCCTCGTGGCGGCGCGAGCGCTGCTGGAACGAGAACCCCATCCGGACGAACACCGCATCCGCCTCTGGCTCGCCGGCAACCTGTGCCGGTGCACCGGATACGACAAGATCGTGCGCGCCGTGCAGAGCGCCGCGGACAAGACGACGTAGTGTGCCGAGCGGCACATCAAGGAGTCGAGTGACATGACTACGACCGCTGACCGTCCCTCACAGGAGTTCAAGGTGGTGGGGAGCCGCCCCATCCGGCACGACGGCGTCGACAAGGTGCTGGGCCGCGCCCAGTACGGCGCGGACCTGAAGCTGCCGGGCCTCATCCACGGCGCGGTGCTGCGCAGCCCGTACGCGCACGCCGTCATCAAGAAGGTGGACGTCTCCCGCGCCGAAGCTGCGCCCGGCGTCTTTGCCGCCATCACGGGCGACGACATGCCGGTCACCGGCTCCAAGGTCGTGGACATGGTGGAGGAGGTGACGAACCTCAAGTGGTCCAGCCAGCGCGTCATGGCGCACGGCAAGGCCGTCTACCGCGGGCACCCGGTCGCGGCGGTCGCCGCCGTCGACCAGAACACGGCGCTGGAAGCGCTGAAGCTCATCGAGGTTGAGTACGAGCCGCTCCAGGCGGTCATCAGCCTGGAAGACGCGATGAAGCCGGACGCGGTCATCATCCACGACGACCTCGTGGGCGACCACCTGGGTGAGAAGGTATCGCCTACCAACGTTGCCGAGCACACCCGCACGGAGTTCGGCGACCCTGAGGCGGCGTTCGCGGAGGCGGCGCACGTTCTCGAACGAACGTACACCATCGCGCGGGCGCACCAGGGCTATATCGAGCCTCACAGCTCCACGGCCTTCTGGAGCCCTGACGACAAACTCTCGGTCTGGACGACCACGCAGGCGCCGTTCGGCGTGCGGAGCAACGTAGCCACAGTACTGAAGCTCCCGCTCTCGGACGTGCGCGTCGTGCCGATGGAGATCGGTGGCGGGTTCGGCGGCAAGATCGGGCTCTACATGGAGCCGCTCGCCGCGATGCTCTCCCGCAAGTCCGGCAGGCCGGTCAAGATGACCATGGACCGCAAGTCCGTGTTCGACGCGACAGGCCCCGGCCCCGGCGGGCAGGTCACGGCGAAGATAGGGGTCGACAAGGACGGCAAGATCCTCGCGGCGACGGCCGACATCCGCTACATGGCGGGCGCGTACCCCGGCTCGTCCATCAGCGCGGCGACGGCGGGCATCTTCGCCTGCTACAAGGTGCCGAACGTTCGCATCGACGCGTACGACGTCGTCATCAACATGTCCAAGACGGCTGCGTACCGCGCGCCGGGCACGCCGCAGGCGACGTTCGCGAGCGAGTCGCTCATCTCCGAGCTGTGCGAGACGATCGGGATGGACCCGATGGAGTTCCACTTGCTCAATGCGGCGGAAGAAGGCACCCGCAGGCCGGATGGCCCGGTGTTCCCGCGCATCGGGAACGTGGCGTGCATGGAGGCGATCAGGGACTCCGAGCACTTCTCGAGCGACCTGGAAAAGAGCCCGGACGGGAAGCTGCGCGGGCGCGGTCTGGCCACGGGCTACTGGAACGGCGGCGGCAACCGCTCGTCCGTCACGATCAGCGTCAACGACGACGGTGTGGTGTCGATGGTGGAGGGCAACCCCGACATCGGCGGGACACGCACGACGCTCGCGATGCAGGCCGCGGAGGTGTTCGGCCTCCCGGCGCACGACGTGCACCCGACCGTCGCGGACACGGACTCCGTCGGCTACAACGACCTGACGGCGGGCAGCCGCACGACCTACGCCAGCGGACAGGCGGCGATAGAGGCCGCGAGGCAGGTGGTCGAGGAGATCAAGAAGCGGATGGCGATGATCTGGGAGACCGAGCCGGAGAACGTCGAGTTCGAGGACAGCGTCTTCCGGAACAAGGTCGCGCCCGACCAGCGCCTTACGTTCAAGGAGGCGGCAGGCAAGCTTGGCCAGACCGGCGGCCCGGTTTCCAAGACGGGCACGGTCAACGTTCGCGGCTCCGGCGGCGGCAGCTTCGCGGCGCACCTCGTGGACGTAGAGGTCGACCCGGAGACGGGGAAGGTGCAGATACTCCGCTACACGGCGGCGCAGGACGCCGGCAAGGCGGTGCATCCGTCCTACGTGGAAGGCCAGTTCCAGGGGGGCGCGGCGCAGGGCATCGGCTGGGCGCTCAACGAGGAGTACTACACGAGCCCCGACGGCGTGATGCAGAACTCCAGCTTCCTGGACTACCGCATGCCGACCGCACTCGACCTGCCGATGATCGACGCCATCGTGGTCGAGGTGCCGAACACGAACCACCCGTTCGGGGTGCGCGGCATCGGCGAGACGAGCATCGTCCCACCCGCGCCCGCAGTCGGGAACGCGATAGCGGACGCCATCGGCACACGGTTGTACCAGACGCCCATGAACCCCAGCCGGATCATGGAAGCGCTGGCGAACAAGCGGAACGGCAAGAACGGACACTAGACCGTGGCGACGGTCTTCCTGTCCATCCCGCTCAGGCGCTACACCGACGGTGAGTCGAGCGCGGAAGTGCCGGGAGCGACGCTGCGCGCGCTGGTGCGGAACCTCAACGAGCGTTATCCGGGCATCGCCGAGAGCCTCGTGAACCCCGAGGACACCGACCGGCTGATGCCGGGGCTTGCGGCTATCGTGGACGGAGAGCCGACGAACATGGGCCTGCTGACGCCCCTCGACGAGCATTCCGAGGTGCACTTCATCCCGGCGATCTCGGGCGGCGCAGGACGACTCGGAGGGAGTAGATGCGTTTAGCGTCGCGGATGTCACGGCTGGGGACGGAGACGGCGTTCGAGGCGCTGGCGCGGGCGAAGGCGCTCGAGGCGCAGGGCCACAGCATCATCTTCCTTGGCATCGGCGAGCCTGACTACGACACGCCCGCGCACATCGTCGAGGCGGCGAAAGGCGCGCTCGATGCGGGATACACGCACTACGTGCCGTCGCCCGGCATCACCGAGGTGCGCGAGGCGATAGCGGCGGACGTAGGGCAGCGCCTCGACTGCGAGATACCCGCGACCCGCGTGGTGATCACCCCCGGCGGCAAACCGATCATGTTCTTCACCATCCTCGCACTCGCGGAAGAGGGCGACGAGGTCATCTACCCGAACCCCGGCTTCCCCATCTACGAGTCGATGATCCGGTTCGCGGGAGCAACGCCGGTGCCGATGCGGCTGCGCGAAGAGCTCGGCTACAACCCGGACCCGGACGAGCTCGCCGGGCTCATCAGCCCCCGCACGCGGCTCATCATCGTCAACTCGCCGAACAATCCGTGCGGGAGCGTCATCCCGGACTCGACCCTGGAGCGCATCGCTGAGCTCGCCGTGGAGGCGGACGCGGTGGTGCTCTCGGACGAGATCTACAAGGACTTCTACTACGAGGGCTCGCACACCTCCATCACGAGTTTCCCGTCGATGTGGGAGCGGACGGTGGTGTTGGACGGGCTCTCCAAGAGCTACGCGATGACGGGCTGGCGGCTGGGCTATGGCATATTCCCGGAGCCGCTGGTAGAGCCGGTGACGCGGCTGGTGACGAACAGCGTCTCGTGCACTGCGGCGTTCGGGCAGATCGCGGCGGTGACGGCGCTGCAGTCGTCGCAGGAACCCGTCAGAGAGATGGTCAGTGAGTTCGCGGAGCGCCGGAGCCTGCTCGTCGCGGGGCTCAACGACATCCCTGGCATCTCGTGCCCGATGCCGGGCGGCGCGTTCTACGCGTTCCCGAACATCACGGGGACGGGGATGACGAGCAGCGAGTTCGAGCGCGGCGCGCTGCAGGAGGCGGGAGTGTCGCTGCTCTCGGGGACGTCGTTCGGGGAGTACGGCGAGGGGTACGCGCGCATCTCGTTCGCGAACTCGCAGGAGAACATCCGCGAGGCGCTCAACCGGCTGGGACGCTGGCTCGCGGAGCGGTAGTCCCCGGCCTCACCCACTCGCGATCTCGTTCGCGAAGCGCAACACCGCCTGCTCGACACGCTCCCATGCCCCACTCTCTGGCCTGGGCAGGCCGTGCAAACCGTCCACCCTCTCGAAGCGCCGCACGGATGGCAAGCGTTCGACGAGGCGGGCGGTGTCGTCAGGCTTCACGAGGGTGTCGCGCACGCCCTGGACGACGAGCGTAGGTGCTCGGAGTAGCCGCGCGGCGGCACCCGCTGCCAGGCCGAGTCTGCGCAGTTCGTTCAGGAGCTGGGTGGGGACGATGAAGGCGCGCAACTCCGCCTGCACGGCGGGATCGTCTATCTGCAGGCCAGGGATGACGCTGAGCAGGCCCCGCCGGATGCGCTCGTCGGAGAAGTCGGCGCGTTTGAGCGGACGCCACCGTCCGAAGAAGAGCCGGAGGAACGGCCAGAGGAGATGCACTGCCGGCCCACCGAAGCGCCAATACGGCGCGAGCAGTGCGTAGCCGTCGGCCATCTCCCGCTGCGCGGCCACGATGGATACAGAGGCACCGAGCGAGTGCCCCACGACGATGACGGTGTCGTGCTCCGTGCGCAGCGAGCGCACGCGCTCCGCTATAGCGTCTCGCCACTCGGCGTGGCGGCGGTTAGGGAGCGTTATGATCTGCGGGCCGAAGCCGGGCAGGAGGGGAGCGTCGACGTCCCAGCCCGCGGCGGCGAGCGACGCAGCAAGCGGCCGCATGTCGGCGGGGGTGCCGGGGAAACCGTGGACCAGGAGCGCCGCACCGCGCATCGCGCCGCGTGCGGACTTGCGGAACGGCTGGTGCTCATCCTCGGTGAAGAGCGGCAGGCTGCGGAGGAAAGAGGAGGGTTCGTACGGCATGGGAACAGGCTATCAGCGGACGTACATGCCGCCGTTGATGTCTATGCACGCGCCGTTCAACTGGGACCAGTGCGGCTGCATGATGTCGAGCAGGACGTGCGCGAGGTCGGCTGCGCTGATGAGGTGGCCGGTGGGGGTGGTCTTGAGGTGCATGTCCAGCACCGCCGGAGACGTGCCGTCGTGCATGGCGCCCTTCGTTGCTCCGTAGAGCGGGTCACTCGAACCGCGCTGTCCCGCCTGCGAGCCCAGGATGATGATGTGGGAGTCGTCCGAGAGGACGGGAGCGATGCGCTGGATGGCGCGGAACTGGCCGGAGAAGTTGACGTCCACGACGTCTGCTATGAGGTCGTCGTCGTAGGCGTCCAACGTTCTGCCGAGGGAGAGGCCGGGCAGGAGGAGCAGCACGTCAGCGCCCTGCGCGGGCCCGGCGAGCGCGTCGAGGTCGGCGGCCGAGCGCACGTCGGCGCGAATCCACGCCGCGCGGTCGAGGCCGTCCGGTACGCCGGAGCGGTACGTCGCGCAGACCTCGTGGCCTGCGTCGAGAAGGACGCGTATCGCGGCCCGTCCGATGCTCGACGAACCGCTGAGGACGAATACCTTCATGCGCTGTCTCCTACGGTGGACCCCTTCATCGCGTGAACAAGAATCTCAACGGAGGGGGCAATGAGAACCTTGTTCGGGGCTTTTACGAGTGGGACGGGGGCGCCGTTTGACATTCTTGTTCTCCTCTTGACAGGCATTTCCCAGGCCGTGGCCTGCTTCCCGGCGTCAAAGCAACAACAATCTCATGCGTTTACAAGTTCGGCCCCGGCGTGGGGGTGTTGCATCCTGTTGCATGGTGCATCGCGGGCGGGGGCTGTGCGGGCGCGCGGTCATGGAGACATGGTAGGGAGCGGGGCATCGCCGGCGCAACGGGGCGGTGTCACAGTCGAAGGTGCTCGACGGGGAGACGGGAGCGAGGGGCCGAGTGGTACCATGAGCGGGCAGTGCCCCTGTAGCTCAGGAGGATAGAGCAGCGGTTTCCTGGACCGCGCCTCCCAGTGTAGTGGGACGTAACACGATGGTGGACCTCGAACAGCTTTCATCGAAGGCTCAATCATTCCGCGACCTGCATACGGGACCCGGAATGCTGGTGATGGCGAATGCGTGGGACGCGGCGAGTGCCCGACGCTTCGAGGCGGCGGGCTTCCCTGCGATCGCAACGACCAGCGGCGGCGTATCGGCAGCGATCGGCCACGCGGACCACGAGGCAGCCCCGGTCGAGGAGATGCTCGCTGCGGCGGAGCGCATCACCCGCTCAGTGCCATTGCCTGTCACCGTCGACTTCGAGGCTGGTTACCGACTGCCTCCGGATGAAATCGCGCGACGGTTGATCCACATCGGGGCCGTGGGCCTGAACCTCGAAGACACGGACCACTACGGGACGTTGGGGCTGGCGCCGGCCGAAGCACAGGCAGAGCGCCTGGCGGCTGTCAAGGTCGAGGCGCAGGCCCTTGGCATCGACCTGTTCCTCAACGCACGGGTGGACGTATTCATCCGGCGCGAAGGGGACACGGACATGCAGTTGGAAGAGGGACTGCAACGCGCCAGGCTTTATCGCGAAGCGGGGGCAGACTGCATATACCCCATCAGCTTGAGCGACCCCACCGCGATCCGTGCCCTGGTTGAAGCAGTCCAGGTTGTCAACGTAACGGTGCGCCGTGGGGGACCTATCTCGGTCAGTGCCGCGGCCCAGGCGGGCGCGCGACGGGTGACGTACGCTACGAGCATCTTCCGCGAAACCATGTCTCACGTTGACCAGATCGCTGCGGAGATTCGAGCAGAGGTCCCGGGCGCATCCCTCACGCACGACGTATAACTACCTCCCTCACCGGATGCTGAGGCCAGACAGCGATCGACGGGGCATCCGGTCTGCAATTCTGCCTGCACGATGAAGAGTCGATGGGGCCGTGCAGGAGTACAATACGCCTGTGCCCCTGTAGCTCAGGAGGATAGAGCAGCGGTTTCCTAAACCGCGTGCCAGGGTTCGAGTCCCTGCAGGGGTACCAGGCTTACCGGTATGCGGTAGTGGCGTTGGACCGCGCCAAGAGATCACTGCAGGCCGAGGCGTTGAGCCGCAAGCACCAAGGCGAGCCTGGATGGTGCGTGCAATTTCTCCCGCGCATTCCGCAGGTAGTAGCGCCGTGTCCGCGCGCCGCTCACTCGAGAATGACCACCATTGCCCTTACCCAGTGAGAGGAAGTGTATTGAGGGCCACGCTGATGAACGCGCGAATAGGCGGCCTGCCCGTGCTTAGAGTGCGGGCAGGTTGATGTGCGCACCGATTCCCATGACTCGGCGGCTCAGGGCCGTCTCTGCGACCTCCGTCCTGTCTCGCGCTCATTCCGAGTTGCTGCCCGGGCAGCGGTTGAGCCGTCGGTTCCGGGGTCTATCTGTGGGGGGACCACCGCAGGACAGTGAGGTCCAGGGAGTTGGAGAGTTTCCTGCCGTCTGGCGTGCAGACGGCGCCCTGGGCCTCACAGTCCGTTGTGACAGGCAATGTGAGTCTTATAAGCGAGTTGCCGTCCGGCTTCACGGTTATCTGCCAACTGATGTTGCTGGGCTTGTCAAGGCGCCGGGCCTTGATCACCGTACCTCCGCTCACCGTGAACACATGGTCACGGAGGGTCTTGTAGCTCAGCTTGACCTCCTCGCTGAAGTGCAAATCGAAACTGAACGGAAGCCGATAGGCATACTCGGCGGGGACCCTTGCGAATCTCGCCGTCGGCGGAGGCGCCTCATCTACGTCGGTGATGGTTACCGCCACGTCCAGCGTCGCGTCGTTCGTTCCATCGGAGGAGGTGAAGGTCACGGAGTAGGAGTTCTTCGTTTCGAAGTCTGGAGCCGACTTGAATCTCAGCACGCCGTTGGTGAAGGTGAAGCTGGCCGCGTCCGTCCCGCCGAGGGTCAGCGTGGACGTCTCCCCCTCGGGGTCCGTCGCCGTGTACTCGCCGACGTCGTCGGTGGAGTTTTCCGCGAAGTCCACGGACGACAACCCCTCGATCACCGGCGCCTCGTCCACATCGGTCACCGTGACGGTTACCGGCAGTTCCGTTGTCAAGCTCCCGTCGGAGACTTGCAGAATGACGCTGAATACACCGTCCTTATCGGCATCGGAGGGCTGTTCGTAGTCGGGCTCGGTGCCATAGTGCAGTATGTTCAGGGCCGCGTAGCAGGTCTTCCCCGATACAAAGATGTGCTCATAGGTGAACGCCTCGCTGTCTGCGCCCGCCAGGGAGAAGGTAAGCGTATCCCCCTGAGGGTCTGTGGCGCCGAAGTCATACAAATAGTGCGCATAGCCCTCTTCCAGGATGATCGCTTCTTTCTTCTGGGTGAAGGAGGGAGGGTCATTCCCGTCGGTGACCGTAACGGTAACCGCCCGGGTGTCGCTCTTGCCGTTAGCCGTCGCCTTCACCGTCACCAGATAGGTGTTGTCGCTGTCGGCGTCGGCTGGCGAATCGAAGTCGGGCGAGACCTTGAAGCTGAGAGCTCCGCCGTCACTGATATCGAACCTTGCCGCGTCCGTGCCTTCCACCGACCAGGCGATGGCGTCGTTCTCCGGGTCTGTCGCCGTGTACGTCGCCACCAATGTCCGTGGCATGCCCAGCGAAGCCTGGCTCCCGCTGGGGTGGCAGAGCCGTCCCGCCTGGCAGCACTCAGAGCCTGCCGTGCCGCGCTCAGCAAAGCTGGGAGTTGTGGGGCCGGCGGTAATCGTCGGCGCCTCGTCCACGTCGTTCACCGCCGACCCGCTCAGGGCCTGGAGTGGCTGTCCTCCCTGCAGGAGCAGTGCACCCGTGGCGAGGAGTAACAGAATCAGCGCGATGGCTGGGCGAGGCAATAGAAGGAATCTTGTGTTCAGGGGGGACGCTCCGGGATAGCAGAAAGGTCTGAACTAGAGCGGATGTTGCACCGAGAACCTGGTAGATGTCAACATCCCCACACGACAAATTACCAGACTTATCTGTGCTATGTGGCCGAAGACACCCTAGTTGTCACTAAAACGTCATCATCCGCCGTAGCATCCCCGAGCGACAGGACCACGGCTTCTACCCATCGTTGACAGGCAGCCAGTGCGTGCCTAGAGTGCGGGCAGCGTAATCGAGAGGAGGCGCAGCGCCATGCCGATAGAGGTCTTCGACACGAAAGCGTTCGGCCACGAGACGAAGAAGCGCACCGTGGTGATGGACACGAACCGTTTCCACGTGTGGATCCACTACTATACGCCCGATCAGATGGACGAGATGCACTGCCACAACCAGGACCAGACGTTCCAGATCATCGAGGGGGAGTTGACGATGAACTTCCCGGATGGCGGCAAGGCGGTGCTGACGCCGGGCATGATGGCGACCATCACGGGCGGGTCGTTCTACCAGTTGCACAACACCGGCGGCGCGCCGCTCATCATGATCGGGACGCGGTCCGGCGCGACGGCCAACACGGTGAAGGTAGAGCACGGCACCGGTCGCATCATCAACGACCGGATCAACTATGCGGAGACCGCCAAGCGGTAAGGGTTGCTGGATCCCCGCGAAAGCGGGGATGACGGGGACAGGGGCGGGGATGATGGGAGCGGCAAGGCGGTGAGGTCGTGCGCTAGAGCGCGGGCCTGCGCAGGAACGATAGGAAGGGCACCCACAAGGGGCGCCCCTACACCAGACCCCGAACCGCACCCCGGCCACCCCGCGTGCCTGATCGGCACTCTGGATTCCCGCTTTCGCGGGAATGACGGGGGAAGGGCTGCGAGGGTGCGCACTAAAGCGCGGGCCCGCGCAGGAACGACGGGACCAAGGGGCTGCGAGGTCGTGCGCTAGAGCGCGGGCCTGCGCAGGGGCACCCACAAGGGATGCCCCTACACCAGACCCCTGTCCGCACCTCGCCACCCCGTGTGCCTGATGGCACTCTGGATTCCCGCTTTCGCGGGAATGACGAAGAAGGGGCGGGAATGACGGAGGAGGGCGGGGAAGACGGGACCAAGGGGTGCGGGGTCAGTCTTCGTAGCGGCGGAAGACGAGGCAGGCGTTCTGGCCGCCGAAGCCGAAGCTGTTGGAGAGGACGGTGCGCACGTCGGCGGGGCGTGCCTCGTTCGGCACGTAGTCGAGGTCGCAGGCAGGGTCGGGCGTCGTGTAGTTGATGGTGGGGTGGATGAGGCCGTGCAAGATGGTCTGTATGCAGGCTATTGCCTCCATGCCCCCCGCGCCTCCGAGCGCGTGCCCGATCATGGATTTCGTGGAGCTGATGGGTATCTTGTAAGCGGCGTCGCCGAACGCACGCTTGATGGCGAGCGTCTCCGAGACGTCGTTGAGCGGCGTCGACGTGCCGTGAGCGTTGATGTAGTCCACCTCGTGCGGGCCGACGCCTGCGTCTTCAAGCGCCCAGCGGATGGCGCGCGCCGCGCCAGCGCCGTCGTCGTCGGGCTGGAACTGGTGTCCCGCGTCCGCTGACACTCCGTAGCCGATCACCTCGGCGACGATGGGCGCGTCGCGCCTGAGCGCGTGCTCCAGCGATTCGACGACGAGGATGCCCGCGCCTTCCGCAGGCACGAAGCCGTCGCGGCCGGCGTCGAAGGGGCGGCTCGCGGCGGGAGGGTCGTCGTTGCGAGTGCTGAGCGCGCGCATGACGCAGAAGCCCGCGAGGCCGAGCTGGCTGATGCCGGCCTCGGTCCCGCCGGTAAGCATCACGTCGGCGGCGCCACGACGTATGACCTCGGCGGCGTCGCCGATGGACTGGGTGGAGGCGGCGCACGCGGTGACGATGGTGCTGCAGGGACCGCGCGCGCCGATGTGCCGGCTGACGTTCGCGGCGGCCATGTTGGGGAGGATCATGGGGAAGAAGAACGGCGACATGCGCATGCCGCCGCGTTCGATGAGGATGCGCATGCTCTCGTCGATGGTGGGGAAGCCGCCGTTGCCGTTGCCGAGGTAGACGCCCATGCGGTCAACGTCCACGTTCGCGGCGGAGAGTCCGGCGCTCCGCATCGCCTCATCGGTGGCGGCGCTGGCGAGCTGGGAGAAGCGCGCCAGCCTGCGCGCCTCCCGCTTCTCGACGTACTGCTCAGGGTCGAAGCCGGAGACCTCGCCGGATATCCTGCAGGGGTAGTCGGTGGGGTCGGCAAGCGTCATGGGGCCGATGCCGGAGCGCCCCGTGGCGAGCCCCTCCCAGAACTCGGCGACGCTCTCGCCAAGTGGCGTCACGGCGCCCATGCCGGTAACGACCACTCGCTTGCGTCCATTCGCGTTGAGTCCGGTCATGTGCTCAGACTCTCCCCAGGGCGGATGCCTGCGGGTCGAACTCAGGATAGTGCTCTCCGGCGATGCCGAGGGAGTATTGCAGCGCTTCGGCGACAGCGAAAAGGGAACCGGTCACGAGGACGAGGTCGCCGCTATCGGCTGCGTCGAGTGCCTGTCCGATACCCTCGGCGACGCTGCTGGCACTGTGGGAGCTCGTTCCCAGGCGTTCGAAGAGCGAGGCGAGCATACCGGGGTGCGCGGCGCGCGGGTGGCGCGAAGCGACGGTCCAGACCTCGTCCGCGAAGGCTGCCGCCTCCCCGGTGAGCAGGTCTATCTGCTTGTCGCTGGATGCGCCGAACACGAGGTGGACGCGCGCGCCGGGCAGGTATTCCCGCACGGTCTCACGCAGCCTTGCCATGGAGTAGGGGTTGTGCGCGCCGTCCACGACGAGGTACGGGTCGGTGGCGAGCAGCTGGAAGCGGCCGTCCCAGCGCACGGACGCGAGACCCGCTTCGATGGCATCACGCGTCAGAGGGAGCGGCGCCTGCTCCAGGGCGGCGACGGCGACCGCCGCGTTCTCGGCCTGGTGCGCGCCGAGCAGCGGCAGGCGGATGCGGTAGCGGTCGCGGGCGGTCGTCACCAGCACCGTCTGGCCGGTGAGGTCGTGCGCTTCCTGCACGTAGGGTACGTCGCGGCCCACCTCGGTGAGCGGGGCGCCCATGGCCTGAGCCCGCGCTCGGATGACGTTCATCGCTCCGGGGTACTGCGGCGCGGAGATGACGGGCTGAGTGCCCTTGACGATGCCGGCCTTCTCTACCGCGATCTCCTCGACGGTTGAGCCGAGGATGGCGGTGTGATCGAGGCTGACGGAGGTGATGACGGCGACGTTCGACGGAGCGACGTTGGTTGCGTCCAGCCGTCCGCCGAGGCCGACCTCCAGCACGACGGCGTCTGCTTCCTCGTCGCGAAAGACGTCCAGCGCCATCGCGGTGAGGGCCTCGAACGTGGAGGGCGCGCCGATGGGCTCCTGGGCCATGTCCTCGACGACAGGCCAGATGCGGGCGACGGCTGCGGCGAAGGTCTGCTCGGCGAGCTGCTCGCCGTTCAGGCGGATACGTTCTCGGAACGAATGGAGGTGGGGAGAGGTGTAGAGCCCCGTGCGCAGGCCGTGCGCCCGGAGGGCGCTTGCGGTCATGGCGGCGACGCTGCCCTTGCCCTTGGTCCCGGCGACGTGGATGAGCGGCGGCCCGCCGTGGAGCAGGTCCAGCCGGGTCGCCAACTCCCGCATACGTTCCAGGTCGTACTTGTACGTGGGGGCAGCATGGCCCGTCATCCGCTCGAGGTCGGCGAGCGAGAGGAGGCGGTGCAGGGCTTCTTCGTAGGCGGCGTTTGAGGCGTGTTCGGGGTCGTGCGCAGGCATGGGGATCCTGCTGCGAGCGTAGCAGTGGGGCGTCGGCTCAGTCAACGGAGAGGCGGGGATGAGAAGCGGGAGCAGAGGCCGGTAGTACAACCTTGTTCCAGAAGTGGGGACCGTTCCAGAAGGCAGGAATCCGTTCCAAAACCCCCAGCGCAGGAGAAAGGAGACCGGACATGCAGGAGCAGAAGCAGGCGCAGGATGACTCGGTCAGGCAAACAGACGCGGTGGAATGGTTCGTAGCGCTTCCTCGAACGCCTCAAGAAGCGGTTGAAACCTATCGCGCGGCACTACAAGCGTCAGTACCGATTCGGACCCAATGGCTCCATCCGGCGTGCTTAGGATCCGGATGAGGAAGTGCTCTTCACCGGAGTCACCGTGTACCATCCCTCCGAACTCGGCTTCCAGCAGGAGGCCGGGGTTCTCCAGGTCGGAGAAGTACCGTGGGCGTCGCTCGTTCTCAGTCATCGTTCAGTCCCCTTTCTGTCTCTTCATCGTTCAGCCATCCTTCTGACCCTTTCCACCCACACCGCGACCACCGTGTAGGGCGGCCACCACGTCCCGAGCTCCTCAGCCAGCTCCCGCATCCTATACTCCGGGGCGTGGAGCCGGGCGTCCTCATTGATCTCCGCAGTGATGATCCCGATGACCTCGTACGTCTTCGCGGTGACCAGTGCCCCGCCGGAATGCCCCTCGTCCGCATCGACGTCGGCCCCGATCAAGGACGGCCACTTAGCCCCGATGATCTCACCCCGGTCGGCGATCACCCTTTCACGCCCGGAGTCGAAACCGACCGCGTACACCGTATCCCCGCGCTCGGGTATGTCCTGCGAGAACTCCGCAGCCAGGAACCACTTGGAACAGCAGACGGACAGCACGGCGATGTCCAGGTCAGGATCGTAGGACACGATCTCGGCCGGATAGTCTTTCAGAGGACCAGGTTCCGCCACAATGGATACTTCGATGCCTTTGGGGGCCTCATCGATCACGTGGTAGGCCGTGAGGAGTCTGGCCTCTCCGGTGTTGGGGTTGGCCCAGATGACCACCCCTGATCCCTGTGCGGCAGTACCCAGTCCCAGTGGGGCGACGACCCGAACCACACTCCGGCGATAACGGTCCAGCCCCGCTCCGATGGGCAGGGGGATGGGAGTAGGAGTGGCAGTCACGGTCGGGGTCGGAGGCCGCGGAGTAGGAGTGGGCGTGGCCTGCGGCGTCGGCGTGGGTTCTGGAGTTGGGCTGGGTGTAGCTGTCGGTGTAGGCATCGGGGCCGTGCAGGCCAGAAGAAGCGCGACGAGAATCAGAGCGGCCAAGGCAAGTACGCGGCACATAAGGTGCCCTCCTGTCGCATGGTAGAGAGGTACTTGCCAGAGCCCCTACGCACCACGTGAGCCGACAGAAGGGCATGTTGCCCTCTCTGCACATGCGGATATGGCTCACGCCTGGGTAGGGAAGATGGCGTGCGTTTATTGGGGCTCTGGCAGGCTTGAGGCTACAGGATGGGGTGGGGGTGGCGCAAGGCTGGGCGACGGAATCGGCGCACGGCAGGAGTAGTGCATTACTCCCAAAATGGGGTATTGACATCGACGGTGGCGAGGTAGTAGACTACTTTTCGAGGTAATAGAAAGGGCGCTCTCACCCGCCTTGCCAAGCAATCGAGAGCGCCCCTTGGAGGCAACAGCCATGCTCTATGCACATGGTCGCCGCACACACGGGGGATTCCATCCTCGGGCCCCACCGTGTCTTCCTCACCATACACATCCGGGGAACAGAATGCAAGAGGCGAGGAGGCCAGTTTGACGGAACATGTGGAACAGGGGGACGTCATAGACGTGCAGCGTTACCGCGCCGTGATCGCGGAGATAGACAAGACGTTGGTAGGCGTACGGGAGAGGCAGGAGAAGGCTGAGGTTGAGTACAACTTGGTCGCTAAGCGGGCAGGAGAGCTTGAACTTCTGATGACTGGGCTCAAGCGGCAGTACGACAAGCTCCTGACGCAGAAGGCGTTCTGGGTGGACGAGATGGCCAAGGGGCCTCCGCCTCCACCAGACGAGCCGTTCGGAGATGTCATCATACGACTGATAAAGGAGGACCCGACGTACACCACCGCACAGCTGATCGAGCGGCTGGACCCCGCCTACTTCCCTGAGGGCATAACTCCCAACTGGAAGCGGAAGGTGTCGATGCGCCGGCGCTGGGCGTTGGAGCGGATGGGGCTGTGGAAGAACGATGATAACCGCGGAGGACATACGGCAGCAGACGACCCTGCCTCCGGAGAGTCCGGATGACGGGGATGCTGGTCGTCGTCAACGGGGGATGGCTATCGCCTCCCTCGTGCCCATCCAGAAACGCAAGAGCGGGTTCAGGGTGCCCTCGCAATCGGGACATGGCTCGTACTTCGTCATCCCGGATGCGTGGGACCCCTACTGCTCCTGCGAGGACTTCGAGACGAATCTGGCCAAGTGCAAGCACATCTACGCGGTCGAGTTCCTCCTCCATCAAGACCTGATCCCCAAGTGGCGGTACACCAATACCAAGGTAGACCGCCCCACGCGCGGGCAGAACTGGCCCGCCTACAACAGGGCCCAAGCTTACGAGAAGGAGCATTTCGTCCGGCTGCTGTGGGAGCTGTGTGATTCGGTCCCGCAGCCCCCGCAGTCTGCCGGACGCCCCCGCCTCCTTCTATCGGATGTGGTGTTCGGGATCGGGCTGAAGGTCTACTCCACCCTCTCCGGCAGGCGGGCCCTGTCCTCCATCAGAGACGCCGAAGCCCAGGGGTTGGTGGGGAGGGCGCCGTCGTTCACGTCCCTCTTCCGCTACCTGGAAGACGCGTCCATCACCCCGATCCTGAAGACGCTCGTGGAACGCTCCGCCCTCCCCCTGCGGTCCATCGAAACGGACTTCGCGGTCGACTCCTCGGGGTTCTCCACGTCCGTGTTCGACCGGTGGTTCGATCACAGCTACGGCCGGCAGAGACGCGTGGGGAAGTGGTTGAAGTGCCACCTGATCTGCGGGGTCCACACCAATATCGTCACCAGCGTCGAGGTCACCCCCACGGTGACTGCGGACACCATCTACCTGGAACCCCTGGTGCAGGCCACCGCGCGCAACTTCGACATCTCGGAGGTCTCTGCGGACAAGGCATACCTGAGCCGGAAGAACCTGCGGGTGATCGACGAGGTTGGAGCGACGCCGTTCATCCCGTTCAAGTCGAAGTCCCGCAGCCACGAGGCCCACGAGGTGCTATGGAACCGGATGTTCCACTTCTACAACCTCCACCGGGCTGAGTTTCTGGCCCACTACCACAAGCGGTCGAACGTGGAGACGACGTTCTCCATGATCAAGGCGAAGTTCGGGGCGGCGGTGCGGACGCGGACTCCGGTGGCGCAGGTGAACGAGGTGCTGGCCAAGGTGCTGTGTCACAACATCTGCGTGTTGATCCAGTCGGCGTACGAGCTGGGCGTTGGAGAGGTGTTCACCCTCAGCCCGCTTGGTGTTGACGCCTAACACCCAGTGAGCCAACCGCCCGGGTGAACCAACAGGAGGGCGTGGGACGCCCTCCTTTCCATGCCTAAGCCCACCAGCAGACGCAGGACTAGTTTGGTACACTTGTGTGTGGGATTGACGGGAGGCGCGCTTGGGATAACATCCGTCCATCCTCCCCTAGGTGGTAAGAAATGACCGTTTGCATAGCAGCCCTCTACGACAATGGGAGAGGGGTTGTACTAGCCTCGGACCAGCTTGTGACGGCGAGTATCCCTATCGGCTACGAGTTTGAACACCAAGAGATCCCCAAGATAGTGCCGATGGCCGCCTCAGTCCCCATATACGCGCTCGCAGCAGGTGATGTGCTTCTGGGAACAGAGATTCTCAATATCGCCAGGGTGCAGATACAGCAGCAACAGCATACAGTTACGGCAGCGGAGGCGGTCGAAGCCATCAGAGTTGTCTATCAGCGCGTTCGGCTTCTCAATATCGTGCAAAGGGAGTTGGAGCCTCGAGGGCTGACCTTGGACTCCTACTACGGCAATCACCAGGCACTCGCGCCTCAGGTCCTGCAGATTGTGGACCAAGCGATGTCACAGGCTGATATCGGCGTGGAGTTCATCGTTGCAGGACCGGGTGAGGGCAGTGCGTACACCATACATACGGTTAGCAACCCGGGAACGACGAATGACCATACACCCATAGGGTACTGCGCCATTGGGTCCGGAGCGCCTCATGCGATGTATTCCTTGATCGAGGCTCCGTATAAGCATTCCTTGGGCAGCGCCGAGGTGAAAGAATTGGTCCACCAGGCGAAGGCTCGAAGTGAGGTTGCCCCCGGAGTTGGGTCAGAGACACAGGTACAGGTGATACCAAGTGAGGACGATGAAGAGTAATCCAGATGAAAAGCCCTACAAGATGAAGTGGCTTGACGCTGAGCGCAAACTTCAGATCAGGGGATTCCCACTGCAACCCTCCCGCGCACGCACCAATCCTCGAAGTTGGGGTAGCAAGTTTCCAACAGAGTCTCCGCCCCCGCCAGCCCTGCCTAGCTAAGGGAGGGAGAAATGAGCGATGAGCTGACACCGACATGCCGAACTTGCAAGGTTCCTGCACTAGTGAATGGGTCCGGCGAGCAAATCGAACTAATCGTCTGCCCCTCCTGTGGTGTAGAGCTCCGTGGAGAGGCTGCCAGACAGATGATACGCGAGCACGGCTCCTACTACACGGGCAAGGCGTTCAATGACATGATGCGGAAGGCCATGCGAGGGGCCAAGAACGTGAAGTACGTTCCTGGCAATCTACGTGATCCCGGCGGACCGTTCATCTTCACCACAATCAAGGAGACTCCATGAGAGACGCCGCCCTAGAGACCCTCCTCCGCATCGGAGCCTGCATACTACTGGCCGGGGCCGTCATCATCTTCATCGCCGCCCTTCTCGCCGACACCCCCGCCATGCTCATCTTGGCAGTCATCGCGTTCGTCCTCGCCGTGTTCCTCTCCATCTGGGCCCGGCGCATCTAGCCTTCGACCACAGACCCCACTTATGCGCCTTGTCCCCAGGGGTACGGCCCCCGTAGTATTGGAACGAATCCCTCTACCGTTCTGGTTCCCGGGCACGGCTACCGGTTACGGAACAAAGCGCCGGTAGTACACAGGATGCTGTATGCAAGCGGCGGGACGATGGAAAATCCTGCATATTTCGAGGTTGGGCATGGCATGGCGATGTCCTTATAATGGCCGGACTTATCCCGGAGTGTTGCAGCGGTGTCGTTCACTCATCTTCACGTCCACTCGGAGTACAGCCTGCTCGACGGCCTGAGCCGGATACCGGCGATGGTGAGCCGTGCACAAGAGCTGGGTATGACCGCGCTCGGCCTCACCGACCACGGCTCGATGTACGGGGTGGTGGACTTCTACGCGGCGTGCAAGGAGGCGGGCATCAAGCCGGTCATCGGGTGCGAGCTGTACGTGGCGAACGGGAAGCGGACGGACCGAAACTCGGGCGGCAAGGGCCAGAACTACCACCACCTCACGGTCCTTGCACAGAACAACGAGGGCTACCGGAACCTGATGAAGCTGTCCTCCAGGGCACACCTGGAGGGCTTCTACTACAAGCCGCGTGTGGACCACGAACTGCTGGAGGAGCACGCCGACGGCCTGATCGTCTTCTCCGGCTGCCCGAGTTCCGAGATATCGGTTGCGCTGATAGACGGCAACTACGAGGCCGCGAAGGAGCTGGCACGGTGGCATAAGGCGATGTTCCCCGCCTTCTACCTGGAGATGCAGCGGCACGAGAACCTCGACTTCCTCACCCCACTGAACGACGGGCTGCTGCGGCTGGGAGAGGACCTGGACATCCCCATCGTCGCGACGAACGATCTGCACTACGTGCAGGAGAGCGACGCCAGCATCCACGACGTGCTGCTCTGCATCGGCACGAGCTCCAACGTCAGGGACGAGAACCGGTTCCAGTTCTCCGACTCGTCGTACTACCTGAAGACGCACGAGGAGATGGCGGAGCTGTTCTCCGACCTGCCGGAGGCTGTGGCGAACACGCAGACGATAGCGGACATGACGGACGTGGAGCTCGACTTCTCGACGCTGCGCCTGCCGCGCTACCGGACCCCTGATAACGAAGACGCGGACGCCTACCTCCGGAAGCTGTGCTGGCAGGGATTCGGCGAGCGCTACCCGAACGGGGCGACCGACGCGTCGAAGCAACGGCTGAAGTACGAACTCGACGTCATCACGGACACGCAGTACCCCAACTACTTCCTCGTGGTGTGGGACATCGCGGACTTCGCGCGGCGGGAGGGCATCGTGTTCGGCGTGCGGGGCAGCGCAGCGTCGTCGCTGGCGCTCTACTGCCTGGGCGTCACCGACCTCGACCCGCTGGACTACGGACTGGTGTTCGAGCGCTTCCTCAACATCGAGCGCAAAGAGATGCCGGACATCGACATGGACTTCCAGGACGACCGGCGCGAGGAGGCGATCCAGTACGTCACGGACAAGTACGGGCGCGACCACGTCGCGCAGATCATCACGTTCGGCACGCTTGGCGCGAAGGCTGCGATCCGGGACTCAGGGCGCGTGCTCGGCATGTCGTACGCCGACGTCGACCGTGTGGCGCGGCTCGTGCCACAGCGTCTGGGGATGACGATAGACCTCGCATTCGAGCAGTCGCCCGAGATGAAGGAGGCGTACGAACAAGACGAGGAGCTACGGAAGCTCATCGACACCGCGCGCAGCCTGGAGGGCGTGACGCGCAACGTGAGCACGCACGCCGCAGGGGTTGTCATCTCCGAGGACCCGCTCACCGACCACGTCCCGCTGCAGCGTCCGACGAAGGGCAACGAGAACAGCGTGGCGATGACGCAGTACGCCATGGAGCCCGTCGCCAAGCTGGGCCTGCTGAAGATGGACTTCCTGGGGCTGATCAACTACTCCATCCTGAGCAACACGATCGAGATGGTGCGGCAGCGCAAGGGGATCGAAGTGCGGCTGCAGGAGATCCCGTTCGACGACGCCAAGACGTACGAACTGCTGGGGAGCGGGGAGACCACAGCCCTGTTCCAGCTGGAGAGTCCGGGGATGCGGCGCTACATCAAGGAGTTGCGCCCCGGCACGCTCGGCGAACTCGCGGCGATGATCGCGCTGTACCGTCCGGGCCCGATGGAACACATCGGGCGGTACATCGACTCGAAGCACGGGCGGGCGCCCGCGAGCTACCCGCACGCCGATCTCGAAGGAATACTGAACGAGACGTACGGGGTGATCGTCTACCAGGACCAGGTGCTGCACATCATGCGTCAGTTCGCGGGCTACTCGCTCGGCGAAGCGGACGTGGTGCGGAAGGCGATGGGGAAGAAGATCGCCTCGCTGATGCAGCAGGAGCGCGAGAGCTTCGTTGCGGGAGCACGGGAGAAGGGGTACGAGGAACAGGCCGCCGTCGCGGTCTTCGACCTGATCGAGCCGTTCGCGGGGTATGCATTCAACAAGGCGCACAGCGTGAGCTACGCCGTGGTCGCGTACTGGACGGCGTACTTCAAGGCGAACCACCCTGTGGAGTTCATGACGTGCGTGCTGAACGCGTACCAGGGGAACGACCGCATGGGGCCTGCTGTGGCGGAGTGCGTGCGGCTGGGGATCCCGGTGCTGCCGCCGGACGTGAACCGGAGCGGCGTGGACTTCAGCGTGGACTGGGCGGAGGACGGCCGGGAGGCCGTGCGGTTCGGTCTCGCGTCGATCAAGAACATCGGGGCGTCGGCGGTGGCAGAGTTGGTGGCGGAGCGGGACGAGAGCGGCCCGTTCCCGTCGCTGGAGGACTTCTGCAGGCGCGCCGGGTCGGAAGCCGCGAACCGGCGCGTGGTGGAGAGCCTGGCGAAGGTGGGGGCGCTCGATGCCTTCGGGTCTCGCGGGCAGCTCACGGCGAGCGCAGACGACATCGTGCACCTGATGCAACGGGAGGCACGCCTGCGCGACAGCGGCCAGTCCACGATGTTCGACATGTTTGGTGCATCCGCGCCCACGCCACTGGCGGAGATCGAGTTGCTGCCCGCGCCGGAACCGTCGCTACGGGAGCTGGTGGCCTGGGAGCGTGAGCTGATAGGCGTCGCGCTGGGGCGTCGCGTGTTGGACCCGGTGAACGCGCCCGCGGGCGCGGCCCTCTCCCGCGAGGAGGTGGAGGCGTGCGCGGACGGCGATAAGGTGGTGCTGGCGGGTGAGGTGGCGTCGGTCCGCTTCACGACGGACAGGCAGGGCAGGCCGATACGGTTCGTGGGGCTGGAGATATTCGACGGCTCCGTGCTGGACGTGGCCGTGTGGAGCCGGGTGGTGGAGAAGACCGCCGGGCTGTGGGTGGAAGGCAACCTGGTGCACCTGAAGGGTGTGGTGCGGCATCGGGGAGACGAGACCTCGATACATTGCGACGAAGCGGTCGAGTTCGAGCTTACGGAGACGCCTACCGACCAGCAGCCTGCCGCTGTGACTGCACCTGCGACCCCGAAGGTGGAGGAATGGAAGCCTCCTGTGGAGCCGACGAGCGCGTTCACGCAGCCTGCCACGAACGGCGCGGAGCCGCACTCGATGAATGGGACTACACCTCACGTCGAGGCGGCCCCGTCAGTAGCCAGCTTCGATGAAGGGCAGCGCAAGGTCCTCGTCAAGATGAAGGAGACGGACCAGCCTTCCGAGGACAACCGCGTGCTCAAACTGGTGCTGCAGACGCTGATGGACTACCCCGGTACGGACGAGGTTGACCTCGTCATCGAGAGCGGGGGTCAGTTCTGGCGCATCAGCATGCCGATCATCCGTACGCAGTACAGCGATGAACTCGCAGCGCACGTCAACGCGATGCGGGACGCGGGCTTGACCGTGGAGTTGGAGAGTACGGCGGCCTGATCAGGCGAGCGCCGCTTCCAGGTTCAGCAGGCGCGCCTTCATGTGCAAGCCGGGGCCGCCGAACCCGTGCAGTCCACCGTCCTTGCCGATCACGCGATGGCACGGGATGACGATGGGGATGCGGTTCCGCGCCATCGCCTGGCCCGCAGCGCGCACAGCCCTGATGTTTCCCGCGGAGGCTGCAAGCCACTCGTAGGTGCGCGTCTCTCCGGGAGGGATGGAGCGGCACGCGTCCCATGCGCGGCGGAAGAAAGGGGCCACGCCGTCCAGATCCAGGGGCACGTCCCACGTGGAGGCGTCGCCACGCAGGTACGCTTCGAGTTGGGTGCGGTAGGCGTTGAACGCGTCCGGCACGTGCTCAGGAAGCGGGGCCCGCATGCTGCGTTCCAGGTCGTCCAGGGCGCGGTCGGGAGACGGCTCCGGCAGCGTGGCGTATCGGATGCCCTTCTTCGATCCAGCCACTGCCACCCATCCCCAACCGGTCTCAAACACGTCGTAGTACAGTCCCATCCGGCTCGGCCTCCTCGCTCAACGTGCGGCAATTGTAAGGTATAGGGCGGTTATCCGACAGACACGACGAGAGTGACAGAAGGTGTGACATTTCACGCGGCGTGTGTAGTATTTCACACTGAGCCGCAACATTTGGTAGAGTTGCGGGTGAGTCGTCGGAGGCTCGTCAATCCTGAGTAGGGGAGAAGCTACATGGATCTCAAGAGTACACGGGAAGGCTCTAATCTGATCGTGGACGTGGAAGGGCGCGTGGACGGGACGAACGCCATGGACTTCCAGACCGCGCTCGAAGGAGCAATCCAACCGAGTGACCAGGGCGTCATCATGGACATGGGGCAGTTGCAGTACATCAGCAGCGCGGGCCTTCGTGTCATCCTTCTGGTCGCCAAGTCGCTCCAGAAGCAGAACGCCAAACTGCTGGGGTGCTCGCTCTCTGAATCTGTCCGAGAGATATTCGCCATCAGCGGGTTCGACAAGATCGTGCCAGTGCACGACTCCCGGACGGACGCGCTGAAGGCGCTCGAAGACTAACCCTGAGGGTCAGACCAGCCCGGGGTCGGCAACTGGATCGTCCGCCGGCGCTGGGTGATTGTTCAGGCTGCCCGCGAAGCACAGACGCGAGGAGACGATGTCTGAATCAGAAGGGGAATCGTACAGGATACTGGTGGTTGACGACGAACCCGACGTAGAGCCGCTGATGTTGCAGCGGATGCGGCGTCACATCCGGTCCGGGCGCTATTCGTTCGTTTTTGCCCAGAACGGGATCGAAGCGCTCGAGGTGCTGAACAGCGATCCGGAGATCGACATGGTGGTCTCGGATATCAACATGCCCAAGATGGATGGGCTGACACTGCTGTCCCAGATATCGGAGTTGAACCCTGATCTCCGCGCGGTCATCGTCTCTGCTTACGGAGACATGAAGAACATCCGCACCGCGATGAACCGCGGAGCGTTCGACTTCGTTACCAAGCCGCTCGACTTCGACGACCTGCAGGTGACGATAGAGCGGACACTGGAGAACATGAAGGCATGGAAGGAGGCGCTCTCCTCCCGTGACAAGCTGGTGTCGCTGCAGCGGGAGCTGGACGTGGCGAGCCAGATGCAGCAGTCGATCCTCCCGACGCAGTTCCCGCGAGGGGACACTTTCGAAGTATCGGGGAACATGGAACCGGCGCGCAACGTGGGAGGAGACTTCTTCGACGTTGTGCTCCTGGACGACGGCCAGATCGGCCTCGCCATCGCGGACGTGTCAGGCAAAGGTGTGCCGGCGGCGCTGTTCATGATGTCCAGCCGTACGCTGTTGAAGGGCTCTGCCATCGGCCTGACCGAACCCGGGAAAGTGCTCCGGGAAGTGAACAATCTGCTCGCTGAGGATAACGAGTCCGCCATGTTCGTCACGGTGCTGTACGCGGTGTACAACCCTGCGACCGGACACCTCTCCTACGCCAATGGGGGCCACAACCTGCCGGTGGTCTTCCACAGCGACGGCAGTTGCACCGTGCTCCCTTATACCGAGGGTCTCGCGTTGGCCGTCCTGTCCGGCGTCGACTTTGTGGAAGGTGAACTCACGCTGGCGCCGGGCGACACGCTGGTCCTGTACACGGATGGCGTGACGGAGGCTATGGACGCTGAGAACGAGGAGTTCGGGATGCAGCGTCTGCAGGCGGCTTTCGCAGGGGGTGCGCCACAGAGCGCGGAGGCTGCGAATGAAAAGGTTTTCGCGGCAGTCCGGGAGTTCGTGGCGGGAGCGCCTCAGTCGGACGACATCACGTGTCTGACGCTGAGGCGCAGGGGAGCGTAGGCATGAGCAACGGGCTGGCCCTGACACTCGAGACGCGCCCCGAAGAGTTGGACCGGCTGACCGCCGCGATCGAGACGCTAGCGGAGCAGGACAACTGGCCTGCCGCACTGACGTTCAAGGTGAACCTCGTCCTGGAAGAGCTGGTGCTCAACGTCATCAACTATGCCTATGACGAGGACGGGCATCATCTGGACGTCGAGCTCACGTGCAACGAGGAAGACCTGGTTATCGAGATCACGGACGAAGGGAAGCCTTTCGATCCGTTGCACGACGCCCCTGATCCGGACATGGAGTCGCCGATGGAGGAACGCCGCATAGGTGGACTGGGCGTTTACCTCGTGCGGACGATGACCTCCGACATGCAATACCGGCGGGAGGATGGCAAGAACCGCATGACGGTTGCCGTGTCGAGGGATGGATGAGACGCGTGCCGCGTTCCGGACGTATGCCCGGATACATCGCAGCACTCTTCATCGTCGCGGGGCTGGTCGGCTGTAACGGCGATGCAACGGAGTTGCCTACCCCTACCCCCCATCACGGGGGGGCTACCGTAACGCCGTCGCCGACCCCGGCAGACGTAGCGATGCCTGGAGTGACCGACGATCAGGTACTGTTCGGGCAGTCCGCCGCGTTCACAGGCCCTGCCGCAGAGCTGGGAACGAATATGCAGTTGGGCATCGAGGCGGCGTTCCACGAAGCGAACCGGGCGGGGGGCGTGCATGGGCGCACGCTGGTGTTGCGGTCACTGGACGACTCCTACGAACCAGAGAAGGCGGTAACGAACACACTCAGCCTGATCGAGGACGAGCAGGTGTTCATGCTGATCGGAGCGGTAGGGACGCCTACGTCGCGCTCGGCTACGCCGGTGTCGGTGGCTGCGGGGGTGCCTTATCTTGCGCCGTTCACGGGAGCCGAGTTCCTGCGGACCCTTGGACCGGAGAACGTGATCAACGTCCGGGCCTCCTATAACCAGGAGACGGAGGAGATGGTCAAGCGTCTCACCGAGGACCTGGGCATCACGCGGATAGCGGTGATGTACCAGGACGACTCCTTCGGCCGCGCGGGCTACCAGGGGGCGGTAGAAGCACTCCGTCGCAGGAGTATGTCTCCGGTGGGCATCGGGCTGTATACGCGCAACACAACGGCGGTGAAGACTGCGCTGTTGGATATAGAGCGCTCACTTCCCGAGGCGGTGATCATGGTGGGGGCCTACGAACCGGTGGCAACCTTCATCAGATGGGCGCGGCATATCGGGATGGACGCGCAGTTCATCAACATCTCCTTCGTCGGCAGCAACGCGCTGGCCCGTGAGTTGGGCTCCGACGGAGCCGGAGTGTTCGTTACGCAAGTGGTGCCGTTCCCGAACGATCTGTCGCAACCCGTCGTGCGGGCTTACCGGAGCGCACTCTCCTCGTACGAACCGAGCGCGTTGCCTGGTTTCGTATCGCTCGAAGGATACCTGGCAGGGCGTCTTGCGGTGGCAGGGCTGGAAGGTTGCGGTCGTGACCTCACCCGCCAGTGTTTCCTGGATAGCCTGACCACTCCCGACATGATCGACCTGGATGGGTTCCGGCTGGGTTACGGGGAAGACGACAACCAGGGCTCAGACACGGTGTTCCTGACCGTGCTCGGGCCTGACGGGGAGTATTATCCGATTCAGTCACTGGGGGACTTCCAGGTGCTGCAGGAAACCTGGGCGTTGCAGGACGTCGAGCCATGATTCAACCACTCAGGTTCTTCAGAATACCGTCGCGTATCTCCATGCAGTTGCAGTTGGTGATCGCGGGAGCGGTTGCGCTCACGCTGGCTGCCAGCCTCGTGGGCTGGTTCTCATTCACTCGTGTGAGCGAAGCGCAGAGCCGTGTGAACGACGCGAGTCTGCCGGAGATCACGACGGCGTTCCACGTGGCGGAGTCCGCGAGCGTATTGGTGGCGGCGGCCCCTCGATTGACGTCCGCCAGCGTTGACGACTTCATCAACGTGGTGGCTGAGATCAACCAGGCGCACGGGGCATTCGAAAAAGAACTGGCTGCGCTGGAAGCACAGGGGAGCGAAGAGGAGCGCCTCAATAGCATCCGTGGACAGGCAGACAGGCTGGTTGCCAATATCGATACGATCCAATCGGAGATGCCGGAGTTCTTTGCGCTGGAAGCGCGCAGCAATGTTCTCCGGCAGGACCTGGCGGCGGTCCAGGATGAACTGGACAGCGTCCTGATCCCGGCGCTGGATGACCAGTTCTTCTACCTGATGACGGGCTACACCAGCCTCGACGCGCCTCCTGTTTCGTCTGAGGAGTCCTTCTCAGGCGACCAGATCGTCGAGTACCGGCGTCTCTCGGAGTTGCAGGGCGCCCTCAGCATAGCGGCGCAGGTACTGGCAAGCGCCTTCACCGTCTCCGAGCCGGCGCTGGTAGAGCCGTTGCGAGAGCGGTTCGAGGCGGAGTTCGCCGCATTCAGAGGCGCCGAGAGTACATTCCTGGGGCAGGTGAGCGACGACCTGCTGATGTCGCTTACCCCCCTGGCTGACCGGCTCTACGACCTTGGCCTGGGCGAAGAGGAGGGAGCGTTCACCCTGGTACAGAGCGGGTTGGAGCTTGCTGAGCGGCAGCGTGAGTTGCTCAGCCTGAACCGCACTATCGCGATCGAACTCGTGGAAGAAGTGGACAGTCTGGTCAGCGTGGCGAACCAGCATGCGCAGGAGGCGACAGTCTCGTCCGACCAGTCCATCCGCACCGGGCGCCAGCTCCTCATCGCGATCGGCATCGTGAGTGTGACAGGAGCGCTGCTCATCGACTGGCTCTTCGTGTGGCGGGTGCTGCTTCGGCGGCTGGCGTTCCTCTCTAACCGGATGCGCCAGATGGCCGGGGGCGAACTGGAGGAGGAAGTGGTCGTGAAGGGCCGCGACGAGGTAGCGGACATGGCCGCGGCGCTGGAGGTGTTCCGGCGGAACGCGCTGGAGGTACAACGGCTGAACCTGGTTGAGCACCTGGCAGAGGAACTGCGGGAGAAGAACGACGAGTTGGAGTCTGCGCTATCAGACCTGGACAAGGCGCAGGACCAGATCGTCATGCGGGAGAAACTGGCGGCGCTCGGTGAGCTGACCGCCGGCGTTGCCCACGAGATCAGGAACCCGTTGAACTTCGTCAAGAACTTCTCAGAGGCGTCGGCCGAATTACTCGTGGAGTTGAAGGAAGCGGTCGACGACACCGGCGATGCGTTGACGGAGGACCAGAAGCAGTACATCGAAGAGATATCCGGCGATCTGATCGGCAATCTTCAGCGTATCCAGTCGCATGGCGAACGAGCGAACCGCATCGTCCAGGACATGCTGATGATGGGCAGAGGCGGGGGCGAAGCGCGTCCCATCGACATCAACGACCTCGTCAACGAACATGCCTCGCTGGCGTACCACAGCGCCCGGGCGCTGGAGCCGGACTTCCAGCTCACCATCCGGCCGGAGTTCGATCCGGATGCGGGCGAAGTGGAAGCCATACCCGGCGACCTCGGCCGCGTCTTCCTGAACATGGTGAGCAACGCCTGCTATGCCGTGGACGAGAAGCGGAGAGCGAGGGAAGCGGAAGGCGAGCAGTTCATGCCCGAGGTGGTGCTCTCTTCGAAACGCACGGATGAGTCGGTGGAAGTCCGCGTCAGGGATAACGGGAGCGGCATCCCCCAGGAGGCGATCGACAAGATATTCAACCCGTTCTTCACCACCAAACCCACCGACAAGGGAACAGGGCTGGGGCTTGCGATCTCGAACGACATCGTCCGCCAGCACGGCGGAACGATAGCGGTCACGTCAGAGGCGGGCGAGTTCACCGAGATGCTGGTGACCTTGCCGTTCAGGTACCCGGTGGTGACTGCGGAACACGAAGACGATGCCGGTGCTGGCGATGGCGCCGCGGACGATGACGCCGATGATGACGACGAAGCCGACGGCGCTATCGAAAGCGCGGCCGATGAGGAGGATGACTCGGTAGAGGGGGCGGACGAGGAGGCTGAAGACGACGGCAAGGCAGGCTAGCGAAAGGGAGCTGGGAGCATGAACTTCGACTCCTATAACCTCGATGCTGCCATCTACGACGAGATGCTGCTGCCTGACGGGTCGCCAAGGGAGCATTCCCAGCAGCTGTACGAGATGTTGCTGAGCATCTCTCCCGAACGCCTGAGCAGCGTACAGGAGGGCGTGGCCCGCTCCTTCCTGCACGAGGGGATCTTCTTCACTGTCTACGGAGACGAGGAGGCCCAGGAACGGATCATCCCCGTGGACTGCGTCCCGCGTGTGCTTTCCGCGCCAGAATGGACGTTGCTCGATTCAGGACTCGCCCAACGCCTGCGTGCGCTCAATCGTTTCATCGACGACGTCTATAACGGCGCGCACGCCATCGCTGACGGGGTTATCCCCGAAGAACTGGTCATCGGATGCCCGAACTACCGTCCGGAGATGCTGGGCTACTCTCCTCCGGAAGGGGTCTGGGTGGCGATCTGCGGGTCGGACCTCCTCCGGACCCACGACGGTTTCTTCGTGCTGGAGGACAACCTGCGGTCACCTTCCGGCGTGTCGTACATGATAGCGACCCGCAACGCGGTGAAAGCGGGGCTGCGTCGCCTGTACCGTGCATCGCGTGTCCGGGAGGTTGAGCACTATGGGAATCTCCTCCGGCAGACGCTGTGCGAGCTGGGGCCTGGAGGCAAGCCGGACCCCACCATCGTGCTGCTGTCGCCGGGGGTGTACAACGCGGCCTTCTACGAGCATATGTTCCTTGCACACGAGATCGGTGCGGAACTGGTGGAGGGGCGCGATCTGCTGACGCGCGACGGGTTCGTGTACATGCGCACGACGGCGGGGCTTCGCCGCGTGGACGTCATCTACCGCCGGGTGGACGATCTGTTCCTGGACCCGTTCGCCTTCCGTCCGGACTCGATGCTGGGTGTACCGGGCCTGCTGGACGCGTGCAAACGCGGCAACGTGACACTGGTCAACGCTCCGGGGGTCGGTGTCGCCGACGACAAGAGCGTCTACCCCTACGTGCCGGACATGATCCGCTATTACCTCGGCGAAGAGCCGATACTCGGCAACGTGGAGACGTACCTGTGCCGGCGCCCCGCTGACCTGGAGTACACACTGGACAACCTGGACAAGCTGGTGGTGAAACGGGTGGGCGAGTCCGGCGGGTATGGCATGCTGGTGGGACCGCACGCCACGCCGCAGGAGCGCGACGAGTACGCGGAGCAGGTGCGGGCGGCCCCGGCAGACTTCATCGCGCAGCCGGTGTTGACGTTCTCCCGCGCACCCTGCCTCGTGGATGGTGAACTGGAGCCGCGACACGTTGACCTGCGGCCCTTCATCCTGCAGGGCCGCGAGACGCGGATAGTGCCCGGCGCCTTCTGTCGCGTGGCGCTGCGCCGCGGGAGCCTCGTGGTGAACTCCAGCCAGGGCGGGGGCGGCAAGGACGTCTGGGTACTGGAAGAGTGAGACGGATGCTCTCTCGAAGCGCTCAAGGGATCTATTGGATGGGCCGTTATCTCGAACGGACCGAGTGCATGTGCCGCCTGCTGCAACTCCAGACGGAAGCACTGGTAGACCGTCCGGCGCGCGACATATACGTCGGTTGGCGCAGGCTCTACGGAGTGCTGCGCCGGATACCGCCCGGAGGCGCATTGGCTCTTCCCGACGGCGACGACTTCACGCTCGCGGACTCGTACACGCTTGCGGGAGACCTGACCTTCGAGCGTTCGAACCCGGACTCGGTGTGGAACTGCTTCGCGCAGGGCAGGGAGAACGCACGGCAGATGCGCCATTGCATCAGTGGGGAGATGTGGCAGCGTCTCAACCTCGCCTATCTGCGCCTTCGCGACATGGAGATAGAGGACATATGGCTGGCGCTGCCGGAGGGCTTCTACGCCGGGTTGGCGGCCGAGACCGACGCGTTCGACGGCGCTGCGCAGGCGACCATGTACCGTGACGAAGGCTGGAGTTTCCTCCGCTTGGGCGGGTTCATCGAGCGGGCGCAGTTCGCGCCTGCCCTGCTCTTGCAGCAGTTGGCCATAGATGCGGAGAGCGACGGCTATGCTGAAGAAGACTGGGCGAGCCTGCTGGAGGCCTCTCATGCGCTGGAGGTGTACAACCGGCGCTACGGGGCCGCGGTGCATCCGGCCGCCGCGCTAGATCTGCTGGCAACGGACCCGCTGTTGCCCGGCTCGGTCTACAGGTCGCTCAAACAGATCTCAGGAGAGTTTGCAACGCTCGGAGCGGGCCCCGGAGCGGACTCCGGGTACGCTGCCCAGCGTCTCATAGGACGGCTGCTCTCACTCATGCAGAACGAGTGGCCGGACAGCAGGGACCGTGAGGGCTTGCTACGCCGGGTCCTGAGTGAGGCAACGAACCTGCACTTCATGATCAACGAGGCGTACTTCGACTACCCACTCACCGTTCGTGCCGGATAGAGTGCGCGAGCGCAATCTGTCCCCGAGAATTCCCTACCAGGAGCCTAACGATGACCGAAGCACTAGCCCGTATCAGTTCCCGCAGGCCGTGGATCACCATAGGCGTGTGGTTGCTACTCGTGCTGGTTGCCCTCGGAATCGTTGGCCAGCTACTCCCCACTGCCACCACCACTGAACTCCGCATCATCCCGAGGTTCGGCGAGGTCGGCTCGGTGACCGTCAGTGAACTTCTGGAAGGCAGCCCGATCGAGCCTCCGCCCGCGGAGGTGGTCATCGTTCGTTCGGGCACGCTGACGGTGGACGACGACGCATTCAAGGCGAAAGTCGACGAGGTCAACGGCAAGCTCCGGGAGTTGGAGCCTGAGGTCATACGAGCCAGCACGAACTACTACGAGGTGCTGGCCACCACCCCGCTGGACTCTCTCGCTCTGGTCTCAACGGACCGCAGAAGCGCCATCGTGGCGGTCCAGATGACCGGCACGCTAGGCGACGCGCTGGAGAACATCGAAGAGGTCATCCACATCGTGGAGGAGGCTGACGGCACGGACGGCTTCGACGTGCTCGTCGTCGGCGACGTGAGCAGCCGCTTCGAGCAGGCAGAACTGTCGGCTATGGACCTGGAGCAGGGTGAGCGCATCGGCCTGCCGGTGGCGCTCCTCATCCTCCTCGTGCTCTTCGGCGCGGTCGTGGCGGCGCTGATACCTGTCGGATTGGCCATCGTCTCCATACTCATCACGCTGGCGATCGTTTCTGTCATCGGCACCATCTTCGGGGAGCTGGTCTTCTTCGTGCTGCTGTGGATAACGATGATCGGCCTGGCTGTGGGTATCGACTACTGCCTCTTCGTCGTGTCCCGCTTCCGGGAAGAGTTGGCGCGCGGCCTGAGCACACGCGATGCGGTCATCAAGGCAGGCGCAACGGCCAGCCGCACCGTGTTCTTCAGCGGGATGACGGTAGTCATCGCACTCCTCGGCGTATTCATCGTGCCCCACACGCTGTTCTTCGCCACCGGCCTCGGTGCCATCCTGGTGGTCCTCGTCTCGGTTACGGCAACCCTTACCTTCCTTCCTGCCGTCCTGACGGTGCTGGGCCCGCGCGTCGACTTCCTGCGGCTGCCGTTCAGAAAGAGGGCGGCAGCCGGGTCTTCCGATGGGCAGCGCGAAGGATTCTGGGAGTTCATCACGCGCAAAACGATGCGGTATCCCGTCATCAGCATCATCCTGGTCGGTGGACTGATGGTCTGGGCGTCGGTGAACTACTTCGGCATCAACACCGGCTTCAACGGCGTTGAGACGTTCCCCGAGGACTCGCATACCCGAGAAGCGTTTACCGCACTGGAAGAGGACTTCCCGCTCGGGTACGGCTCCGCGAACCCAGCCAGGGTCGTCATCGAGGGAGACATCAACGACCCGGCGGTTGCGGCTGCGGTGCAGACGTTCAAACGGTCTGTAGTTGGCGATCCGGCGGTTACCGAAGCCCTGCAGAAGATCCAACAGGCCGTGGAGAGCGATCCGGTCCTCATCGCAGCCCTGCTGCAGAGCAATCCGGAGATACTCAACGACCCATCAGCGGCTGCGCTTCCAACGAACACACATGGGAACCTCACCGTGATCGCAATACCGGTGCCCGGCGCTCCCAGTAGTGTGGATGCGTTCGACCTGATAGAACGACTGCGGGACGACTACATCCCGGCGGCCTTTTCCGGCGTTCAGGCAGAGGCGCACGTGGGCGGGATATCGGCCGAGTTCCTGGACTTCGACACGCAGCTCAGCGCCTACCTCCCCATCATATTCGTGTTCATCCTCGGCGTGAGTTTCATCCTGCTGTTGGTGGTCTTCCGCTCCATCGTCATCCCCATCAAGGCGATCATCATGAACCTGCTCTCCGTAGGCGCCGCCTACGGGTTGATGGTGCTGGTATTCCAGAAGGGCGTCGGGGCGGACCTGTTCGGGTTCCAGCAGGTTGAGACGATAGAAGCGTGGCTGCCGCTGATCCTGTTCGCCATCCTGTTCGGGCTGTCCATGGACTACCACGTGTTCATGCTGAGCCGTATCCGTGAGCGGTACGACCAGACACACGACAACGCCGAGTCAGTGGCGTACGGCCTGCGCTCGACCGCCAGCCTCATCACCGGCGCGGCGCTCATCATGGTGGCGGTGTTCAGCGGCTTCGCCTCGGGCGACATGGTCGTGAACCAGCAGGCGGGATTCGGGCTTGCGGTCGCCGTCCTGCTGGATGCGACGCTGGTGCGCAGCATCCTCGTTCCGGCCAGCATGCAGCTGCTCGGGGCGCGGAACTGGTACCTGCCAGGGTTCCTCAACTGGCTGCCCCAGATACAGGTGGAGGCTGAGGAAGAGGCGTGAGCGCTGTGGAGTGGCGTTAGCCGAGGAACCGGCGGATGAGGGCGGCCTCTTCGATGAAGTGCCGCGTCCGCGATGTGCGGTTCCGCACGAGCCCTGCCCAGATCGCCGTGGTCAGCCCTTCGTGGACGCGGTCGATCTCCTGGGTGAAGCGTACGAACAGCCGCCGGTAGTCGTCGCCGAGGAGCTGCGTGATGCGCGTCTCGTTCGAGAAGCGCAGGGCTGCGCTGAGGTCTTCCTGGAGGCTGGGGTATATCTCCCGCAGGTAGTCGAAGTCGTCCTCGTTGAGCGCGGCGAGCCCCAGCAGGTCCGGCGGCACGCCTATGGAGTAGAGCGTGGCCGCGAATGCGATGGCGCGTGGGAGGGCCACGTCCTCCGCTCCCGGGAGCGTGCGCCCGTAGCCGAAGAGGCCGACGTGCAGTTTGCGCTCCCGCCTGCGCGGTATGTGAGCGGATATGGAGGCAATGGTGGGGGCGAGCTTGCGCACCTGTTCCTGGTAGGCCGCTCCGGCCCTGTCGAGGATGTCGTTGACGCGTGCTTCGTCAACCGGCGGGGCGGGTTTGCGCTCGTACGCGTGGAGTTGGGCGATGGCGTCGATCACCTGCTCGCGGGGGTAGTCGAACTTGAACGCGGACTGCACGGTGAGCGTCTGTACGCTGGGGTATTCACGGAAGATGCGGTCTACGTTCACGGGGGAGAGGTGCCCACGGAAGGGCGCAGATCCTGCGCCGATGATGGGGTAGAGAGGGATGCCCAGTTCTCCCTCCAGTTTGTCCAGCTTGGAGAGAGCGGCCTTGAGCATCAGTTCGGCGCCGACGATACCGTTGTTCAGCGCAGGATCGCTCCGGGCGAGGAAGACGCGCTGGTATTCGACCTCCCACCCCTGCAGGTATTCGCGGACGATGTCGTCCACCGTCATCATCTGCTCCCGCTCTTCGAAGAGCGGAATGACACGGATGTGCTTTGGGTAGAAGTCGCCTATCCAGTCGCTGACGGTGCTTCCGTCCGGCAGGTGCCTGCTCTCCTGCCCAGCGATGAACTGAGAGTAGTAGTCCCGCACCTTGACTATCTGCTCGGCGTTGGTAGTAAAGGGAAGGATGACTTCCTGGATGGGGGGTTCGAGGTCGCCCTCGTAGAACTCGTTCGCGACGTCGTAGGCGATGGGGATACCCTGGAGCGCCTCGACGAGGAGTTTCCGCATCTCCAGTTCGATGGAGGGATTGGGGACTCGGAGGGTGATGAGGGCGTCGCGCCCCAGTTTCATCTCCTCGGAGAAGTAGCCGGGATAGTGACTGAGCAGTTTCTGGATGACGTGGGTGTCGGTGTCCTTGCCCTCGGAGTCCCACATCTGCTCGTCGCAACCGAGGGACAGCACGTCGGCGGCTTCGATGATCTCGCCGTCGCCCTTGATAACGCCATCGATGGCGTAGGCAGGGGCCTCCGCGTTGTCCGGGTGCTGGGTGCTCATCACTCGCGGGATCAAGGGCACGGCGTAACCTCCTTCGCGTCAGAGGGCATGATACCCGCATGGGCATTTCAGCGGGCAACACGCAGGTTATCTTTCTGTTACAGGGTGCGCTGGATGAAGCCGGCCTTCCGGCGCCATCGCGTGTTCACCTTCACCCATAGTTCCAGGTAGGCAGGACGCCCGGTGAGCGCTTCGATCTCCGGGCGTGCGAGAACGCCGACCTCCTTGAGCGCCCCGCCGCCCTTGCCGATGAGAAGCCGCTTCTGGGAAGGCGTGTCGACGTAGACCACAGCACGGATGTAGTCCGGCGCTTCTCCCTGGCGCTCCTCGAACGTAACGACTTCCACGGCCGTGTCGTAGGGGACCTCGTGGGCGTAGTGTTCGAATATCTTCTCGCGGACGAGTTCGCCCGCCAGGAAACGCGTCGAGCGGTCGGTGAGCACCTCGGGGGGGAACAGGGCATCCTGCTCCGGTAGATGCGCGCCTATCGCCTCCTGGAGAAGGTCCAGGCCGTCCCGCGCGAGGGCGCTCACGGGGACGATCTCGGCGAAGGGGTGCGTCTCAGCGTAGCGGGCCATGACGGGCAACAGTTTGTTCTTGGCGATGGTGTCGGCCTTGGTGAGCACGAGCAGGGCAGGCACGTCCGCAGCGGCGATCTGCGCGATGAGCGCTTGTTCGACGTCGCCGGGATAGCGTGGTTCGGCCGCGAGCACGATAGCGTGGGCGTCGCCGAGCGCGCCGGAGAGCTGCCGCGCCATCGCAGCATCGAGCTGGTCGCTGCCCTTCCTGAGGAAGCCCGGCGTATCGATGAGGGCGGCCTGGAAATCGCTGCCGTTCAGCACGCCGAGCAGCCGGTGGCGTGTCGTGTGGGGCTTCGCGCTCACGATGGACAGCTTCTGCCCGAGCAGCGCGTTCAGCAGCGTGGACTTGCCGACGTTCGCCCTGCCAACGATGGCCACGAGCCCGCTGCGGAAGTTGGAAGTCTGTCTTCTCACAGTTCCAAGCATACTCGCTCGGAGAAGTCGGTGACTCTGGCGTCTCCCGCTGTGTATAGTGATTCTGTCGCGGTCATTCGCGGGCAACGATGCGTACCTTCCACACCCGCTTCCCAAGCCTCTTCGCCATTGCAGTCCTGCTGCTGCTCACGCTGGCTGCGTGTGGCGAGCCGGCGCCCGGAGTCGTACAGTTCGAATCACGGGCGACTCCTGAAGGGCCGACAACTCCCACACCGACCCCCACGCCTGCGCCTTCTCCGACGGTCACACCAACACCGGAAGCGACGGCAACCCCCACGCCTGCACCGACCGACATGCCTACGCCGACACCGACGCTTACCCCGACACCGGAAGGGCCGGGGATACTCACACCCCAACCTGATGTCTCGATCGTAATGCAGATGGAGACCGTCATCAGCGCCGGTGACCGCCATACGTGTGCGCTCCCGCCCGGCGGGACGCCCGTCTGCTGGGGCAGCGACAGCTTAGGACAGGCGATGCCGATCGACTTCCTCCCGCTGAGGACGATAAGCAGCGGGAACAACCACTCCTGCGGGCTTACGCAGGAAGGAGCAGCCATCTGCTGGGGCGGCGACGCTTTCGGCCAGATAAACGCTCCCACCGACCAGACATTCCTGGCGCTCAGCAGCGGCGACGAATTCACGTGCGCGCTCACATTCGACGGTACTCCGGTCTGTTGGGGCGGTCAGGGAGTCACGCCTCCCGATGGAGAGAAGTTCACCCAGATCAGCAGTGGAGGGCGCCATGCGTGCGGACTCCGTCTGGATGGCAGTGCGGTCTGTTGGGGAGACGACGCGGACGGCAAGTTGAATCCTCCGGCCGGAGCATACTTCTCCATTGCGAGCGGCGGAGACCACACCTGCGCGCTTACCGCGCAGGGCACCCCGGTCTGCTGGGGCAGCGATAGCTCCGGTCAACGGACAGGGGCACCGGTGGATGCCATGTTCCTCTCCATCAGCAGCGGAGGCTCGCATTCGTGCGGCCTGCGCGGCGACGGGACTGCGGACTGCTGGGGCGACTGGGGCGGCGCCGAAGTCCCGACCGACGCCTTCTTCCAGATCAGCTGCGGGCGCAACTACTCCTGCGGTACGGTGAACGGAGTCCAGGAGTGCGCCGGTGAAGTGCACACATGCGGTGCAACCTTCGATGGCACCGTCGTCTGCTGGGGCGACGACAGCGCCGGGCAGTCGACACCGCCTGCGAGCCTGAGCGGTTCAGAGCAACCCGGCGCTGGGACGGACGGTGAGGCCACGTCAGAGGATGGCGAGGGGTTGGTCGTGGACGGCGAGGTGATACCTCTTCCACCCCCTATACCTGGTGTGCCGCCACCAAACTCCTAGCCAGCGTATAGCTACTCGCCGCGGAGGCGGGGAATGAACTCCGCCATCTGCGATTCCGCTCCGGACTTCGCGAGCGTCTCGAGGAAGATGTCGTGGATGATGGGGTCTTCGTCCTCGTACTCGATCTGCGCGCCGCCCTGCTTCACGTCCACGTCGGTGTCGCCTTCCATTGCAACGCCCAAGGAGAAGTAGTACTTCTGGCTGCCCCAGCGGAATGCGAGGTAGCGCGCGGGAGTCGCTCCGCCGTTGAAGTGCTGGTGGAACCAGCCGTTCGGGGGCACGACGAGCGAGCCGGGCTTCCAGTCGACGCGCTCCATGCCGTCGTGGGGGCTGCCGTGGGACGGCCAGAGGAGCGAGTAGCCCTCGCCCTTGATGATGATGACGTGCGCGCCGGGACCGTGCCGGTGCGCCTTCTTGTAGGTGCCGACCGGGAATTGCGAGATGTGCGCGGTCTGGGTCTGGTCAGCGAGCTCGAACTTCATATGCGCGCCGCCCGCGCCGCGCTCCTTCCACGAATACGTGGTGAAGGTTTCGATGTCCGGCACGAAGTTCGTTTCCCAGGCGTTCGTGCGGCCAGTCGTGGCTGTCCACATCCTGCCCTCTCCCTGGAACTGCTTCGGGTTGCCGATGCGGTCCTCGAAGACGTAGGGGTTGTTGAAGACGAAGCCCTCGTTGTGGAAGAGGTTCATGGTGATGGGGGCCGTGGTCACCGCGACGAAGCGGGCAGGCTCCGAGCCGCTGCCGTTCAGGTGCTGGTGCCAGACATTGATAGGGATGGAGAAGACGCTGCCGCGCTTCCATTCGAAGCTGACGCGGCTGTTGGGGTCGTCTCCGACGAGGGTCGCACCCCGTCCTTCCAATACGTAGATGTTCTTCTCGAAGATGTGCTTCTCCGGTGCCATCTTGCCGCCCGGCGGTATCTCTGCGACGTAGGCGCCGTTGGTGTCGCCTGCGCCGTCGAGGTTGATGTACGTGCCGAGGCAGTCGAGGCGCGCCCACGGCTTGACCTCGACGGTACGGAGGTCGTCCACCGCGAAGCCGGTGATGACGGGTATGCCCTCCTTCTCCTGGAAGGCGCGGTAGGCGTCGTACTTGACGATGCGGTCGAAGTCCGGTCGTGTCTCCGGCGTGGACGTTGTCATCGGGCTCCTCCTGCGGGTGACGAGGCTGGTTGGGGATGGAAGTGTGGGGAAGGGACTGGAGCGGGCGATGGGATTCGAACCCACGGCCCTCTGCTTGGGAAGCAGATGCTCTACCCCTGAGCTACGCCCGCGCCGCGTGAGATTGTAGCGCGGTTCCCGCGAGTTGGCACGCGCTACGGCGAGAGGCGGGACCAGGCGACAGCCATCGCGACACCGACGGCTGCGAGGCGGAACAACCCGCCGATGGAGAGGTCACCAAGCCCCCCGATCAGGAAAGGGAGTGTGGCAAGCGCCACGCTGCCCAGCGCCATCCACTGGTAGGTGCGTCCCCTGCGGCGGTTGACGGCCCGGCTGACGGCCTCACCCAGGACATACCCGAGCCCCAGCATGATGAAGAAGGTGAAGAACCCTCCAAAGGGGAGGAGCCGGAACAGGACCTGCAGGGCGATGAATCCTCCCACTCCCGCCCCGATGGCTGCCAGAACACCGCGCGTTACGTAACTCACGGAGACGGCGTGGGTCGGCAGCCCGACCGGCGCGCCGCATTCCCTGCAGCGTATGCCGACCGGGTGCTGGCGCATGCACTCGGTGCAGATGGGCTTCTCGCAGTTGCCGCACCGCAACCCTGTTTCTCGATTGGGGTGCCAGTAGCATGTGGGCAGTTGCGTCATTCCGCCTCCGATTGCGGCGTGTTGCGCTGGACCCAGGCGTCGTGGTCCGCGATGTCGCGGTCGTACATGAGCCGGTTGAAGAGCAGTTGCGGCAGCGGAACGTCGGAGCCGCGCAGCGAGTTCGACGCGAGGCGCTTGACGACGGTGACGAGCAGCAGCCCGGTCATCAGTAGAACCACCGCAGACGGTCTCTGAAAGTAGAGCGCAACGAGTGGAAGGGAAACGAACCCCAACAGCACCCAGACGCCGGATGCCTTGGTGAACTGCCACCCGGCGCTGGTGATGACGATGAAGAAGGCGAGTTCCAGACGCCCCAAAGCCAGGAGCGCCCCGACCGATGGCGCCACCCCCCTGCCGCCCTTGAAGCCGAGGGATACCGGCCAGTTGTGGCCTATCACGGCGAGCAGCCCAGCGGCGGCCTGCACCTCGATCTCCAGGCCGAGCGTACGGGCGAGGTACACGGGAGTGAGCCCTTTCACGAAGAGGTCGAAGATGCCGACGGGCAGGATCCAGAAGCGTCCGACGTTGTAGTAGACGTTCGATGCGCCGATGGTGCCGCTGCCGACCTTGCGGAGGTCTATGCCCTTGACGAGGCGGGCGACGATCCAGGCGGCAGGCACAGAGCCCAGCAGGTACGCGTAGAGAAGTACCAGCGCAATCTGTAAGGAATCGTCCATCGAAAGAGGCCCTTATCCCGCTCCGGCGAGGCGCTCAAGCGCTTCGAACACTTCCGGGGGCGGGCCGTCCGTTCCGGGGAGCGCCTCGTTCTCGTTGCCCATCGCATGATAATCGCTCCCGCCGCAGGGCAGGAGCCCGTAGCGCTCGGCGAGGTCGAGCAGGATGCGTTGCTCCTCTGTGTTGTAGTTCGCGTAGTGCACTTCGAGTCCCACGATGCCCATGTCAGGCAGCCGGGGAACGAGCGTTTCGTACTCCTCGACGTAGAGCGGGTGCGCGAGGACTGCCGCGCCGCCTGCGCTCCGTATCGTGCGTGCGGCGTCTTCCAGCGTCACGCCTGAACGGCCAACGAACGCGGCGCCGCCGTTGTTCAGCAGGCCGTTGAAAGCATCCTTGTATGCCGCGAGATAGCCCCGCTCCACCATCGCGTGCGCGATGTGGGGACGCCCGATGCTCGCGCCGTCCGCGAGCTCCTGGACGCGCTCCCAGTTGAGCGGATAGCCGAGTTTGGCGAGGTTATCGAGCATCCGCACCCCCCGCTCCTCCCGCTCTTCGCGGAGGGCGGTGAGCTGCCGCTGCAAGGCGGCGTCGGTGCGGTCCACGAAGTAGCCGAGCAGGTGCACGTCCGAGTTCTCCGTCGTGGGGTGCGAGGCGCTGATCTCGATACCGGGGACGATACGCAGCGCGGGATGAGCGTCGGCGGCGGCGATGGCCTCGTCCAGTCCTTCGGTGGAGTCGTGGTCGGTGAGCGCAGCGACGTTTACCTCCCGATGGGCGAGGACTCCTACGAGTTCGGTGGGCGTCAGGTGTCCATCCGAGCGCGTGGAGTGCATGTGGAGGTCAATCTTCATTGCTTGCCGGGCGGGCTGCCCGCACTCCGATTCGAGTACGGGCAGCTGCATCCGTCCGTCCTAGTGGGCGACCTCGGTAGCCCTCGTCTCGCGCACGACGGTGACGACGATCTCGCCCGGGTAGACGAGGTTCTCCTCGATCTTGCGGACGACCTTGCGCGCGAGGTTGGAGGCCGCGACGTCGTCTATCGAGTCCGGTTCGACGAGGATGCGCACCTCGCGTCCCGCTTGTATGGCGTACGACTTCTGCACGCCGTCGAAGCTGTTGGCGACGTCTTCAAGAGCTTCCAGCCGCTTGAGGTAGAGCTCGACGGTGTCGCGGCGGGAGCCGGGACGCGCGGCGCTGATGGCGTCGGCCGCTGCGACGACGAAAGCCTCGACGGAGCCCCTGTCGTCGTCGTGGTGCTCGTTGATAGCGGCGGTCACCCCGGGCGTGAGGGAGTAACGCCGGGCAACCTCCTCACCGAGCTCGATGTGCGTGCCCTCGAACTCGTGGGTGAGGGCCTTGCCGATGTCGTGGAGCAGCCCACCGGCCTTGGATGTCTGGACGTCCGCTTCTATCTCTCCGGCGATCAGCCCCGCGATGCGCGAGACCTCAACGGAGTGCTGCAGGACGTTCTCTCCGTAGCTGTAGCGGTACTGGAGCCTGCCGAGGAGCTTGATGAGCTCGGGGTTCAGCCCCCGGACGCCTGCGTCCAGCACGGCCTGTTCGCCCGAGCGGGCGATCGAGTCGTCAACTTCTTTCTGGGCCTTGTTCACCGATTCCTCGATGCGCGCGGGGTGGATGCGCCCGTCGGAGATGAGGTTCGTGAGCGCGACCTTCGCCACCTCGCGGCGGATGGGGTCGAAGCAGGAAACCGTCACTGCCTCCGGCGTGTCGTCGATGATGAGGTCGACGCCTGTGGCGGCTTCGATGGCGCGGATGTTGCGTCCCTCGCGTCCGATGAGGCGGCCCTTCATCTCGTCGTTCGGCAGCGCCACCTGGGAGGTGGTGGACTCGTTGACCACGTCTGACGCAAGACGCTGGATGGAGAGGGCGATGGTCTTCTTCGCCTTCTCGTCCACTTCGTTCAGCATCTTCTGCTCGAGGGCGTAGTAGCGCTTGGCGAGCTCGTGCTCGGCCTCGTCCTCGGCGGCCTGCATGATCTGGGACTTCGCTTCCTGCACGCTGAGGTTCGCGACCTGTTCGAGCTTGACGGCCTGCTCAGCCTTGAGTGCTTCCGCCTCTTCGTACTGGTGCTCGACGTCCTGTTCGCGGTCGGCCACGCGCTGCTCGCGCAGTTCCAGTCCCTCCTGGCGGCTGTCGAGGTTCTCACTGCGGCTGGCGAGACGGTTCTCCGCTCGCTGCACCTCGCGCCGTCTGTCGCGGAGTTCGGCCTCGGCCTCCTGCTTCGCTTTGAGTGCTTCTTCCTGGGCCTCCAGCAGGGCGCGTTTCTTCTCTTCCTCAGCGGTTGCGAGTATGCGAGCGGCCTCGTCCTGGGCTGCCCCCATGCGCCTGCTCCGTCCCATGCTCCGGACGAGCAAGGCCACTACGACACCGATAATCAGTCCGGCTACTGCTCCTGCGATACCGATGATCAACGCTTCCATGAGCGTCTCCTTTCGGGCTCGACCTGCGCGCGTGTCCCCGCCGAGGAGGACCGGACAGGCCGGCCGTGGCTATAGACAGACGACGGTTCCCCGGGTCCGGGAGCGGCAGCGAAGCGAGTACGCCAAGACCGCCCAGCGGCGCGCAGGCCGCTGGCGCGAGAGAGCGGGTGTGGTGCCCGCCGGTTTGCGCGTTGGTGAAGCGCACGTTATCTGCCACCGCCGTCCTTCATCTCCGGCGAGTGGCAGCCAGAAAGACGATGCCGGCTATCCGGTCGCCGGGGCCGTCGCTTGGAGCTCGGCCTCGGGAACCGGAGCCTCACTGTGTCCGTTCGCGGCGTCGATGCCGCGAACCTTCGCCTCGATCTGCTCGGCGATATCCGGGTTGCTGCGGAGGAACGTCTTGGCGTTCTCCCGGCCCTGCCCCAGGCGTGTCTCGTTGTACGAGTAGTTCGCCCCGGACTTCCGGACGATCCCCATCTCCACACCGAGGTCGAGGAGGTCTCCCTCCTTGCTGATGCCTATCTTGAACATGATGTCGAACTCGGCCTGCCTGAAGGGCGGGGCGACCTTGTTCTTGACGACTTTCGCCCTGACCCGTGAACCGACAGGGTCCGTCCCCTGCTTGATCGTTTCGACACGCCGCAGGTCTATGCGGACGGAGCTGTAGAACTTGAGCGCCCTGCCTCCTGGAGTGACTTCCGGGCTCCCGAAGAAGACTCCCACCTTTTCCCGCAGCTGGTTCACGAAGACGACCGCGGTGTGGGAGGTGTTGGTGGCGGCAGTGAGCTTGCGCAGTGCCTGCGACATCAGCCGCGCCTGCAGCCCGACGTGGGTGTCGCCCATGTCGCCTTCGAGTTCTGCCCGGGGCACGAGAGCGGCGACGCTGTCCACGACGACAACGTCCACGGCGCCGCTGCGCACGAGGTACTCGACGATCTCCAGGGCCTGCTCGCCGGAGTCAGGCTGCGAGATGAGGAGCGAGTCCACCTGCACGCCGCACTGTGCGGCGTAGGTGGGGTCCAGTGCGTGCTCAGCGTCTATGTAGGCGGCGGTGCCGCCGCGACGCTGCGCTTCTGCGACGATGTGGCTGCAGAGCGTGGATTTGCCCGCGGACTCCGTCCCGAATACCTCGGTGACCCGCCCTCTGGGGATCCCTCCTATACCCAGGGCCATATCCAGCGAGATGGAGCCTGTGGGGATGGCTTCCACATGCAGGCTGTGGGCTGCTTCGCCCAGCCGCATGATCGCCCCGTGCCCAAACTGCCGTTCTATCTGCCCGAGAGCCAGTGCCAGCGCTTGTTCCTTGTCAGACATGTCCTTTTGGCCTCGTCTCCTGGCTGCCACATGCCAGTGTTTTCATCGTATCACACCCACTATCGCGGGCTGCGTGGCGGTTGCTGACGAGTTTGCCATGCATATGGTGCAACCGCGCAATAGGCCCGTGTCACAAATCCGGAATCCCGTAAAACCGGATGCCTGCAGAGGCGTACGCGGAGTTGAGGCTCAGGAGGGGCGGTAGCGGTTGACGATGGGGAGGCGGCGGTCCCGTCCGAAGTTGCGGCGCGTGATCTTGACGCCGGGGGGCGCCTGGCGGCGCTTGTACTCGCTACGGTCGACGAGGCGCACGGTGAGTTCGACGGCGTCCCGGGGCATCCCGGCGGCGAGCATCTCGTCGAAGCTGCGGTCGTCCTCGACGTAGGCCTGGATGATGGGGTCGAGCACGTCGTAGGGGGGCAGGGAGTCCTCGTCCTTCTGGTCGGGGCGGAGCTCGGCGGTCGGCGGTCGGACGATGATGGATTCGGGGATGACCTCGCGCCCCTCCATCACGTTGCGGTGGCGGGCGAGTTGCTGCACGAGCGTCTTGGGCACGTCCTTGATGACGGCGAACCCGCCCGCCATATCGCCGTAGAGGGTGGCGTAGCCGGTGGCCATCTCGCTCTTGTTTCCGGTGGTGAGGACGATCCAGCCGAACTTGTTGGACGCCGCCATGAGCAGGTTGCCCCGGATGCGGGCCTGCAGGTTCTCCTCCGTCGTATCCGGCTCCTTGCCTGCGAACTCGTCGGCGAGCGTTTCGAGGAACTCGTCGAAGATGGGGCGTATGGGCAGCGATACGAGCCGGACGCCGAGGTTGTCGGCGAGCGCCTTCGAGTCGTCCCAGGACTGGCCGGACGTGTACTGCGACGGCATGAAGAACGTAGTGACGCGCTCCGGGCCGAGCGCGTCGGCGGCGATGGCGGTGGTGAGAGCGGAGTCGATGCCGCCGGAGAGGCCGATTACCGCGCCTCTGAAGCCGCTCTTGAGGACGTAGTCCCGGGTGCCGGTGACGAGGGCGTTGTAGACCTCCGTGAGGGGGTGCAGTTCATCCGCGACGGACGGGGCGAGCGGTTCGCGGGGCGTCGCGTCGCCTGCGCCGGAGAGGAAGTAGCGTCGCGGTTCGCCGATGGTGTCGAGGCCTGGCCTGGAGAGAGGCCCCTCGGGGTCGAGAGAGCCGACCTCGTCGGCGTCCACGTCCACGAGCAGCAGGGACTCCTCGAACTGCGGAGCGCGCGCGATGAGTTCGCCGCTCGGGTCGAAGACGAGGCTCTGACCGTCGAAGACGAGCTCGTCCTGCCCGCCGATGAGGTTGACGTACGCGATGAAGCAGCCGTGCTCGCGGGCGCGGCGGGAGAGCATCGCGCTGCGCTGGTCGTAGCGTCCCTGGTGGTACGGTGAGCCGTTGATGGTGAGGACGACTTCCGCGCCCGCGAGCCGCTGCACTGTAGCAGGGCCGGTGTCGTACCAGATGTCCTCACAGACATTGACGCCCGTCTGCACGCCGTTGATCTCGAAGACGGGGCACTCGTTGCCGCGGGCGAAGTAGCGCTCCTCGTCGAACACGCCGTGGTTGGGGAGGAGGATCTTGCGGTAGATGGCGGCGACGCTGCCATCGTGGAGGACGGCTGCGCCGTTGTAGATGCGGCCCTCCATCTGGTCAGGGTAGAGGGCCGCGCCCAGGTGGAAAGGTTCGCCGTCGACGAATTCAGGGACGCCAACGACGATGGTGATGCCGTGTGCGGCTTCGGCGATGCGGTCCAGTTGGGTCCGGGCGTCGAGGAGGAACTGGCGCTTGAAGAGGAGGTCCTCCGGCGGATAGCCGGTGAGGGCCAGCTCAGGGAAGGCGACGAGGTCGGCCTGCTGTTCCCTGGCCTGATCGACGAGCGCAAGCATCCGCTCGGCGTTGCCTTGCAGGTCGCCGACGGTGGCGTTCATCTGGCCGAGGGCTATGCGGATGGGCCTCACGAGTCGCCCCACAGTGCAGATTTCAGGTAACGGGGGCTGGGCGCTGGCTGCTCAGAGCTGCCAGCGCGTGCAGGCTCGGCGGAAGGGCTACATTCCTGAGCGGCGGCGCCGCCTTGCGGAACGGCGGGCCGCGATGCGGGCCTTCTCTCCCTTGGAGCGGAAGAAGCGCCGGTCCTTGTGGGCCTTGAGGATGCCGTTGCGGGTGACTGCCGCACGGAACCGCGATACGATCGCCTCAGGCGGTTCCCCGTCTCTCATCTCAACGAATGCCATGGATGCTCCGTGCGCATGCTTCGCGCAGGAGCGATGCTAGCATAGCGTCACGCTCACCGGCAAGGCGGCTCGATTGACAACGCGCATGCGTGCGGGTATGTTGGCAGTTAGCAGTCGCCACACGCGACTGCTAACTGCGAGAAGGGCCTACCCTATGCCTACCTACGCATACCAGTGCGGCTCCTGCGGCAACGAGTTCGACCTCCGCCAGGGCTTCGACGCGAGCCCGGAACAGCCGTGTCCGGCCTGCTCGGGCGCCAGTCGCCGTCGCTTCTCACCTCCTACGGTGATCTACAAGGGCTCCGGCTTCTACACGACGGACTACGCCCGGAAGGGCATTGATTCCTCGTCGTCTTCCTCCGCCTCTTCGTCTGCTTCATCGTCGTCATCTTCCAGTACGACTTCTTCCGGAGAGAAGAAGAGCGACTCCAAGACGGCGGACTCCAAGAGCAAGGCGTCCAGCGCGTTCGAGTAAAGCGATGCGCGCGGTTGTGCAGCGCGTGAGCAGCGCCTCGGTGTCGATAGACGGCAAGGTGGTATCGCGCGTCCAGACCGGGTTGGTGGTACTGGTGGCGGTGGGACGGGACGACGCGGACGCGGATGCCGATTACATCGTTGAGAAGACCGTGCACCTGCGCGTGTTCCCCGATGCCGAGGGTCGGTTCGATCGTTCCGTGGAGGACGTCGGCGGAAGCCTGTTGGTGGTGAGCCAGTTCACGCTCTACGGAGATGTGCGGCGGGGCCGGCGTCCGTCGTTCACGGAGGCAGCGCCGCCGGACGAGGCCGTGGCACGATTTGCTGACGTGGTAGAGCGTTTCCGCGCGACCGGCGTCCCCGTCGAGACAGGACAGTTCCAAGCGATGATGGACGTCGCGCTGGTGAACGACGGCCCCGTAACGCTGATGTTGGACTCCGCCGACCGGCGGCGCCCCCGGCGTTAGGGAGCGTGACAGGTGGAGGACGTATGACGCTCCGATGGGTGGCGCCGCTCGTTCTCTTCACCGTGCTCATGATTGCGTCTGCGTGCGGTCGGGACGAACCGCTGGAGCCGGTGAGCGGGGCGGAAGCAGAGCGCATCAAGGCGGAGCTGGAGGGCCGCTCCTTCCGCCAGTTCGAGCCCGGGAAGGACGCCAGTCCTCGGAAGGCGGTTGTTATCGATTTCTTCGGGCCGTTCGGCATCTACGCCCAGTACGCCGAGGGCGGGCACGTGGTCGACGAGTGGGAGCTCTCTGCCGAGGACTACAGCATCGAGCGACGCGGCGGGGGCTCTGAGATAACGCTGCGGTTCATCGAGCCGCGAACGAGGCAGCAGTTTCCCACACAGTGCAGCGACTGCGTTCCGGTCTCCGGTTTCTCCATCTCGATCAGGGATGTCTTCGACACGGGGGAGATAGAGTTCAGGCTGAACGACCCGGAGGGGGTGCTGCCCTCGCCGTTCCCGGTATTCACGTCCTGGACGAGGTTCCGGGAAGACGAGATTCAGAACTAGGTGCTCCCGGTGTACCCTGCCGGAGCGGCCCTCATCGGCTCACGCATCGCTGACAACGTGTAAGAGTCGCGCTTGACCGCGTCCGCTCAGGCTTGCTAGCGTGCCTGCATCCGTTGGGAAGGAGGGCGTCATGAGTCCTGCGATGAACAGGTTCGGAGGGTGGGCTCTCGTCATCGGACCGCTGCTCGCGTTGGGGTTCTTCCTCATCGAACCGGGCGGCCTCCTGATTGACAGCGCCGACTCGACCGATGCGGTTGCGAGCATCACTGCGAGGTCGGCGAACACCGCGCTCACGCACCTGACCGCGCTGATCGTTCCGTTCGGCCTGGCGCTCCTGCTGTTCGGGTACATCGTCCTTCAGGCCGGGGCGATCCGGGAAGGCGGCGGTATCGGCGCGGCGCTGCTCGCCGTGGTGTTCCTGGGGATAGGCATGATTGCCTGGGGGATAACCCAGGGGTTGAACCACCCGATCTCCGAGATCGACGTCTCGTCGGCAGAATCGCTGTCGGTGGGAGTGGTGCTCAGCGAAGTGCAGTCTGCGTGCCGTGTCGTGGGCGGGCTGTTCGCTGCCGCCGGGTTCCTCGTTCTGGGCCTGAGCCCGTGGATGCGCGAACGCTCCAACGTAATGGCGGCGAACGGGATAGTGCTGATCTCCCTTGTCTCGCTCGCGGGGCTTATCGTTGGGCTCTTCGCGGTCGATCTGCGTGCTGAGGGAATCATGGTCTCCAGGGCGTGCTACTTCGTGTGGGTTGCCTGGAGCGTCTACCTCGGAGTGCAACTCATCAAGAGCAGTGGCAACGAATCCGGCTGACGCGCCGGCAGGGAGGAACGTTATGGGAGACCTGCTCAAAGGCAGGGTTGCGGTCGTTACCGGCTCGGGCCGGGGCATCGGACGCGCCCACGCGATGGCGCTGGCCGAGGAGGGCGCGAGCGTCGTGGTTAACGACATCGGGGTCGAACGCGACGGCACCGGCGGCACGCGCGCTCCGGCGGATGAGGCCGTCGCGCAGATCCGAGAGAACGGCGGCGAGGCCGTCGCCAGCTACGACGACATCTCGGACTACGAGGCGGCCGGCAACCTCATCAAGACGGCGGTGGACAACTTCGGCAGGCTGGACATCCTGGTGAACAATGCGGGGACGTTCCAGTACCGGCTCTTTCACCAGTTGACTGAGCAAGAGTGGGACGGGCTGATGAACGTGCACCTGTTCGGGACGTTCAACACCTGCCACCATGCCGTGAAGGTGATGATGGAGCAGCGCTACGGGCGCATCATCAACACGGCGTCCAGCCAGTGGCGCAACCCGGAGGGGCGCGGGAACTACGGCGCGGCGAAGGGCGCCATCGTGTCGCTTACGTGGGGACTGGCGTTCGAGTTGCGGAACCACAACATCACCGTGAACGCGCTCGCGCCGATGGCGGCGACGCGCAGTTTCGGCGACGACACCTACCGCGACATGCTGGCGGACGCCGGGCTGGACCGGAAGAAGAACCCGGCGGAGCAGGGCGACAACCGCGCAGGGCCGGAGTTCGTCTCACCGTTGATCGTCTGGCTCGCCTCGGAAGAGGCGGGAGGGGTCAACGGCATCGTCTTCCGGGCGGGGTCGGGCAAGATCGGGCGGTACAGCCACCCGACGGAGATCAGGACGCTGTACCGCGAGGCCGGCAACGGCGACCCGTGGACGCTCGACGAACTCGACGAAGTGCTGCCGTCCACCGTGCTGATGGGCGAGACGAAGGCCCCGTTCATCCCGTAAGGCGGAGGAGAAGCGCTATGGCAGACGAATACATACCGCCAAGAGGGAACAGGCTCGAGGGCAAGGTGGCCATCGTCACGGGCTCGGGCCGGGGCATCGGCAGGGCGCACGCGATCGCGCTGGCCGCCGAGGGCGCGAAGGTTGTGGTCAACGATCCCGGCGTCGAACGGACAGGTGCCGGGGGAAGCGCGGCGCCTGCTGACGACACGGTGTCCTTCATCCGGGAGAACGGCGGCGAGGCCGTCGCGAACTACAACTCGGTCGCGGACTACGAGGAAGCCGGGCAGATCATCAAGACGGCGCTCGACGCGTACGGGCAGCTGGACATCCTGGTGAACAACGCTGGCATCGCCCGCGAGGGCCTCTTCCACCAGATAACGCCGGAGGACTTCGCCGCGGTGGTGGGGACGCACCTCAAGGGGACGTTCAACACCTGTCACCACGCCGTGCCGCTGCTGATGGAGCAGCGCTCTGGACGCATCATCAACACGGCGTCGAGCCAGTGGCGCAACCCGGAGGGGCGCGCTGCGTACGGCGCGGCGAAGGGCGGCATCGTGAGCCTCACGTGGAACCTGGCGTTCGAGCTGCGCTATCACAACATCACGGTGAACGCGATAGCGCCCATGGCGCAGACGCGCGGGTTCCTCAACTACCGCCACCCGCAGGTGCTGGCCGAGGCCGGTATCCCCGCGAAGAAGGCGGGCGACGAACTCGCTGCGAACCGTCCCGGCGGCGAGCACGTCTCGCCCATCGTGGTGTGGCTGGCGACCGATGCGGCGGCGCACGTGAACGGCTGCGTCTTCCGCGCGGGGAGCGGCAAGTACGGGTTCTACGCTCACCCCACCGAGGTGCGGACGGTCAACAAGGACTGGCGCACCAAGGGGAAGTGGACGATAGAGGAAGTGAGCAAGATACTGCCGAGCAGCCTGCTGTTCGACGGCTCGATCGCCCCGTTCATCCCGACGGACTAGGGCGACCGCGCCCACTCATGCCAGACCTGCCATTCGTCATCGGTTCAGCCGTCACCGTGCTGTTCGCCTCCCTTATCCAGGGCGCGACCGGGTTCGGGTTCGTTGTCACGTCGGCGCCCATCATGGCCTCGTACCTCGACCCGAAACTCGTAATCCCCGTGCTGTTGATCATCGGTACGGTCCTGAACTTCCCGCTGATGGTGCACACGCGGCACCAGTTCAGCATCGCGCGCATATGGCCGATGATGCTCGCCGGCGTCGTCTGCACTCCGATCGGAACGTTCATCCTGACGCGGCTCGACGCACCGCAGATCAAGATAATCCTAGGGGTGGTGACGGGCACGGTGGCGGTGGCCTTGCTCCTCGGACTGCAGCGCACCGCACGCAACCAGCGCCTCGCCTCGATACCGGTCGGCGCGGCGAGCGGACTGCTCACGGGAGCGACGGGCCTCGCGGGCGCGCCGGTCATCCTCTTCTTCGCGAACCAGGGGGTCGAGCAGAGACAGTTCCGAGCGGATATCATCTATTATCTGGCAGGGGTGTCCCTCTCAGCGTTCCCGAGCTATGCCGTAGCGGGCGTTCTGACGCTCGAATCGGTACAGTTGGCAGCGGTGCTCCTGCCCGCGGGGGCAGCGGGCGTTTTCGGCGGGATATGGCTCTCCAGCCGAATTCCGGCGCTGGTGTTCCGGCGCATCGCACTGGGGATAGTGTTGATCGCTGCAGTGATAGCGATCACGTCAGGAGTGGCAGGGTGAGTCTGTCAAGCTCGATACGGCGTCGACTGGCTTCGATGGCGGTTCTCGCACCGCTCTACTACACGTCGGTCACGGCGCGTGCGATGCGCAACGCCCCGCCCGGCTACAGCTCGACGCAGCACACGATGAGCCGGCTTGCCGCGCGGGGTACGTCGAGTGCCAAACTGATGAACGCCGCGTTCGCGGGTTACGGCGTGCTCGTGCAAGGGCTTGGCCCGGTGTTGCACCACGAGGCCAGGGGTGGGAAGCGAGGACGCGCCCTCTGGGGGCTCGTGGCGATATACGGTCTCGGCGCGGTCCTCGCGGCGAAGTACCCCACGCGGAGCGAGCGGCAGGTGCTTCCGGGCATCACGGAGAACAGCGCCCACAACATCGCGGGCGGGATGACGCTGTCGAGCATCGGTCTGCTCATGGCGCTGTCGCCCCGCGCGCTGAAGGAGCGTCCCGCGTGGTGCGGCTGGTGGAGATGGTTCTCCTACACCATGTTCGCCGCGACCTGCATCCTCACGCTGCCGTACTACTCGCGCACCTGGCTCCGAAAGCGAGGGCTGTTCCAGCGCAGCATCTTCGTCACGACGATGACGTGGGTGATGACGACCGCGCTGCGCCTGCGCAACGTTTCCTGAGGACGGTCTCCCCTACCGGACGGGCGCCTGCGGGACGTCGGCTCCCATGCCGAAGCGCTCGACCTCTTCGTCGGTGCCGTCCCACGCGGCGATGGCGTCCACGGCGTCACGCTCCTCGGGTGAGAGCATCCAGTTCGAGGCGGCTGCGTTCCCTACGACCTGCTCCTCGGTCATCGCTCCCGCTATGACGGAGCTCACCGCGGGATGCGCGAGCAGCCACGCGAACGCGAGGTCGAGGACCGAGTGCCCGTGCTCGTTCGCGTACGCGTCGAGGCGCGACAGTACATCGCGGGCGCGTTCGTCGCCCTGCAACTGCCCGACCATCCGCCTTGCGCTGCCGGGCACCTCCGCGCCCGCCGCGTACTTGCCGGTGAGCCAGCCGCCCGCGAGCGGGAAATAGGGCAGGAAGCCGATGTTGTGCTCCGTGCAGTAGGGGAGCAGTTCCAGTTCGACCTGCCGGTGCATGAGGCTGTAGTTGTTCTGGGATGAGACGAATGGCGCGAGTCCGCGCTCGTCGGCGGCCCGGTTGGCGTCGGCGTGGCGCCAGCCGGAGTAGTTGCATTCGCCCACGTACCGCACCTTGCCCTCCTTGACGAGGTCGTTCAGCGGTTCCAGGTACTCCTCGTGCGGGACGCCGTGCGGGATGAAGTGGATCTGGTAGAGGTCGATCACGTCGGTCTGGAGTTTCGTGAGGCTCTCCTCGACGTTCTTCATGATGCGGTCGCGAGGCGACTCCCCGTCGAGGCTGTTGAGGTTGAACTTGGTCGCGAGGAGGAAGTCGTTCCGTTGGCCGCGCAGCGCCTCGCCGATGTGGACCTCGCTCTGGCCGCCGCCGTAGATGTTGGCGGTGTCGATGAGGTTGATCCCCACGTCCCGGCACTTGTCGAGCACGCGCTTGCTGTCTGCGTGGTCGCTGATACGGGAAGGGTTGCCGAAATTGTTTGTTCCGAGGCCTATGACGGATACGTTGAGGTCCGTGTCGCCGAGTCTGCGGTACTGCATCTGCTGTTCCTCCGAGTTTGCGCCGGGGGTATCGCGCCGGGCGCTCCGCACGCATGATAGCGGATGCACGCGCTGGCTGGCGGAACAAAGAGGGTTGGTATACTCGCAGGGCAGTTGCCGAGAGCAATTCCCCGAGGTGGCATGGTTACGTTCACATCAACCGCAGCCCGTGCGGTGTTGGTCTGTGCGCTTCTGCTGGGGTCAGTGGTGGCCTGTGATGGCGACACCGCTCCCGCTCTGAAGATCGGACTGCTGCTGGACTTCAGCGAGGGATCGACAGAGAAGGCGCGGGACAGGGAGCGGGCGTTCGACCTGGCGGTGCAGCAGGTCAACGCCGCAGGGGGAGTGTTCGGGCGCCCCGTCGAGACGGTGACGCGGGATTCCACCCGCGACCCCGCGGTCGCGGTGGAGGAAGCCCGGCGCATGATCGAGGAAGACGGCGTTCACGCCCTGGTCGGGCCCAACTCCAGCGCGAACTCGCTGCCCGTGGCGGAACAGGCGGCCGGTCCGGCGGGCATACCGGCCATCAGTCCGTCGGCTAGTTCCCCACTCCTCACCGGCGCGGAGGACAACGACTTCTTCTTCCGCGCTGCACTGTCCGACAGCGCGCAGGGGCCTGTACTGGCGCAGGTGACGCGGGACCTCGGCTTCACGAACGTCGGTGTGATCTACCTCGACGACTCCTGGGGGCGTGGCATCTACGAGTCGTTCTCGGCGGCGTGGACCGGCGCGCTGCGGGCCGCCGTCGTTCCGCCCGGGAAGACGACGTTCCTCTCCGAGTTGCGGGAGACGGCGGGCGGAGGCGCCGAGGCACTTGTCGTCCTCACGTTCGAGGCGGAGGCGGCGGTGGTAATCCGCGAGGCCGTGGAGAGCGGCCTGTATGAGCGGTTCATCCTGGGTGGCGCCTTGAAGAGTCCTGCCCTGGGTGCTGCCGTCGGCGGAGCGCTCGCAGGTGCACACGGCACGGCGGGTGCGCCTGCGCCGGAGAGTGCGGCCCTGGCCGAATGGGATGCCGCGTTCGTTGCGGAGTACGGCAAGCCTCCCGAGTACGCCTACGTGCGGGAGACGTACGACGCCACGATCGCTCTCGCGCTGGCGGCGCAGGCTGCGGGAAGCGTCGACGGCGCCGCCATCCGCGACCACCTGCGCAGCGTCGGCAGCGGGCCGGGTACAGTGATAACGCCAACAGCCGCGGGTGTGGCGGACGCGCTGCGCATCCTCGGCGAAGGCGGAGCGGTGGACTACGAGGGAGCCGCAACGACGATGGACTGGGACGACAACGGTGACCTGCGGCGTGGCCATATCGGCGTCTGGCGGTTCACGGACGACGGGCGGATCGAGGACCTCTACAGTGTGCAGTTCGACTACTAGAACGCGGCCCGCAGGAGCACAAGGATGGACATCGGATTCGTTGGGATAGGGATGATGGGCAAACCGATGGCGGTGAACCTGCTCAAGGCGGGGCACAACGTCACGGTCGTCAACCGCAGCCAGGGCAAGGTGCAGGAACTCGCCGGCATGGGCGCGACGCCCGGCGGCTCGCCCGCCGATGCGGCGCGCGGCGCGGAGGTCGTGGGGTTGTGCCTCGTGGGCGACGCGGTCGTGGAGTCGGTGCTGTGCGGCGAGGACGGTGTGCTGGCGGGCGCCGAACCGGGAACGATCGTGCTGGACCATTCGACCGTCCACCCGGAGTTCGCGCGGCATATGGAAGAGGCGTGCGCGGCGCAGGGTGTGACGTACCTCGATGCGCCGGTGTCCGGGACGGGCGACGTGGCGTGGGGCGGCAGGCTGACGGTGATGGTGGGGGGAGACGCCGCTGCGTTCGAGCGCACCCGTCCCGCGCTCGATGCGGTGTCGGCGAACGCGCGGTTCATGGGGCCGGTCGGCAGCGGCAACATGGCCAAGCTGCTCAACAACATGGTCAAGGACATCAACCAGTTGGGCGTGCTGGAGACGTTCGTGCTGGGTGCGAAGCAGGGACTGGACTGCGGGCTGCTCTTCCACGTCATGCGGCATGGTGCGTCCGTGAGCCGTCAGTTGGAGCGCATCCTGCCGAAGATACTCGACCGCTCTTTCGAGCAGACGTCGTACGTCTCCACGAACATCAAGGACCAGGACCTGATGGAGTGGATGATCGGGCAGGCGGGGTTGGAACTGCCGCTGCGGAACGCGGCGCGCGATTCGTGGCTGTACGCCGCCGAGCAGGGGCTTGCCAGCGCCGACCCGCCGGAGGCGATCAAAGCGCTGGAGCCCATCGCAGGCGTCGAGGTTGCGGGAGAGCTTCTGCCGCGCGACGCGGACGTGCCCCCGCACGACGGCAGGTACGGGGCACTGGACAGGGCAACGGCCGCCATGTACGAGGTCGGCGTGTTCGAGGCGTTCGCGCTGACCACGAAACTGGGGATGGACGCCCAGGCGATGTACGAGGTGATGCGCACGGCGTCCGGCGCATCGGCGCGGTTGGAGCGCATCGGGCAGGTCATCCTGGGCGGAGCGTCCGGGGACGCAGGGCCGTCGGTGGACGACTACGTCGCCTGCTACGAGCCGCTGCTCGAGGAGGCGAGACGCGACGGTCTGCGCATGCCCCTGCACGAGGCGTCGGCGTCCCTGTGGCGCAGGGCCGCGGAGCAGGGACTGGGAAGCGAGCCGTCGTCGGCTGCGTATGCGTTCTACGGGTAGTTGCCGGTAGACTGCGCGCATGGAGTACGTCGAGGTAGACGTCGAGGCTGGGGAGAACTGCGACCTCTCCGTGACGCGCATGTTCGAGGCGCTGGAACCGTCCCGCGAGGTGACGTGGGTCGAGTCCGCGTTCCGGCCTGATGGCTGGGAGGGCCCGTGCGACGTGGTTGGCTGGTCGGGTGGGGAGCCGGTGCCGGCGATGGCGGCGAAGGTGTCGGACTCCGGCGATGGCGTCGTGGTGCTGGTGCACGGAGGGGACGAGGGGCTCCGCCTGCGTCCGTCCGGCTCGTTGGCGGAATGGTCTCTCGACGACAAGGAGCAGTGGGGCGAGCCGTGCCTGCTGCTGGAGCTGACGGCGGAGGTCAGGTAGCGCGCGTTGCTCATGGCCTGCGGCGGCAGGGGCATACTGTACAATGCTCCTACGAGTGACTCCCACGTCCCCACAGCCTTCAGCACGGTATCGAGAACGCAGCATGGCACTCCAGACGGCAAACGCAGACGCCGGGCAGGGCGGTGTGCAGTTGCGCTACCGGAGGATCGTGGTCAAGGCTGGCACGAACGTGCTCACCCGCAAGACCGCCCATTTGGACCGCTCCGTCATGGAGTCGCTGGTCGCCCAGATCGCGGACGTGGTGGAGATGGGCGCGCAGGTCGTTCTCGTCACCTCCGGCGCCATCGCGGCGGGACACGAGGCTGCGCCCGGCGTCGTGCAGGGCAAGAGCGTCGCTGCGAGCCAGATGCTCGCGGCCATCGGTCAGAGCCGCCTCATGCACGCCTACCAGGAGCTCTTCTCGCGTCGTGGGATAGTCGTCGCGCAGACGCTGCTCATCGCTCGTGACGTGGACGACCGCGTCGGCTACCTGAACGTGCGCAACACGCTGAACGGGCTGCTCGAGCGCGGCGTCGTGCCCATCGTGAACGAGAACGACGTGGTCGACACGAAAGAGATCAACGGCCAGCGCTTCGGCGACAACGACACGCTCTCCGCCATCGTGGCGAACGTGATCGACGCCGACCTGCTGCTGATGCTGACGGACACCGGCGGGCTGTTCACCGCCGACCCGAACCGCGACCCCACGGCGGAACTGATACCCCAGGTCGACCAGATAGACGACGCCATCATGTCCCTGGCGGAGGTGCACACGAGCACCGCCACCCGTGGGGGGATGGCTTCCAAGCTCCTGGCGGCGCAACATGCCACCGGCATCGGCGTCGCGGTGGTGTTCGGCCTCGGCGGAGACCCTGCCGTCGTGCGGGAGGTCGCGTGCGGGGAGTTCACGAACGGCACGTTCTTCCCTGCGAGTGGATCGGTGGTTGAGAGCAGGAAGCGCTGGCTGCTGAGCGGCATGACGAAGAAGGACGCAGGGGTGGTGGTTGACGATGGGGCGGTGCGCGCGCTCCGCGAGCAGTCGAGCAGCCTCCTGCCCGCGGGCATCCGCGAGGTGAACGGCCGCTTCGTGCGGGGCGACGTGGTGGAGGTCCTCTCCGTGAGTGGCTCGCGCCTCGCCTATGGGATAGCGAACTACGACTCGTCGGAGATGCGGAAGATCGCGGGGGAACGCTCCGACCGGATCATGGAGTTGCTCGGGCACCACAACGGCGACGAAGCCGTGCACCGCAACAATATGGTCGTCGTCTGAGGACGAAGGAGAGATACATGGCAACGGGAACGGCCACCTCTGAACTGATCACGAAAGCACACGCGGCGCGCGGGGCGTCCAAGCGGGTGCGCATGCTCTCCACCGAGCAGAAGAACAACGCGCTGCGCGCCATCGCCGATGCCCTCGAAGCGAACTGCCCCGCCATTCTTGAAGCGAACGCGCGCGACCTCGAAGCCGGACGTGATGCCGGGCTGAGCGAGGCGCTGCTGGGGCGGCTGCTGCTCAACGAGCAGCGCGTGACCGGCATGGCCAACGACGTGCGCGGCGTCGCGCTGCTGCCCGACCCGGTCGGGGAGTGTTTCGACTCCCGGACGCTGCCGAACGGGATACGCATCGAGCGGCGCAGGGTGCCGCTGGGCGTCATCGGCTGCGTGTACGAGGCTCGCCCGAACGTAACGACGGACATCGTGTCGCTCTGCCTCAAGTCCGGTAACGCGGTCGTGCTGCGCGGCGGCAAGGAGGCCGTCCACACCAACACCGCGGTCGCCGCGCTGGTGAAGGATGCCTTGGCGGCTGCGAACGCCGTGCCGGACGCCGTGCAGTTCGTCACCGACACGGACCGGGCGGTCGTCGACCAGATGATCCGGCTCAACGACTACCTTGACCTGTTCATCCCGCGCGGCGGCGAAACGCTCATCAAGTACGTGCGCGACAACGCGACCGTACCCGCCATCACCGGCGGCGTCGGCGTCGTGCACGTGTATGTGGACGCAGGCGCGGACCTCGAGAAGGCGTCCGGCATCATCTACAACGCCAAGACGCAGCGCCCGGACGTGTGCAACGCGCTGGACACGCTCCTCGTGCACGCATCGGCTGCCCCGGCGTTGCTGCCCGGCGCGGCGTCCCAACTGATGGAGGCTGGCGTCGAGTTGCGGTGCGACCAGCGGGCGCTGTCGCTCATCGGGCCGGTGCAGGAGTCGCAGGTGCGCGCCGCCGGGCCGGACGACTTCGGGCAGGAGTTCCTCTCGCTCACGATGTCGGTGAAGGTCGTGGACTCGCTGGACGACGCGCTGGAACACATCGAAGAGTTTGGCTCCGGGCACACCGAGGCGATCGTGACCGAGGACTACAGCGCAGCGATGCGCTTCACCGACGAGGTGGAGGCGTCGGTCGTGCTCGTGAACGCCAGCACGCGCTTCAACGACGGCTCCCAGCTCGGGCTGGGGTCCGAGGTCGCGATCAGCACGAACAAGCTGCACGCTCGCGGGCCGATGGGCTTGCGCGAACTGACGAGCTACAAGTGGATAGCGCTGGGCGACGGACAGGTGCGCCCCTGAGCAGCGCCTCCACCCTCTGCATAAGGCGCATGCCGAGTCAAAGGAGAGCCGATGATCCGCTTCGAACGCGAGTGCCGTACGCCGTTCTCTGAGGTGTACACGCTCTACGAGGACGACCAGCCCCAGCCGCAGGGGCGCTTCGACGTGCACTTCTACGGGCGCATCATCCACGCCACCCTGTGCGTCTCCGAGCGCTACACCACCGACGAGATACAGGACATCATCGCCGACCTCGACGACGAGCTGCTGGACGCAATCGGCCTCGAACGGGACGACTTCGTCGTACACGTCCACCAGGGGCGGGAGGTCGGCATCTTCTCCGGCAGCGCGTTCGAGGAGGGCGAGGAGCCCGGCTCCGAGAACTAGGAGCCTTTGACCCCCTCCTCCAGGCGCGGGAGAGGGTTGGGTGAGGGTTGAAGACTCGTGATCGTTGACTTTCATACGCACCTGCTGCCCGCTTCGTTCCACGAGCGGCGCGCCGGGATAGCCGCGCGCGACTTGACCTTCGGCACGCTCTTCGGCGGGGGCGGATCGATGGCCACCGCGGACGGCCTCATCGCCGCGATGGACGAGAGCGGCGTCGACTTCTCCGTCGTGCTCGGCTTCGGCTGGTGCGACCGCGACGTCGCGCGCGAGGCGAACGACTGCCTGCTCGATGCCGCGGCGCGCTATCCGGGGCGCATCGCCGCGTTCTGCTCCGTGCACCCCGGCTGGGGCGATGACGCCCTGCGCGAGGTGGAGCGTTGCGTGGACGCGGGCGCCGTCGGCATCGGCGAGCTGCACCCCGCGCTGCAAGGCATCGACCTCGCGACAGACGACTCCGTCGAGCCGCTCGTGCGGTTCGCGGTGGAGCGCGGGCTGCTCATCAACGTCCACGGCTCGGAGCCGGTCGGCCACGTCTACCCCGGCAAAGGCCCGACGACCCCCGAGCGCCTGCTGGCGATCGCGGAACGCTTCCCGGATGCGCGCTGGGTGTTCCCGCACTGGGGCGGCGGGCTGCCCTTCTACGCGCTCATGCCGGAGGTGTGCGGCGCGCTCGCCAACACCTGGTTCGACAGCGCGGTCTCACCGTTCCTCTACGACGCGGAGGTGTTCGACGTTGCGACACGCGCCGTGGGCGCGGAGCATGTCCTGTTCGGCTCGGACTACCCCCTGCTGCCGGCCTCGCGCGTGGCGGAGCAGGCGCACGCGACGCTCGATGCCGCGACAGCGCAGGCCGTGCTCGGCGGCAACGCCGCGCGGCTCCTCGGGCTCGCCGATGACTGACACCCCGACGCTGCCCGACTACCTGCGACCCGGTCTCGACCTCGTGTTCGTCGGCATCAACCCCGGCGCGTACTCGGCGTCGGTGGGCAAGTACTTCGCGACGCCGCAGAACCGCTTCTGGAGCGCGCTGAATCGTTCCGGCCTTGCGGAGAGGAACGACCTCGGACCCGGCGACGAGGCGTGGCTCTTCGAGCATCGCGCCATCGGCTTCACGGACGTCGTCAAGCGCGCCAGCAACAGCGCATCGAGCCTCCGAGCCACGGACTTCCGCGCCTGGGCGCCGCTGACGCGCGAGAAGTTGCTGAAGGCGTCCCCGCTCGTGGTTTGCTTCAACGGCATCACCGGCTACAAGTGGTTCCTGCAGTACGCGGAGGGACGGAAGCAGCACGACGTTCCGCTCGGCGAACAGCCGGACCGGCTCGGCGGCAGCCGCGTGTTCGTCGCCCCGAACCCCAGCCCGGCGAACGCCACGTACTCCCTGGACGACATCGCTGGCTGGTACACCCGCCTCGCCGACTTGGTTGAGCAAGCCAGAGCGGGGCGCGATGGCTGACGACGCCTCGGCGCAGCGCGAGCGCAACCTCCGCCTCTTCGTGGCGCTCGCCTTCCCGGACGAGGTTCGCGCGGAACTGCAGCGCGTCGTCGATACGATCCGGACGTTCGCCCCACAGGGCACGCGATGGGCGAACGTGGACGGCGCACACCTGACGCTGCGCTTCATCGGCAGCACGCCGCCGGACGCGGCGCCTGCGCTCGGCGAGGCGGTCGTTCGCGCGGCCCAGGGCATCGCGCCGTTCGAGTTGTCGCTGGCAGGTGCAGACGTTTTTCCCTCGCGCGGCGCGCCCCGCGTGCTGTGGGTGGGCGTCGACGGCGCCCTCGACGCGCTGACCGGCCTGCGCGACGGCGTGGAGGACGCGCTCGCTGGATCGGGCGTCCCGAACGAGGAGCGTCACTTCTCGCCGCACGTCACGCTCGCGCGTGTCAATGCGAGGCTGTCGCGCGACGAGTCGCAGGCGTTGCGTGACGCCGTCGCGGCGCTGGACGTCCGGCGCGTCGCGTTCGCGGTCGAGGAGGTCGGCCTCTACCACAGCGACCTGCTCCCCACCGGCGCGGTCTACACGCGCCTTGCGTCGGCCCGCCTCTCGTAGTTCCCCGCGAATGCGGGGACCCGGCTAATCGATTTCGGATTTGTGACACCGGCTGGTTTCGCAGTTGACGACCTTGCAGTAACCTGATTCCAACAACCGAAGTTCGCCGACGGATGTATGAACGGGGACGAGCCCCGGCCTTGAGATAGGGCCGGGGCTTTTTTTGTGTCCCGGCGTTGCCCGCGGCGAACGAAGAGGAGGACAGGCATGGTGTCGTATGAGGTGAGCGCAGGGGTGAGTGAGCGCGAACGTTGGGAACGGGAGCGGCTGCTGGAGTCGCTGGAGGCGTACCGGCGGGGACTGGCCGACGCGCCGGTCGTGCAGAGGTTCTCGGTGTGCCACGCCGTCGCGCCGAACGGGGACCGCCCGCTGTCGGTCGTCGCTTCGGACGAGTCGGCCGACCGCCTCGGCGACGTGGTGCGCGCCGACGGCTGGGAGTTGGACGCCTACAAGCACAACCCCGTCTTCCTGTGGGCGCACGACTACACCCGCACGCCCATCGGGCGCAGTTCGTGGGTGGGTGTGGATGGCTCGAAGCTGGTCGCGACGGTGGAGTTCGCGCCTACCGATTTCGCGCAGGAGGTGGAGCTGCTCTACCGGCAGCGGTTCTTACGCGCTGTAAGCGTCGGCTTCCGCCCGCGGGCATTCTCGTTCCGCAAGGGGCGCGACGGCTCGGTGGACGGCGTCGAGTACACGAGGCAGGAGCTGCTGGAGTTGAGCGCGGTGCCCGTCCCCGCGAACCCGCACGCGCTGGCGAAGGCGCTCGAGGGCGGGCTCGACGCGCCCCGGCTGCGCCCGCTGTTCACGTTCGACCTCCCGCCGTCCCACATCGCCCCGGAGGACGCCCAGCGCGTCCTGAACGAACTGCGCCGCCTGCGCGGACTGATCTCCGCGTAGGCGCATCCCTCGTGGGCGCCCTCCGTCGTTCCTGCGGAGGCCCGCGCTTCAGCGCGCCGCTTTCAGCGCGCAACCTCGCCCGGTGCAAGTGCGCGCAAGCGCACACGGCGGGCCCTGGTGCCCTGCCTGGCCCCTTCTCCCTCTTGGGAGAGGGCTGGGGTGAGGATGTCCCCCACAAGCGCTCCGGGCGGGCGGGTGGGAAGAGCTATGCCGGCCGGAGCGTGCTGACAACAAAACGGCCCATCACGGGCCGGGAAAGGAGGAGAGCGATGCGGATAGCACAGGTGGTGCGCGTGGCGTTGCAGGCGGCGCGGCTGGTGGATGTCCTCTGCCGGGTTGCGCCGGATGCCGCCGAGGCGCTGGAGAGCGGCGCACGGCTGATGCGTCAGTCGGTCCGCGCTGCGCCGGACGGCCTGACCGCAGCCGAGCGTGACGCGCTGGCGTCGTCGGCGCGCAGGTTCGGCGATGCGCTGGCCGAGGCCATAGAGGCCGCGCCGGTGAACGAACAGGAGAACTGATCCCACAGAAGGAGGAGAGTATGTCTTCGATAGACGAGATGCAGAAGGAGATAGTGGAGACGCAGGAGTTCGTGCGCGAGCGGCTCGGCCCCGTCACGAAGGAGTTGACGCTCATGCGCGAGGAGCAGGAGCGGCTCGCGGGTGAGGTGCGCCGCGTGCTGGAGCACGACCGCTCGGCGCGGCGTGACGCGCTGCTGGGACGGGGCTCGAACGACCGCGTCCGCGTGCGCGGCGGGAAGCTGGACGGCTTCGACCTCGTGGACCTCGCCGTCATGCGGAGCCTGCTCGCGGCGCAGCAGGCGCGCCCGCAGGACTACGACCCGCGCTCGCTCCGCGCGTGGCAGGAGAGCGTCGCCAAGGCGATGGACTCGACGACCGCGGGCGCGGGCGACGAACTCGTGCCCCAGGAGGAGGCACGCCAGTTGTGGGCGGACGTGAACGTGGAAACGGCGGTCGCGTCGCTCTTCGAGACGGTCACGATGCCGTCCAACCCGTTCGACATCCCCCTGCAGTTGGGCGACGTCGACTGGTACCCCGGCACGGCGAACACCGCCACCACCGCCACGGACCTCAAGACCGCCAAGCAGACGCTGACGGCGCACGAGCTCGTCGGCATGGTGCCGTGGGCGTACGAACTGGAAGAGGACGCTGTCATCGCGATGATGGCGGAGGTGCGCGGCACCCTGCTCCGCAATGCGGCGCAGGTGCTGGACGACGTGCTGCTGAACGCCGACACGACCACCGCCAGCAACATCAACCACGACAGCGGGGCGCTCGCACCTACCACCGCGGGCAAGGCGCACTACCTGCTGGGCTTCGACGGCTTGCTGCACCTGCCGCTGGTGGACAACACGGCGATGCGCAACAACTTCAACGCGAAGCCGACCGTCGACATGTTCAACCAGCTGCGGCGGATGACCGGCAAGTATGGCGTGCGCCCGTCCGAACTCGCGTTCATCACGGACGTGAGCACGTACATCGCCATGCAGGCGGTGGACAGCTTCCAGACGCTGGACAAGATCGGCCCCCGGGCTACGCTGCTCACCGGCCAGTTGGGTGCGGTCGAGGGCGTGCCTGTCATCGTGTCGGAGCAGCTCCGCCTCGCCGACGCGGACGGCAAGGTCACGTCGGACGGCAACATCGCGGACACGGGCCGCCTGCTGCTCGTGAACCGCACGCAGTGGCGCAAGGGCTTCAAGCGCGAACTCCTCATCGAGACGGAGCGCGACATCCAGAAGCGCCAGAACGTCATGGTCGTCAGCATGCGCGTCGCATTCGCGGAGCGCTCCGGCGACCGTGCCAAGGCCACCCACACCGCGCTGCAGTACAACGTGAAGCACGCGTAGCCGGAGTGTGGTACCCGTCGTTCTCGTGCTTTAGCACGCGCTTTAGCGCGCAGCCTCGCCTGGTGTAGGGGCGTCCCTCGTGGGCGCCTTTCCCCGGCCTCTCCCACTGGGCGAGTATGCCGCCGCTCAGCGACGGCGCGGAGGGTGTCCCGGACGACGGGGCGGGCGCATTGCGCCCGCCCCGTTCTACTTCTCGCTCGTCCCTTCTGTATACGCCGTTGGGTCATACCCCTCGTCCCAGAACTTTCGGATGTCGAACGGAGGGGCGTCCGGCGGTATCTTGTCCTGGAGCCCTCCGAGTTTGGATAGATCGATGGAGCTGCTCACCACCTCCGGCGCGTTGAACGCGAGCCGCTCCGCCATGACGCGCACCGCCTCCGGGTTGCTGTCGATGAGGAGGTAGCGCCTGTCGTTGCGCGCCGCGGCCTCGCCGGTCGTGCCCGACCCTGCGAAGAAGTCCAGCACCAGGTCGCCGGGGTTGGAGTGCACTCGCACGATGCGGTTGAGGATGGCGAGCGGCTTCTGCGTGGGGTAGCCCGTGCGCTCGCGCCCGACAGTCGGGACGATGGTCTGCCACCACACGTCGGTCGGCGTCTTCCCGCGCGCGGCCTTCTCGGCTCCCGCGAGTCCGGGGGCCATGTACGGCACCCGATCGATCTCGTCGTAGTGGAACGTGTACCGCGCGGGGTCCTTCACGTACCAGAGCAGCGTGTCGTGTTTCGCGGGCCAGCGGTTCTTCGGCCTGCCGCCGTAGTCGTACGCCCAGATGATCTCGTTCATGAAGCATTCGCGCCCGAACAGCCCGTCGAGCAGCACCTTGCAGTAGTGGGCCTCCCGGTAGTCGATGTGCAGGAAGAACGAACCCGTCGGGGAAAGGATGCGGTGCGCCTCGGCGATCCGTGGCTCCAGGAACGCGAGGAAGTCGTCGAAGATATCGTCGAACGACTGCGCGCCGAGCCGCACCGTCCGGTAGCGCTTGCCCTGGAATCCCGTGCGGTCGCCGTGGTCGTCGTCGCGCACCGTCCGCAGGCGCTCGCGGCGCTGCTCCTTTCCCGTGTTGAACGGCGGGTCGATGTAGATGAGCGCCGCCGCGCCGTCCTCGACGGTCGGCAGCACGTCCATGTTGTCGCCCAGCACGATGCGGTTCACGTCATCCCTCGTGCAGACCGACCTGCGCATGACCCCGGCTGCCTCTTATCCCCTCTCCCTCGAGGGGAGAGGGTTAGGGTGAGGGTGAACCGGGGGTGCGGCGTGGCGCTTTCCACGTCAACCCTCGCTCCCCAGCAGCGACCGCACGTGCGCCACGGCTTCCGTCAGCGACCCCATCACGGGCACCCCGCGAGGTGGACGCGGCCCCGGAGCGCGCTGCACGAGAACAGGCGCGATGCCGGCGCTACGCGCGCCCTCCACGTCCGCCGGGATGCTGTCCCCGATGTGCACGGCCTCATCGGGCCGCACTCTCGCCTGCGTGAGTGCGGACTGGAAGATGCGCGGGTGCGGCTTGCTCACCCCTGCAGTGGCGGTGCAGGAGCGCACTGGCAGGTATGCGCCGATGCCGAGACCCTCGAGCAGCCCGTTCAGTTCGAGTCCCATGTTGGAGATGACGCCGAGCGTCAGCCCCCGGCCGCGCAACTCTGCGAGCGCCGCCTCCGCGCCCGGGAGGAGTTGCAGTTCCTCCGGCGCGCTGCGCACGCGCTCCCAGACGCGCGCTGCAACGTCCAGGCTCACGTCCGGCGCGCCTGCGTCCGCAAGGAGCCGTCGTTCATACTCGGCGAAGACGGCGTCGCGCTCCTCCTGCGTCCGCTCCCGGACGTGGCCCTTCGCATTCTCCTCGTCGAGATAGGCGTTCGCTGTGCGATAGGCGCTCGCAACTGCGGACCGCTCGATCGCGATGCCTTCGGCGGCTGCCGCATCCTGCTGCAGGTCTTCTGCCGCAGGCCAGTCCGCGAGGGTGCCGTAGAAATCGAAGAAGACTGCTCGTATCATGCGGCCAGCCTACCATCCGGTTTCGCTCCATGGGCATCGTTTCCAACGTACTGCGTTCGGGACTCGACGTGCTGTTTCCTGTCCGCTGCATCGGCTGCGGCAGGAGCGGCGCGTACATCTGCGTGGCCTGCCTTGCGGGAGCCCGGCGTCCGCCGCCGGAGCCTCCGCCTGAGAGCGGCCCGCTCGCCGACGTGCTGACGCCGTTCGCCTACGAGGGTGTGGTGCGGACCGCGGTGCAGCACCTCAAGTATCGCGGCCTGCGTTCCCTCGTGCCGGAGATGGCGCGCCCGATGGCCTGGGAGCTGGCGGTCGCCGTCCCGCCGCCGTTCACGCTCATGCCGGTGCCCCTGCATCCAACACGACTGCGCGAGCGCGGCTTCAACCAGGCGGAGTTGCTGGCGCGGGAGCTTGCGCGCCTGCTGGACGCTCCGCTCTCAACCGGTGCGCTGCGCCGCACGAAGGAGACGTCGTCGCAGGTCGACACCTCAACCCGGGCCGAGCGCCTGCAGAACGTCCGCGACGCGTTCACCGCCACTGGCCCTCTGGACGGCGAAACCATCGTCCTCGTGGACGATGTCACCACAACCGGCGCCACGCTCCTGGCTGCTGCGCAAACGCTGCTCTCCGCAGGCGCCGCGCGCGTCTACGGCCTCACCTTCGCCCACGAGACGTGAAAAGGCCGTGATTGATGGTCCACCGATAGTCCCGACAAGGAATGCTGAAGGAGAACACCCATGAAACTCTGCTTGTTCGAAACGACCGATGCCCCCGGTGTGCAACGCCTCGGTGCGGTTGTCGAGGGCGGCGTCGCGGAGCTGACCGCGGCCCTCGGCGATGCGGCCGCACTCCCGTCGCAGGCGCGCATGGAGGCGGTCATCGACGGCTTCGAGGGACTGCGCGCCGCCTTCGACCGCATCGCGGCGGGCGGGCCGTCGCACGCCGACGGCTCGTTCCGGCTGCGCGCCCCGCTGCCGAGGCCGAGCAAGATCCTCTGCTGCATCGGCAACTACTGGGAGCACGCCGAACGGGAGCCGCGCCCCCTCAACATGTTCCTGAAGTCGCCGGACGCGATCGTAGGACCAGGCGACACGATCGTATTGCCCGAGACAACCGACCCGTGGGTCTTCCAGCACGAGGCGGAGCTCGCCATCGTCGCGAGAGGCCCGGCGAAGGACGTGAGCAGGGAAGACTTCTCAAGCGCGATCTTCGGCTACACCGGCCTGATCGACGTCTCAGCGCGTGGTGAGGGACGCCGCACCTGGCGCGCGGGCAGTTGGATGGGCAAGTCGTTCGACACCTTCGGCCCGCTCGGCCCCGTGATCGTCACGGCTGACGAGATGCCCAACCCCAACGACGTGCACGTCCGCTTCTGGAACGACGGCCAGCTGCGCCACGACTACAACACGGACGACATGGAGCACCGCGTCCCGGAGCTGATCGAGTTCGCCACGAGCATCATGACCCTCAACACGGGCGACGTCCTCAGCTGCGGCACGAACCACGAGGGACTCGGCCCACTGCAGGACGGCGAGACCGTGGAGTTCGAGCTGGCGGGCATCGGCAGCATGACGTTGCACGTCTCGGACCCGCTGAAACGCACCTGGGAACGCGGCATCTACATGGGCCCCGACTCCACCGCCCGCCGATAGGGAAGGCCTGAACGAGTGTGGAATCTGCGTGTGCACGCATAGAAGCACGTAGTCATGCTGAGGTTGTCGGAGCACGTTGCGCGATTCCATCCCTTGATGGGGGAAGGTTAGGAAGGGGGTGAATTGGAGGGGTGGGCGACGGGCTCGTCTGCAGCACCCCTTAGCGCGGGCCGAACGGCCACCACCACCGCCTGTGCCGCGCCCGCCTCAGCAGCCCCGAACGCGGGATGCCCAAGTAGTCCTCACTCAGGTAGCGGACCAGTTCGTCCGAGTCCAGGCCCTCCGGGGCGGGCGGCAGCGGCTCGCTGGCGCGCAGGAAGTCGCCTTGCAGCCACGTCGTGCCCTCGGTGTCCCACGACCACATCATCGTGCGACCTGCCTCGGATTCGTGCTCCACGAACGGAACGGTCAGCAGCCCGGCGAACGTCAGGTGTACACCGTCCAGGTCCGCCGCGAGCGCGCTCCAGTCCGGCACGAGCATCCCCACGCGGTCCGGGCCCTCCTGTTCCAGGCCTAGGGGGGCGTAGTGCCACCCAGATCGGGGAGGAGGGCTTGGCTTCGGTTTCGACCTCACGCGCGGGTGCGACGCGCACAGCGCGTGCCAGTCGGCGGGCGTGACGATCTCCCGCACACGCGCGGTCGCATGCACCGTGGCCGTGCAGCGCACCAACGGGTCGTCTCCCCAGTCGCCGACACCCAACCCGATCACGAAGTCGCCGCACGAGACTCCGCCGCGCAGCGTCGATGTCATCCGCCAGTCGATGGGGCGCTCGGCGTAGTCCTCCCAGCGAAACCCCGTCGTCGGCGCCGTGGTGCTGGCCGGCTCGCGGTCGACGAGCAGCACCTGCCGTCCGAGGTCGATGGGCGCAGTCCACCAGCCGGCTCCCGGTTGCTCTGCCACCTCGTGCGCGCGCCCCACCAGCTGTGGCGCGCGCGCCAGTACCGCGGCCTTCGCTTCCGGGGAGTTGGTCATCCACGGGTTGAGCGCACGGAGCGCCACCGCCGCTCGCGCGTACGCCTGCTCTGACGCCACGGCGAGAGCTGCCGGCATACCGTCCCGCTCCATCGTCAGCAGGAAGGCGCAGCCGATGGGGCAGCGCAGCAGGGCGTCGGCGAAGGCGTCTGGCTCGATGGTCACGGGTGCTCCTTCCGGCGATGGCGCTCTCGGCGCACGTGCCCAGCGTACCGCACCCGGCCCGGCTCGTGTCACGCCTCGTCAAGAGACACTCGAATTACATTGGCGGAGGACGGAACGGGGAGCCTGATCCCCTCTCCCCTTGGGAGAGGGTTAGGGTGAGGGTTGGTGGTCCGCACGGGGGCAACGGTGTTGACCCGCGCCGCATATCGTCCTAATCTCGCGGCATCGAGACAACGAGAACACCGAAAGGGAGGTCGCCATGCTGAGCGCACTGGATAACGAACGGTTGGCCCGCATCGGTCCCGGAACGGAGATGGGCGCGCTGATGCGCCGCTACTGGATACCGTTCCTCCTGACGGAAGACGTCCCCGACGCCGACGGCGACCCCGTCCGCGTTACGCTGCTGGGTGAGCGGCTCGTCGCGTTCAGGAACAGCGTCGGACAGGTCGGTCTCGTGGACCGCCTCTGCGCGCACCGCAACGCAGACCTCTTCTTCGGGCGCAACGAGGAGAACGGCCTCCGCTGCACCTACCACGGCTGGAAGTACGACATCGACGGCAAGTGCACCGACATGCCGTCCGAGGCATCGGACAGCAGCTTCAGGGACAAGATCCAGCTGCGGGCGTACCCCGTCAGGGAGCGCGGCGGCGTCCTTTGGACGTACATGGGCCCGAAGGAGCACATGCAGCCGATGCCGGAGTTCGAGTGGACGCGCGTCCCCGACGACCACCGCTACGTCTCCTGGAACTTCCAGGAGAACAACTACGCGCAGGCCATCGAGGGCGGCATCGACACCGTCCACTCGGTCTACCTGCACAGCGCCATGGACTCGCACCGGCGCCTGAACGACTGGCAGAACGAGGGCAAGGACAGCGGCGACGTGACGAAGATGTACCGCACGCGCGAGAACCCGCCCAAGCTCAAGGCGCTCGAGACCGACTTCGGCCTCATCATCGGCGGAAGGTACCCCGGCGACGAGACGCAGGACTACTGGCGCTTCAACCTCTTCTGGATGCCGTTCTACACCGCCCCTCCGGGCGGCGGCGAGGGGAAGATGATGCACGCGTTCGTCCCTGTCGACGACGTCACCACCGCCCGCTGGTGCTTCACGTGGAGCACCAACGGCAAGCCGCTTTCCCGGCGGCACGTCGCCGACCTCCGCAAGGGGCAGGGCGTCCACGCGCAGACCATTCCCGGCACACACTGGCCGGTGCGCAACATGCGCAACGACTACCTCATCGACCGCGAGGAGCAGCGTCACCTCACGTTCACGGGCATCAAGGGCACCGGCGAGCAGGACTTCTCTGTGCAGGAAGGCATGGGGAAGGTATCCGACCGCACGCGCGAGCATCTTGGCGTCACGGACATCGGCATCATCGCGATGCGCCGCATGCTCCTGCACTCAGCCGCGGCCATCCGCGAAGGAGCCGAGCCAACCTCGGCCCGCAGCCCCGACGCCTACCGCGTCCGCCCCGGTCAAACCATGATCCCCACCGACGCGGACTGGACGACGCACGAGAACCTCCAGGAGGCCATCGCCGCCACCTACTGACCGACCTCCCCCTTCCCCCTTGATGGGGGAAGGTTAGGATAGGGGTGAATCGGGTGGACGGGGCCGCCCTGCCTGATCCCTTCCCCCTTGATGGGGGAAGGTTAGGATGGGGGTGATTCGGGACGTGCGGGGTGGTGTCCGGTGTAGGGGCATCCCTTGTGGGTGCCCAACCCGCGCGCCGCCACCTCACCCCCCAAAGTGCGACATGACCTCCGCGGCGAACTGCTCGTACGTCGGCAGCAGCGCCTCGGGCGTGCAAAGCGCGTTCATGGTGAAGTGCGTCACGCCCGCTTCGATGAACGCTTCCAGCGTCTCGATGCAGTCCGCAGGCGTGCCGAGCGGCAGCGTCGCCCGGTCTATCTCCCACGCGTCCTCCCCGAAGCGGTGCCGCATCGCGGCCTGAACCTCCCGGTACGCGTCGTCCTTGCTCTGCCCCATGCAGAGATACATGTTGCACGACCACTCGAACGCCGCCGGGTCCCGCCCGTACGCGGCGGCCATCTCCTCGATGGAGGCCTTGCCCTCGGCGTAGCCTCGCGGCGTCATGCCGTTCGGATGGAACCCGTCGGCCCATCGCGCCGTCCGCTCCAGCGTATGCCGATTGAACCTGCCATCCCACATCGCCCCGGTCCATAGGGGCAGATGCGGCTGCTGAACGGAGCGAGGCTCCAGCGTGACATGCTCCATGCTGTGGAACGTGCCGTGATGCGTGACGTCCGTCTCCGAGAGCAGCCTGCGCACGAGGGCGAGGCGCTCGTCGGTGATGCCGCGCCGGTCCTCCACCCGCACGCCCTCGACTGCGAAGTCGTCGTTGAAGACGCCGCCCGACCCTAACCCCAGCACCATTCGCCCTCCCGACAGCACGTCGATCGAGGTCGCGATCTTGGCTATCTGGTAAGGGGTATGGAACGGCAACACGGCGACGCCCGTCCCCAACCGCATGTGCGTCGGAAGCGTCTCAAGCTCCGGTACGAAGTAGGAGCGGTAACCCAGCGCCTCCATGCGTTCGGCGAAGTCGAGCGGGCCGATGACGCTCGCCATCGAGGCCCCGTTGTACTGGACGCCGAATGCGGCCAAGGGCAACTAGCCGCCGGTTGCCGGAGCAGGTGCTTCGAGCGCGTAGGGGATCAGCTCCGCCCCGCGGGCCCGACGCTCGCTGCGGATGATGATGGCCGCGCTGCGCTCCCCAATCGTGATCTCCTGGTGCGCCAGGTACGGCGGCACCACGTCCACGTCGCCGGGCTCGATGCGGAAGGTGCTGTCGTGGACGACCTCGTCGCGGTCGCGGTGGAAGCGGTTGATATCCTCGGCTCCCTGCACCAGCCCGTACATCGTCCAGATCTCGCCATGGTCGTGGACGGTCGTGTGGTGCCCGTCCTCCTTGGCCATCGCGGTGACCAGGAATCCGTAGTCCGGGTCTTCGTAGAAGAGCAGGTTGCCGGTTTTGTCGCGCCCGGTGCTCGTCCGGTCGGTCGCGGGCCAGTTCTTCGCGTGCTCCTGCACCTCCGGGTCGGAAGCGAAGTCGCGCAGGAATTCGCCCGTCTTCGTCCAGCGCTCCTCGTCGCTCATCTCCTCTGCGCAGAGCGCGCGGACCTCGCTTACGAACTTCTCTGCTGCTCCCAGCATCGCTCTCCTCCTCCGGCCTTAGAGGCCGTACAGCGCTCGCGGGTTGTCGTACAGGATCTTGGCCTTCGCCTCGTCGCTCACGTCGTCCATCTCCTGGAACACCTGGATGGCGTTCATCGCGCTGGAGACGTCCGTGTGGCCGTAGTCCGTTCCTATCAGGATGTTGTCCTCGCCGCCGTGTTTCAGCACGAAGGGGATGTCGTCCGATATCTCGCAGGTGACGTACACGTTGAAGTGCTTGAGCACGTTCTCAGGCGGTGCGCCGAGGTTGCGCGCGATGAACCGCTGGCGCACTTCGCGCACGATCCACGGCACCCAGTTCGACGACGCCTCGACGAACCCCCACCGGAGCGTCGGGAAGCGCTCCGGCACCTCGCTCACCATGATGACGCCGCACTCCATCACTGTCGGGATGCGGAACGGGGTGAAGCCACCGGTCCGGTCGTAGGGGGACCGCAGCGTTTGAATCATCGCGCTGCTTCCGTTGGAGATGTGTATGGCCACCGCGAGGCCCAGCCGCTCGGCCTCGGCGTAGAGCGGGTAGAAGTACGGGTCGACCAGCGTCTTCCCGAGCTCCAGCGGACGCAGGGCTATGGCGGCGGCGCCGTGCTCCTTCGCATAGCGGATCTGGTCGACCGCCGCCTCGATGTCGAGCGTCGGCATCACGGCGCACCAGCGCAGCCGCCCGCCCGCCTGCTGCCACACGTCGGCCATCCAGCGGTTCCAGCTGCCGCACAGGGCGACGTCGGCTTCAGGCACGTCCGTCACCGGCTCTATCCACATCGTGTTGTGGAGCACCTGGATGTCGATGCCCAACTCGTCCATGTGCTGGAGCCGTTGGGAAACGTCGGAGAGTTCGCGCGAGTCCTGCGTGGAGACGAGTTCACGCCCCACCTGGGCGGAGAGCCTCCGCAACTGCTCCTGCGTAGGCGTTGCGTTCCGGTGGCCCCGTACCTTCCCGCCGATGACCCAGTGACCCTGGTTGGGGTTGTCGGGATTGATGAAGAGCGTCGGCCGGAACCGCTCCTCGTGCGGGAGGAGATAGTCCCACGTGTGTTCGGACTCGATGACGTGGGCGTCGCTGTCGATGACCTTGGTCTTGGCCACAGTTGCCATGGCGCCTCCTTCTCGTCGGACGGGGCTGGCAGCCGAATCGTACCGCCGCCGTCTCTCGCCCACAACCCCGCCGACCGCACCCTGTCCTTCCTGCACGCGTTCGTCGTTCCTGCGGAGGCAGGAACCTCGCCCCTGTCCCGTCATTCCCGCACAGGCGGGAATCCAGGGTGACCGGGCAGGTCACACGGGGCAGAGTGGAAGGGTGGGGCGCGTCCTGCCGTCTACTGCGTTACTCGGTTGGCAAGTAAGGGTGAGCGTGACCTGTCGCCTCCTCATTTTCATTCCCTTACACGGCCTGACAAGGCCCCGAGGCATTCCTGCGGAGGCAGGAACCTCGCATTGGAGGCTTGGTTCCCTCTCCCTCCGGGAGAGGGTTAGGGTGAGGGTGTCCTCTACATGCGGTTCGTCCACCCTGCTCGCGCGAACGGCAGCGTGAACATGACCACCACCAACGCTGCCGCGCTCAACGCCGCGATGTACCAGAACAGCGACTCGAACCCCCACGCTGCCACGACGACGCCAACCATCAGCGGTCCGATGCCCGTGAAGATGAAGTTGGCCCCGTCCAGCACGCCTAGCGTCGACCCTTCCAGCTTGCGCCCGTGAGCGATGTCCAGCGCCCATGCCTGCACGAGCGGATTGACCACGAAATTGAACGCCCCCATCACGGCAACGAGCAGCGTGAAGATGAGGCCGGCGCCGGAGAGCGCGAGGAGCACGGCGATTCCCACCTTTGCGGCCAGCACTATGGCGATGACGGGCATACGCCCGATACGGTCGGACAGGTACCCGAAAGCGGGGTTGGTGATAGTGCCCATAGCCGTGAGCAGGGCGAGATGGAACCCGATGCCGGCGGTGCTCATCCCCACATACTCTGACAGGTACAGCGGCAGCCACAGGAAGAGGCCTCCCTGCCCGAACCCCGCTACCGCCTTGATGAGTATGAGCAACGAGAGGATTCTGCGGTTCTCTCGGAATAGCCCCATGAGGTCGCGGACCTGCTCGCGGAAGGGACGCGCCTGCCCCCTTGAACGCGCGCCGACGTTCTGGAACGCTTCCGAGCGACGGAGGAGTCTCCAGAGGAGGAACGCGAATAGGAGCGCCAGCGGGAACGCGGCGAGGAATATCTGCTGCCACAACAGGTATGCCACCAGCCACCCGGCCAGGAGCGGGCCGGCGCTGTCCCCTACCGACCCGGCCGACCGGTCGACCGTAATCATGAAACCTCTGCGTTGGGGGTATGTCTGGGATAGCAGGCCGCGCGCGGTGGGGTGCCATATCGAGCCGGCTATCGAGGCCACTCCCAGCGCGGCCAGTATCAGCACGTAGGTCGGCGCTAACCCAACCAGGAAATATCCAAGCCCCATGGCGATAAGGCTCAGGTAGAGGATTACGAGGCGCCGGTGCTGCAGGCGGTCCACCAGGAAGCCGCCCACCGTTGAGGAGACTCCGCTGCCGACCTGGCGCACGGTCCCGATCAGCCCCGCCGTGATTGGGTTGAGTCCCAGCGCCGCGTAGATGGTTGGAAGTATCACCCAGAACGCGTGCCCGTACAGGTGCTGCAGCGTGTGGCTGGTGATGACCGCCCCAGCCGCTACATGGTCGCGTAACTCGGGCTCGGTGGAGACTTGGGTTACTGCGGCCATCGTTCCCCCTTCCCGGTCTGACGTCTGAACTGCGCTCTGCTGAATCGCGATTGTACTACCACAGGGGATTCACCGTGGACGTGGGCCTGTCATGCTGAGCGGAGCGCAGCGGAGTCCGCGCTTCAGCGCGCAGCATCCTCTCGGAGACAACCCGCTCATGGTGAGCCTCTCTCAGAGATAGCCCGCTCGTGGTGAGCCTCTCTCAGAGACAACCCGCTCATGGTGAGTCTGTCGAACCACCCCTCCTTCTTGAGAATGGCATTACGCGGCATACCTCGTCGTTCCCGCTTTCGCGGGAAGGTGAATTCACATTCGAAGTGCAACACCTGTTCTCGTAGCACTTCGGCCGGGGTCAGGTAGCCGAGGCACTTGCGCGGCGTATTGTTATACA